>Ga0256835_1000285_pt1 | contig 40145 bp, 49 predicted proteins | sample PIR30metaG_FD_185972 | JGI IMG/M metagenome (GOLD analysis project Ga0256835, IMG submission 185972) | Hydrothermal vent microbial communities from East Pacific Rise, Pacific Ocean - PIR-30 | ecosystem: Environmental > Aquatic > Marine > Hydrothermal vents | place: Pacific Ocean: East Pacific...
CGAGCCCCCGGGGGGCGAGGGGGGCGAAGTCGTAACAAGGTAGCCGTAGGGGAACCTGCGGCTGGATCACCTCCAGCGGCGGGGATGATGCGGCGGGGCCACGAGAGCCCCGAGGGCGGGCTTGCGCGGGGGGCGATGAACTCCCGCCTTTCCCACAATCGTTACGAGTTCCATAACGATACTCGGGATGATCGATACCGCGGTGTCCGAGGGAAGTGAGGAGCCCCTTTAGGGGTGACCGAGCAGTTCCCTCACCGTATCGACCACCCTCGCGACCTCCGGGGACGTCTTCCTGAGCCCCCTGACGACCTCCGGTTTGGGGCTCATCGAGAGCCACAACACCGTGTCCAGGTGGAGGGGAGGCAGTTCCGCACGCCTCGCCACGCGGTCCCAGAACGTGACCGGGTCCTCGTCCGTTATCCCGCGCGTGATCCTCGTTATCCTCGAGTCGACGGGGATGGGAACCTCGAACGGGTAGGGCACGAACTCGCCCGTGATCTCCCTGGCCGCGTACCCGAACGTTTTGACGGCGAAGACGACGGTCTTGGATCCGGGGTCCGTGTCGAGGGCGCGGGCCAGGTCCCTGGCGAGGGACGTCATGTCGCGGTGGTAACGGTGCACGGCCTCGGTGTCGAGGGATAGGAGGAAGGGGGCGGCCTTGGCGAGCCTTCGGGCCTTCTGTTCGGTGAGCCTCCTGTTGTTGCGGGAGCGGGGTAGGTATCGGGCGAGGGTCTCGTGCACGGGTTCGTCCTCGGGGGCCCGGGTGAGGGCGTGCGCGGCCTCGTTCCACCATTCCTCGCCGGGTCCGGAGAGTTGGTAGCTGGTGATGGCTATGGCGATGGTCGCGGCGGCGGCGCGGGCGGGGGGTAGGTGGTGGGTGAGGGTCGCGACGGCGTGGTACTGCGGGTCGACGTCGCGTTCGATGCGGGCGGCGGTGCGCGGCGTTATGGGTTTTAATAAGGAAACTATCCTGTTTACGATTTCTTCCTGAGTATGACGCGGCAGTGTCCCCTACCCTCCGGTTCGTGCTCGAGTTCCATCTCCTCGTCGAGGGCTTCGAGTATCTCCTGGAGCATGGTGGTGAAGGCGCAGACGTTGTACCCGTACACGTGTTCCTCGAGGTTGGGGTGTTCCTCGACGAAGGCGTCGATGAGGTCCCGTGGGCAGATGCGGCATCCCCTGATGTGGACGACGGTTTCGCCGTCCTTCTCCTCCTTCTCGGTGTTGGCGCCGAGGAAGCTTTCGGCGATGCTCACGGCGAGTTCGATGGGGTCTTTTTCCTTGAGTTCGGGGTGTTCCTCGAGCATGGCTTTGACGGCGTTCCTGCAGACCATGCGTCTGAGGGTGGGGGCCTTGTTGCCGAGTAGTTGTGCGGACGTCACGACGTAGGAGTAGAGGAAGTAGCGGAGGAAATCGCGGGGTTCGATCATGTGGGTCCCGCGCCCCCCAGGGGCGTTGGTGGGGGGCGCGGGGTGTCGGCGGGACAAAAGGGTGTCGGGGGTTAGAGGGGCACGTTGGGGTGGTAGGGGCGCCAGGTGGCGCACTTGGAGGCTTGGATGCGGGTCTTCTTGTCTTCGGAGAGTTTCTCCACGAGGTTCAGGTTGCCCTCCTCGGGGTCCTTGGTCTCGAGGACGTCGTTCTCGACGGCGGATTGGACGAGTTCTTCGGCGGTTTCGGTCCTGACTATGAGTACGTTCCACCCGTCGGGGGCTCCGACGGATCCGACGCTGACGTCGGCTTCCTCGGCGGTGAAGTCGGTGCAGTACTCGCAGGCTTCGTTCGAGTAGCGGCCTAGTTCCTTGACGGGTACGGTGTGTTCCTCGCCGTCCTTGGTGAGGACTATGAACTTGCCCTTGCTTATGTCCATGCGCTCGACGTCGTCGATGTCGACGTTCATGTCCTTGAGTAGGGCTAGGAGGTTGTCGTACTCGAAGTTCTCGGTGCAGAATATGCCGACGGTTAGGGCTACGGCGTCGGTGTCGGGTAGGCCGTACGGGTACTTCTGGGCCTTCCTGACGGCCGTGATCTGGCAGGGTGTTCCGACGATGGCCACGGATTCGTGGGCGGCGAGGGCTTCGTTGAGGAGGGATACGTTGGGTGATATGGAGTACTTGGAGCCGGCGGCTTCGATGAGTTCGTCGGGGTCGGTGATGATCCTGGGTTCGGGTTTCCAGCCGTTCTTCTTGACGGCGGCCACGACGGCGTCGACGTGGCCCTCGTCCAGGGCGTGTGCGAGTAGGGCGGTGGTGGTTCCTCCGTCCTGTCCGGCCTCGCGTACGCGTTCGTCGGTGGCCCTGGTGAGGAGGACGGTCCTGTACTCGCCGACTAGTTCGGGGTCGAGGGGTCTCTCGCCGCCGTCGGTTCCGGTCTCGGTCTCTTCCTCCTTGCCCACGAGTTTGCGGAGGATCTTACGCATCGTGGTTCACCCCCTGGTGGTCTTGAAGGAGCGTGGGCAGCTCGCGAAGCAGGTGCCGCATCTGATGCATCTCTCCTGTCTGATGACGGGTTTCTCGTCCATGACGATGGCCATGGCGGGGCACGCGGTGGAGCAGGTGCCGCAGCCGACGCAGAAGAGGTCCTTCTCTATGACGTCGAGGTCGCATCCCAGGCAGAGGTCCTTGTTGGACGTGAGTAGGACGTCTTCGACGGGTAGTTCCGGGCCGGTGACGGGTGCGGGTAGGTCCGGTTTGAGGGCGTGGTAGTCGCCGGAGAGTACCTTGTAGGGTCTGAGGGCTTCCTCGTCCCTCTCGTCGAGGGCTCGGAGGAAGGCGGCTATGGCGTCGGTGGTGGGTGGGCATCCGGTGATGGCGTAGTCGGTGTCGGTGAACTTGGCGGCCGGGAAGACGGTGAAGTGGTACCTGTCCGGGTCCCTCATGCCGATGACGTGTCTCTCGAAGCCTCCGGTGGCGGCGCAGGATCCTAGGGATACCACGGTGCCGACGGCCGAGGCCGTTTCCTGGAGTTTTTCGAGGGTCTCGTGGTCCGTGAAGTCGACGGCTCCGTCGATGAAGAGGACGTCGGCGTCGGGTTTGCCGGTGTCGCCGTCCAGGCTGGACCAGACTATCTCGTGGCCGGTTTCGTGGCACGCTTCCTCGAGGTTGCGGGCGCAGGCGCCGCACGCCATGAGGGAGAGTACGGCGATCTTCATCTCGGGTCACCCCTCAGTGGGTGAGGCAGCGGCCGGAGAGGCCGAGGGCTTTGATCACGGTCGGGGCGTGTTCCTCCTCGAGGTCCTTCAGGACGCGGCCGGCGACCGCGGCCTTGACGTTGGAGGGTGTCACCATGAGGGCCTCGTCGACGCGGTCGTTCCTCAGCTTGATCGTGACGAGTAGGGTTCCTTCCGGGGCTTCGACGGCCGCGTGGCCTTCCCCGGAGGTGTACTCGACGTCGGTCTTCACGTCGGCGTTGGGGTCGAGGTTCTCGGCGGTCTCGGCGATCTTTTCGAGGGATTCGACGATCTCCTCGGCCTTGGCGGTGTAGGCGTCGAGTGGGTGGTCGGTGAGGTTCTTCCTGGCTTGGGGGCCGACGAGTGTCGGGTTACCGTCCACGAGGGCGACGTGGTTGTTGGCGAGTTCGAGGGCGCTCTTCATGCGGTAGAACTCGTCGGGCGGTACGATCTCGACGTCGTCGGGGGTCAGGTCGGCCTTGTAGCCGGGTTCGCCGTACGTTTCCACGTTCATCTCGGCCTGGATCTCGTCCTTGAGGTCGTCGACGGCGGATGTGGTGTCGTCCTTGATCTTCTCGGCGGTCTCGAGGGCTTCCTTGGCGGCGTTCTCCACCTTGGCGGTGGGGATGGTCTCGAGTTCGAGTCCTCCGGGTGTTATGGCGGGTGGGTGGTCGGGTTTGCGTCCCAGGGCGTGGAGCACCTTCTTGGCGGCTTTGATCACGGTGTAGAGGGCGTCGGCGTCGAGGTCGAGGTCGGATTTGAGGAGGCTCGTGGCGTGGGATCTCACGGTGTTGGCGGCGTTGAGGGCTTCCCTGGCCTCGGTGGCGGCGTCGGGTACCTGGACTTCGAGGGCGTTCTCGATGGCTTCGGCCACGGCGAGGCCGGCGCTGGCGTCGCAGCCCGCGCAGACCCTTTCGGCGGCCACGATCGCGAACTCGGGGTGTTTCTCGAGTACCAGGGTTTCCCAGGCTAGGGGGGTGGTGCTGGAGCATACCTCGGCGTTGACTATCACGCCGTCGGAGACCTCCATGACGGCGTGGATGTCGCCCGGGGTGCCGGTCGGGATGCGTACGGTCTTGATCTCCATACGGGAGGTTCCCCTTTTCGAAAAGTTATTGGGGGTGAAGAAGGAAGGCTTAGATACCTAGGCGCTTCCTCTTCTCCTCGATCTTCTCGGCCAGGATCTCCGCGGCCTTGACCATGTCCGTCTCCAGGATCAGCTCGCCTCCCGTCAGGTCGGGGAGGTCCTCGAGCAGCGTCTTGGTGACGACCTCGCTGCCCGTGACCGGCGGTATCGGGCTCACGTGTAGGGTGATACCCAGCGCCAGGGCGGAGCAGCCGTCCGCCAGGGCCTGTTCCTCCAGCCACTGCGGGGCGCTGGCGACGGCGGGCACGTCCGGGATGTCGATCTCCTCGCCGGTCTGCTCCCTGAGTATCTCGGCGATCTCGAAGACCAGGTGCTCGATCTTACCGATGGCCAGACACGGTCCGTAGTGCAGCACGGGCGGTATACCTAGCTCCTCGCACACCTGTCTGAGGTTCTCGCCCGCGAGCTTGGCGGCCTCGGGGTTGAAGAGCCCGGCGTTGGCCAGGGCCCCGTTCACGCATCCGGCTCCGAGGACGAGGATGTCCCTCTTGATCAGCTCCTTGGCCAGCGTGGCCGCGGGCACGTTGTGACCGCCGCTCGACAGGTTGGTACAACCGACGACGGCGGCTACTCCCCTGATCGTGCCCTCGGTGATGAGCTCGAGCACGTTCTCCCAGCCGACGGCCTCCTCTATCGAGAAGTAACCGAAGCCGACGACGTTCTCGTGCTTGTGCGTCGGGTTGTAGGTCTTGCCCTCGAGCTTGGACCTGCGCTGCTTGAAGGCCTCGATGGCCTTCTTGACGACGGTCTCGGCGACCTTCTCGGCCTCGTCCGGGTCCCAGGTGATGAGCTCGGCTCCCCACACCTTGGCCACGTCGTCCACGGCCATGAGCTTGACGTCCAGCTTCTCGCCGTAGAACTTGAGGCCCGGGAACGTGCAGTTGAACTCGCTCACGATCGCGTCGACCAGGCCGGTGGCGGCGAGGGCCTCGGTCGTGAAGTTGTTACCGGCGAAGCCCGCGTACGTGTCGGGTAGGTGCTCGGCCCTGGCCTCGAAGTCGTCTCCCACGCACGTGGCTCCTATGATGCGGATGCCCTTGGCGCCCGCCGCCTTGGCCTCGTCCTCGAGTTTCTCGGCGGCGTCGGTCAGGTACTTCTGCAGGGGCATCTGGTGACCCGTGGTCATGATGTTGACGTAGTCCGGGTCCAGGATACCGGGACCGCCTTCGGTCTTGGTGATCTCGGGGCTGCCGAACAGGATGTCGTTGATCATCTCGACGCCGAACAGCGCGATCGGGCCCGTGATCAGTCCGAGCCTGAGCGTGTGGAGGAGCATGTCCTCGGGGTCGGAGTTCAGGTTGGTGCTCGTCTTGACGAGGGCGTCGTGGATCTCGGACTTGGCTCCGCCCGGGATCAGGCCCATCTCCTCGTACATCTCCACCCTCCAGTCGGGGACGACGGCCTTGAACACCTCGGACTCCTCGTACCTAGGCTTGTAGATGTCCTCGAGGATGAAGTCGGCGATCTCCTCGGCCACGTCCTCGGGCTTGCCGGACGCGTCGATCCCGTAGACTTCGGCCGCGTACTCGAGGGCCTTCTCGTCCCTCACCTCGTACGGGGACTCCTCGTCGGGCACGGACTTGAGGGCCCTGGCGGCGTTCTCGAGGCAGTGCACGTAGCACGCGGTACCGGCGGCCACGTGCCTCAGGAAGTTCCTGGCCACGATCACGTCCGCGGTGGCTCCGCACACGCCTCTCGGGGTCTTCTCGGTTATCCTACAGGGGCCGTTGGAACAGATGTTGCACCAGACGCCCTGCTTACCGTACGGGCACTTGGGGAACTGGACGGGCCACCTGATGTGCGGGGTCTCGATCTCGGGGATCTCCTCGTTGAGTTCCTTCGCGTGCTCGACGAGGGGCTTGACGACCTCGTCCGTGTACGGGCAACCGTTCTTCTTCTCGGCCATGGGGCACCACCTGTTCGGGTTTGTTCTGACGTTTCCGGGACCGAGTGCGGGCGGCCCGTTTATAAGTCTGTCGATGTAGTTCTAACGTTTGACATTAATCGAACAAGGGGCCATCGGGGACTCCGAACGGTACCGTTGTAAACGCACGCACACGGGCCCGCATCACGCGTGAAACGAGGTCCCCCGCGGAAAATCAGGTTTCACCGCAACGGATAAACGGGATCCGAACCGTTTACAACCGTACCCACGGTCGGAGGCGAGCCCCGTGATATGGGAGGACGTCCCGCTACCCTCGGACCCGGTCGAGAGGATCCGGGCCCTACGCGTACTCAGGCAGGTCTACGTCAGGGGAAGATCCCCGAGGGTGAGGGCCACCTTCAGAAGGAGCGGACGCAAGACCCACGGCCCGTACATGGTGGCGTCTTTCCCCAGGACGCTCGATCACCCCGAACCCAGGGTGATGTACCTGGGGAAACCCGGGACCGAGACCGTCGCGTTCGTCGAGTGGCTCTCCGGGATGTCGGACGCCTCGGCGTTCAGACTGGCCAGGCTCGCGATCAGACAGTTGGGGACGGCCCTGTCCACGCTGAGGAGGGCCCCCTCCGGCGTGGAGACCGTGGTCAGGGTGTTGGCGTCCGTGTTCGAGCTGGAACCGGGCGATGAGGAACCCGATGAACCTCCACCCGGTCCCGTGGCCGAGGTCCTGGGCCCGTGGAAGGCGGGGTTCTCACGTTTCCTGAGGTCGATGCTGGGCTGAGGGGGTGCCCTGTGTGCACGCGAGGTGTAGGTGCCACTCGGCCGAGCCGGCGGGCGTCGACCTGAAGCCCCTCGTGAAGTACATCGTGGCGGTGAGGCCGGGGATCGACAAGAGATCCCTGTTCAGGACGGTGTACCTGATCGACAAGGGGTTCGAGAGGGAGACCGGGAGGCCGCTCACGGGGACGAACTACGGGCACTGCATGCTGTTGAAGGCCCCGTATTTCTCGGTCGACGTGAAGGACGCGATATTCGAGCTGTTGGAGTCGGGTGAGGTCGAGTTACGGGCGGAGAGGGACGAGGAGGGTAGGTTGGTGTCCACGTACAGGCCGGTGGGATACGGGCCCGAGGACGTGGAGCCGGAGTTGAGGAGGGCCTTCGGGTTGAACGGTCCCAGGTGGGAGGTTTTCGAGAGGGTTCTGGAGAGGGCGTTACCCTAGGGCCTCCTTCAGCGCCCGGAGGGCCGCCTCGATGTGGAGGCGACCGGCCACGTGAAGGGGTGTGTCGCCGAGCTCGGGATCGACGTCCATGGAGGCCGTGCAGGGGAACGAGTGATGAGCCTCGGAGACGGCCGCCTTGACGCGTTCCGGGTCGGCGTCGACGCCCACCAGGGATTTGGCCACGTACCACGTGCACCCGCAGGGGGCGGATCTCAGGGTTTCCGCGTCGGTTATCACGTCTCCATCGACCTCGACGGAGATCCTCGGCTTCCCTATCACGGCGGCCTCGCACAGTTCGTCGAGGGTCGGACCGTCGGGGTCGAGGGTGCAGGCGGGTCTGGCTATCTCGCACTCGATGCCCAGTTCCTCGCAGGTTTCTCGGAGTTCCTCCGCCGTGTACCTGTCGATCCAGTCGGGGGATTCGACGGGGACGAGGATCGCCCTCGTCTCGGTGTTCTCGGGGAGGGCGAGGAGGAGGTCGGGGTGTAGTTTCACGGCGATGAGGACGTCGACCTCGGGGAGTTGGGGTAGGTGGCGTTCCGGGTCCTCGATCAGGGGCGGTAGGGACTCGGGCGGGGGCACCTCCTCGACGGCCAGGATGTCGTCGGCGAGGGAGTACCTCCCGTACTTGCACCCGTCGCACGCGGGCCCGCAAGCCCTGCAGTGACCGGGTTCGTTGGCGAGGTTCGCGACGAGTCTCTCCGCGAAGGTATCGGAGTAGATCACCGCCACGGTCGGGGCCACGCGCGCTTCACTCCCGGATACGGTAGAGGGAGGCGGCCTCGTCGTGGACGACGGCGCGGATGGTCGCCTTTTCGACCCCTCTACGCTCGAGCTCCAGGGCGAGTCTCGGGAGGGCGAGTGGATCGGCGGCCATCGATCCCAGGTCGCTGCTGGCCACCAGTCTCGCCCCGTCGGCGAGGTTCTCGACGATGTCGGCGGCCTCTTCGACGGTGAGTTCGCCGGGTCTGAGGGTGAGGCCCACGGCGTACCCTTCCTCGGCTATCTCGGGGGCCGTCTCGGGTGAGGCGTGGTCGACGAGCACGAGTTCCCCGTCGATGGGGTGTTCGGCCAGGATCTTCAGGACCTCGCGGGTTACCTCCTCCTTGTTCCTGCCGGGCGTGTGGACGATGATGGGTAGATCGTACTCGTGCGCGATGTCCAGTTGGGCCTCGAGGGCCTTACGGGCGGTAGGGGTCACCTCGGCGTTCAGGCCGGTCTCCCCTATGGCCGTGATCTCGTCCTTCTCCACGTGCTTCTCGATAGTTTCGAGGGTTCCTTCGAGGTCCTCCGGGATGCCGCCGGGGTGGACGCCGATGGCCACGTGGACCTTCAGACCGGCCCTTTCCCCCCTCATCGTTTCGATCTCGATGAGTCTCCTGTAGAGGGCCTCGTAGACCTCCCTGGTCATGCCTGGGTACGGGTCGTGGGCGCAGGTGACGACGTGTCTTATCCCGGCGAGGGCCATCTTCTCCAGGTCCTCGTAGCTCCTGACGTCGAGGTGGAGGTGTGCGTCCACGTACCTCAGGTGGGCTCCCCCCAACGTTATGACTTTCGTAACGATGTCGGGAGGGGGAAGAAAGGGTTTAGCCCTTGAGTTTCTCCAGGGCGGCCATCAGCATCTTCCTGTGGTGCTTCTCGTCGTAGGCCGTGGCCTTGAGCATGGTGATGACCTCGTCGTCCAGCTCGTCCGAGTGGTGGTCGGCCTCGTCCATCCTGGTCTCGTACGCGTTCTTCTCCCCTTCGATCATCTCCTCCATCTTCTCGATCAGGGCGTCCTCGTCGATCTCGACCTTACCGGCTATCAGGGCCGCGGCGGCCGCGTGTCTGGCCTCGTCCATGGCGATCTGCTCGAGTAGGTCGCCGACCTCGGGGTAGCCCAGCTCCCTGGCGGCGATGGCCATGGCCATGTAGATGCCTACCTCGGTGGTCTCGCCCTTGAACCACTCCTCAAGGTACTTCTCGAACTCCATCTCGCATCACCCCATCCGGGGCCTACCCCGCCCCGTTTTAAGATTTTCGAATTACGTCGAACGTCTCACCCTTCCGTCCTCTCGGCCTCGAACACGCACGCCTCCGCGCCGGCCCCGGAACACATGACCTCCTCGGTCTTCCAACCGTCCCCTTCGAGTTCCTCGAGGACCCCGGCTATCAGACCGGCCTCGAAGTGGCAGGCGGGCCCGTAGGGTAGGTCGGAGCACTCCATACACCCCTTTATCGACACGATCACCTTGCCGTCCTTCCTCTCGACCTCGATCTCCTTCCCTATCCCGGATAGGAGCCTCTCGAGGACGCGTTCCGCGTCCTCCTCGTCGAGTTCCCTGGCCAGTTCCCTGCCCACACGTTGTCCCAACTCGTAGAGGATGCCCTCCGTGTCCACCCCTATGGACTCGAGGATGGCTCTGTAGGAGGCCGCCACGGCGTGGAGTACCGCGATCTCGGGGTCCTCGGACCTCTTCAGGACGTTCTTGACGTACTCCACGGCGTCGTCTATCCTGGGCTCGCCTATCTCGACGGGTTCGGCCTTGAGACCGTAGTACTTCTTGGGGATGGCGGGTCCGGGCTCCTCCATGACCACGTCGACGAAGCCGGCCTTCTTGAGCTCCTGCAGGTGGTAGTGGACGGTGGATTTCGACATGTCGAGGCGTCGGGCCAGTTGGGACACCGTCATGGGGCCCTCTTTCCGGAGTATTTCTATGATCTTCCTCCGCGTCTCGTTCCTGAGGGCCTTGGCCAGGTCCTTGGGCACTTCAACCGCCAGCGTCGACACCTCGGTCACCCCCGGTTCGAAGTGAGGCGAACCGGGGGCGTCAAATAGCTTCGGCGATGGCGTGGAGCACGTCCCTCTCCGTGAGTATGCCCACCACGTCTCCGGTTTCCTCGACGACGAGGCCCCCCACGCTGGCGCCTTTCATCCTGAGGACGGCCTCCTCGAGGGTATCGTCCGGGGAGACCGTGATCACGTCCTCGGTCATCACGTCGGACACGGGCACGTCGAGGGCCTCCTCCACGGTGGCGTCCGGGTCGATCTCGGACGACTTCACGGAAACGTGGTGGAGAACGTCGGTCATCGTGACTATGCCCTCGAGCCTGTCGCCGTCCACGACCGGGAGCCTCCTGAACCCCTCCTTCACCATGGTCTCCGCGGCCTCGAGGAGCGAGGAGTCGGGCGGTACCGTGACGGGGTCCGGTGTCATGGCTTCGGACACGGGGACGTCGGAGACCACGTCGTACATGTCGAAGACGAGGTCTCTCTCCGTCACTATGCCTACGAGCTTGTCCCCCTCGACGACGGGGAGGGCGCCCACGTCGAACTTCATCATGGTCTTGACGGCCTTGCCCACGGTGTCGTACGGCGTCACGACGTAGACCTCGGTCCTCATGAGGGAGCGTATGGGTTCGTGGAGGCCGGGGAGGAACCTGCCTTCGTGCCTGCGGTCGAGGATCTCCTTTCTCTCGCCCACCAGGTACTCGAGGACGTCCCTTCCTGTCAGGACGCCGACCAGGGTTCTGTCGTCGGGTTCCGTGACCGGGACCCGCCTGAACCCGTACCTGACCATGGTGTCGACGGCGCTCTTCACGGTGGCGGTGGGAGGTAGGGAGACCACCTCGGTCGTGGCCACCCTCACTATCGAGGTGTCAGGGAGGCCGGAGCGCCTCGTCAGCATCTCGCCTTCACTCCTCGGGTTCCCGTCCTAGTATCTCCTCGTAACACTCGGGGCATACCCACATCCCGTCGACGAATCTCAGTTCTTCTGAGTACGTTTCACATAAATCACAAACACCTTCTATTCTCCTCTCTTCCACTTGTCTTTCCTCTAATTCCTCCTCGAATCTCTTCAGTTCCTCCTCGATAGTTTGAATAATATGGGGTTCTATAGCCAGTAGATCCTGCATGGTTATTATTCCTACTAATTTACCTTCTTCGTCCACTATAGGCAGTCTCCTTATGCCCCTGTTCACCATTATTTTGATGGCTTCGTTGACATCTATGTCTTCCTCTACCGTGATTACTGGAGACGACATTATGTTCTCCGCTATCACTTCATCGGGGTGTTTCCCTTCCGATACCACTTTGATGACTAGGTCTCTTTCGGTTACGATGCCTATTGGTTCGTTGTTCTCGTTGACTATCACGACGCTTCCTATGCCGCGTTCCCTCATCTTGTAGGCGAGTTCGGCGGCGGTTTCGGTGGGCGTTCCGGTCACGACTTCCCTCCTCGCTATCTCCCCGACGGGGATGTCCTGGACCACGTTCCTCACCCCCCGGCGGTGTCCGCACCCGGTGCGAGCGGATATCAAGGTTGGCGGTCTGAGTTAACTCTTGGTTGACTGGATGGTAAATCGAAACGTTTAACCGAGCTTCGGCCGTGGCGACGGCCTTCCGTATTTAAGTCCGGGGGCCGGGTTACCTCGATGGACCCCGAAAACCGTTGCGGGGGTTCTTTCCCTTGGCGGAGGAGGTCAGGTTCGGTATCGAGCTCCTACCGGACGACAAGCCCACCAAGATCGCTCACCTGATCAAGGTCGCCGAGGACAACGGCTTCGAGTACGCGTGGATCTGTGACCACTACAACAACTACTCCTACATGGGCGTCCTCACGCTGGCGGCCGTCATCACGAGCAACATCAGGATGGGTCCGGGTATCACGAACCCGTACACGAGGCACCCGCTGATCACCGCGAGCAACATCGCCACGCTGGACTGGATCTCCGGCGGTAGAGCCGTCATCGGAATGGGTCCGGGTGACAAGGCCACGTTCGACAAGATGGGTCTCCCGTTCCCGTGCAAGGTGCCGATCTGGAACCCGGAGGCCGAGGACGAGGTCGGCCCGGCCACCGCGATAAGGGAGGCCAAGGAGGTCATCTACCAGTACCTCGAGGGTGGCCCGGTCGAGTTCGAGGGTGACTTCGTGAAGACGGGTAAGGCCGACGTGAACGCCAGGTCCATCCAGGGCACGGACATCCCGTTCTACATGGGTGCCCAGGGTCCGATCATGCTCAAGACGGCCGGTGAGATCGCTGACGGTGTGCTGGTGAACGCGTCCAACCCGAAGGACTTCGAGGAGGCCATCCCGCACATCGAGGAGGGTGCCAAGGAGGCCGGCAGGAGCCTGGACGAGATCGACGTGGCCGCTTACACGTGCTTCTCGATCGACAAGGACGCGGACAAGGCCGTCGAGGCCACGAAGATCGTGGTCGCGTTCATCGTGATGGGCGCCCCGGACGTCGTCCTGGAGAGGCACGGCATCGACAAGGAGAAGGCCGAGCAGATCGCCGAGGCCATCGGTAAGGGCGACTTCGGCACGGCCATCGGGCTCGTGGACGAGGACATGATCGAGGCGTTCTCCATCGCGGGCGACCCGGACACGGTGATCGAGAAGATCGAGGAGCTGCTGAAGACCGGTGTGACGCAGGTCGTCGTCGGTTCGCCGATCGGTCCGGACAAGGAGAAGGCCATCGAGCTGGTGGGTCAGGAGGTCATCCCGCACTTCAAGGAGTAAACCTCGCCCCCTCACGCCCCCTTCCCGAAATCGTTATAAACATCGTAACGATTGCAGAAGGGATTCCTCGTTGAATACAAAAATCAACCTTGCCCCTCGGCGGGCGGGTTGTCCGCGGTGCCGGTTTGGATGTCCGTCAAGCCGAAGTTCGCCCAACTCATACTCAGCGGGGTCAAGGACGTCGAGGTCAGGAGATGGCTCCCCAAGACCATCGTCATGGAGGACAGGTGCATAGTCTACGCGTCCAGCCCCACATGCGCCGTCCTCGGCGAAGCCGCCATCGAGGACATAAGGGCCGTGAGGGTGAGGGACGAGGCGGACCTCGAGTTCCTGGCCGAGATCGCCCACGCGAGCGTTGACGAGATTCGGGAGTACCTCGGCGGCAAGGACGTCGCCTACGTGATAAGCCTCTCCGATCCCATAAGGTACCCCAGGCCGGTACCCCTGTCCGAGTTGAAGGAGATAGTGAAGGAGAAACTGGGGAAGGACTTCCACCCGAACCCCCTGTTCAGGGTCGGGGCCGAGGTTCTGGACGTGGTCAGGGAGGCCGCGGGGTTCCTCGAGGCCTACTGACCCGACCTCCAGACGCGCTTGGCCTCCTCCACGAGCTTCCTCCTGAGCTCGTCGTCCTCCTCTATCCTCCTGACGGCCTCCAGCACGCTACCGTCACCGATCTCCCTGAGCCTCTTCAGGAGGAACGCGGCCACCCTCTCGTCGTGCACCATGGTACAGTCGGCGCACCCCCACACCTCCCCCTCCCTCGTCTTCACCCACTCGCCCAACGACTCGTCCTCGCACGGGTAAAGGGGACAGAAGCACCAGGTGCAGTCCTGCCCCTCGTAGTGACACGGGTAGTAGTCGCAGTCCTCGTTCGGCCCCACGGGTTCGGTCACGTTCTCCTCATCTAACTTCCGGAAATGCTTCTCCGCCAACGGTATCAAGGCGAGGTCACCCCGATAGGGATATGGATCCTAAACCGACGTTGAACCCGCGCCCCATGGGTCCTCGGGGGACGCGGGATTGGGCTTGTTCGAGAAGATAATCATCCCGACGGACGGTTCCGAATACGCCCGTAAGGCCGCCGAACTGGCCCTGGATATAGCGGAGCGCGAGGGTGCCTCCGTGGTAGTCGTTCACGTGATCCCGATAGTCAGCCCCCTGTCCGCGAAGCCTAAGATCCGGGCCCCCGAGGAGATCCTCGAGGAGGCCGAGGAGATAGTCGAGGAGATCGTGGAGATGGCCAAGGACAGGGGGATAGAGGACGTTAAGGACGTGATCGTCGAGTCCACGTCCGTGGTGGAGGGGATAAGGAAGGTGGCCGAGGACGAGGACGCGGACCTGATAGTGATCGGGACCCGGGGCCTCACCGGTGTCAAGGGCGTTATAGTCGGGAGCACGGCCAGGGAGATCCTGGGTAGGGTGGATTGCCCCGTCCTGGTGGTACCGCCCGGGGATTGATCACTCCAACTCCTCCAGCTTCCTGGGTAGGTACTCCTCCACCACGTAGTCGAGCGAGTACTTGGCGAAGGCCTGCTGCTCGGCCTTGCGCCCTATCTTCTTGAGCTTGTGGAGTTCCCTCCTCCAGAACGGGTCGTCGTACCTGGGATCCTTCAAGAGCTCATCTATCCTCTTCAGGTCGGCCTCCTTGAGGGGCTCGGTGGGTAGGTCGTACTCCACGATGTCGGTGGCGGTGACGCCCAGGAACACGGCGTCCGGGCAGGCGAGCTCCTCGTTGAGGTGGGCGGCCTTGGCGCTCCCGCTCTTGATGACCATGTAGATGTGCCAGCCGTAGGGGTCCCCGTCCGTGAACACGTACACGGGGAGGTCCAGCTCCTCGTTGAGTCTCTTGATGAGGCGCCTCGTGGCCCTGGCGGCCTGCCCCTTGAGGCCGATTATGAGGGCGTTGAGTTTCTCGTGGGCTCTCTCTTGCACCAGTCGTCTGTACATACCCATGGTTTCCACGGCGATAACCCTCTCGGCCCCGCAATCCAGGAACTCCACGGCGTCCACGTTGGGCGGTATGTTGTACCCGCTGATCCCCGCCCTCTCGGCGTGAATCTCGACGCCGTCCTCCCTGACCAGCAGGTCCCCGTACACGGCGGCACCGTCCTCCTCCGGCCAGATCCCGAACTCCTCCCTCTTCAGACCCGTGGCGGCCTCCAGGTCCTCTATGATGGCGTCGCTCTCGCGTTGATCCTTGAAGGAGACGTCCCAACCCTCGCTCGTGTAGTAGATCTCCCTGAGGGTGGCCGACCTGTTCCTCTCGACGAGTTCCTTGGCGAAGGCGGCCACGCACATCATCTGGGCGAGCTTCTTGGATCCCTTCAGGGTATCGGGGCGCCTCTCCAGCTTGGCATCCCCGACCTTGTATATCCCCGAGTCCGGATCGTACTCGATGTTGGAAGTGGTTCTCTTCGGGATCCTGAGAGGCTTCCCGTCCTCGAGGCATTCCAGGACCTTCCGCGCCAGCCTTCTCAGCCTGTTCAGCGCCCTGTCGCTCATGACGGTCCTCACCACAGGCTGGGCGGTTCGGAGTCCTCCCAGAGGCCCATCCTCTCCCTCTTCATCCTCCTGCGCTGGGCCTCCAGGAACTGGTACACCTTACCGTGGGGGGCGCCGCTGACGAGCATCTCGATGGCCTTCCTCGCGATCTGAACCTCTTCGGGTTTCCCGATTATCGCCACCGTCTTGCCCTTGACCGTGACGTAGGCCCCGCTCAGCTCCTCTATCAGCTCCCTGGTCCTACCCTTCCTTCCGATTATCCTGCCGCGCTGTCTCTGAAGCGCCTTCGGGTTCCTGCCCACGGCCTCGTAGATGTTGATGATCTCCAGGGTGGCGTCCTCGTCCCTGATCAGCCTGAACGCCTTCTCGGGCGAGAAGCCCCTGCCTATCGCCATCACGACCTCCTTGGCCTTGAGGAGGTTCAGCGGGTCCTTCGTGTTCTCGGTGGGCCTGATCTCGACCTCGCCCGTGCGGCTGTCCACCTTTATCTCGACGCCGAGCTTGTCCTCGATGTAGCGTTTCGTCTCGCCTCCCTTCCCGATGAGGACGCCTATCCTGTCCTTCGGTATCCTCACGCGCTCGACGCTCTCGTAGAACTCGTCGGCGAGCTCGTACTCCTCGGCCAAGGTTTCACCCCCCTTTAACGTGGGAGACGGCCTCCTCGACGCCCGGAACGTCGGTCCCCTGCCTGGCGAAGAACCTGAGCAGGTTGGAAACGTCCCTGACGAGGAGTTCCTCCGCCATGGGGTGGTCCGTGGGCACGCCCTGGGAGAAGTCTATGATGTAGTACTCGCCGTCCCCCGCGTACAGGATGTTGTACTCGCTGAGGTCGCCGTGAACTATCCCTCCCTCCGTGTACAGCCTGTGGTAATCGTCCAGGATGTTCCAGAGGACCTCCTCGGCGGTCTCGGGGTCCTCGGGTGGGTGGTACTTGAGGAGGGGGTAGGGGTTGCCTTCATCGTCTCCGAGGAACTCCATCACGATGACGTTGTTCATGTGAGCGTAGGGCTCCGGGGATCTGATGCCGGCCCTGTGGGCGGCGAGGAGGTTCTTGAACTCCCTCTCGGCCCAGGTGTACACTATCCTGTGCCTACGCCTTCCCCTGACCTTGACCCTGTGATCGCCCCGGAGGTACCTCCACATCCTCCTGAAGTCGGACGTGGCCACGCGGTATATCTTGACGGCCACGAGATCGTCTCCTCTCACGCCCCGGGCGACGTTGGCCTCCTTCCCGGTTTTGACGAAGCCCATCAAACCGTCGAGGTAACCGCGCCGGGAGAGCTCGTACAGGGTCATCAGGGTGTACTTGTCGAATACCTCCTCCTCTACCTTCAGGTCCTCGAGGGTTTTCTCCAGCCTCTCTATCTTCTTGGGGGAGAGGTCGATGTCCTCCTCGATGGCGCTGAACTTATCGTCGTTCAAGCGTTACGCTCCCGGTATTATCTCGTCAAGAAGCTGTAGCACCCTCTCGTCGAGCTTGCCCTTTCTCTTCAGCCAGTCGACCTGAACCCGGGTGTATCTCCAGGTGACGTCGGCCCTCTCCGGTTGGAAGTCCCATGGTTTCACCAGTACCACGTCGCCTTCCCTTATCCATACCCTTTTACGCATCTTACCGGGTATTCTCGCTATCCTGGTCTTACCGTCGACGCATCTCACCTGAACTCTGTCATCACCCAGCATCTTCTCTACTACACCGAATATTTCGCCTTCCTCGGGCAGTCTTATCCTCTTCATGGTCTCGTCCTTTATCCTCTTGCCCAAGAGTTTCCACCCCCGTGGTCCCTGTCGCCCTCCAGCACTTTAAGTAGTTCCTGTGCGGAACGAACGCAGGATAGGGTTGCGTTGATTCCGGAAGCGGCTTTCCCCGGGCTACCGGCCTCGAACTCGACGGTCACCGACCCTTCCTCGGCCTTGACGCTCTGCCTGTAGCCCCTCGGACCGCCCTCCCACAAGACGGCCCGGGTGATCGTGTCCGGGAGTCGTAGGATCATCCTTCCCCTGACCCTCAAGCCTCGACCCCGAGCCTGCGACGCACGGGCGCCAGGATCTCCGCCATGTAGCGGGCCGCGTTCTCCTTGAGGTCCAGCGGGTGGATCTCGCCCGCCGCGTAGTCGCGTTCCAACTCCTCGTAACTGCCGTAGGTCACGTCGCCCCCGTACTTCTCGGGCCTCTCGATCGTGACCTCGCCGTACTCCCTGAAGATGAAGTACCTGTACAGCTCGAGGATCGGGTTACCCTCCGTCTCCTTCATCGGGCAGTAGGCCTTCATGATCTTCTCTCTGATGGTGTCGGGGTCGTCGTCCACGGCGATGAAGTTACCCTTGCTCGAGGACATCTTCTCGTCGCCGTCCAGACCGTGGATTATCGGCGTGTGGAGGCAGGTGGGAGGCTCGTAACCGAGCTTGGGAAGCACGTCCCTGGCCAGCATGTGGATCTTCCTCTGCTCCAGACCGCCGACGGCCAGATCTACGCCCAGGTGTACTATGTCCAGGGCCTGCATGAGGGGGTACACGACCTGGGAGACAGGCGGGTTTTCCTCCCGCCTGGCGATCATGTCCATGCTCCTCCTGGCGCGTTTCATCGTGGTGTGCCTGGCCATCTTGTACACGTCCAGGGCGTAGTCGGGTTCGAGTTGGAACTCGGACCCCAGCACGAACTCCGTGTCCTTGGGGTCCAGGCCCATGGCCACGAAGCATCGCTTGTTGTACTCCGCCGTCTCCCTGACCTCCTCGAGTGACCCCTTCTCGTTCAGGTACCCGTGTAGGTCCGCCAGGAGGATCTTAACCTTGAACCCGGCCTTCTGGAGGTCGACCATCTTGTCTATCACGAGCTTGTGACCCAGGTGGATCTTACCGGATGGTTCGAAACCCACGTAGGCGACGGGCCTCTCCTTCGTCTCGAGTATCTCCCTGAGTTCATCCTCGGTCACGACCTCCACGGCGTTCCTGGTGGCCAACTCCATCCTCTCTTCGACGTCCACGGCGGTTTACCCCCTGTCCGGGAGGATGAAGGCCTCGTCCCCGACGACCACGACCCGGACCTCGTCCCCCACCTTCACATCCTCATCGGTCTCGTGACACTCGACGACCCTCCCGGAGGGCAGCACCACCCGGGGAGGGTTCTCCTCGATGACGACCCCTCGTTCGGTCTCGAGGACGCGAACACCCTTCAGTTCCTCCCAGTCGGGCCTCACGGTCTCGCCCGTCCTGAGGTCCTCGAGGGTGGGTTTGCCCCCTCCCCCTAGGGACAGGACGAGGTGAGGTCTTCCCTCGTACTCGATGACGTCTCCCTTGGAGAAGTGGGGTATCCTGACGGAGAGGGACGCTTTCGTCTTCTCGCGACTCTTCTCGTGATCGTACCCGACGACGCGGTGGGATTCACCGACGGTTCCTCCGAACCTCTGGACGATGAGTCTGGCGAGTTTTCGAGCGGAGGCCAGGGATCCCATGTACACGTCGAGCCCTTCGTCCAGGATCTTGGAGTCGCTCACGTACGCCATCCCGTCCTTCTCCATCAGCTTGGGGACGGTGTCCCGGATGAACTCCATTACCTCCTCGAGTTCTTCCTCCGTGAGTTCGCCTCGGAACGATCTGACCTGGAGGATTGCCTCGAAGTACCCTCCACGGTGCTTCATGCACCTGTCGCACAGGGAGAACCTGATGGGGATCTCGATCAGGTAGCGTTTCGATATCTCCACGTCGTCGATCTCGGCCTCGGCGTCGGCTAGGACCCTGACGATCACGCGCGACCCGGGACCGCCCGGTTCGCCCTTCACCTCCAGGGGCTCGAGTCGAACGCGGGCGCCGGGGAGGACCTTCATCTCGTCCTCCAGGGCGCTCAGGGCGTGGTCTATCAGGATGGATTCCACGTCCGGGAGTTCGGGATCGGGTTCCCTCCACCCCAGTCCGGTCTTGACGGCGAGGCACTGGGCGCATATCTCGACTTCTAGGTCCTCGGGGACCTCGATCAGGGGGTTCTCCTCGAGGTAGCACTCGGGGCAGAGGCCTTCCACGAGTTTTTCGACGGTTCTACCGCATCTGGGGCAGGTTATCAGCCGCCGACGGCCCCCTTCTCGGGGACGTAAGGCTTGTTGTCCGGGACCCCTACCGTGTTGCCCACTCCCACGACTATCACGGTGGTGTCCTCGGGGGCTTCTTTCACGAGTTCGAGGACCCTTTCAGCGGCCTCGGGGACCGCGTCGGCTATCTCCTTCTTCATGGGTATGACGGCCTCGGTGGCGCTCATCTTGATGACGACGGCGTCCAGGTCGACGCCCTCCTCGGCGGCTATCTCCTCTATCCTGTAACTCTCGTGACCCGGGTCGCCCATCGCCACGCCTACGCCCTCGCTCACCTTACCCGTGGGTTCGCCCTCGAGCTTCAGGGCCGCGTCGACGGTGATGACCTTGGAAACATCCCCGTATTCCCTGATCAACTTTCTGACCGCGCGCCCTATCCTCCCGAGGTTGCCCGAAGGACCGTGGGCCTTCACGACCACCACGCGTCTCCCCTCGTGCTCGAACTCGGCCGCGACCGTCTCCTTCTCGACTTCCCTCACGGGACGGTCTCCTATCAGGTAGGCGGCGACCATGGGTCCGACGCTGTCGCCCACGGGGACCCTATCCAGGAACGCCTTGGCCGCGTGGTAGTTGCTGAGGGCGTACTCCTTGAGCACGGGGATGATGAACTTCAGCTGTATGAGGATCTGCCAGCTTCCCATCTTGGATGCCGTCAAAAGCCAGTGCTCGATGAGTTTCTTGATGTTGGATAGCGTCACGACGGCCGTCAGGGACATCTTGAAGTCGTTGACCCTGTCCTCGTCGCCCCCGGCCAGGACGCGGGCGAAGGACTTGAACTTCTCCTCGCCCCTGTCCAGGAGGTTCTCGAGCCTGTCGATGATACCGTGCGGGTCGAGCTGTACCGGGGGTATGATGATGGTCTCGGAAGCCCTTTTGATTATGGTTCTAGCCTCCTCCGTGGAACAGGCGGCTCGGGCGACCATCATGTCGATTACCTTTTCCAACATCTCGGAGATCTCCTCGAGCTCGCGCTCCACGTATTTACGCACGACTATCTTGTTGTAGAGGCCGAACACGTAGATGGATAGAAGCGGTACGATTATCCAGAAGAGCGCGGAGAGGATGTATTGCGTGGTCGTGGACGAGAGTTCGTGCGTGGCCACCTCCCTCACCCCCTGCGCCAACCCTCGAGTAACTTCCTGGACTTCTCGAATATCCCGATGAGGGTCTTGATCTCCTTGTCAGTACACCTCGCGCGGGCCAGGAACCTTCGGAGGGTTGCTCTGGCGTAAAAACGCCGTGTCGGGTCCATGTTGAGGGCCCTCGTGAGACCGTCGAGCGCCTCCACCAACGCCTCCTTCTCGGCCTTGGTCGCGGGTCTACCGTAAGTGTTCACCTCGAACTCGCCCTTGGTCATCTCGTACAGGGTGACGGCCACCGCGTGGGAGAGGTTCATGGACGGGTACTCCTCGCTCGTTGGTATCTTCATGGTCACGTCGCACATTTCTAGCTCCCAATTCCTAAGTCCCCTATCCTCGGGACCGAACACGAGGGCCACCTTACCGTGATCCGACAGGAGCTCCCTCACCTCCCACGGAGGCAGGGGGTTCCTGATGGGGGTAGAGCCCTCGATCGCTGTGGTACCGACGGCGACCTCGACGTCTTCGAGGGCCTCCTCGAGCGTGTTCACGATGACCGCGTTCTCGAGCACGTCGAGGGCGTGCATGGCCCTGGCTATGGCCACCTCGGTCAACTCGGCCCTGGGACGGACTAGGTACAGCTCTTTAACCCCGAAGTTCTTCATCGCACGGGCCACGTGCCCTACGTTACCGTCGTACTTGGGTTCCACGAGGACAACCCTCAACTCCATCCCTCTTCCCACCAAACGGGAAGGGTGATGATCGTGACCGACGTGGTGAAGGGCCGGGTCGTCAACGGGTACCAGGACAGGAGGAGGACCTACTGGGACGGTCGCGTGGTGTTGGACACGGAGGACGGGAAGGTAACCGTCAGGATGCCCGGTGTCATCGCCGGGTGGCTCACGAAGGGCACCGAGGTCAAGGTGGAGGGCCGGTCAATCGGGGACGAGGTGGACGTTTTTGAAGCTGACGTGGAGATCCACCGCAGGCACGACGACGAGTGGGTACAGGTGTGGCCTCCCTTCGAGGCCGAGGCGACCCTCGAGAGGACCGACGTGCTGGGTCGCGAGGTTTACAGGTACGAACTCAAGTTCAGGGAGGCCATCCACAGGGAGGACTACGAGGCCATCGTCGGGCTGGAACAGTACCACTACGCGAGCGAGAAGGACGTGGTGGCCGTCTGGAGATGCGCCGAGTGCGGTAGAACCGTCAGGGAGAACATCAAGCCCGAGAAATGCCCCAAGTGCGGTTCGAGGAACGTGTACCTCTGGGCCATCAGAGGATCCCTACCCGCCTCGAGGTTCATGGTGGTCGAGCTCCAGAACGCCGAGGAGTACGAGCCCGACATAGTCGCGTACGTCAGGGTGGACCCACCCATCCCCAAGATGAACAGGAGGCTACCCGACGGCGGCGTGGAGAGGAACATCAGGGAGAAGGTGTTCGGGGAGGACTGGTTCCACCCCACGTTCGAACCCAGGCGGGGCAAGACCGTCGAGGACATACTCCACGAGTGCGACACGCACGTCGCCAGGATAGCCAGGGTAGTCGTCCACCCCGAGTACAGGGCCGACGGTATAGGAAGGGAATCGGTGAGAGGCGCCGTCAGGTGGATAAAGGAACGCAGGATACCCGAGATGAAGTCCGAAAAGCACCTCGTAGAGGTCATAGCCCAGATGGCCAGGTATCACCCGATATTCGAGAGCGTCGGGTTCGTCTACCTTTGGGACACGGGCTCCGGCAGACCTTACCTGGTCAAACCCCTGACCGACGAGGCGAAGGCCAAGGTGAGGGAGTTCCTGAGGAAGGATCCCGTCGCCAGACAACACGGAGGCAGGCTCTACGTCTCGAGGCTCAGGAACATAGAGGTCGAACCCCTCGAAGAACCCATCCGTATAGAAGACCTCAACAAGACCTTCACCACCGAACTGGACGTGAGCGGGCTACCCGAGGAACTCGTGGAACTCCTCAGGGCCTTCGGCGTTATCCACAGGAAGATCCAGCAGTACGTCCTACAGGACGTGAACCTCGAGATAGAACCCGAGAAGATCTACGTCGTGGTCGGACCCAGCGGCGCGGGCAAGACCACACTCGCCCGCATGATAATGGGCGCGGACCCCGAGTTCGTGGAGGGAATGAAGAGGAAACTCCTCGAGGAACTGTCCTCCCCCGTCGTCTCCAGGGCCCTCTCGACCCTCGGGGTGGACGTCAGGGAACTCGCCGATGAACTCGTGAAGGAGATGTACGAGCCGGACGACGGGGAGGTGATCCTACCGGACAACCTGAAGCTAGCGGCCATGATACCCGGGGAGGTGGAACCCGAGATACCGCCCTACAAGCCCATCATAGAGATACTCTACGACGTCACGGGCGACGCGTCCCTAGCGGCGGAGATCCTCAACAGATCCGGGATAGCGGACGCCGTCCTGTACAGGAGCCCCTACGAGAGGCTCTCTCCCGGTCAGAAGGAGAGGGTGAGACTCGCCAGGATGATAGCCGAGGGCGCGAACCTCCTCGTGATAGACGAGTTCTGCTCCCACCTGGACCCCAAGACGGCCATGAGGGTGGCCAGGAACTTCTCGAGCATGTGCAGGGAACTGGGGATCACCGCGCTGATAATAACCCACAGGCCCGAGGTCGTGGACGCGCTGGCACCCGACTACATGATCTACGTGGGACACGGCGTCGTGGGCAAGAAAAGGTACGGCGCCGACTAGACGACCTCCACGTCCACGTCGACGATCACGGGCCCCAGGGTCCTGGTGATCACGCACTTGGCCGCGCCCTTCCTCGCCACCCGCTCGACTTCCTCCGGGTCCACGTCCCCCTCGGGTTTCACCCTGATCACGATGTCTATCGAACAGACCACGTTCCTCCTCTCGTCCTTCTCCGCCCTAGCCTCGCCCGTGACCTCCGCCTCGATACCCTCCTTCTCCAACGCGTGACCCGCGTTCATCACCGTACAGGCCAGGGCCGAGGCCGCCAACAGGTGCAGGGGCGAGACCTCCCCCGGACCCGCTACCTTCCCGGACTTCAACCTCATCCTCTCACCGTCGACGAACTCCACCTCACACTCCCCGTCACCGAGGAACACGCAGCGAGGCTCCACCTGACCCATCCACACCCGGCCCCTCGTGTCGAGGCGTTGATTAAAATCATCCATAAACCACAGGCTCAAGTTGAAACCATATTTAACCCTTGAGGGCGCTGATACGTCCGGCCACCTCGGTCATGAGATCCTCGTCCACCAACACCCTCCCGGAGACCCTCAGCACGGGCTCCTCGACGACCTCCCCGATCACGCACGCCGGGCACCCGTGATCGGCGCAGATCGCCACCACCTCCTCGGAATCCCCCGGCTCCACGGTGACGAGGATGTTGTCCCAGTTCCTGGTGAGGCTCGGGTAGGGAACCGAGTGCAGGTCCATACCCACGCCCGACTTGGCGCACACCAGCGCCGCCATGGCCACCAGACCACCCTTCGTCACGTCCTTAGCCGCCCGCACCAACCCCCTCTCGGCCACCCGCGGGAACGCCTCGAACAACCGCCTGGCCTTCTCCATCCTCTCCTCGGGATCCCCGTGGATGGGTTCGCCCACCAACAGCACCTCCTGCCCGGGCTCGGCCGCGTCATCCCTCAACGGCTCCGGCGCCACGAGGGGTCCCATCACCGTGAGGGAAACCTTGGGTTCCTCCACGTCGTCCTCGATCATCGTGTTCCCACCCAGAACCACGAGCCCCAGCGCTTCCGCCTGCTCCGCCACGCACCCGATGGCCTCCCGCGCCCCCTCCTCGTCGGGCGCTATCACGGTGTCGACGAGGTACCTCGGCTCGCCACCCATGGCCAACACGTCCGTGGAAGCGTGCACGACGGCGGACTTCCTCACCAACCTGAACGCGTAGGGACCGTCCGCGCTGACCACCAGCGGGGAATCCGACGGTTCCAGGACGGCCCCGTCGTCGAAGTCACCCAACCCGACGATAACCCCCTCACCATCCCGGGGCAACGGTTTTACCAGCCGGGCGTCGTCGGCCGCGTACCTCAGGACGTGTTCACGCAACCCCTTCAACCCCTCCACCCCCTCGGGGAGACCGAGTTGGGAGGGTACGTGGAACTACTGGCCCTGGTCTCCCTGGGCTACGCGTTGAGAAGGGTAGGGGTCCTGGACGAAACCTCCTCCTCGCACCTCAACGCCTTCGTCGTGTACGCGGCCATGCCCGCCCTCGTCTACAAGGTCACCTCCTCCATACCCGTCCACGAGCTCGTGGGATACGGCGAGATGACCCTGGTCTCGATAGCCACGGCCTCCGTGTCCACCGCCCTGGCGGCCGGGATCGCTAGGTTACTCCGTGAAGAAGACCCGCTGGTACCGATCCTATGCTCGAGCCTGGGCAACACCGGGTTCCTGGGCTACCCCATATGCCTCTCCACCTTCGGCGAGGAAGGTCTCAGAGCCGCCGTGTTCTACGACTTCGGAACCGTCCTATGCGTGATAGCGGCCTACGCCATCGCGGGACGTGGGAACCCGATCAAGGTCAGCCTCAGGTTCCCGCCCGCCCACGCGGCCGTCGCCGGGATGCTCACGTCCATCCTCTCGGTCAAGCTCCCGACCCAAGCCGTCTCGATCCTCAAGGACCTTGGAGGGGCCGCCGTCCCCACGATCATGGTGTCCCTCGGGGCCGCCCTCAAGTGGAGGATCTCCGAGTGGACGACCATGGTACCCGCCGCCTGGACCATCAAGCTGGGGATATCCCCGCTCGTGGCCCTAACCCTGGCCCACGCCCTAGGGCTGGAAGGCGTGAAAGCGTACGTGGCCACCGTGGAAGGGGCGATGCCGCCGGCGGTCATGACCGTGGTCCTGTCGGAACTCCTGGGGAGAAGAGTCGATCTGGCGGCCTCGATCACGTTCTCCGCCACCGTGATCTCGCTGATGACGGTACCGTTGGTGATACTGACGGTGACCGGGAGGATACCGGCGATCACCTAGGGGGAGCACCCGACGGTGAAGATCGAAGTACCCACGGTGTGTTACGGTCGGGCGGACGCCTGCCCCGACTCCCGGTGGAGATCCTACGAGGAGTACCTGGCCGAGATCATGCCCGACGTGAGGAAAGACGGCATCGAGATACGCTTCGAGCCCCCATCGAGGTGCGACGAGGGATGGAGACACACCCTCACGGCCCTGGACGTTCTCATGAGGCTCTACGCGGACAAGGTGAGGGTGGAGGGCGCCACCATCGGGGACGTGGACGTCCTGGAGATACTCGCGCCCGCGTACGATCAGGTGTTTCGTAACTACGACGTCCTGAAAGCCCGCGTGGGGATCCCGGAGGGTCACGTCCACGTGAGGACGGAGGTGACGTGCAAGGACGGTAGGAGGATCGTCCTCCAGGAGGCGACCGTGTCGAACCTGCTGAGGGCTTTCGTGACCGTCAAGACGCATCCCGAGGTGGAGTGCGTGGAGTTGGAGCGTCGGGAGTGCGACGCGCCCGGGTACGCCCGCTGGCAGCTGATCGAATCGCGGGTTCACCGGCGTCGGCGATCCTGAGTACGAACTCCCTGTAACTCATCACCTCCCTACGCCCGCACCTCGGACACAGCACCGTGATCTCCGACGGATCCTCGCCCAGCGGGACCACCGGGTTACCGCACCCCGGGCAACGGTAATCCCTCGCGAACCTGAACACGGGACAACCCCGGCCCCTCTCGCAACGCTGGCAAAGGTGGTACCGCCGGAGACACGGGACCCTCGCCTCCACGGTCCAGGAGACGTCGATCTCGAGGCCGAAGTCCGGCACCACTACGGCGGCATCGACGTCGAGGTCGGCCACCGCCTCGGGCCTGTAGGAGATCATGTGAACGGGGATGACGAGTCTCGGTCGGAGCACCTCGCACGCGGTCTCAACGTGCCGGAAGTAAGCGTGTCCCGGGACGCCGGAACACTCCATGATCAGCACGTGCACGGGGCTGACGTTTCTCGCCAGCTTCAGGAACACCCGCGGGTTCACGTCACCCGTGAACGCCACCCTCACGCCTTCGATCTCCAGCACGTAGGCGGAGGAACCGGCCGTGTGTCCGGTTCTCACGGTCTCGACGACGAGCGGGGCGTCCTCGGCGGGTCTGGCGGTGTACGAGTACCTCCTCTCGGCGACCCCCCTATCGGGCTCCGGGACGTAAGGTTCCCCGAAGAGATCCCCGTGCTTAGCGTGATCCGTGTGGTGATGCGTGACCAAGGTGACGTCGGGGTCGGGCCACCCGAACATATCGAACAGACCCGGGGCCGATCGGAGTTCCTCGGGCAGATCCACCTCCTCGGGAACCCTGGAGTCGTACCCTCTCCTCCAACCCCCGGGGTCGAACAGGACCTCGACCTCGGGGGACGAGACGGTGACGACGGCCCCCGGAGTGGCCCCGAACAGCCTGACCGGCGAGTACACCTTCAGCGTAACACGTCCTTCAGGGCCTTCGATAGCTCCAGCACCTCCTCCGGTGTCATGTGCATGGGCCTCTTATCCAAGAGATCGGGGGGCACTGCTCCCAGGAGTTCGTCCTCGTCGAGACCCTCCCGTGAGGCCCAGTTACGGAGGGCGTTCCTGAGGGTCTTCCTACGGTAGGGGAACACGCCGGCGCATACCCTCTCCAGCGTGTCCACGCCCACCTCCAGGACCTCTTCGGGCGGGTTCGGGACGAGTTTCACCACGGCGGAGGATACCCGGGGTGGGGGCACGAAGGATCTGGGTGGGACGCCCCTCACCACCTCGACGTCGCACGTCAGGGACACGAGGACCGTCAGTCTGCCGTAGTCCTTGGTCCCGGGCTCCGCGGTCATCCTGTCGGCGAACTCGCGCTGGACCGTTATGACGGCCAGGTCCAGGTCGGACTTGACGACCTCGGAGACGACAACCGAGGATATCTGATATGGTATATTGGAAACTATCTTGTTTACATTTTCTGGAATACCTAGCTCGACGAAGTCCCCGTGCACGATCTCGAGGTCGTCCCTGTCCCCTAGCTCCCTCCTCAGGATCTCCACCATCTCGGGATCCAGCTCGATCGCCACGACGCGACCGGCCGCTTCCACGAGTTTCCTGGTAAGGGTTCCGGGACCGGGACCGATCTCCAGCACCGTGTCGTCCGGGCCGAGCTCCGCGGCCTCTATCATCGCGTCCATGACGTCGTCGTCTATCATGAAATGCTGTCCGAGGGATTTCCTGGGTTTGATCCCGTACCTCCTGCTGAGGCGTGCCAGGTACTCAGCCGTCCCTCCTCTCGACACCCACGGACACCCTCCTACCCAGGACGTCGACGTGGACGAGGGTTCTCGGGTCCTCCAAATCCACCTCGTGACCGGCCGACGTCAGGACGTCCCCTATGAACACCTCGGCCTCCTTGGATCCGGAGAACGTGGGTCCCGGGGAGGCCACGTTCGCCCTCACGGCGAAGGGGTCCTCGATCAGCGGCTCCACCACCTCGAGCACGTCTTCCGCCAGGCTCTCACGGTCCTCGTAATCGCCGCTGAGTTGGAAACGTCTGACCTTGAACACGGACCCGAACGTCTCCTTCAAACGCCCGTGGGCGCGGTCGGGGTCCCCCCTCTTCACCATCACCTCCACACGGCCCGCCATGTTGTTGGGTGCGGGGACGACCTCGGCCTCGATCCCTATCCCCGTGAGGAGGGCGTAGGTCCTGGCCGCCACGTCCTCCTCGGTTAGGTACGGGTTGCCCCCGAACGTGATGAGAACATCGAGCCGTGGGACGGGGCGCCACGCCGGGGGCTCGGACGGGTGGACCTCCACGCAGGGTACCCCGAGCCTCTCGAGTAGGTAGGGCCCGTACCCCCTCCCCTTGCCCAGGTACACGACGCCGGCGACGCCCGCCTCCGCCATGGCCTCGGCGCAGTACCTGCACGGTCTCGCGGTCACGAAGATCACGGCACCCTCGACGTCGTGCTTCCTGACCAGCTTCTTCTCGGCGTGTTCCCCGCCGGTCTCCTCCACGGCCACGACCTCGCCGTCCTTTATCAGGGCGGCCGCGACCGTCGTGGAGGATATCCTCTTGAGGACCTCTTCCACGTCGATGGTCTGCCCGCCGAGCGTAACCTTCAACCGTCCGTCCCCTCGCGTCGATCCGAGGGTGTCGCGTCTTGAAGGCTCGTGATCTCGCCACCTTGGGCGTGGCCCAGGTCCCGTTCGACGCGAAGGTAAAGGACGTCGTCAGGGAGATGGTGAAGGCCGGCGTTCACGGCGTGGCGGTGGTCTCCGAGGACGGGACGTTCATGGGTGTCGTCGAACAGGAACATATCCTCGAGGCCATGGACCCGGAGAACCCGGAGGAGGTCTTGGACCTGCCCGTGGAGGAGGTGATGGACGAGGAGCCCGCGATCGTGGATCCGGAGGATGACCTGAAGACGGTGTTGAAGTTGATGAAGGACGAGGGAGTGACGAGGGTTTTCATCGTGAGTTGCGAGGGTAGACCCGTCGGGGTCGTGAGCCTGACGGACGTCCTCAGGGTCGTGTCCGAGGAAGGGTGATCCCTCACTTGATCACGGGGATCACCCGCTCCTTCGCCATCTCGGCCACCCTCTTGTAGTTGTGTAGGGTCACGTTGATCGACGGTATGTCCCTGAAATGAACTATGAAGGGTATCTCGTCTAGGTACATTATCTCCCTGCCGTTGATGTCCTCCCCGTACGCGGCCACTATCCTCTCCACGTTGTCCGCCATCTCGTCGCTGGAACCGGAGTACACCTCCATCACCTCCACGTCGGCCTCCTCCTGTAGCGTCTCGGCCACCCAACCCTTGCACCTCTTGTCGGAGACGAGGAGTATCACGTCCTTCACGCCCAGGTTATCGAACGCCTCCAGGTGCTTCCAGAAGACCACGTACTTACGGCCCTCCTCCTTGTGCTTCCATATCGGTCTCCTCGGGAGTTTCATCCTCACCTTGAGGAACCACGTGTAGGACATGTCGAACAGCGGTAGGTCCAGGACCATGGAGAGGTACAACCCGTAGAAGCTCGAGGGCGCGTCCGTGTAGGCCACGACCACGTCGGACTTGTTCCAACTCTTCATGGCGGTGACGCCGTCCACGCCCCAGCCCATCACCCGGGGGAGGTACCTCCAATTGTGTCTACCGAGCTTAGTCAGGGGCCTGACGTAGCTGGGGAGGTCCTCGAGCGTGATCATGTTGTCCGTGGGGAAGTTTATCCTCTCCACGCCCTTCGACGTGCGCAGGTAGGGTGCCACCAGGGTCCTCGTGTTGGTGGACTCTGCCACGTTCTGGAAATCGTCTATGTCGACGAGGTTCCTGGCCGCGGATATCATGGAGGTTTTCACGAGGACCAAGGCGGCAAGGGTCCTCTTGAACTCGGACTTGCCCATTATGTAGGAAACGCGCTTCATACCGTACTCCATCTCGATGAGCGTGGGAGCGTCCGTGTCCAGCACGGGTGGGATCGCGATCTCGCTCACGGTCTCGCGCTTGGAGGCCTCCACACCCGTCATCTTGGCCCTGACCATGCTCTTGATGTACTCGAGTTTCTGCCAGAGCTCCATGTCCATGTCGACGATCTCTTCCTCCTCGGGCGGACTCTCCACGGGTTCTATCTTGATCTGAGAGGGTCCCTTGACCTTCCTCGGCTTGATCACTATGTTCGTAGGGACCTCTACCCTCACCTCGATCCTCTTGTCCCTGGTCACCACGTTCAGGTGATCTCCCTGCCAGACGACCTCGCAACCCGGTGGGACCTTCACCACGGAGGGCTTGTTCTCGGTCATCGCCCTCTCCAGCCTGGTGGCGAGGGCGTCCAGGAACAGGGTCAGGTTGTAAACGTCGGCTTCCGCCATTTTACCGCCCGCACGCCCCCGAGGGTCTGTACCGGGGGAGGGAAAACGGGAAACGGTATCACGGTTGTGCCCACCTTTCCTCCGATGAGTTAAGGGGGGATAAACCACCCTCAACCCTTGATCAACTTGACGACCTCGCCCACCCTCTTACCCAAGTTCTTGGCGGTCTCCACGCCCGTCTCGTCCTCCTTCACCTCACCGGGCGCCGCCGCCACACCCGCACCACCGAAGTGAGCCGTCGGATCCGCGTCCCCCACCACGATCATCGCGTGGATCATGAAGAACGCGTGGATGTCCCTGATCGTCTCCTCCTGGCCCCCGTTCCTCGCCGCACCGACCGCGATAGCCCCACCGACCTTATCCTTCAACGCCCACTCCACCCTCAAAGGCCTCGTCCTGTCCATGATGGCCTTCAACTGGGCGCTCACGCCGCCGTAGTACACGGGAGAACCCACGATCATACCATCGCACTCGCGCATCAACTCGTACACCTTCTCCATGTCGTCCTCGACCCTACACACCCCGTGCTCGATGCAGTAATCGCAAGCCCTGCACGGGGACACGTCCAACTCCCTCACCGTGATCAACTCCGTGTCCTCACCGGAAACGTCCGCCGCCTCGTCCAACGCCACACGAACCAGGTACTCCGTGTTACTGTCCTTCCTAGGGCTGCCCGATATACCTAAGATCATACGACCCGAGCCCCCCGAGGGCTGTGACGGGATTGAGGAAACTGATCGTCCTCTGGGACAAGTCGGACCCGGCCTCGGTCAACATAGCCGAGAAACTGACCGAGGGGGCCACCAAGACCGACGAACAGGAGCTCGAGTTCCACCGTGTCGAGTTCTGGGAGCGCGACGGTATAAAGTTCGCGATGGCCGCGTCCCTCGGCGAGCTCATCGAGGAGGACGAGGCCTCCGAGTTCGCCGACCACGGGTTCGACGCGGTGGTCTTCGCCTCGAGACACGAGAGCAGGAGCCGCGAACCCACCCTCACCGTCCACGTCCCCGGCAACCCCACCCCCGAGGCCAAGTTCGGAGGGGACCCCATGTCGCTGTGCACCGCCGATCCCGCCGGCATGAAAGAAGCCCTACTCACCCTCAAGAAAGCCGTCGACGAGGGACGCGTCCAAGGGTACACCGTGTGCTACGAGGCCACCCACCACGGCCCCTCGGACCCGGGGATCCCCTGCTTCTTCATAGAGATAGGATCCGACGAGGAGAGATGGAAGGACGACGACGCCGGCAGAGCCTGCGCCGAGGCCATACTCGCGGCCGTCGACCCCGACGGGTACCGACACGCCATCGGGTACGGCGGGGGACACTACGCCCCCAAACACACCGACGTCGCCCTCACGACCGACATCGCCTACGGCCACATCATCCCCGACTACGCCATCGACACGGACCGACTACGGACCCAATTCAAGGAAGCCCTCGAGAAAACCCCCGACGCCCGACACCTCGTGATAGACGACTCCTCCCTACCCGACCGCACCGTGGAACTGCTCGAAGACCTGGCCCGCGAGAACAACCTCAAGGTCGCCACCGCCGACGAACTCAAGGGGTGATCCCCACGCTCAAACACGGCCAACGACTCCGCGGAGAATCCGGATGGACCAGAAGGGTCGGCGCCATCGTGAACCTCCGACACATCGACGTGATACTCACCGTGAGAGGACCCAAAGCCTCCCCCTACGCCCTGTTCGACGGCGTCAAATGCCCACTCGTCTACGAAGACCCCGTCGTGAACGTCGCCGCCTACCTACTCGAGTTCCCGGAACTCGCCCACCCCACCCCCGTCGGGGAACCCGACCTCGGCGAAGCCACCCTGGTGGTGGGCCACGACGAACACTGGTGCCGCATAACCGACGTCGACAGGAGAAACGTCAGGATAAACCTACCCTCGTACGTACCCAGACCCGGCGACGCCGGCGCCCCCATAATCCAAGACGACAAAGTCGTCGCCATGCTCGCCTCCTACTGGCTCAACGACATGCTGGGAATGGGGCCCAGGATCGACGTCGCCCTCCGAGAACTCCTCGATCACTTCAGACGCACCAACTCCACCACCCGATGAACCAACCCCGGACCGTAAGACTTCACATCCCTAACATCGACCACCTCCACCTCGAAACCCCCGGGAACCGCCCCCAACACCTCCCCCGCCGTCCTACCCTCGTCCCAATCCGCCGGAAACACCTCGTGAACCATAACCCTACCACCAACCCTCACCTTCGACAACGCCACATCCAAAAAATCCAAAGTACCCTTTAAATACCCCATTATAACCACATCAACCTCCGGAACCAACCCCGCCACCTCCCGACAATCACCCAAGAACGGCACCACAACATCCCCAACATCGTTCAACCTAACGTTCTCCACCAGATAACGATACGCCACCGGATTCAACTCAGCACAGTAAACCACCTCCGGATCCCTATGCACCGCAACAGGCAACGACAAGTACCCGATCCCCGCGAACATATCGAACACCGAAGCACCATCGAACAACCCACGCTCCGCCAACCTACGCTTCTCCCTCAAATTACCCTTCGCGAACATAACCCTAGTAGGATCCAACTTGTACCTAACACCCAACTCCACGTGAACCGTCTCCGCATCACCCTCCCCCGCCACCACCTCACCCACCGGTTCCCTGAACACCCCCGAGATACCCCTCCACGCCACCACACACCTGACACCGGGCACCGCCTCCAACACCGCCTCCCCCACCTCCCTCCTGTACCGCCAAGCCTCCCCGTCGTACAACCTCACCACCGCCACGTCACCCAACCTCAACACCCGACGCGGCAGCCTCCTCCTCACACCCTCCGGCACGACACCCTCCAACAACTCCCGGTAATCCACGCAACCACCCCACCTAACCACGGTAGAGATACGATTAAATACAGGTTACCCCGAACCGCCGCAGGGATCGTTAGAATGGCACCAACAAGAGTTGTAGGACTCCCCAGACTACAGACCCTCTACAGGAGATTCGTAGGATTAGACCTGAACAAGAGCAGGGCCAAAGAAATCCTAGATATAGCGGAAAAGAAGCTCAACGACATATTCGAAGTAGCCGTAGAAAGGGCCAAAGAAGAGGGCAGAGAAAAGGTCAAAATGAGGGACCTACCCCTCACCAAAGGCTTCAAGAGAACCATGCAAAGGTACGAGACCAAGAGGGAAAACCTCGACGACCCCAGACTCGACCTATCCCCCATCCTCGACTTCCTACAACCCACCATCGGAACCATGATCCTCGACGAGCAGGTCAAGGAGAAACTACCCACCATCGCGGCCACCACGCTCCTCCTCATCGGCTACATCATCAAAGAAGTCGACCCCAAGGCCAGGACACCCTCGAAGGACGACGTCAAGAGGGCCAAACAGATACTCGACCTCACCCTCTGAACCCCCAGGGGTGATCCCCGACGATAACCGGGCACGTCGACGACCCACACCGAATCCTCAACGCCCTCCGCGAACTCGGATGGACGATCCAAGAGGAAGGGAACCGCGCCACCGCCACCTCCCCCACCGGCCACGAGATCGAAGTATCCGACGACGGGACCGTCAGGATAACCGGACCACGCCCCGACACCGCCGCCAGAACCCTCCTCAAACTCGCCAAGAAACTCGACATCCACGTCCACCTCGACGACCTCACCACCCCACACACGGAACCACAGGTCTACGGCCCCGTACCCTCCCGCCGACTCGGCAGATCCCTCGGCATCGACGTATGCGCCGGCAAATGCACCCAAGACTGCAGGTACTGCAGCGTCGGCGTACCCCGGAAAGTCCCCATCCACGACACCCACACCACCGACCCCGAACCCATCCTACAACAACTCCGACGAACCCTACGAACCTGCGACCCCGACGCCATCACCTTCGCCGGCGTCGGAGAACCCACCCTGTGCGAGAACCTCTCGGAGATAGCCGAAGAAACCGCCCGAGAGGCCCGAAGAACCGACGCCGAACTCGTCCTCCTCACCAACACCACCCACCCCTCCCGCCACCAACACGCCTTCGACGAGATCATCGCCAGCCTCGACGCCGTCGACCCACACCTCCACCGAACCATCAACAGACCCCACCCAACCCTCACCACCCAACACATCCTCCGAGAACTCGAGAAGATGGACACCGACAACCTCACCGTCGAAGTACTCCTCTGCCGCCTCCCCGACGGCACCACCAACGCCGAACCCCAACACCTACGACACCTCGCCGAAACCCTAGCCTCCATCGGCGTCCGAAGGGTCCAACTCAACACCGTCGCCAGACCACCGGCCCACGGCGACGCACGACCGGTCACCGAGGAAGAACTACTGAAAGCCAAGAAAACCCTCGAAAAAGCCGTGGACCACGTGGAGGTGTACCGGTAGATCACCCACCCCTCCGCCGCACCAACGGAAGCACCACCACCGCCGGCAACTCCCTCAACAGGCTCAACGGACCACCGCCACCACCGCCAGAACCACCGCCCTGACCACCCGACGAACCACCCTTCCACGGGCACCAGAACACCACCCTACCGGAACACCCCCTAGCCAACTCCTCCGCCCTCTTGACGTCACCCACCTGGTACGCCAACACGACGTCCGCGATCCGCCTCGCCAACGGGTCGTTCCTCGGAGGCACGTAGATCACGAACAACGGCTCCACACCACCCTTCCACCTGAGCACCGCACCGAAACCCGACGTCTCACCCTCCGACTCCGACCAAACCCCGGACACGTTCCCACCCACGGAACCCCGCGGGCTCCACCGCTCCACGTTCACCACCCTATGACCGATATCGTACGAGAACACCAACGGGACCGAACCGACAACCTTCACCACCGCCCCGTCCCCGTACACGTCGTACAGCACGTCCTTGACACCACCCTCACCCGCCACCTCGAAATCGTAAACCAGGTCCGAAGACCCACCACGACCCTCGATACCGGCCCGGTACTCCACGTAAACGGACCCCTCACCGCCCGACGCCTCCCCGGAACCACCGCCGGCGGAATGCACGATGATCTGCGTGTACGGCGGCGTCACGGAACACCCGAACCGACACACGCAGTCCCCGTACACCACGTACAGGCGGGCATCGGCCAGATCGTCGACGACGGCCGGCAGCTCCACCTTGAACCGCTTCGACAGGTCGTACGGTCCGACGATCGCGACCACCCTCACCCCACCCAGGTACCCAGGCTCGACGTCCACGCCGACGTCCGACGCCGAAACGAACACGTTCCTCCACGGTAGGTAAGCGAACACCAAGTCGCCGGGGTCCGTAGCACCCACGTCCACGTACACCTTGGCGCTCCCCCACGCCTTCTCCGCCTCCTTCAGACACGCCTGAAGCACGCCGTAATCCCCGGAGACGCTCCCCTCCACCACCGGGGTCTCCGCGGCCGTCACCGCGGCCGGACACGCCAGACACAGCGCCACCACACACACCATCCAGACACGCATCGCACACCACCCCCCATGGGTATTTAATTATGCAATAATTTAAACCATGGCCAAAGTAAATCCTCACCCGTTAGGTATCTCACAATATAACATTGAACAGTCAGCCAAGATAAATCGATAAGTTCAGGTATGGAAACGTAGCCATGTAGCAGTAAGTACAAGTTTACCAACGCATAATCTATTGGTATTATATTACTATACAAAGGCTTTAGTGCGCTCATATCTCCATAAAAATGACACTCAACCGCCATGGGATACGGCAGTATAGAAAAAATATCGAATGAAAACGTTCTATTCACTAAATTATCAAATATACCATTTAAATCGGTGATATTCAATACTCCTATTAATATCCTTGATAAAGTTTCACCTATGGCGAACGTAGTGGTAGAATAATATATAGGTACATTATAGCACTCTTTTTGAACTCTAATTATAGCCTCTTCACAATTTGATGAAATATAACTTATCACAGGGTATGGATAAACTTCGTAGTATGGAATTCCCAAAATGCTTAATATAAATTTCAGCATTAAAGAACACACCACGGTGAATATTCCAACAAATGGTATATTATTAATCATTAGTCCAACGATGCTTCCCAGCACTCTAGTTATCGATGATATCATTTTAGTATAGTAGATTGCAGCCACTTTAGTACCTATATCTAACATCATTGCTAGGGCAAGGTTCATTAGTAAATCTAAATACGACTTATTTGTCATATCATTGTACCCAGGTATATAATCGTAAACTATAACGTTGAACGGTATATATTTAAAAACGTTAACGATACCGATATTATTCAATAATAACTTCATTAAAATAGCTAGAAGTACTCTGGTTGTTAACTGACTAATGCCGAACTCCGTGCTTGAAAACTCCATCAACATTAACTTGTATGGGATATAATTAGAAGCTATTAATTTATACCCATTAATACCATGAAATATGACGAACAGCGTAGTGTAAAAATTATTTAAATATAAAAGTCTGGCGGGAACATTACTAACTTTAACGACTGAAAACTTAACGTTACTGTTTGAATTACTTAAATTTATGGTAATATAGACTTTATAATATGGTGAGAACATGGATGGCTGAGAATAAATAGTAACAACAAGCTTCGAGTTATCCAAATAATAAGTGTAGTAGATAATGGGACATTCTGACTTTAAATGCTCGTTTTTGTATATCCTTAATACATCACCTGTTGCACTTAGTAACTCAACGTAGTTTGGGGAAATATGATAAACCCTTCCACCCACGAAAGCGTATATATTTATACCTTTAGTTTGGTCATAATATACAAGTATTCCCGTATTATCAATACATATGTTAATATTTCCAAAGCTAGTTTTCAACAGTACCTTCTCACCTTTGATATCTACTTTTGATACTGAAGTTTCAATTATACATCCATTATAATTCACAAAACATGGCGAACCGCTTTTTACGAGTACTAGTTTTGGAATAAATCGTTCGCATGCAAATTTGAAATCAGTTACTTCGTCCCCTTCCACGACAAACGCGTAAGAGTAATGCGGTACCGTGTAAAGTATAATCATTAAATAAAGAGGAGAAAAGAAAAGAACCCTCACCGTTGGCGAGCCCCCACTTGTCCTGCTGCCTTCCTAATCGGTAGAACTAGCGATAGGGCAGCTAATATCAACGGTAAATATATTGCAGGGTATTCATAGTATATATTTGACTTCCAAGCGTATCTTATCTGATATACTGACGCTGCGTTATTGTTTAATGCGTACCCCTGATACCTATGAGTTAAGTATTCAACGTCTACTAACTTGTAGTATTCATTTAAGTTCCTTGAATCCGGCACCAACATTACTCTGGTGAACTCTAATTCAGCGTATCGATGTGCATACGGGTCGCCGGTGGGGTCTACGTTGACCCATCTGCCGCTTTCGTTGTAAAACGCTACCCAGGCGTGGTCACCTACGTAATTACCTCTGTAGAATGCCTCTCCCCATACCACCATCACAGGTATCATCATCGCCCTCATGAGAGCCGCTGCCAGAACGGCATGCGCTGCACAGTTCCATCCCCGGTAAAAGTGTCCGTTTATTACAGTTCCGTACGGATGTTCAAGTACTTCAAGCGGAGTGAATTCCTTGAACGTTACTATACCCTGATACGGGTCGCCAGCCACCGCCACCCTTCCGTCCGAGAGCTTTATCGGAGTACCGAAGTTGCTCCCGTTTATGAACGATGCTACCCAGTAGGCTATTCTGACGGCGGCTTTGAACACGTTGGTTACCTGTACGCCACCGTGGTTCAGCGGGTCGTGCTCGACCGCCTGCGCGAACCGGGACTCGGATATAGGCCCCCACCTGACACGGCCCCAGTCTGGTATCCCGTTGGGTTTGTGTGGGAGGATTAGGCTCGATCCCTCGGCGGCTTGGACGACTCTTTGTGGTGTTGGGGTGACGTGTTTCATGGGCGCGTAGTAGACGATGTACGCGGCCGCTTTCACCCAGTTGCTGAGGGGCCATGTGGGACCGCCTTCCGGGCTGTTGAGCCAATCGACGACTTCGCTGTTCCTCGTGATGTACTGCTGGATCTGAGGTGGGAGATGCTCTGCCCACGACGCCCAAGGTGGTTCGAAAGGTTTCACGGTCTCGTAAGCGCTCGCCACCGTGGTGGAGACGGTGATAGCCACCAGAAGGGTCAGTGAGATGAGGATTCCTCTCCTCATTCTCACTGCCCCGGGGGACCCGGGGGACCCGGGAGACCCGGGCTTTATACCGGTAACGACCCTCCCCGTTTTGATAACTTTCTTAAGGTATAGGGAAACGTGTCCGGTTCACCGCCGCACCCTCAGGAGTACCTCGTCCCCCTCGCCCCCTTTGAGCGACCCCACGAGGGCCTTGACGACCTCCTCGACGAGGGTGGCCACGAAGGGTCCGAGCGTCAAGGGGCGTCCGTCGACGAGGATCGTGGGCGTTTCCTCGGCCTTGCAGTCCTCGGGTCGGGCCTCGCCGCCGGCCACGGCCCTGCGGAACCCCGCGCACGTGCCGTAGCCGCAGCGCCCGCAGTCCGCGTCCCCCGTGTACTTGAGCGCGTACCTCTCGACGAGCTCGGTCGGGTCCTCCTCGGGCGTGACGGCGACGAGGGCGTCGTCCGGGTCGTGTTCGCCGTCCGTCGAGAGCCTCACGGACAGTTCCTTGGAGGCGAACCCCTCGACCACGACGAGGTCGAAGCCCAGGAGGGCGAGGATCGCCAGGATGTCCTCGACGTCCTTCCTGTCCGTAAACACCACGGTTTCCGATCTACCCACCCCTATCCTGGCGTCGGCTTCCACCGTCGCGGTATCCCTGCCCCGGACGTCGAAGGTGTCGAGGTGCGTGGACTTGACGTAGGCGACCCTGTCGAAGAGGCGCGATCCCTCCTCGACCAGGGCGGCGCACAGGGTGGTCTTCCCGGATCCCTTGGACCCGACCACCTGCACCACCCTCACGTCGACACGCCCCCCGTGGGTGACGCACCCGAGGCGCGTCGGACGGTCTTTGGGGTGTCGCTCCGCGCGACCGTCCCCGGGTCGTAACGTCCGCACCGTCGAACCGAACGACCCCTCCGTGGGAACACCGGGAGGAACCACACGGACCCCTCGGAAGAACCCCCTTCACCCGATCGGGTGCGGGTGGGGACGTCGTTCTCCAGGAACACCCACAGGGTGTCACCGTCCACGACCTCCGCCACCCTGGCCCTGAACACCCTCGGGAACCACCCCGGTAAAGGCGAAGGGAACGGGTAATTCCTGCGCACCGCGAGACCCCTCCCCACCAGAACGTCCTCCAACGTCGACCTCGAACCGCGGGGTCGCACCACCGCCACCACCCTCCCGAACCTACCGACGCCCAACGCCTTGCACACCACCCAACCGCCCGACCCCTCCACCTCCGACACGACCAAAGACCTGGCTTCCTCACCGCGGAAGAACTCCTCCAAACACGAGGGTCTCCAGATCTCGGGCGCGTCCACGCCCGCCAGTCTCAACTCCACCGCCGGCCTACCCTGGACGAACCTGACCGCGACACCCTCGTCCGCCAACCTATCCACGCACGACGGATCCAGGTTCAACACCGGCACCGAAGCAAGTGCCGACAACAGGACGACCATCAACCTCCGATGACCTCCGACAGTAACCTACCCAGGACCCCGGAGTAACCCGGGTACCAACGGCCCAGAACCCGGATGATAAAACCCCGGAGTCTCTCGGGATA
>Ga0256835_1000286_pt1 | contig 40101 bp, 27 predicted proteins | sample PIR30metaG_FD_185972 | JGI IMG/M metagenome (GOLD analysis project Ga0256835, IMG submission 185972) | Hydrothermal vent microbial communities from East Pacific Rise, Pacific Ocean - PIR-30 | ecosystem: Environmental > Aquatic > Marine > Hydrothermal vents | place: Pacific Ocean: East Pacific...
CCATCAGCCGTATCTGGGCCTCCTGTTCCACGGGTTGGTGGGTGGGGCCGTCTTCGCCGACACGGAAGGCATCGTGGGTCCAGATGTATTTTACCGGCAGTTCCATAAGGGCAGCCATCCGGACAGCCGGTTTCATATAGTCGGAGAAAACGAAGAAAGTGGCGGTGACCGGGATCACCCCGCCATGGAGGGCCATGCCGTTGGCGACAGCGGCCATGGTGAGCTCCGATACCCCTGCCTGGAGGAAATTCCCCGAGAAGTCCCCTTTTTTGAACACGGTCGTCTTTTTCAGAAAAGCATCGGTCTTGTCGCTGTTGGAGAGGTCGGCCGAGGTGACGATCATGTTCTCCACCTTGTCGGCCAGCCATCCCAGCACGGTCCCTGAGGCGGCGCGGGTGGCGGCATTGGGTTTCTGTTCCACTTCGGAGAAGTCGAGCTTGGGGGCCTTTCCGGAGAAGAAGAGGCTCCATTTCTCAGCCAGTTCGGGGTTGGCCTTTTCCCAGCGGGCCTGCTCTTCTTTTTTCCACTTGGCGTATTCCCGTTTCTCCTGCAGCACGCGAGCGTAATATTCCGACACTTCCGGAAAGATCATGAAGGGATTGTCGGGGTCGCCGCCCAAGGCTTTGACCGTCTCGCGGAAGTCGGCGCCGGCCTTGCTCAGAGGCATTCCATGGGTGGAGACCTGCCGTTCGAAGCTGTTGCCGGCTTCGTCGACGGCTCCTTTGCCCATCACCGTCTTGCCGATGATGAGCGACGGCCGTTCTTTCTCGTCGATGGCGGTGCGCAGCGCCTTGCGGATGGCCTCATGGTCGTTGCCGTCGATCGATTGAACGTGCCAGCCCCATGCCTCGTATTTCATAGCGGTGTTTTCAGAGGTGACCTCACTGGTCTCCGAGGAGAGCTGAATGTCGTTGGAGTCGTAAAACATGATCAGGTTGCCCAGCCCGAGATGGCCGGCCAGACGCCCGGCGCCCTGGGAGATCTCTTCCTGGATGCCGCCGTCGGAGATGTAGGTGAAGATACGGTGCGACATCCACTCTCCGAAGCGGGCTGCCAAGAAGCGCTCTGCAATGGCTGCGCCCACTGCCATCACATGACCCTGACCCAGCGGGCCGGAGGTGTTCTCAATGCCATGCTTGAAGTCCTTCTCGGGATGTCCCGGAGTCGGGCTTCCCCACTGGCGGAAGTTCTTCAGATCTTCCAGCGAAAAATGCCCCGTGAAGGTGAGCACCGAATAGAGCATGGGCGACATGTGACCGGGATCGAGGAAGAAACGGTCGCGGTTGACCCAGTAAGGGTCGGAGGGGTCGAAATTGAGAAACTCCGAATACAGGATATGGATGAAGTCCGCTCCACCCATTGCCCCACCGGGATGTCCCGACTGGGCCCTTTCCACCATCGCGGCCGAAAGGATCCGGATATTGTCAGCAGCTCTTTTTGCCAGATTGTCCATAGGTCAGATCTTTAAGTTAGGTTTTGTTTGTAGCGTTCTTGCAAAAAAGCCCTCAAAAATACACATGTTTTTCAGAAGTTGAAATACTCTTTTGCGTTATAATAGCTGATGTTCCTGACCATCTGGCCGATCCAGTCGATATCTTTGGGTAGGAGCCCGGCTTCGATGTCGCTGCCGAGGAGGTTGCACAGTATTCTTCGGAAATATTCGTGCCGTGGGTAGGAGAGAAAACTTCGCGAGTCGGTGAGCATGCCTACGAAACGGCTCAGCAGGCCGAGGGCGGAGAGGGCATTGAGATGCCGTTCAATGCCCTCTTTCTGATCGAGAAACCACCAGGCCGCCCCGAATTGTATTTTGCCGGGGATGCTGCCGTCCTGGAAGTTTCCGGCCATGGTGGCTACCACCTCATTGTCGGCAGGGTTTAGGTTGTAAAGGATGGTTTTGGTGAGTTTGCCGGCATAGGCAAGACGGTCAAGAAACCGAGCCATGTTACGGGCTACGGGCGTGTCGTCGATTGAGTCGAACCCCGTGTCGGGGCCGAGTTGTTCGTACATGCGGCTGTTGTTGTTGCGTAGGGCGCCGTAATGATATTGCTGCACCCAGCCTTTCTCATGGTCCATGTAGGCCAGTTCGATGAGGAGGGCGGTCTGCAGCTTACGCAGCGACCCTTCGTCGAGGGCCTTGCCGCCCCGCACACGGGCAAAGATCTCTTTCACCTCCTTTTCGGTGTATGCTTCGGCCACGAAGGTCTCGATGCCGTGATCGGAGATCCGGCAGCCATGGGCGGCGAAGTGGTCATGCCGCGCCTTGAGCACCTCCAGCAGGTCGTCATAACTGCGGATCTCGCGGCCGGCGGCCTCCCCCAACTTGTCGAGGTAGGCGTTGTAACTTTCCGGTTCGCCGGCGGCCATGGCCTTGTCGGGACGGAAGGCGGGATATACCTTCACCTCGGCAAAGTCGCGCTGCAACTGCTCGTGGTATTCCAGGGTGTCGGCCGGGTCGTCGGTGGTGCAGACCACTTCCACATGCATCCTCTTCAGCAGGTTGCGGCACGAGTACTCCGGCTGTTGCAGCATTTCATTGGCGTTGTTCCAAACCTTGTCGGCCGTGGCGGGCGACAGCAGGTCGGTGATACCGAAATAGCGCTGCAACTCCAGATGGGTCCAGTGATAGAGCGGGTTGCGCATTGTGTAAGGCACGGTCTCGGCCCACTTGTCGAACTTCTCCCGCGGCGTGGCGTCGCCGGTGCAATAGCGCTCGTCGATGCCGTTGGTGCGCATCGCCCGCCACTTGTAATGATCGCCGGCGAGCCAGATCTCCTGCAGATCGCGGAAGCGGTGATCGTCGGCAATATCCTTCACCGGAAGGTGGCAGTGGTAGTCGATGATCGGCATCGGTGCGGCGTATTCGTGGTAGAGCCGCTCGGCCGTTTTGTTTTGCAGGAGGAAGTTATCATCGAGGAATTTTCTCATGACTTTTCCGGGTTGAAGGGTTTGTTCAGGCGTTGTAAGTGGTGGAGGCGGTGTCGCCGCCGCGGCCGGTCCAGTTGGTATGGAAAAATTCGCCGCGCGGGCGGTCGACACGTTCGTAGGTATGGGCGCCGAAGTAGTCGCGCTGGGCCTGGATCAGGTTGGCAGGCAGCCGGCCGGTGCGATAGCCGTCGTAGTAGGTGAGGGCGGCGGCCATCGAGGGGATGGCGATACCGTGGGTGAGGGCGGTGCTTACCACCCTGCGCCAGCTCTCTTGGTTGCCCTCGACGATCTCCTTGAAGTAGGGATCGAGGATGAGATTGCGCAGGTTGGGATCGTTCCGGTAGGCCTCATGGATCTTGCCCAGGAAAGCCGAGCGGATGATGCATCCGCCGCGCCACAGCAGGGCGATGCGGCCATAATCCAGATCCCATCCGTAGGTGGCGGCGGCCTCCCGCATCAGCGTGAAGCCCTGGGCGTAAGAGATGATCTTCGAAGCATAAAGCGCACGGCGGATGTCTTCCAGGAACGGTTGCCGGTCACCCTCGAAACGGGGCGCCGGGCCGTGCAGCACCTTCGAGGCGGCCACACGCTCTTCCTTCTGGGCCGAGAGAAAACGGGCAAAGACCGACTCGGCGATGAGCGTCAGCGGCACCCCCTCGTCGAGGGCGGCAATGGCCGTCCACTTGCCGGTACCTTTCTGGCCGGCGGTGTCGAGGATCTTCTCCACCAACGGCTCACCGTCCTCGTCCTTGTAGGCCAGGATATCGGCCGTGATCTCGATGAGGTAGCTGTCCAGCTCGCCCTTGTTCCATTCGGCGAACACCTCATGCATCTCGTCGGGGGTCATCTTCAGCAGCTCTTTCATGATGAAATACGACTCGGCAATGAGCTGCATGTCGCCGTATTCGATGCCGTTGTGTACCATCTTGACGAAATGGCCGGCGCCGTTCTCCCCCACCCAGTCGGCGCAGGGGGTGCCGTCTTCCACCTTGGCAGCGATCTTCTGGAAGATCTCCTTCACGTGGGGCCACGCCGCCGGCGAGCCGCCGGGCATCATCGAGGGGCCGTGGAGCGCTCCTTCCTCGCCGCCCGAAACGCCGGTGCCGATGAACAGGAGCCCTTTGCTCTCGACATACTTCGTGCGGCGGATGGTGTCGCGGAAGTGGGAGTTGCCGCCATCGATGATGATGTCTCCCGGTTCGAGGAGGGGGATGAGTTGCTCGATGAAGTCGTCCACCGGCTTGCCGGCTTTCACCAGCAACATCACCTTACGCGGACGCTCGAGGGCTGCCACCAGCTCCTCGAGTGAGTGAGTGCCGATGATGTTCTTGCCCTTGCCGCGTCCGTTGACAAAACGGTCGACCTTCTCGACGGTGCGGTTGTACACCGCCACGGTGAAGCCTTTGCTTTCCATGTTGAGTACGAGGTTCTCGCCCATGACGGCGAGACCGATCAGTCCGATATCCGCTTTTTTCATTTTTCCTTTTCTTTTATGATGTTAAACTTCAGTTTTTCCAGTGTTTTCAGGAGTATTTCGTTATGGGGATCGCTCTTTACGGAGTAGTTGTGAAATTCCCTCCTCACGGGGTAGTTTCCGCGCAGTTCTTCGAACCTTTCCGGGTGTTCCCGCAGGGCTTTGTCGTCGCGGTCGATGGGGTAGGTATGGAGAATAACGGTGCGGAGTACCTCTTCGAAGGGAGTTTCCGGGGCGATGGTGATCAACGGATGCGGTGGTGGGGGGAGTTGTTCCGGGTACCAGCCGGTGAGGGGCAGGCCGAAGTGGCGGGCGAGGGCCTGTACGCTCATGGCGGTGCCGTTGGCCTTGCCGTCGACGGAGTATCCGGCGATGTGGGGGGTGGCCAGGTCGGCCAGTGCCATCAGCTCGGGGTCGGGCTCCGGCTCGTGGTTCCACACGTCGAGGACGGCGCCGCCGAGGTGGCCATTGCGGAGGGCTTCCTTCACCACGGCGTCGACAACCACTGCTCCGCGCGAGCTGTTGATGAGGAGGGCGCCGTGTTTCATGCGGCTGATAAAGAGCTCGTCGACGAGGCCGAGGGTGCGGTCCTCTCCTTCACGGTTGAGCGGTACGTGCAGGGTGACGATGTCGCTTTCGGCCAGTACCTGCTCCAGAGGGAGAAAGGCCGGGTCGCCTTCGGCGCGCCGGCGCGGCGGGTCGTTGAGGAGTACCTTCATGCCCAGCAGCTCGGCCATGCGGGCTACCTTCGAACCCACATGCCCTACGCCGACGACACCCAATGTGGTGCCCCGGAAAGAGAAACCCCGGCGGCGCGAGAGCCACGCCAACGCTGCCGCCACATACTGCATCACCGAGCCGGAGTTGCAGCCCGGCGCATTGGTCCAAGCGATGCCGGCCTCCTCCAACCACACGGTGTCGAGGTGGTCGTAGCCGATGGTGGCCGTGGCGACGAACTGCACCCGCGAGCCCTCCAGCAGCTCCCGCCCCACACGGGTGCGCGTGCGGACGATCAACGCATCGGCATCCTGCACCTCCTCGCGCGTGATGGCCCTGCCCGGGAGATAGACCACCTCGGCATACGGCTCCAGAACACCCTGCAGGAACGGGATCTTATCGTCGGTAACGATTTTCATTGAGTATCGAGTATTGAGTATCGAGTATTGAGTTTAGAGTATCGAGTTTAGAGTATTGTGTAGGGAGTTATGGTTTTTCAGTTTGTTATTTTGGGTTTTCGTTTCAAATTTCAAGTTTCTCGCTTCCTTTCAGGATCTTTTCCATCACGAGGTTGGTCCGTGCGGCGGTGATGCCCGTGCTGGGGCACGCACCTTTTTTCCCCTGCAGTTCTTCCACGATGCTCCGGATGAGGTTGAACTGGATGTTCTCGGGGTTCTTGTATTCGTATATTTCGGTTCCTTCGCGTGTTTCGAGGCGTACGGGGATCACCTCGTAGGTAGAGTAATGTATGGATCCTTCCGAGCCGTAGATGGTGAGGGTGTCGGTCTTGTCGCGGGATGCAGCGGCGAAGTGCCACACCCCTTGTCCCTCAGTGCCATTGGCGAAGGAGAAATGGGACAGGACGGTGTCCTCGGCGTCGTAGAGGCCGGCCATGTTGCGGACCACGCTTTGGATGTGTGTGATGGGCCCGAGGATATAGTCGAGGATGTCGAGCTGGTGGGAGGCCAGGTCGTAGAAGTAGCCTCCGCCGGCGATGTCTGGGATGACGCGCCAGGGTGGGTTGTCGCGGTCGAGGTCTTCGGTGCGCGGGGGCAGCAGCAGGCGCAGCACCACCAGACGGGGCGTGCCGATACGTCCGGCGTCGATCCATTCCTTCACCTTGAGGAACCCCGGCAGCCGGCGGCGGTAGTAGGCCACGAAGAGGGGCATGCCCGTCTCTTCAGAGACGCGGATCATCTCCCGGCATTCGGTCCAGGTGCGGGCCATGGGCTTTTCGACGTACACTGGTTTGCCGGCACGCATGGCGGCAATGGCATATCCGGCATGCGAAGAGGGCGGCGTGGCCACATACACGGCGTTGACCTCCGGGTCATGGATGAGATCTTCGGCCCTGTCATACCATCGCGGCACCCCATGACGGCGGGCATAGTCCTCCGCCTTGGCGGCGTCGCGCCGCATCACGGCCACCAGCCGAGAGCCGGGTACCTTGTTGAAAGCAGGACCGCTCTTCTTCTCCGTCACATTACCGCATCCGATGATGCCCCAGTTGACCTGTTCCATCTTCATGGCTCTAGGAATTTTTGTTTTTCGGCCCAAAGTCCCAGGGCGGGGTTGGAGATAAAGAAGATCTCTTCCCCGCCGGGGAGGGTGTTTGGTCCGTCGTGCAGGGTATCGGGATTGTATCTTTTTGTCATCTTCTGCAGGTCGCCCCAGGCGAACCCCACCTGTTCGATCTCCTGGCGGGATAGATGGCCGGGGCAGTAAGTGATGCGGAAGCGTCCTTCCGATGAGCCGTGGATCAGGTGGGCAGCAGCGGCCAGGTTGCCCGCCAGGTCATCGTGGTCTTCGGTCTGCTGGAGGATGACATCGGTGCCGTAGTAGCCGTATTTCCGGATCAGGCGGTCGATCTCAGCATCCTCGCCGAACTCCCGCACCCCGGGGGCGAGGATGATCAGCTCACCGCCGTCGGCCAGGGCCATGCGGGTGCGGTAGATGGCTTTGTTGCCCAGCCAGGTGCTCTTGTATTCGAGGGGATCGAGGTATACGATCACCTTTTGCAGGGGCCGCTCTAGGAGGGTGATGTTCACCTCTTGCGAGAGGGCGGCGGCATGGTAAAAGACCTCATGGTCGTCGCCGATGAAGAGCCCGCGGGTGACCAGCCGGCCCTCCTCGTCCGGTCCCAGGACGGTCAGCACATAGAGGATGGGCGGCAGCAGGTGGCCGAACATCTCCGATGCCTTGTTGAGCACCGCCCGAACGGGGTTGTCGGCACGGCCCATGATGCGTTCCATGCCATACACCGCTCCGATGAAGTGACTTTTGTTGATGCCATCGTAGCCGCCTGTGCCGACAAAGATATTTTTGTTGTAGTTGGCCATGCCGATCACCTCATGGGGCACCACCTGCCCCGGCGAGAGGATCAGGTCGTGCCCTCCCTCGCGCAGCAGGCGGTTCACCTGGGCCGGCCAGGGGAAGGAGAGACGTCCCTCCGTCATTTCCCGGACAAAATCACCGGGCACCTCGCCGAGGGTGACCACATCATGGCGCCAGTCGTGTACCCGGAAAAGATCCCGCGGAAGATCTCCGAACATGGCCGAGATCTGTTCGCCGGTCATGGGAGAGTGGGTGCCCAGGGCGGGGAGAATGTCGATGAGCGCCTCCCCGAAATATTCGTAAGCATAGCGTGTCAGCTCGCCCGCCCGCGAGTGGTAGCGGGTCATGTCCGGCGGCACCACCAGTACATTCCGGAAACGCCCGGCCTTGTCCAGGGCCTCGAAAAGACCCTGCCGAAGATCGTCAGCGTTGAGGACCGTGGTTCCGGAACCTTTTTCAAAGTAGATCATGATGTTGATGAATTCTAATGATCAAATTCCTGCCTGCGGGATCCTTCAGATGAATAGGAAAGAACCTGACATTTGTTATTTCCATGGAGGCGTGCCGGGGAGGCTTTTGTTGAAAGCTTCCACCAGTTCTCTCTCATATGCGCCGGCATAGGTGCCTTCGAAGAAGCGGTGCAGCGCCTCTTTGTGGAAGCGTTCCCACGATTCCTCTTCATGGCCGGGGTTGATGGGGTAGAAGAGCACGCCGTTGTTCCTGGCGGCTTTCATGTCGCCGGGAGCGTCGCCCACCATGAGGATATGGTCGTCGGGATATTTCCCTTTGGCGGCGAGGGCGAGGTGTTCACTCTTGGTGCCGAACTCCTGGCCTGCGATGATGCGCACATAGCTGTCGATGCCGTTCTCCTGCCATTCCCGTTCGAGGGCTTCGACGGGGGTCTGAGAGACTACCATGGCATCGGCCTTGTCGCGAAGGAGCTCCAACGACTCGCGTACTCCCGAAAAAGGTTTCAGACCCTTGACCCAGATGCCGATCTCTTCGTTCACCTTTTCCGACCACTCCAGCACGCGCCGCAGGACAGGATCGTCATGGCTTTCAAGATAAGCTTTCAGGGCAGGATTGCCCAGTTTGGTCTCCTTGTCGGTCCACTCCTGCAGAGAGGAGAGATCCGGTACCTCGATGCCACGGGCCGCCACCTCAGGGCGTTCTCTCAGGAGTTTCACAAACTCCAGCAACGCCAGGAAACGGTTGATCCCACGCGTGCGGGAATAGAGGTTCACGAACTCCCACGTCTCCCGGGCCACCTTCGAGACCGGAAGCAGACCGAAATAACGGAGCACGTTAGGGCAGAAGAACTCCTTCTGTTTGGGCTCCATCGAGTCGAAAACACATCCGTCGGAATCGATCCCGACGAAAAATTCCTTTTCCGGCTTAAGGTCTTTCAAGATTTTTTGATAATCCATAAACGAAGATTTTGAGGAACTAAATGTTGGATGTTGCTCTATTCATAAGCTTGCGGCGTATATTTCTCGAGCTTCTGTTCCGCGAAGATGGGTTCGAAGCGTGTGAAACGCTGCAGGCCGTTCACGAGGGGCACCGAGGGCCAGTCGTTGCCGATGAGGGGCCGGACGTAGTCGAGGAACTCGTCGGTGACGTCGATGCGGTTGGGGGCGATCCATTTTTCGGGGAAGGTTCGTTCCGAGAGGGCGACCTTTTCGAGGGGCACCTTGTCGTAACGGACCGTATAGTTGGGTCCTGGTACACGCAGGAGGGTTGCCATCCAGCCGTTGCCGTCGTGCAGGGCGATGTCGACGGCTTTGCGACCCACCTGGTAGGCCTCTTCCAGGTCGACGGTGGAGGCATAGATGGCCGTATCGCGCTGGTCGGTGCCCATCACCTGGCCGCGGGCGGCACCGCGGGCTTTCAGTCCCACCTGGTTGAGGTAATTGATGACGGTCTGGTACACCGACATCTTCGTGGCGCCGAAGTTGGTATGCCCGAACGAGTCTTTCACCTCGCCCAGGTCGCCCACGTCGAACCCTTCGCTGATGACCACCAGGCAGCGGCCGTCGCGTTTGAGTTGGTCGTTGACGTTATCGGCCAGTTCGGCGAGGGATACTTTCGATTCGGCCATGTAGATCTGCAGGGGGGTGCGGCGTTCCGGGTCGGCCAGACGGGCGGCGGCGGGGATATAGCCGATCTTGCGGCCCATGGCCTGCAGCACCAGCACCGGGTCAGCCGGCGACGAGCCGCGGTTCTCTTCTTCGGCATTCTGCACGACATGGCTCCAGTAACGGGCGACACTGCCATATCCCGGCGTGTGGTCGATGAGCTGGAATTCACTGTCACCGACATCGTTATCGATGGTCTTGGGCACCCCTACGGCCACCACGTCGAGCCCCTGCTCGCGGCAGATCTCGCTCACCTTCCAGGCGGTGTGCTGCGAATCATTGCCGCCGATGTAGAAGAAATATCCGATATTGTGGGCGCGGAACACTTCCACGATCCGGTCGAAGTCCTTCGTCTGATGATCTTTCAGTTTATAGCGGCAGGTGCCGATACTGCCGGCGGCCGGCGTGTTCTTCAGCAGGGCGATCTCCTCCTCTTTCTGAGCCGAAAGGTTGAGGAGCTCTTCTTTCAGCACCCCTTCAATGCCGTGCCAGCCGGCATAGAGCGTACCAAAAACATCCGGATAGGCGCGGCAGGCATCGATAATGCCCCGCAGCGAGTTGTTGATCACCGGAGAAGGACCTCCGGATTGGGCGATGATGACGTTCTTACTTTTCATAGTTTCTTGCCGTTAACGAGATTGTATCCTATCGTTATTCGAGCTTTTAAACGCCTGCATAGGCGTTGAATCCTCCGTCGATGGGGAGGGTGATGCCGGTGATGAAGCTTGCCATATCGGAGAGGAGGAAGGCGATGGCGCCGTGGATCTCTTCATAATCGCCGAAGCGTCCCATGGGGGTATTGGCGAGGATCTTCTTTCCGCGTTCCGACAGTTCCCCGGTTTTTTCGTCATAGAGGAGGAAGCGGTTCTGTTCGCCGACGAAGAAGCCGGGGGCGACGGCGTTGACGCGGATGTTTTGTTTGGCCAGGTGTACGGCCAGCCACTCGGTGAGGTTGCTGACGGCGGCCTTGGCGGCCGAGTATGCGCCCACGCGGGTGAGGGGATGGTAGGCGCTCATGGAGGAGAAGTTGATGACGGCGCCGCCGCCCAGTTCCAGCATATCGCGGGTAAAGACAAGGGTGGGTAACAGGGTGCCGGAGATGTTGAGGTCGAAGACCCACCGGAACCCTTCGATGTCGAGGCCGTATATGGAACGCTGCAGCTCCTCCTCGGTGGTCTTCTCGAGCATCTCCACGTCGGTGGTGCCTTTGGGAGAGTTGCCGCCGGCAGCGTTGATGAGGAAAGAGACCTTGCCGAAAGCTTCATGCACCTGACGGCGGGTCTCCTCGAGGGATCCCTTGTCCAGAACGTTGGCGGTAAGGCCAAGTGCCGGCCGGCCGGTCTCTTTTTCGATCGTGCCGGCCACCTCGCGGGCCCGCTCACCATTGAGGTCGAGCACCACCATCTTCATCCCGGCACGGGCCAGGGAGAGCGCCAGCGACGAGCCGATGGCCCCTCCGCCACCGGTCAACACACATACCTTGTCTTTCAGGTCGTCAAAGGTGAGTTTTTTCATGGTCGGATGTTTTTTCTGTTTTTGGATTGCTTGTCAAATCCTTCCTCCTTACAGGTCGGAGTAGTCGGTGTAGTTCTCTTTTACCACGATCTCGATGGGCATGGGATGTTCGCGTTTTACCTCTTTTTTCCGGACCAGGTGGTCGAAGAGGGTGCGCATGGCACCATATCCCTGGGCGACGGGTTTTTGACAGAGGAGGACATCGATGACCCCCTGGTTGAGGTATTGGACGTTGTCAGGGGTGAGGTCGTAGCCGACGAACATCAGTTTTTCACGCCGGATCTTCCGGATGCTGCGGGCGACCTTGTGGGCGGAAGAGGTGACGAAAAGGCCGCGGGTTTTGTGGTGAAGATGTTCATAGAGGGTGTGGGAGAGAAGGAGCTCTTCGCGGGGGGCAATGTGGAGGCTTTCCACCTTCCCCTTGAAATGATGATCGTTCAGAAAAGCCCGCAAGCCTTCCTCGCGTTTCTTCAGATGCAGATGGTTCTCCAGGTCGGACGTAAAGTTGACGATGAGCACCTCGGAATGCTTTTTCAGGTGAAACCAGATCAGCCGTCCCGCGAGATAACCGCTGCGGAAGGGGTCTTGTGCGAAGAAGCTCAAGTAGTTGGTGCCCTCGAGGATCGAATCGATGAAAACATAGGGAATTCCTTTCATGTCCAGTTTTCTGACGAGATCTTCCGCTTCGCGGTGGAAGACCGGCGCGAGCACCACGCCGTCAGGTTGTTCGACCAGCATGTTGAGGGAGTTCTGCCGAAAGGATTCCTCATCGAAGATGTCGAAAAAGTGTTCTTTGACGGTGATGCGGTATCCTGCCAGTTCTTCCGCGGCTTTCCGGATCCCTTCGAGGGGCAGTGACCAGTAGGCATTGTCCCGCCGGGGACGGGGGATGAAGGTGGCAAGGATGAAGGTTTTGTCCGAAGCCAGCCGCTGCGCCAGGAGGTTGGGCTCATAGTTCAGTTCACGGCAGATCTTCAGAACCTTTTCTTTCGTTTTCTCCGATACCCTTCCGCGGTTATGGATCACACGGTCGACCGTGCCGATCGATACCCCCGCACGTTCGGCGATCTCTTTGATGCTGACCTTTTTCTCCATTTTTTCCCTCAGCTGGTTCTCCTCAGCAAATATACGCTTTTTTCTTATTGCGTGTACGTTCACGCATGAAAAAATTCTTGGAGAGGGATGGGGGTGTGAGGGGATTTTCATTACTTTTAATAAAGATGAGATGACCGTTGTAGTATTTTAAAGAACTTTGGATATGGAAGGAATGAATACGCGTTCAACAAGAAGGAAGGTTGTGGTCGTCGGGGCCGGGGCCGTAGGGTCGACCTTTGCGTATGCCCTGGCGCGTGACGGGGCGGCCGACGAGATCGTCCTGATCGATGCCAATGCGCAGTTGGTAGAGGGGCAGGTGCTTGACCTGGCCCATGGGCAGCCTTTCTTTCCCTCGGTGGAGATCCGTGTGGGGGATCAGGAGGATTACGGCGATGCCGATGTGATCGTGATCACGGCGGGGGCGGCGCAGCGTCCCGGGGAGAGCCGGCTCGACCTGCTGCAACGCAACCGCCGCATCATCGAAAGCATCGTCGACGATATCGTGGCCAGCGGCTCCGGCGCGGTGGTGCTCGTGGTCACCAACCCTGTGGATGTGCTGGCCTATGTGGCGTGGCGCCGCGCCGGCTGGCCCGCCGGAAGGGTCATCAGCTCCGGCACCGTCCTCGACAGCGCCCGCCTGCGTTACTTGCTGAGCCGCTACCTCGCCATAGACATCCACAGTGTCCATGCTTACGTCCTGGGCGAACACGGCGACAGCCAACTGGTCGCATGGTCACTCTCCCACATCGGCGGCGTACCCGTCGATACCTATTGCGGCAGCGCATCGCGCTTTGCCGACTGGCCGGAACAGAAAAAACGGATCGCCGAAGAGGTGAAACGCTCGGCCTATCACATTATCGATTACAAAGGGGCTACCTGGTTCGGCGTGGGGATGGCCCTCGTGCGCATCATCCGCTCCATCCTCCGCGATGAGAAGAGCATCCTCACCGTCTCCACTGTACTCCGGGGAGAATACGGTTTGCAGGATGTCTGTATGAGCGTTCCCTGTATCGTCACCCACGAGGGGGTCGGGCAGATCATCTCCACACGGCTCCGTGATGAGGAGCAGGAAGCTCTGGCCCGTTCGGCCGGCGTAATCCGCAAAGCGCTCGACCAACTGGGAGTGTGAACCGTCCCGTCTTACGGATGAAAATGATATACCTATTTTTAGAGAGTGGAGAACTTAAACGAGAGATCATGAGAAAGCTTTTGGGGTTGTCATGGATGGCGGTGTTGTTGTTGTCGTGTGCTCCGCATGAGGAGGAGGGTGTGACGAACGATCTGGGCAGCTTGTACCGGCTGGCGGAGGCGAAAAGCCGGTCGATCAGTCCGGAAAACTTCACCGGGGAGAAGGGGAAAGGCGGTATGGCCACCCTCGAGGAGGGGACGGCCGCCGGCCCGGCCCGCGAACTGGGAAGAGGCTGGAAGGTGAACCCTTTCATCAACATTGCTCCCGGCGACACCTTTACCCTGGCCGACATCCGGGGGCCGGGGGTGATCCGCCATATCTGGATGACCCCGACGGGCGTGTACCGCCTGATGATCCTGCGCATCTACTGGGATGACGAGAAGACCCCTTCGGTGGAGGTGCCGGTGGGCGACTTCTTCTGCAGCGGCTGGGGCCAGGGCAACGAGCCGCAGATCGCCTCACTGGCCATTTGTGTCAATCCCCGCAGCGGATTCAACAGCTATTGGCAGATGCCTTTCCGGCAACGGTGCCGAATCACCATGGAGAACAAGGCTGACCTCCCCGCCCGCCTATATTATCAAATCGATTACCAGCTCACCCGCGTGCCGCGGGATGTCGCCTATTTCCATGCGCAATTCCGCCGTACCAATCCCCTGCCTTACAAACAGCCTTTCACGATCGTCGACGGCATTCGCGGCAAGGGACAATATGTAGGTACATACCTGGCCCACGGTGCCTTCAGCAAATGGTGGTGGGGGGAAGGGGAGATCAAATTCTATATCGATGGTGACAAGGAGTTCCCCACCATTTGCGGCACAGGCGAGGAAGACTATTTCTGCGGGTCCTATGCATATGAGATGCGCGACGGCGGCGGCCCCGACGGCCGCGATGCGTATACCGAGTTTTCCACACCCTACACCGGTTTTTACTATGTACGCGGGGCCTTCGGCAAATACCGCAACCGGGTGGGGGAATACCGCTGGCACATCACCGATCCCGTGTGTTTCGATCATGACCTGCGGGTGACGATTCAGGCTTTGGGGTGGAAAGAAGGCGGTCTCTACAAAGCCCTGGAGGATGATATGGCGGCCGTGGCTTACTGGTACCAGATGGAACCGCACAATCCCTTCCCGCCGCTGCCTTCCAGGGAGGAACTGGTGATACGGCCCGAGTGAGGGGAAAGGTCAGTGAAAGAAAGCCCCGGAAGGGACCGGCCCGGCCGTAAATGACGGTCCTGACCATTCGAGCCGCAGCTTCGGCGTGCCGCCCACCTGGGCATGGTCGACACGGATGCGGTGCATCCCTTTTTGCAGGGCCAGCCGTGCCTCGCGCCATCTGCCTTCGTTGAGGATCACAGGCCGTCCGTCGATCTCGAGACGGCTGCCGTCTTCCGAAATAAGATAAAAGGTGTAGATGCCGGTCTGCGGCACCTTCAGGTAGCCCTGAAAGGTGATGGCGTGTTTGTCGTCGAGGGGGAAGTCGAGGGAGGTGCCGACGGTGGCAGCCACTCCTTCCCGCACTACCGGGTAGTGGCGCATCTGGTTGAGGTGGCGGCAGGCCCATACGCGGCGATAGTGGTAGGTGAGACCCGGGCGGGGTCGGCGCACGGTCACGGCCGGAAGGGGTGTCAGCCGCCGCAGGCGCAGCCAGGCGGGGTATCCGGCACCGGCGTCTTCTGCGACACTGCAAGCCTGCAGCAGACAACCGCTGTCGACGGACAAGGGAGATACATAAGGCCGGCCTGCCAAACAGGGATCGCGGCCGTCACACGAATAAAGGATCTTGCCGGCCCCCGCGGCGGAGAGTGTGGTGCGGCACATCCCCTCAAACGTGACGATGCCGTCGGGAGGGATGGAATGCCCTTCCGGAGCGATCTTCACCATCGGAGTCACAGGCCAGTCGGGAGGGAGAGGCCGCTGCGCGCAACCACGTGCCCAGGTGGTGTCGGGAACAGCTCCCATGACAAACTCCAGCGTGCCGCCGGCCATGATCTCCGCATGCCGCAGATAAGAACGGTCCAACGGCCGTCCGTTGAGGGAGACCGACCGGATGTAAACGTGCTCCGGGGTGTTGTCCCGCACCACGATACGGAACTTCTTCCCGTTCTCCAGCCGGATCACTGCTTTCTCCACCAGGGGAGATCCCAACGCGTACCTATCGGTGCCGGGGGTGACGGAATAGAATCCCAACGCACTGAGCACATACCATGCCGACATCTGGCCGGCGTCGTCGTTGCCGGCGAGGCCTTCCGGCCCGCAACGGTACTGGCTCTCCATGATCTTCCGTACCATCGCCTGGGTCTTCCACGGCATGCCGGCATGGTCATAGAGATAAGCCACATGGTGTGAAGGCTCGTTGCCATGGTAATATTGTCCGATCATCAGCGACGAGCGGCGTCCCTGGTAGGTGGTGGGGTTTTCGGTGGTGAAGAACCGGTCGAGCCATTGTCCGAAGGCTTGGTCGCCGCCCATCATATCGATCAGGCCTTGCAGGTCGTGTGGCACAAAGGTGGTGTACTGCCAGGCGTTGGCCTGGGTATAGTTGCGGGTATAGGCAAGGGGATCGAAAGGTTCGAGCCAGTGGCCGCGGTGGTCACGCGGCCGCATGAAACCGGTAACAGTGTCATATAAGTTGCGGTAGAAGTGGGAGCGGGCGTTGTAGTACTGCCAGGCGGCCGTGTCCGGGTCGCGTGCCACCACCGCCACGCACCAGTCGTCGTAGGCGAACTCCAGCGTGCGGGAGACGGCCTGGTAGGTGTAATCGTAAGGGAGGTAGCCGAATACGTTGCCGGTGGTGCGGGTGCCGTAAGGGAGACGGGCCAGCTCCTTCATGGCCTGCAGCATCTCCAGCGTGTCGCGTACGCTCATTCCCTTTACCCAGGCGTCGGCGATGACGGGTAAAGAGTGGAAGCCGATCATGATGGGCAGGTCGTTACCCGAGAGCTCAAAGACCGGCAGGTTGCCGGTGTGGCGGTAGCGGTCGAGGAAGGTGGCCAGGAGGTTGCGTGTGAGCGAGCGTTGCACGAGGGTGAAGAGCGGATGCAGTCCGCGAAAGGTATCCCACAGGGAGAAGTTGGTATACACTTCGTGATCGTCGCTGCGGTAGATACGGTGGTTGGGGCTGCGGTAGCGGCCATCGCGGTCGTTGTCGAGCGAAGGAAGAAGGAAACAGTGGTAGAGGGCGGTGTAAAAGAGGGTGTCATAGCGGGGAGCACGGGTGCGGACGGTGATCTTTTGCAGTTCTTTGTTCCAGGCTTTCCGGGCGGCCCGTCGGGCCTCGTCGAAATCTTTTTCGCTGCCTTCTTGCAGGTTACGCCGGGCTCCCGCCGGGTCGACGCGTGAGAGGGCCACCTTCACCTCGAGGGTGCGGGTGTGGGGGAAGCGGAACAACGCCTTGACAGCATGGCCGGCGGTCCGACTGGCCGTGTCGGAAAGGAGACTGTCGCACAGGAGGGTATGGCTCTTGAAAGGCTCAGAGAACTCGATTGCAAACCAGACAGTCTGATAGTTCCGTAGCCCTCCCACGGAGCGGCGGCAGCCTTCGACCGTGCGGGGGCCGGTGATGTGCAGCACCAGCGAGTCGGGGCGGTCGTGGATGCCATGCACCAGGTCAAGCAGCAGGAGGGCGGTGTCTTGACGATGCCACGTGTAGCGGTGGAAGGCCACCCGCCGTAACGCAGTAAGCTCGGCAGTGACATGCACATCCTTCAGCTTAACGCGGTAATACCCCGGCGAGGCTTCCTCGTCGTCATGGGAGAAGCGGCTGCGATAGCCTTTGTCCGGTTGACCGGCGGGGCCGGGTTCCCATTGTACCTTCCCTGTTAACGGCATCAGCAGCACGTCACCGCCGGCACCGCGTCCCGTGCCGCTGTAACGCAGATGGCTGAAACCGATGATCGAAGAATCAGAGTAATGATATCCCGTAGCATCATCGGGACCCGTGACGCGTGTGTCGGGCCCCGGCTGGATCATGCCGAAAGGCCATACAGGGCCGGGGAAGGTGTGCCCGTCGGCACCCGTGCCGATGAAAGGGTCTACATATCGAGCAGGATCCTCATCCCCGGAACGGCAAGAGACCATCCCTGCCAGGAGGATCAGGAAAGACAACGAACGTACGGAAAACGGTCTCATATTTTTCTTCGCTGAAGCCGATCCCGATCCGGGCATCCGTCTCTCCCGGTCGACGACATACATGCTGGGAGATCCGTGGACGCGGTAGCGCAAATACACCACCGGATAGTGAGGATGATGTCATGGAGAGCCTTGTGCCGTTTTGGGAAATGTGTCATTGGAGAAGGTCCCGGGTATCATCTTCCGGATGTTCCATGGTCGTTTGAGATCTCTTTTGCTTTTCATCGTCGAGATAGCGGAGGCGGAAATAGATCAGAAGGGAAAAGATCGGCATCAGCGGCGTGATGAGGGCAGATACCAGGGAGTTAAGGCCCAGGTAGACCGGGTTGGTCATGAACGACAAGATCCCGGAGGAGTCGGGGGCAGGTTGGGACATGGCGGTGAAGATCTCACGGATGAACCGCCCCGCATAGGGGATCATCGTGAGGGTGCTGAGGATCATACTCGCCATGATGTAAAAAAGGAGAAAGAGCAGGATGTAACCCAATGTGTGCCAGAAGTCGTTCATTACCAGACGGAACGAACGGCCGATGGTACGGAAGATGCCCGTCCTTTCGACCACCAGTACCGGCAAAACGGGAAAAAATACCGTTGCCAGGAAAAGCAGGGCAAAAAGGGAACCGATGATCAGGGCCAGGAGGCCAAGCACCGTACCGACGGTGAAGGCCATGATCACGATCACCATTACGATCATGCCGGGCAGGAGAAAACGTCCCACCGTTTGTGCGAGGATCGTGCCCAAACCCGCCTCTGAACCGCTCTCCTTGTGGAAGACGTAATTGACCACAAAAAGGTGGATGAACGTCTGGATCACCAGGGAGACTAACACCAGGATCCCTGCATTTTTATAGATCTCTGCCAGCTTGGAAAGATCGTTGTTCTCGATATCATAAAGGGCGCTCATGTTACCGATCGAATAGTGCGACACCGCCGGCAAAGAGAGCAGCAGGGCCAAAAAAGTGATGAAGAAGAGCCATCCGAAATGGCGTCGGTAGATGTCGAATGTACCGCTGAAGACCGTTTCGAGGTTGGCCGGACCGTAATAGGAAAATTTTTCTGCTTCCATAAAGGATGATCATTTATTGTTCGGAGCTTAAAGATATTTTAAAATCTTCAATCGGGAAAACACCGGGAGAGGAAATCCGTTTCCGTGGAAAAATCTTACCTTTACTGAGCCAAATCCTTGCCTCATGAAACGATCTTTGTTTGTACTAATGTTCACGACGATTTTCTTGTGGCCTGCCGGTCCGATTTTTTCCCAGAAGCGTTATACGGCGGATTGGGCATCGTTGGACAGCCGGCCGGTGGCGTCGTGGTTTGCCGATGCCAAGTTCGGCATCTTCATCCACTGGGGGGTCTATTCCGTGCCGGCGTGGAGTCCCAAGGGCACTTATTCGGAGTGGTACCAGTACTGGCTGCAGGAAAGGAATGTCTTCGGCAACGGAAAGTACCAGGGCGATGAGGTGTACCAGTATCATCTTAAGAATTATGGTCCGGACGTGACCTACTATGACCTGGCCAAGCGTTTCAAGGCGGCATTGTATGATCCCGGCGAGTGGGTTTCGCTCTTTGATCGGGCCGGGGCAAAGTATATTGTCGTCACCTCGAAGCACCATGATGGTTTTGCGATGTGGCCCAGCCGTGAGGCCAACGACCGTGGCTTCCCCTGGAACAGCATGGAGACAGGTCCCCACCGGGACCTGCTGGGCGAGCTCGAGAAAGCCATCCGGAAAACGGATCTCAAATTCGGGATCTACTATTCTCTTTTTGAGTGGTACCATCCCTTATGGAAAATGGACCGGGAGAAGTTCGTCACCAAGCATTTCTTTCCCCAGTTCAAGGACCTGGTCGCCCGTTACAAGCCGGACATTGTCTGGCCCGATGGCGAGTGGATGATGACGGCCGAGCAGTGGCATACGCCCGAGCTGTTGGCCTGGCTCTTCAACGATTCGCCCGTGGCGGCCACGGTGGTGGTCAACGACCGCTGGGGCAAGGGCTGCCGTCAGAAGCATGGGGGCTACTTCACAACGGAGTACAAGGCTTCGGGAGACTATGAAAAACCCTGGGAAGAGTGCCGCGGCATGGGCTTCTCGTTCGGTTATAACCAGGCTGAAGATATCCAGGATTACAACTCGGCCCGGGCGCTGGTGCTGCTGCTGGTCGACATTGTCAGCCATGGCGGCAACCTGTTGCTCGACATCGGCCCTACCGCACAGGGGAAGATCCCGGTGATCATGCAGGAACGCCTCCTCCAGATGGGTGAATGGCTCAAAGTGAACGGCGAAGCCATCTACGGAACCCGCAAGTGGGACAAGGCGGTGCAGTGGTCGGAAGGGAAAAGAGATTATCAGCCCAAGCAGCATTATCTGGGCGGTGACTATATCCTGAAACAGACGATCGACCCCGAACCGGGATATGCGGTCAAGGAGCTCTTCTTTACACGCAAAGGCGATACCCTCTACGTGATCTCCCCGCGGTGGTCGGGACAGGAGATGGTGGTGAAGGACTTCCATGGTCCCCGCGGTATGCGGGTGACCCTGCTGGGTTACGACAGGCCTCTGGCATGGGAAAACCGCGCCGGGAACCTGGTGGTGAAGATGCCCCCCTACGATCCGGAACGCTTCGGCGAAAGTCGCAGACTTGCCTATGCTTTCCGCCTGGAAGGGGCGTTGGGGGAGGAGTGATAAGGCGATCCGCCTTCGCCAAGACAAAAGACAAAAGGAAAAAGATAAAAGGGTTCAGGCATTGTCAAAAGCCAACTCGATACTCGATACTCGATACTCGATACTCCGAACTCAGAACTAAGCAGGGAAGGCAAAAGGGTTAAGGCAAAAGGCAAAAGTGAGACTCCATACTCCGAACTCGGAACTATGCCGATAAGGAAAAAGGGTTAAGGCAAAAGGCAAAAGGCAAAAGGCAAAAGAAAGCGAACTCGAAACTATTTACTCCGGGCACGATACCAAAAACTGAGAAATAGCCTTCGAACATGATATCAGGAAGATTCAAAACAAGGTGGTTCGGCATGATGGTGGCGGTGGGGTTGGCTGTGTGGGGAGCCGTGGTCTCCTGTGGGGGGGCTGAAGAGAGGCAATCAACCGCAATGCCCAATGTGGTGATCATCTTGGCCGATGATATGGGGTATGGGGATGTAGGTTGTCTCAATCCTGATGCGAAGGTGTCGACGCCGCATCTCGACCGTCTAGCGGCGGAGGGGATGGTCTTCACCGATGCGCACACGCCCTCGGCAGTTTGTACGCCCACCCGCTATGGTTTGTTGACAGGTCGTTATGCCTGGCGCACGCGTCTGCAGGGGGGTGTGCTGTGGGTGTGGGACCGCCCCCTCATCGAGCCGGGTCGCCTGACCCTCCCCCGACTGCTGAAACGACACGGCTATGCCACCGCCTGCATCGGGAAGTGGCACCTGGGCTGGGAGTGGCCTACCGATGACGGTTCCCGCATCAACGACAGCGTCCCCGACGGCGTGATGGCCCGCCGGAAGAGAATCCTCTTCGGGAAGAAGGTCGATTTTACGAAAAAGCTGGGGGGAGGGCCCCTTGCCGCGGGATTTGATCACTATTTCGGGGATGATGTACCCAACTTTCCCCCCTATTGTTTTATCGAAGATGATCATGTGACGCAGTTGCCCACCTCCTGGAAGCCGGACAGCATGTTCGGCTTTCCGGGTCCCATGGTGCCGGGGTGGCGCCTGTCGCGGGTGATGCCCGCCCTGACCCGCCATGCGGTGGAATATATCCGCCGGGCCCGGTCGCCGTTCTTTCTTTACTTAGCCCTTACCGCTCCACACACTCCCATTGCGCCGGCCGCTCCTTTCTGTGGTTCCAGCCGTGCCGGTGCCTATGGCGATTATGTGCAGGAGGTCGACTGGGCAGTGGGGCAGGTGATGCAGGCCCTCGTCGAACGCGGTCTCGACCGCAACACGTTGGTGGTGTTCACCAGCGACAACGGCTCCCCCGGCCGCGACGGCACCGGCATGGACGGTCCCCTCAACTCGGTGTTGCGCTACGGCCACCATCCCTCGTATATCTTCCGCGGCATCAAGTCGGACATCTGGGAAGGCGGTCATCATGTGCCTTTTCTGGCACGGTGGCCGGGACATATACCGGCAGGGAAGAAGAGCGACGAGGTGATCTGCCTCACCGACATGATGGCCACCTGTGCAGCCCTGGTGGGGGATACTCTGCCCGCCGGTGCCGGCGAGGACAGCTACAACCTGCTGCCTCTTTTCCTGGGACATCCCCATGAAGAGCCGCTGCGCGAGGCGATCGTCCATCACTCCATCGACGGCAGCTTTTCCATCCGCAAGGGAAGCTGGAAACTGGAGCTGTGCCCCGGCTCCGGCGGCTGGAGCCTCCCCAACCGGAAAGCCCTGAAAGAGGGGCTCCCGGAGATCCAGCTGTATGACCTGTCGAACGATATCGAAGAGCGTATCAACGTGGCCTCCCTCCACCCGGAGGTGGTGGAAGAGCTGTCGCAACTGCTCGAAAAGTATATCCGTGAGGGACGAAGCACCCCCGGTCCGCCACGGGAAAACGATATGGAACCGGATGCCTTCAAGTGGATCCATAATAACAGCGATCATGAGTAAGAATATGCGGCAGATAAGGAATGAACGCCCGTGGTGGGGAGTCTGGCTGGTGGCAGCGTTCCTGTTGTCGGGGCTGCTTTCCTGTGGGCGGCGTGTGGCCGGACCGGCCGAGGTGAAGATCATCCCGCGGCCCGTAGAAGTGGAAGTGCAGGATGGTTTTTTTCTCCTGGATGGTTCCGTCGCTTTTGTCTTGCAAGATTCTTCCTCACGCCTGCGCAGGGCGGCGGAGATCTTTTCCGCCGGGGTGAGCGCTTCGTCATCGTTCCGTTGGGTGCCTGAAGTGCGTGACAGCGTCGCCGGGACGGCGGTGGTGGTCCTCCTCTCCTCCGACACCGTCCGGTATGGGAGGGAGGGATATTCGCTGGTGGTCACACCCCGCCGTATCACCCTCGAGGCGGCCGCCCCGGCAGGGGCCTTTTATGCTATGCAGAGCCTGCGGCAGCTCTTCCCGCCGCAACTTGAGGATTCCACCTTCGTCGCCGATGCTTGGAAGATCCCTTGCGTGCGTATCTTCGACAAGCCCCGTTTCCCGTGGCGGGGAGAGATGATCGATGTGAGCCGTCACTTCATGCCTTTATGGTTTTTGAAGAAGAATATCGACTACCTGGCCCGGTACAAGATGAACATTTTCCACTGGCATCTCACCGATGACCAGGGATGGCGGCTGGAGGTGAAACGGTATCCCAAGCTTACGGAGATCGGGGCTTGGCGTGTCGACCATGAGGGGATGCCCTGGCACCGGCGTCCCCCCCAGCAGCCGGGGGAGAAGGCCACTTACGGAGGGTATTATACCCAGGAGCAGGTAAAGGAACTGGTCAAGTATGCGGCCGACCGTTTTGTGACCATTGTGCCTGAGATCGATATGCCGGGACACAGCCAGGCGCTGGTGGCAGCCTATCCGGAGCTGGCGTGTGATCCGGGTCCCCACTATGTGGCCACGGGCGGCCGTGTTTCGGGCAATACCCTCTGTCCGGCACGGGAGGAGACCTACCGTTTTATTGAGAACGTGCTTGCCGAAGTGTTGCCCCTCTTCCCCGGACCGTGGTTCCATGTGGGGGGCGACGAATGCAACAAGAGTTGCTGGGAGAAGAACCCGGAATGTCAGGCGCTGATGCGGCGCGAGGGGATGAAGGATGTCGAGGAGCTGCAAAGCTATTTCATCCGCAGGGTGGAAGAGATCGTCAACCGCCAGGGGAAGCGGCTCATCGGATGGGATGAGATCCTGCAGGGAGGGTTGGCTCCCAATGCGGCGGTGATGTCGTGGCGCGGCATGCAGGGTGGTATCCGCGCTGCCCGCCTGGGTCACGATGTGGTGATGACACCCCTTCCTTATACTTACCTCAGCCGCAAGCAGGGCGATCCGGAGCTGGAGCCGGGCGATGCCCCGTACGGCATCCCCATCACCAAAGCCTATTCGTTCGATCCTGTGCCGTCCGCCCTGACACCGCCGGAGGCCCGCCACATCCTTGGTACGCAGGCATGCCTGTGGACCGAGTTCGTGCCGGGACCCGAGCGTGCCGAATACATGCTCTTTCCCCGTCTCCTGGCCATTGCCGAGATCGGATGGACACCGCAGGAACAGCGCCGGTGGGAGGATTTCCTGGGCCGGCTCGATTACAACCTGCTCCGCCTGAAGAACCTGGGGGTCAATTATGCTCCGAGCATGTTCAATGTGGCGGTGCAGACTTTGCCCGACACCATAGGCCATCGTGTGCTGGTGCGCCTTTTTACCGAGCATGGGGGCGTGGAGATACGCTACACCTTCGACGGTGGCGATCCCACGCCTTCCTCACCATTGTACCGGGGGCCTGTGGAGGTGCCCGGCCCGGTGACGACGCTCAAGGCCGCCGCTTTCCGCGGCAAGGAGCGGCTGGGACGCATCACCACGAAGGTGTTTGAACTGCATAAGGGGGCGGGAGCCCATGTGACCTTCTCTGTGCCCCCCTCGCCACGCTACGCCCCGGGAGCGCACGCCATCACCGACGGCCTCCTCGACGGAGCCAACCCCTCCAGCCCCCTCTGGACAGGCTGGCAGGAGGTAAGCCCCACCATACTCATCGACCTGGGACGGGAAGATACGATCCATACCGTCACGGTCAACTGCCTCGAAGTCCAACGCTCTTGGATCTTCCTGCCCCCCGAGGTGCGTGTCTTCATCTCCCGCGACGGGAAACATTTCATGACACGCGGGATCCTCTACCGTGAACTCAAAAAGGAAGAACGCACACAGCCGGTAGCCCTGGTACTCAACATTCCGCCTACGTATGGACGGTACATAAAAGTATGGGCGAAAAATGCCGGAAGATGTCCCGAATGGCACTATGCCGCCGGGAAAAAAGCATGGCTTTTTATCGATGAGATCTTGGTAGAATGACCCCCGGTCGCGGAGAGATACGGAGTTACCGTGCGACATATCCCGCATCCCCTTCGGAAAGGGTCTTTTTGTTGCATAAGGAAGGAAACGGATGATCCGCTTTCCGGTAGATCGTCGCCCGGTAATCCGGTATGTGAAAAGCAAAACATCTTAACTGAGAATCTTATCCGATCCCTGCACAGGCCGTGGGAGAATAAGACCGTTTTTGTGGATTGTCTGATTCCGTAGTGACGGATTTTCGTTAACTTTATTGCTTATAACAACAAAGGATCCATGCTCGAGCACATCATCCGTTTCAGTCTTCGCAATAAGCTGATCATCATTCTTTTCACCCTGACGACGGTCATCTTCGGTCTCTTCTCGATCCCGCAGATTCCCATCGGTGCATTGCCGGACGTGACCAACAACCAGGTGCAGATGATCATCACCTCGCGCAACCTCTCTATCCGGGATGAGAAGAAAGATCGCATGACCACTTCCCCCAAAGGGGATAGGGTTTGTGCGGCTACCGGTCCGGAATATCATGATTCCCGGGAAAGATGGCATCCTGTCACCGTCGATTCCGTGACGGAAGAGATCCGGCTTTTCCGCCAGTGGGAGGTAGAACGTGTGCCTGAAATGAAGATGATGCTCGGGAAGGTGAATCCTGCCATCATCCCCACCGAGAAGAAGAATGAATGGTGGCGGTGCCGCCATGACCGGAAATTGAAAGAGATCCAAGGCTCCAAGAAAAAAGTGCAGCTGGTTTTCCTTGGCAATTCCATCACTCACAATCTGGAGAAGCCGGATAACAAAGAGATATGGGACAGGTATTTTTCCCGGTATGGGTTCCTGAATCTGGGCTTTGGAGGCGACCGGACAGAAAATGTGCTTTGGCGGGTGATGCATGGGGAATTGGAGGGTCTTCAACCCGAACTGTTGGTGCTGCTGATCGGGACCAACAATACGGATGCCGAACATTACCCCGCAATCCATACCGGAGAGCAGGTGGCCGAGGGCATTGCGCGTATATGTTACGAGGTGCAGCAGCGCCTTCCGGCAACGAAGATCCTCATTCTCGCCATCTTCCCATACGGAAAGGATCCGGCCAATACCCGGCGTGCAGCCAATGATCGGGCCAATCGCCTGGCTTCCCGTCTGGCCGACGGGAAACGGATCTTTTTTGCTGATCTGAACCGTTATTTTCTGGATCCCGACAATAGTGTGGATATCTCGCTGATGCCCGATCATCTGCATCCATCCCGGGCAGGAAACCGTGTCTGGGCAGCGGCGCTGGCGCCGGTGGTGGAGGAGATCCTTCACGGAGGAGGAAGCCATTACGGAGCCCCGAGGGTGCAAGGGCCCATGAAGATGCTTTACAAGAAGGTGGACAGTACGGAACTGTATCTTTATTTATATTATCCGCCCGACTTTCATCCCGGTGAGATCCGTCCGGCGATCATTTTTTTCTTTGGAGGTGGGTGGCGTTCGGGGAGTCCCTCGCAATTCACCGAACAGGCCCGCTACCTGGCGCGCCGAGGGATGATTGCTCTCACGGCCGATTACCGCGTGGAGCGGCGTAACCATACCACTCCTTTTGAGGCGGTGATGGATGCCAAGTCGGCCATACGATATGTACGCCGGCACGCAGTGCTGCTGGGGATCGATGCAGGCAAAATCGTCGCTTCGGGCGGTTCGGCCGGCGGACATGTCGCTGCCGCGGCAGGCATCGTCCCGCGACTCGAGCAACCGGGCGAGGATACGACCATCAGCTCACGCCCCAATGCGCTGGTGCTGTTCAACCCTGTCTTCAACAACGGACCGGGAGAATACGGCTACAACCGGATCGGCGACCGCTATCCCAAGATCTCTCCCTACCATAACATCGCTCCGGGCGATCCCCCTACAATCCTATTTTTTGGCACCCAGGACAAGCTGGTCTCGGTGCCTACCATCAAAGCCTTCCAGCAGAAGATGCAGGAGAACGGCAACCGTTGTGAGCTGTTCCTCTACGAAGGTCAGGGACACGGTTTCTTTAACTCCTGGCACCCTGAATTTTTCCAGAGCACCATGCGGGAAACTGTGCGATTCCTTCAGTCCCTCGGTTATCTGTCTGAGGAATAAGAATGGCAGCGTGGTGATCGTATGCCGCCACCAGGACGAGCTAATGATCCGTCCGGCGGAAGGTCTATGCCATGTTTCTCAACCTGTTTTCATACTTGCAGACGCTCCGCTGATGAACCTCGTCAACAGGATGCCGGCCAATGATATCTCCTGACATAATTCGGGCGATGTTGCCCGGGCCGACTAACTGAAAGGTGCTTCGACGGCCTGCTATGCAGAGGGAGCCGTGGCGTGATCGATGTTGCTGGCAAAAGGGGAAAAGAAAATGAAGATGAACCGGCAGGAAAAAAATCGTTATTTTCGTTCGCTATTTTCCCTAAACGGACAACAAAAAACCTTACCGATGATGAAAACACGTTTGTTTATATTTCTCTTCTTCCTACTTTCGGGAATGCTCCTTGCCCAGCAGGAATGGGTCGATCTGTTTAACGGGAAGGACCTGAAAGGCTGGGAAGAGCTCAACGGGAAGGCAAAGTATTATGTCGAAGACGGGGTGTTGGTAGGTGAGACGGTGGTGGGTTCGCCCAACAGTTTCCTTTGTACCAAAAAGCATTTTGGGGATTTCATACTGGAATATGAGGTGTTGCTCGAGCCGGCGGTCAACTCGGGCGTGCAGATCCGCAGTGAGAGCTCGAAAGATTACATGAACGGCCGCGTGCACGGTTACCAGGTGGAGATCGATCCTTCGTTACGGCGTTGGACGGGAGGGATCTATGATGAGGCGCGCCGCGGATGGCTATACAACCTTGAGCGCAACCCCCGTGGCAAGGAGGCTTTCCACATGGGGCAGTGGAACAAGTTTCACGTCGAGGCGGTCGGCGATGAGATCCGTACATGGGTCAACGGGGTGATGTGTGCCAACCTGGTGGATACCGTGACCGCCTCGGGCTTCATCGGCCTGCAGGTGCACAGCATCGGCAACAACAAAGCTTTGGCCGGGAAGAAGATCCGCTGGCGTAACATCAGGATCCTCACCACCGGCCTCGACACGGCCCGGTGGGATCCCGATCCGCGGGTGCCGGTGATCAGCTACCTCGATAACAGACTTTGCCCGCAGGAGGTCGCCGAAGGATGGAAACTCCTGTGGGACGGCAAGACCACCAAAGGATGGCGCGGCGCCCGGCTCGACCATTTCCCGGAAAAAGGTTGGCAGATCCACGACGGCGTGCTGACCGTCCTGGCCGGCAACGGCCGTGAGGCCGAGAACGGTGGCGACATCGTCACTACACGCAAGTACCGCAATTTCATCCTTGAGGTCGATTTCCGCATCACGCCAGGAGCCAACAGCGGGATCAAATATTTTGTCAATCCTTACCTTAACAAAGGGCCAGGATCGGCCATTGGCTGTGAGTTCCAGATCCTCGACGACCAGCGTCATCCCGATGCCAAGAAAGGCACCAACGGCAACCGTACGTTGGCGTCGCTCTATGACCTCATCCCGGCCCGGGCTGCCACGAAGCAGTTGCAGGGCTACGCCAAACGGCCGGTGGGAGGATGGTACCGCGCCCGTATCGTCGTGCGCGGATGTCATGTGGAGCACTGGATCAACAACATCAAGGTGGTGGAATACGACCGCTGCGGACAGATGTGGCGCGCCCTGGTGGCTCGCAGCAAATACCATGTGTGGCCCCACTTCGGCGAGTCGCCCGATGGGTACATCCTGTTGCAGGACCATGGCAACGAGGTGTCGTTCAAGAATATCAAGATCCTGGAACTGAACAACTGTGATGAACTGTAGATCATGGAAAAGAAAAGCATGACCACGCGGAGAGATTTTGTAAAGAAAAGTGCGTTGGGGGTGGCTGCTTTCGGCCTGGGAGGGGTGGCCTTTCCGGCAGCCAGCTACCGCCGTATCCTCGGGGCCAACGAACGCCTTACCGTCGCTCTCGTGGGGGCGGGGCGCCGTTTCCCCGGCTATCTGGAAGCCATGGCCAAGAACAAGGAGAACGTCCGGGTCGCCTATATCGCCGATGTGATGCGGTCGCGCCGTGAGAAAGGCCTTGCACGCTTCCGCGACCAGGTGGGTTATGAGCCGAAACTGCTCAACGACTTTCGCAAGGCCCTCGACGACAAAAAGGTGGATGCCCTCTTCTTTGCCATCCCCGACCACTGGCATGCCCCTGCCACATGGATGGCCCTTGAAGCAGGAAAACATGTCTACGTGGAAAAGCCCCTTACCCACAACCCCCGCGAGAGTGAGGTGTTGCTGGAATACCTGAAGAGATATCCGCATGTTGTCCAGATGGGCAACCAGCAGCGCTCGGCACCCGAGACGCGTGAGATCATTGCTGAAATCCACAAGGGGATCATCGGAAAACCTTATCTGGCCGTAGCCTTTTATACCAATGCCCGGGGCCGGGTGAAAAACCCTGTGCCGGCTGCCCCGCCCGAAGGGCTCGACTGGGATCTCTTCCAGGGACCAGCCCCCCGGAAACAGTATGTTGATAACGTCTTCGACTATAACTGGCACTGGTATGGCTGGGATTACGGCACTGCCGAGGCAGGCAACAATGCCACCCATGAGCTGGATGTCGCCCGCTGGGCCTTGCAGGTAGATTACCCTGTCGAGGCGGAGGTCGTCGCCGGGAAATACCATTTCCTCGATGACGGCTGGAGCATGTACGATACTATGGATGCCACCTTCCGCTTTGCCAACGGCACCACCATCAAATGGGACGGCAAGAGCCGCAACGGCTATCCTACCTATGGCAGCGGCCGGGGAACGATCATCTACGGCAGCGAGGGAACCGTTTACGTCGACCGGGGGGGATACCGTCTCTATGACCGGAAAGGGAAACTCATCCGCGACAGCAAATCCAAACTGGCCGAGGCAGGTACGGCCCTCGGGGGCGGCGGAGGCATGACCACCCTCCATATCGAAAACTTCTTCGAGGCCATCCGCGGCAAGGCCAAACAACACTCCCCCATCGACGAGGGAGGAAAAAGCACCTTGCTGTGCCACCTGGCCAACATTGCCTATCGTACCGGAAAACGACTGAAGATCGACCCTGCTAACGGCCATATCCTCGATGAGGAGGCCATGCAGCTCTGGGGCAGGAAATATGAGCCGGGATGGGAGCCGAAGTGTTGAAGTATAGTGCAATGAGTGCCTGGAGTACTTCGAGTGCCTAAAGTTGTAAGTTACAAGTGCCTAAAATCAATGACACCCGGATTCTGCTAGGCGAAGCCGCAGGGTACTGTTGGGTGTTGGGAGTGACTAAAGTTAAAAGTTACAAGTGACTAAAAATATAAGTGCCTTGAGTGCCTTGAGTACTTGGAGTACTTAAAGTGACTAAAGTGGTAAGTTACAAGTGCCTAGATTTTGCCTTCTTATCTGCTGTGGCCTCAGCGAAGGCGGATCGCATTATCGCATTATCGCTTCCTCGCTTAATCGTCTTCACCGGAGCCGCAGGCGAAGCGTCAGGGTTGCAAGATAGTGCCTGGAGTGCCTGGAGTACTTCGAGTACTTCGAGTACTTGGAGTTCCGAGTTCGGAGTTCCTAGTATCGAGTCAGTGAGTCACGGCTTTCGCGAAGCTTTGGCTGAAGCGAAAGACGATGGTGGAATTGACACTGACCGGAATGCAGTGGAGCGTCAGGGTTACATCAATAGAGCCTCGAGTGCCTTGAGTACTTGGAGTACTTAAAGTGACTAAAGTGGCAAGTTACAAGTGCCTAAAGTCAGTGACACCCGCCTTGTGCGAGGCGTAGCCGAAGCGGAATCCGCCGGTGGGTCTGACTCGATACTCGATCGATACTCCATACTCGATACTCCATACTCCACTTTTGCCTTTTGCCTTGGCCCTTTTGCCTTTTCGTATCTTTTGTCTACCGGTTCGGTTGGGAGTATCGAAGCGATGACTGACAATATCGATACCGGTGGGAAGGGAAAACTCGTCGGCAATATTCGGGTTGCCCTTACGCTACTCTTCTTTGATCGCCGGCAGGGGTGGTTCGTCGATGGCAGTACCGGGAGGTACTGCCTCGTCGAAAGCGATGCCGCCAAATTTTTCCCGCAAGATCTTTGTTCCTTTTACGGGTCCGTGCCACAGACTCACCAGGTTGCCGGCACAGCCGCGGTCGGCGTTCTGTGCGGCATAGAGCCGGATGTACTGGTCGAAAGTAGCCAGCATCTCATTGCAGATCCGGGCGTAATCCTCTTTCTGTTCCCGGGGCAGGGGATTGCGAGTGTCGAACCGTGCCAGCTCCCTGCCTTTTTCAAAGGCTTTGATGTAGAGGAGGGTGGTGCGGATGCGGTTGTCGAGGAAGGTGAGCCATTCGCGTCCCGGGCGGGAAGAGGTCTTGTCGCCACAGGGGGCGAGGGTGTCAAGCACCCTTTGGTAGGCCTTGTATACCTTTTCCAGTTCTTCGACGGGATAGTGGGCGAGGGGGCCGCCGTGGCGCCACCGTCCCACCCAGCAGAAGGCGAAGCCGCCGGCATGGTGCATGGCAGTGGTGTCGGCCTCGTCGAGCAGGGTCATGGCACGGGCAAAATCCCGGGCCGGCCGGAGGCCCAGCTTGCGGGCATACTGTTCGTAGAAGGCCGCAGGGGCAATGGGACCGTACACCCCGGACAGCGCCGCGTAGCGGGCGGTGACCCTGTTCTCTGCCGTGCGCCAGTGGTTGAAAAGGATGGCTGTGGCCCGTCCTCCCGGGGAATGCTGCAGAGCCTGCTGCAGCAGGTCGTGGATGCCGCTGATGCCGTTCTGCTGGATGTACATCATGCCGTCGAACTCGATCCACGAGTAGAGGATGGCCTGCCGCCAGTCGGCACTGTCGCGTAACACCTTGTCGGCGTTGGCGGACACCCGCATGCTGTGATGCCCCGGCATCAGCGAGATCCGCGTGCCGGCAGGGGCATAACGCCGTGCCAGGTAGTATGCCGGCCGGGCATATGCCGGGATCACCACATAGATGCCCAGCACCATCGGCATCCCTGCGGGGACGATCTCTTGTTCACGCAACACACGCATAAGCCGTGTGACATGCCCTACCTCGCCGTAGATATAGGCCAGGTCGCTCTGCTCGTCCCGTACCGGTGCCATCACCACGCTGTCGTGCAGCATCGCCTCTCCGAAATGGCGGCGGATCATCGCCTCGGTCTCCGGACGGGTGGTACGGGGACCCCAGCCGCCCGCCTCCTCGGTAATGAACTCCAGCTCGTCGATCATGGGATACTCCTTCAGGATCGCCTTTACCGTCTCGACCGACCGGCTTACGTCGGTGTCACTGCTGCGGGGTTCGAAAGAGAAGCGTACCTTCATGCCGCAGTGTTTCGCCTCGGTCATCACATCTTCCAGCCATTCGATCGCCAACCGGCTGCGGGCCTCGACATTCTCAAAATAGGGCTCGATCTCCGGGATGCAGAAGTATTTTTTGTTCACGGCGATGCGGCGGATGACCGGGTTGTCGGGGACCAAATGCACGTCGCCATAAAAAAAGTGACCGGCATATTCCACCGTATCCTTCCGGATCACCTCATACCACTGCCCCGGATAACTGTGAAAAGTGATGGCGTTGAAACGCATCCGGGCCAGATTGCGGATATACGCTTTGGCATCCTCTACCGACCAGGCGGAGAGATCCATCGGGAAGTTGAGATGTTGGCGGATGCCCCGTTCCTTTACAGCGGGGACGATCTTTTCGTGATATCCTGTGACTTCTTCCCACTTGAACTTTTCAGGGGATACCGGCCCGGTGATGTCAAAGAGGTAGCCGCCTTTTTCGAGGAAGGTATAGACGGCATCCAACACCTCCCGGGGGGTGCGGCCTGTAAGTGTGATGTTGCAGCGTTCCCCTTTCTTCTCCACATCAATGGCAAAAGCTCTTTCTTCGAAAGAGGGTTCAAGACGGAAATGAAAATATACCTGGTGAATGCCGGAACCTTCAAGAGAGGAGGGGGAGAGGAACCGCTCCATCTCACTGCGGGCATATTCTGTCACCGGATCCTGCTGGGAAAGATCATAACGGATAAGAGATTCTTTCTTACCCCATTGACAAGAGGAGAGGATGAGGGTTACGGACAGGAGGAGAAGGATCTTTTTCATTGTACAAAGGGTTGGGTTAGTTGACAGCTATTTGGCAGGCTTCTGAGATGAAATGGACGATCGGTTCGGGGTCGGGGAGGCTGTGGGGATGGTGGCCGATGCCGGGTTTATGGATGACGCGGATGGTGCCTCCCTCTTTTTTGATGATCTGTTCGAAGGGTCCGGTGTTTTCGTCCACAGGCACCACCTTGTCGGCGTCGCCGACGACATGGAGCATGGGGAAGCCGAGGGTGGCGATCTCTGCGGCGTGGTCCAGGGGGCTCACATGAGCCTGGAGGGCTTCTTCCTCACTGGTAAAGCCGTACACATTCATGCAGGCTTTCCAGTTGTCAGGGCTGCCCTTCCCTATGCCTTTCCCGCCGGGCCAGCTTTTGATATCGAGGACGGGGGCGTCGGCATAGACGGCACAAACCTTGTCGGGGTTTTGGAGGGCCCAGTTGTAGACGATCAATCCGCCGCGGCTCATCCCCTCGAGAGCGGCCTTGGGGGCCAGTCCCCCCTTCTGCAGCCAGTCGTAAAAGCGGTTCCAGCGGACTACCGCCGGCGGCGCACCGAAGAGCCCTGCCACATCGTAGTAAACCACATGATATCCCCGTTCGAGGAGGGCGATGTCTGCTTGCGGCTCGTGGCCGAAGAAACGCGCCCGCCAGACCCACGGCCGCCCTGCGGCCGTATGACGCGGCATCACAATATGGTAGGGAACACTGTCAAGCTGCCCGCTCTTCATCTCGAAACCATGGAAATTATGGGTTTCCACGGGAAGGTCGAGCTGCCGGCGCAGATCGAACGCTGTCGTGTCGGCAACCAGATGGTCATACAAACGCTCGGCGATACGGCGGGCTCCTGCAACATTGGGGTGGACTTTGTCGGGCAACAGGTCCTCCTTATCAAGGAACCAATGGTACAGGTCGATCAACTCACAACGGTTGTCAAAGGCCACCTTCTCCATCAGCGGCTGGATTTTGCGGGTGATGAGTTCAGGCGAGATCCAGACGGTATCCCCGTAATTGAATGCAGGCAGCGGCTTGAGGAGGATCACCCGGGGATGGGAAGGAAGCTCCCGGTAGATGCGGATGAGTTGCGCATAATCCCCCTCAAACGCAGGAAGATGAGCACGGCTTTTCTTTTGCGTATCGTTGGTGCCCAGCATAATGAAGACAATGTCGGGAGCAAAAGCCTTGGAAGCTTCAAACTCTTTCGTCTTTACATAAGGGAGGGCCCCCTCGAACAGCAAGGTCGCTCCCGGGCGGCCGAAATTGGCCACGGTGTACTGTTTCCCCAGCATCTCTTGCAACTGGGCGGGATAACTGTTGTGTCCACGATCTTCAATGCCGGAACCGTAAGTGATGCTGTCACCCACACAGGCAACCTTCGTACGCGAAGAGTGACACCCTGTAAAAAGAAATATTATGCCCAGGAGTATGAGGGGGTTTGCTTTCATCCGCGAAAATTTGCGGTAAATTTAAGGAATCTACGGTGTAATTTTTGGATGTAAGCTGGGAATATTGCCGACGTGATAGAACAAAGTGATCTATTTTTGCCGGAGAGCCTTCTCCTTTCCATCCTTTCCGGCAACTTCAGATCATGGCGTCCATAGGGACGGTGATGTCATCCCATCCCCTTTCTGAAGGTGGGCATACCCGCTATCTTACTTCATCCTTGTCGTTCGACCATGCCTGGCAATATTCCCGGTTGAGCCGGTTTGCCACAGGCTTGGATCTGTTCTATGACGGATCGCTGGCAGAGGCGTACGACATGGTTCAAAGCGAGGTGCCGTTCTTTTGGCAGAGCGCTGTGGGAGTCCATGCTGGGTTGCAATATGATGTGGAACGGATCACCTTCCTGGGGAATGCCGGTCTTTATCTTTGGAAGCACACCCCTTTGCGCGGACATTATTATCTGCGGGCCGGGGGTCATTGCGCCACGTTACGACACCCTCTCCCAGGAGGGGACGATGTGGAAGATCAGGGAAAAAGGAAAGACGGGCATTGTAGACTACCGGGGCCGGGAGGTGGTGGCCCCTCTCTATGATTCCTTGTAAAGGGAAGGGGTATTCTATTGCTTGTACGACCAGGGCCGTGTGGGCCTGGCTTCGATCGACGGCAAGACCTTTTTCGAACCCTGCTTTGATAGTGTGAAATGTTTTACGTGGTACTGTATCGTCGTCCGTGATGGGAAAAAAGGGCTGGCGAACGAAAAAGGCAAGATGATCGTGCCCATCGTGTACCAGGATCTCCGGATCAACGGCAACCGGGTGGAAGTGCTGACAGAAAAGGGATGGAAAGAATTGCAAGGAATCCGGCTCCAGGTGAAAAGATTCTGAAAACTACGTAGTTGTCTACGTAGTCGACTACGTAGTAAGTGTGATGTAATGGTCTGAATCATATCATATAATCAGGATATATGTCTTGTAAATTCCTTAAACTACCGGGGAGGTTTATCTGTTCCGGGAAGGAGGGGGGAGGCTGTCCGGGCCGGAGCGTTGGAGGCGGGTGTCGAGGAGGTGGCGGATGGCAGGTTCGAGACGGTCGTATGGATAACTGCGACCGTTGCGGTAGTCGGTGACCGCCCTTTTGGCAAAATCGACATAGAGGGTCTGCAAGAGGGTGTCGACCACGATGCCGGAAGGGTCGTTGTGGAAGGTGGGCATGTATTCCATGCAGGTGACGAAATCGTGAGCGTGCAGGGAATCCAGCAGGGAGATGCCGTCGACGGGGTAAGCGGGGGGGATGCCGGCCAGCGAGAGGATGGTTGTGAAGATATCGGCCTGTGAGGTGAGACGGGCACGCTGTTCCGGGAGTTCTTCGCGGTGGAGCGTGTCCGTGACGGGAGGAAAGACCAGCAGCGGATTGTGCCATACATCCGGTTTGAAGTTGTCGTTGAAACGGCCGGCCAGTCCCCCGAAGTTCTGACCGTGATCGGGGGAAAAGAAGATCCAGGTATCCGGAAAAGCTTTCTGGATGAACATGTACAGTCTTGCAAGGAAAATATCGGTGACGATCAGGGTGTTGTCGTAGGCATTGACACAGTTGGGGCTCTCCTCGGGGAGGAAACGTTTCAGGCTGTCGGGGGAGTGGATGTTGTACGGGTAATGGCTCCCGTCCATTTGATAGACCAGCAGGAAGGGGGTGCCGTATTGCTGCAGGTAACGGAACAGATGCGGCAGTACCGCCAGGTCGTCCGCACCCTTGTGGACATCCACATTGCCACTGAAAGAGGAGCCGTCAAGGAGCAGGTCGATGCTCCCGTCGTCGAAGTATTTGTCGAGGTATCCCCAGTGGAGGTCTTGCGCCGAGATGAAGAGGGTGTGATAGCCGGCAGCCTTCAAATAGTTGAACAGGGAAGGGTACCGGTAAAAGGCGCCCTGCGGGTCGGGACCTTCCAGGCCGGTGAGCATGTAGGGTACGCTCAGGCGGGTCTTGTTGCCCAAGGCGACCGCCTTCTGCATGGCGACCAGGTCGCCCCGGCGGGCCAGGGAGTCAAGCAGCGGAGTGGTGGATCGCTCGTATCCGTACAGGCTCATATGGGAGAGCACCTGCGACTCGCCGATGACAAAAATGAAGTTGGGGCGCTCCTCCGCGGAAGGAACTGAAGGAACAGGAGCACGGTCAGGATGGATCTTCTTGTCCCGGCTGATGAACAGGTTCTCTGTGAACGAGCTGTAGAAGGCAAATGAACTGTGCTGAAAGTTGATGACACTGTACCAATGCAGCAGGAAGAAGGTGAAAAGGCCGGTAACAACGAGCAGTGAGGGAATAATGAGCCAGCGCCGCGGGGAGGCGGTGCGTCGCAACAGCCATCCTGCTGCCAGTGAGAGCAGCAAAAGGTAAGCCATCAAAGGAAGATTGAGGTTGGCCGCAGAGGTGCTTGCCACCATTCCGGGCGACTCGAAAAAGATCGAAAAGATCGAGGGGGAGAGGAACTTACGGTAGATCCAGAAATAGTTGCCCTCGACCAACAGGGGCAGGATGACACCCAAAAAGTAAAGGGCCCAAAAAAGACCCCGCCGCCGGATGAAGGTGAGTAAAAGCAGAAAGGCCAGCAGCACTACCGCCGATGCCATATAATTGGCCAGAAAACGCAACCCCGGTGCCGTATGAACAAGCCAGCTGGTGCCCCGCATCGAAAGGTCTCCTGCCATTAGCAGACCCCACGCTATCCATAACCGTTGGCGATGCATCTTCCTCATTGCTTCTGCAAAGCAACAAAAGTAAAAATTTATCCCTCACATGTTTCTTGAAAAAAAAAGAAATGTGTTAACTTTGTCAGAAATCGTAACACTATGTCGGTAAAACGTTTTGGAGTCTCTTTACAGGAGGGGCTGTTGGAGGACCTGGACAGGTTGGTGGAAAGAAGGTGTTTTCCGAACCGTTCCCAGGCCATCGCCTTTTTGATCGAGAAATACAAGGTGGAAAAGGGCTGGGAGGAAGATGCCCTGGTGACAGGGGCCATTCTGCTGGTCTATGACCATCACAAACGGGATGTGGTCGATCAGTCGATCCACATCCAGCATGAGTACCAACCGCTTATCCTGGCTCTCCAGCATATACACATCACCCATGATGCCTGTCTGGAGACCATTGCGGTCAAGGGGAAGGCGAGTGAGATACGGGAACTGGCCGACAGGCTCATCGGCATGAAAGGGGTGGAATATGGTGATCTGATGATGAGCAAGGTGGTGGAGTGATGCCGGAAGAGATTGCCGTACGGGTCATAGGAAAAGTGGAGAACAGGGTGAAAGAGCCGCTGGGGCAGGAGGCTTTCAGTGGAGAGATCTCGGTCATCACGGTCTATCCCGAATATGCGGCGGGACTTTACCGGATCGAGGAGAATGAATACCTGGACATCCTTTTCCACTTTCATCTGGCCGGAGGCTTTTCCTTGCACACGAAGGTCTTCTCGGGTGAGGAGAAAGGGGTGTTTGCTTCCCGGAGCCCTCATAGGCCTTCCGGGATCGGACTGACCACCGTCCGGCTGGAGAAGAGGGTGGGCAACCGGCTCCTGGTGAGAGGACTCGATGCGGTCGACGGAACCCCCGTCCTCGATATCAAACCTTCGGTCAGTCATTTTACCGATGAGGAAAAGGCGATCATCAGTGGAAGGGAGGGGGATGCGATGAAGCGATGAAGCGATGAAGCGATAAAGCGATGAAGTGTTAGTTTCCCCGGTACGGGGTACTTGGACAGAAAATGGAAAAAGCATGGCAAAAGAACTGGACATCTTGATAGCAACGTCGGCTACGGTAGCTTTTTTACATACCTTGTTCGGACCGGATCATTATTTGCCGTTCATTGCGATGGGGAAGGCGCGACGGTGGTCGATGTTGCGCACTTCGATGGTGACACTGATCGCCGGAACGGGGCATGTCCTCGGCTCGGTGGTTTTGGGGATGATCGGTGTGGCGGCCGGCCTGGGCATACAGAAGGTGTCGCAGGTGGAGACGGTAAGGGGCGACCTGGCCGGCTGGCTTTTCATGGCCTTCGGACTGGTCTATATGGTATGGGGGTTGCGCCGTGCCTGGCTCAACAAACCCCACTCCCATCCGCATTTCCATCTTGACGGGACATCGCATGACCATGTGCATATCCACAAGGGAGAACACCTGCATCTGCATGAGGGGGAGAAGAAGAACATCACGCCCTGGGTGTTGTTCGTGATCTTTGTCCTGGGGCCTTGCGAACCGCTCATTCCGATCGTGATGTATCCGGCGGCACGGGGTGACTGGGGGGAACTGCTGGTCACCGTGCTGGTGTTCAGTGTGGTCACGATCCTTACAATGCTTGCGCTGGTGTTAGGCACCCTCTTTGGGCTCAACCTGATGCCGCTGGGGAAGATGGAGCGTTACATGCATGCCCTGGCCGGGGGAACGATCCTCTTCAGCGGTGCTTCTATAGTTTTCCTGGGTTGGTAGGATCAGAAGAACCAGGCCATCCGGACCTTTAGGAAAAAAGGTGTGCCCGGCGTGAAATGGAGCTCGGTGACGGGTTCCGGTTCATTGTATAATCTCGACTCGGTGGCGAACTGGGCTTCATTCCATTCAGTATTAAGAAGGTTTTCCACAATCAGCGCAATCTCATATTTCGGTTTCAGGTAATGTAATGCGGCATCCACTACGGTATATCCCAGGGCTGTCACGGTATTGTCCTCGTTGGCGGGACGATCGGACATATACCGGTAACGCAGACTGCCGCCGAGGCCGTTTCCCAGGATGAGTTTGATACCCCCTACGCTGGAGAAGATGGGAGCCAACGGCACATGGTTGGCGCCTTCGGGTTCATCCGGGTATACCGGATTGGCATAGTTAAGGTCCAGATCTGCATAAAGCCAATTACGGTACTGATAACGCATTGAGAGATCGATCCCTACGCGACGGGTGCGACCTGTCGGCTCAACGGTGCCTTCGTCGCCGGAGAAAACCGACTCCTGTTGCATGTATAGGTACCATAGCGCCGTTTGTACTACCAGGTTGTCAGTGGGTTTCCAGAGAGTCCCCAGGTCAGACCCCCATGCCATGGGGATCACCCGGTCGCCGTGAACCATGATGACATCCCGTGTATCATTGGTGTGAAAACCGCCTCCGCCCCTGAGGTAAAGTTGCCATCGTCGTGAGAGATTGTAAGAGAGGGAGGCTTTCGGACATACAACTGCTTTTCGTATGGCGTCGCGCCGGTAATCAGGCAGCAAACGGTTGATGGATTCAAACGTGAAAATGTCGAGACGTGTCCCGGCACTGAACATCCAGTTACCTAGGTTGATCTTTTCCCGGATGAAGAGATCGGTGTTGATTTCATTGATGTCACCGAAGTTGATTGTGTCGAGGGTGGTGAAGCGTTTTTCTACGTGGGACAGTTCCTGCCCTCTGATTGCATCGAAGCGGAAGTCACCTCCTACGGTCAGATGTCCCTCCCAAGACCCCAGATCATGGGGTTTCTGGTAACGGGCCGAATAGCCGTAGATTGTACGTTGTTCTCTCTGTCGGATCTCGTCGCCGTGAACCGGGTCGTTCAGGAAAAAGGTGAAATTGGAGTAAAGCGTAAAATCGTAATCTGTAAAGTACATCAGATTCATAAGATTCGATCCGTCGGGGAAATTGCTGTTCAGCCGGACCAACATGTTCTTTCGTCCGGTTTGGCCTCCTTCGGTGTTGTCGATGGCTCCGAAACGGTCGATGATCCCTTCGTCGATGGCCCGTTGGGGGATCTGTCCGGAAGCGTCCCAGTCACTCCGAAAAAGAGAGAGTTCGACAGTCAGATGATGATCAAGGTCGAGATAGCTTGAATATTTTCCGAACAGGTTGTATCGCTTGAAATGCTGACTGTTGTCGAAAGGTCCATCGGAGAGAAAAAACTCCCCGGCCACGTAAGCATTTTGGTTGTGTGCATGTCCGTTGTTTCCCAAGATGTTGAGCAAGGTCACCAACCTTCGGGTTTGGTATTGTCCCACGCCGAGTTGGATACGG
>Ga0256835_1000287_pt1 | contig 40055 bp, 31 predicted proteins | sample PIR30metaG_FD_185972 | JGI IMG/M metagenome (GOLD analysis project Ga0256835, IMG submission 185972) | Hydrothermal vent microbial communities from East Pacific Rise, Pacific Ocean - PIR-30 | ecosystem: Environmental > Aquatic > Marine > Hydrothermal vents | place: Pacific Ocean: East Pacific...
TTTTGAGAATTACCTTTTTCGGAAAAGGTATTAGTGCTAATTTAGCTTGCAGGCTTAAACAAAAATAAATGCCTATAAAAGCATATACAATAAGTTTCTTTTTCATTATTATTATCGTTATTTATCTATTATATTAAACACAATGTTTTGAGTAAAGAGGAAGTTTCCAAAAGCAATTTGAGAAAACCTTTGATTTTCTCTTTATGACCTGTCGGGCAAAGCAAATCCAAAATCATTCAACTTTATGAACTTTCCAATTTTCATCAACCCATAATCCTATTATATTAGCCTCAAAATTCCAAGACTTGACAGTTTTAATTGCAGATAGTGTCTGTTTTAATTGTGTTTCTTTTTCAACCGGATTACCAGCACAATCATAATGCCCTACTATTGTAATAAGCTTTGAACCATGCTTATTTACTGAGATGTCAACCCTCCTTTTTATTGAATCAAGTATAGAATTATCACTACTCTCTGCCAATATCTTATTTGGTCCCGCCTCTGTAATCATATCAACATAATCAACTCAATATCTCTTTTTAAGCCATTCAATCACCGGAATCTGAACTCTTCCATCCATACAATTAATTGCAGTAGCAAATTTCCTGTTATTCATAACTCTTAGTTTTGACTCCTTTAATTTTTGTATTTTGTCGCAAAACGGTCGAAGCTATCGTGCGTTCCGCAGTTTGAAGTTACTCTTTTTCAAGCTACGACCAATGTTCATTAAAACTCTATTATTTATATTTGCAATTAATTGCAGCATGCCTTATATACATTGTTGCAATGTGATTTAATCAAATTTTATCATATTCTCGTAAGGTTTTACTCTTGTATTGATTAATTCAATATATTCTTTGCTAATTTCAAATCCCACATAATTTCTATTACTTTTTAACGCGGCTATTGCTGTTGTCCCACTTCCCATAAAAGGGTCCAAAATAATATCTGTTGTGAAAGAATATAATTGTATTAATCTGTATGGTAAATCTACCGGGAAAGGGGCGGGGTGTCCAACCCTACGAGCCGATTCCGCATTAAAAGTCCAAATTGATTTTGTCCATTCCATAAATTCTTCTTTTGAAATGGTGTTTTGTTTTGTCTCTTTTTCCGTTTTTTTTCTATCCCTTTTATAATCTCCTTTCGAGAATACAAGTATATATTCATGAACATCTCTTAGAATCGGGTTTGATGCACTCATCCAACTACCCCAAGCCGTTGACGGACTTGCACTTGCAGCTTTGTTCCAGATAATTTCACCACGCATATTAAATCCTATTTCTATCATCATTTGTGAAATATAATCCGATAGCGGTATATACGGTTTTCTGCCAAGATTGGCAACATTAATACAAGCTCTACCACCATTTAATAGAACCCGATATGTTTCGGTAAATACTTTTCTTAACATTTCCAAATATTCCTTTAATGAAAGGTCTTCATCATATTCTTTTGAAACATTGTAAGGTGGAGAAGTTATCATCAAATGCAATGAATTATCAGGTATCATTGACATATCTTCTGCAGAGCCGAAAATAGTTTTATTTAATAATTCATTTGGGAATTCATTTATCTCTTTGCTGACAATTTTGTTATTGTTTAATTCTTTATATAATTTAGAATCATAAAATTTACTCGAATCATGATTAATCCTTCCATTTGTCCCGAAAGAACTTGTTTGTGTTCCCATTGTTTTTGTTTCTCTCATTTTATTTACTCATTCATTAAAGTTAAAAATTTTTCAGCTTTTGCAATATCATTTTTTTCTTTTGCCGATATTGTTATTATTTGTCCTAATTTTTTCTTTGGTAACATTGATGAGAAAAAATTCATATCTGTTTTTACCAGATCCGTAATAAATTTTGATAACTTATTATAATCATCAAAAGTCTGAAAACCACCTTTTTCAGTTTCTTTAATAAAATCATCAGTCGGGTTTGGGTATAATGACACAAAACCTTGTATTATTCCCGCTTTTTTTAAAAAATCCACTTTCTTTTTATAACTTTTTGTGATTGGGCTGTTTCCGAGAATTATCATTGGAATTTTTGTCGATTCTTTTCCCGAAACTCTAATATTGATAGATTTACCAATAGCTTTTAGCATAGAATCGGAGCGAAGAATTGAAGGATTTCCTTTATGTGTTTTATAGTCACCAATATAATTTATTTTTTCGGAATTATATTGATAATTGTTAACTATACTCATTTTTATTTCAAAGAGCAATTTAATATTTTCCGCTCTTTGTTGAGTTTCATTTGTTGTGCAGAATGCCAAATCAGCATCACTTCGTTTTGATAATCCAAGTTCGGGACAAACTACACTATTTACAGCAAATAGCCCGAAACTTTCGGCAATCGGTTGAAAAAATTCTTTGCTCCATTTTTCCGTATATTGCCCGATTAAAATATTCCTGCTTTGTAGTGTTTGTCCTTCCGCACTTTTTCCCTTGGGAACATAAGCATAATAACCTCCTGACAAATTATAAAACAGTTGTTCAGGTGACGCAAAATTTTTCAATGCTTCTTTAAAAAATCGTTTTTCTATTTCAATATTCCAAAATTTCATTTAATCTCCATCACCATATAAAATATACTACTCCCCTATTTTTCTGTCAAGGGTTATTTTATTGTTTGTAGTAAAAAAAGTTATGATTTTCAGGTTCATTTTCAATAAGTGAAGTGATAATTTATTTTATGTATAATATGCTCAACGGTGAGCATATTATACATTTTATGACATATGGCCTTTGTTATCTGCTGGATTTTGATGTTCTTTCCTTTTTCCTCCTTATCCTCTCGATTTTGCTAACGATTTAGCTCTGCTTTGGAAACTTATCGTGCGCCAATTTCATTTATAAAATACATACCAATTTCGGTAATAAAAGTAAAAAGGTCCGAGTGCATTATAGTAACTCTAAAGTTTATATTTCCATTCTGTTGAGTGTTCCAAAAAGTATATTCACCTTCTTGAGTCATATTGAAATTTGCGTGAGAGATGGAGTTTCTCATGCAACGCAAAAAATTCCATGTATCAAAATCTCCTCCCTGCTCAAATTTAAATAAATTTCTCGTTTTAAAAGCGAAACTTGTGCTGTTATTTTGTTGATTTTCCCACATCTCTCTTGGAAGTACGAGCAACATATATAATAACGAAATACTGAGCCCTTGATTTTTAATTGGGAACTCATTACCATTCAGATTTTTCCTCTTAAATGAATCGTAAAAATCATGAATGTCTTGTTTGCCTTTTGTTTCCAATGCATCAGCATACTCAAATAAAAACAGTCCGTTATACCAACCCCATTTTGGAATTTCTTTTAACATTTAATCCTCCTTTTTTATTTTTATCTTCTATTTTATCCTTTTTTAATTTTTCGCTATTTAATATTTTTTTACAAAAAACTCTCTCAGTATCTGTTTCAACCAATTATAATAGTAGAACATAAAGCCGCACACTCAGCAACACACAAGAGATCTCCATTACATTCACTAGCACATTGCAAAAGACACTTACCAGCATCATCAGGCCATCTCTTTTTCATTAATGTATCAATCTTTACTTCACCTGTCTCTGAAATAGTGATATTAAACATCTCTGCATGTGTTTCAGGCTCAAGCAAAATTAAATGATTTTTGTCCAACACCTTAAAAAGCACATCTCTCTCGCTTTCAGGCTGTTTCACTGTTAGGAATTTTTCAACAGTTCTTTTTTTATCCTTCATCTTTACCCTCCTATTTATTATTTAATTAAAATTCTATTTGCCTTGCTACCAATAACCAAGCATACTCATTATTCCCATCTCATCAAATTGGACTAACAACAAAAATCCTTTACCTTTCCCATTTATCATTTCCTTCATAATCCAATTCCACCAATTCCCAATCCCTCGCACGGTTCAAAAGAAGCCAAGAGCCAAAAGCATAAAGTCTCAAAGGCAGCTTTTGGGGCTAAGAAGCCCGGAGGCTTCGAAACTTCACATCTTTGGCTTCTTCGACATTCATCACTCATAATTAAATAAATTTTTCCTTATAATTCATAATTCAGCACTCATAACTCATAATTCGTTTTATCCCCTCCAATATTATTTATTATCACTATGAAAACAATTTGTCAAGTGGTTTTTAAATTTTGAATTATATTCTAATCTTATTTTATCTCTTTCTCTCTCTTATTCTTAATTTTACATCTTTTCGCTCGTTTTCGCACTCTTTTATTAATATATTTATTAATATATTAAGATACAAGCATAAAACTTCAAAGGAGCTTTTGAGGCTAAGAAGCTTGGAGGCTTCGAGGCTTTATGCTTTTGGCTTCTTCGACATTCAGCACTCATAACTCATAATTCGCTTTATCTCCCCTCCAATATTATTTATTATCACTATGAAAACAATTTGTCAAGTGATTTTGATAAAAATTTTTCAGATCTACTACTATTGTTTATATACCATGTTGAAGATAGTTACTCAACCTTTAATTCATATTTTGTGCTTCTTCCCCCTGAGCTTGATTTTATCAATATCCCTTTGTCAATCAAGTCCTGTATATCCCTCAATGCGGTATCTTGCGAACATTTTGTAATTTTAGCCCATTTGGAAGTTGTAAGATCACCCGTAAATCCGTCTAACAATCCGTTTAATATCTTTTTTTGCCTTTCGTTTTTTATTTTCGTTCCGTAGGTATTCCAAAACCTATGTTTTTTAATCACTATTGCAAGAGTTTTTTCCGAATTTAATATTGCTTTTTGTAGTGTTTGTAAAAACCAATGTATCCATCCCGTAATATCAAGTTTCCCTTTTTGTGTATTTTCAAGGATATCATAGTATGATTTTCTCTCTTTTTGAATTTGAGCTGACATACTGTAAAATCTTTGTGAAAGTCCGTCCGAACGGGCAAGTAACATATCGGTAATTGCTCTTGCTATTCTTCCGTTACCATCTTCAAAAGGATGCAATGTTACAAACCATAAGTGTGCAATACTCGCTTTTAAAACCAAATCCATATCCGTTTTACTGTTAAACCAATTTAAAAATATGGTTATTTCCTTGTCTATCACCTCTGCAGGCGGTGCCTGATAGTGAATCCTTTCTTTACCCATTGCACCCGAAACCACTTGCATAGGTCCGGCGGAATCATCTCTCCAGTTTCCTACAATAATTTCATACATCCCGCTCCTGCCTGTTGGAAATAATGCAGAATGCCAGTCAAACAATCTTTTTTTAGTCAGAGGTTTGTCGAAATTATTTGTCGCATCAAACATCATATCGACTATACCTTCTATATCTCTGTTAATTGATGGTAAACCACCTATATCAATACCTAACCTTCTTGCAATTGATGAGCGAACCTCCTCTTTATTTATAATAATACCCTCAATTTCATTTGTTTTTAATACATCAGCCGTTAATGTTTCAAGAAAAGCTTCATTTTGCAAATCAAATCCCAAAGTTTCCATTTTTCCTATTAATCGCCCCTGATTATTCCTTACTTCAGCTAATAAAGTGGAGAGTTTTCTTATATCCCAAATAAAATTCGGCCAATTATCCTGCTGATATATATAAATTTTTCCATCCATTTTATTTATTCTCCGCACATTATGCGGTTATTATACCATTTATTCTCCGCAAATTGCAAATTACTTGTTTTTCTCTCTTAATAATATCATCTTTTCTCTATCTTTCAGCATCTTTTATTGTTCGCCTTTTCTATGAAAACTCACTTCGGGAAGAGTTTGTCAAGTGGTTTTTAATTTTTCCCTTATTTTCCACTCTGATTCTGTCTGACGGTAAACATATAAAGCGTCGGTCGTTTTATTACTCAAACTTTTCAATTTACCATGTTGTTTATTTATATTCTCAATCTTTTGATTTACCACTTATCACTAAGTAATTTATATATTGTTAAGGCTATTGTTATTCATATTTAATTTTGATTATCGTAGGTATTCCTTTAATCCCGTTTTGATTTACGGCAACCGCTTTTATTGTATTTATACCGCTTTTTAAACTCACATAATATTTCCCGTTTTGTTTCTTTACGAGAATATCATTTAATTTAACTATATAATAATCAAACCAGGGCATATTATTATCAAGGGATAATACAAATTCGGGTTTTGCGGAAAATACAGCCATATTTTCATTAAAATCTTTTACGCTTTTTATATTTAATTTTGCATATTCATTTTTTGCTCTCTCTTTCTCTTTTGCCGTATAATCAATTATTATCATTGTCCGGTTTAATTTATAATAAATATCATCAACTCTTTCCGTAAAAATCATTCTCCCCGACGGGAAAGCTTGAAATGTAAGAAAATCTCTTTTTCCTTCCATTTTAAGGACTAATGAATAATATAAATTATTTCGTTTCTGAGTAATATCAATATAACCCAAATAATTAGAAAGAAAATCTTTTCCATATTTATTGTTAGGTTTGTTTGTAGCAACTTCCATGAATTTAATTTCATTTAACCTGTTTTCAGATTTAATTTTATATATCTCGAATATATTTAGTATTACACCGTCTTTTTTTGCATATATCCCGAATTGAGGATCTAAAAAAATCCATTTCTGAAGATTGTTTGACCAAACTTCTGTTGCCACATGTCCCATTCCCGCACCGCCATAATCCGCATCCACATGTTTTAACCCGACTGTTCTCGCTAAATAACCAAATGATTTAAGAACATCATTTAATACAATTCCGTATTCAACGCATCTATACTCCTGCCCGTCATTAATCGCACTTTTTAAAATCTCCAATGAATTCATCGATTTGGGAGCCGCATGCCAACCATTGTGTTTCCATTGTTTGTTAACCCATTTCATTAATTCAAAGAATATTTCCGGCTCTGTTTTCGATTTAATTGTGGTTTTGGAAAGAACATATTTCTTCAATTCATACAATTCACCTTTATTAATCGAATCCGGCAATCCCAAATATTTATAATTAAAATTTAATACAGGGTTGTTTTCTTCTATTATAGTTATCTTCTTTAATTTTTGTTCTTGACCAAATAAAAAACCGCCTATAAAAATCAGAACTATAACAAGACTATTTTTCAATTTCATTTTATCACCTCCTTGTTTTTTTTAATTTTTTCTTAACTTTTGTGTATTGTTTTACACCGCCAATTAACATAAAACAATAATTTCATAATTTTTTCCATTTAACATTACTTAACTTTTTGCTTAGAAATATTCTTTTTCATATTTTCCTCCACCGCTTTATCAAAAGCCAAGATAATGTGTTTTTTCAAAAGGGCTTTTTTCCGCCATTCTTTACTGCCGTAAACACCTGCTTTTGAATAATCAAAAGGTCTGAATTTTATTTTTTTAATATCTTTATCATTATTAAATCTGAAATTAAACTTAGGAGCATCCTTAAAATCAGGGTTCCCTATGAAACTATGCGTATCATGCCCTGTTTGCTTCCGCCATTTTTCAAATGAGTAGCCGCAAAAATCATAAGTGTTGCCACCGGTATTCCAGTAAATATTATAATCCATCTTTACATTGATTTTGTTCCACGGACCCTTTAAAACAACTCCTCTGTCAAAGATAATAATATTGTTTGTAAAATTAAATGATAAATGCTTTTCCACTCTTGTGCACTGGATTTGATACAATTTTGAGTAAGCGAATATATTGTTTCTCAGGGTATTATTTTCACCGTAATGTTGATGAAACCCACCGGTTTTGGTGCAGCAAACCAGATTGTTTTCCATTATGATATTTGAGGAGCCTTCATCAGTATATAGTCCCCAGCCTCCGTAAGAATAGGCATGGATATGATGTATCAGATTGTTGCTGATTATTGTTCCATCCGATTTGCCCAAAGTATAAACAGCTGCCATATCACTCAACAAAGCCCAACCGATGTGATGTATATGATTGTAAATGATTTTATTCCTCTTTGTAAGACTCGGTTTATATCCCCATACCCATCCGGCAGATATACCCGTATAGTAAAAATTTCCGATATCATTATGGGAAATCATATTATCAGAACTATTGCCAATCCATATCCCTACAGCAGGAGGAAATTCCTTACCTCCGGATTGGATAATATTATTATCCACAGTAATATTATGGGTATGCCCGGCACCGGTTAAAGGAAGAACATTCCCCAAATAAATCCCCCCTCCGCCAAGCTCATGCAGATAGCAATGTCTCACAAAGGAATTGCCGCATCCTTTACCGAACCAGATTGCATGTTGTCCCGTATGGGAAATTTCACAATCGGAGAAAACGATATTTCGCGCTCCTTCGAGCATAATCGCCGCGTTGATTGATACTGCCGACTGATTAGGCTCAAAACCTGCGGGAGGCATCCGGTAATTACAATGCTTAAATGTCAAACCCTCAAATTTGATATACTCGACAAATCTATTATCAGATATATCACCTTTAATATAAACCAGATTTTCCAATACAGGTGCCACAACTTCCGTATTTTCAGAAGTTTGCCCGGGCAATGGTATGTAATATAGTATTCCATCTTTGTTTAAATACCATTCGCCTGCCGAGTCCAAAGCACCAGCATAATTTTCAAAAATTATCCTCCCCCCTTTTTTTATAGGATTCCATGGTTTCATACCCCGTCCGACAGTGGATATTGCAAAATGCTTTTTATCCATTCCATCAATGTATCGAACTGTCATATCCCATTTGTGATAGGTGCGAAAACGAACAACTCCTATTTCATCATCCCCGATTTTTTGCAGAGGCTTAAAATTATCCCTGTCAAATGTCAGAATTTGTTGAGCCTTAACAGGTATTCTTCCTTCGCCCTTTTCCAGAATATTTTGCTTAACATCGGATATTTTTAAAAATCCTTTGTTTGGTGTTCTTGCAAGAGTGGCTCTTCTATCATTAACATAAAGCTGATCAAATCTCCGTTTGAGGTCATCGCTTTTTTTGATTTTTACTTCCCAGATACCATTTTTATTTACAAAAAATCCGGTGATTTTCCTGCCTCCGCTAAAAACCGGAGTGGCTCCTTCTTCAGCTCTATATATGACAGGGTGCTCGGGTGTTCCGCTATCTTCGGGTGTCAATACAAAAGGCTCTTTCATTGTATATGTTCCATCCGATATTATAATCACAAAAGTAACCGGAGAAGTATGATTCTTTCTGTATTTGCGGATGGCATCCCTTGCACCTGTTAATGATGCAAGCGGCTTCTCAGCCGTTCCCGGATTAAAATCATCTCCCTTCGGAGAAACATAAATTTTTATCTGAGCATTTACAAATGTATAACATAAAAACAATAAAATAAACAAATAAACATTTTTTTTCTTAAATATTTTCATGACTCCTCTAATTAATTGTATATTTGCATATGAGGCACCTGATGTTTTATCGCAACAATTATTAAATTACCATATCGTTTATTTAATTTTTTCACCTTTTCTCTTTTCCGGTCTAAGTCCGTTATACTTCTTGTATCCTCCCCTTTCATCATCACCTATCTCTATTCTATAACTGCCCTCTTCAAATACGGGAGGGTCAAATCTATTACCTTTTATTCGAACAGCATACACGAGTTCCCCCGTTTTTTCATTAAACACTTTTATAACAGGGTCGGTTATGTTTGATTTTACCGTTGGCAACCAACCGTAAGGTTTACGATTATAATTATCAAACTGACTAATCGTAAGAGGCCATCCGGGATACTCCTTAGCAGTGGGAGATGTCGGGTCTTCAAAACGAGGGTAGCAATGCGCTGTAATCTCTCTTGTTTGTTTATCAAAGACAATAATACCGTAACCGGTTGAGCGATCATAGAGGTTTGAAGGTTTTTTGCCTGTATATACCGGATTTGCAACAGCATAAACAGTCATTCTATTACCAAAACCATCGAAAAAATCACCCGTATATTTCGGCGAACCCGGCTTACGATTTTTACCGCCTACCTTTGGATACCAACGACGAGGCCATATATTTGAAATGGAAGGAACACAAAATGCATAACTACTCGATCTCCATTCATTAATTCCATATTGGGTGAAACTTGCGAGATGCTGATCCCCTGCTATATGAAAAGCAAAACCTTTTCTAATGGTTTTTACAGCTTTATTTCTTCCTGTTTGAGGCCAGCCGTTTGAATCCATGTCTGCAACAGGCTTGTCATCGGGAGGATATTCACCCTCTTTTAGTATTCTTAATCTGGGAACAATCTCATCCTGATGTTCGCTACTCGGCAGTGTTGCGACATCTTCCAGTATAGTGGCAGAAAGCAAAACTTTCATTTTCACCCCGTGTGACCAGTCGGTAACCCAATCATTAAGAAATTTAAGTTGACGGTCACCTAATAGTTTTGCATCCGGCACATCGCCCTGTGTAACCGGATCCCAGTTAAGATTCTGAGCCCAACCATTGACTATTTTTGCCTCCGGCAACAATGGTTTGGGAGCTGACTTGAATTTACGGTCTTCAACAATGGCAAAACTCAAACCACCGTAATTCAAGGATGTATAATACACATCTATCCCCTGTTTTACAGGGGTGGGATCATAAGGATCGGGCAAATTGGCGGTCTGTGTTCTATCAACCATTCTAACCCAACGGGCGGGCATTTTATAGCCTCCTGCATCTTGCGCTTCATATCCCCGTTTATCCTTTGGCGCAGCTTTACCTCCGCACCCCCAAATATTTCCGTGATACACATCATGATCATCAGGGATACTTATTGAGGGACGGTCGCGGAAAAGTTCGCCATATTCCCATCCGTATAAATACCATTTTCTTAGATAATCCAATATGGCTTTTTCAAGAGGAGTTCTTTGAACACCAAATCCTCCGACTCTTTCATATATCTGATCACCCGAAAAAAATAACATATCGGGATTCAGTTTTTTTATTGACTCATAAACATCTTTATTGGGAAAACCGAGATCATTGTTTCCGGTAAAAGCAGCCAATATAAACTTTTTCTTATTCACGGGATTTTTTCTAATCTTACCTGTCAGGTAATATTCCTTCATCTTTCCGTTTCCGATATTGAGAGAATATCCCAATCTGTATGAAATATCTTTCGTGTCATCCCAGTTTTCAACTCTGAAAGTAGCGGTTCTTGCATCTTTATCAATAGGTGATTTTTGAATGGTAATCCAATTTCCATCACTATTTTTCTTAATTTGAAAGCTAACCTCTTTTCCATCCTTGTTTCCAACCGGCGGCATTTGAACATTCATCTTCATAATTTTTCCGCCGAGTGTATATTGAGCGAATAAAATAGGTCCGAATTTTCGTTCGGGATAATAAGCTAATTTTGAACCCTTCATTATCCAATCATCAAACCAGCAACTCGGAATCTCATTATTTCGCTGTTTTTTATCAAAACTGCTTACGAGAGCTATACTACCATATAATTGCTGTCGAGGAATATCATTATCCTCAATCGAAGCGAGCATATCTCCCGTCTCAGGATCAATAGCACTTAAAAAGAGTGAATATATCCCATTGCTGTTTTTCAATTCATATTTTAATATTACACCTTTTTTGATGAAGGGGAGAAGAGCTTTTGCATTACCATTCTCTTTTATCGGCAAATCACCGATAAACAAATCTCCCGCTGTTGTAATACCCGCATTCAGACCTTTTCCGTATATGGCATCATCACGATAATCATCAAACCTTCCTCTCGCCCCTATTCTTACCCCCATCCAACTTCTTCTATCTCCCGCTAAATCAGGTGACAAAAGACCGGTTTTAAACATTATCACAAAATCACCGTCTTTCTTTTCCAATCGCCAAGTCAAAATATTAATATTACGATTCGGCTGAGAAGTAATACATTCAACCCTACCATTAGCAACTTGCCAATCCTGCAAGCGATTCGCCCAATATTGAGGGCCTATCCAAATTCTTGTTATTCCCTCGGGGAAATTCTCGGTAAAACCTCGGTCCCCTTTACCTGTTGAATAAGAGTTTAAGACTAAAGTAATTAATGAAATTATAATCACATGAAAAAGGCCGTGTTTTTTTCTCATATTATTAATCCTCCTAATTTACACACAATTATTGAAATGAATTGAATCGAGCGGGGTAATAATCTCCACACCATTCATCATTAAACCGATATCCTGTTTATTTTCATACATCACTTTTATTTTTTATCACTATCGAATAATTTTGTCAAATAATTTTGTCCTGATAAATCAAATAGCAAAGTTAAAAAGACGGCAATTATTCTCCTCAAATTACAAATTATTTGTTTTTTATAATTATATGTAAGATTCAATATAAGGAATCAAGTATTTTTTTTATCCACTAATATCCATAAGTTACGGATGCATTATCTTTAATTTTATAACCATTAAGGAATGGGAACTGTCGGATTAACATTTCTATATTTCATAAAATCATACATTCTTTTTATTCTATTAACATCAATTCCGGTGGTATTTGCCAAATATAAATAATCATCAATTGAATAAATCTCTGAAAATTTCCTGACAGGCATATACCCATAATTTAAAAAGTTTTTCTTGCCGAAAACAGATACTATTTTCTTAGCTTGTTTCGGATTACTAATTATATATAATGAGCCGCTAATATTATGTTCTGTATTTTGCCATCTCATATTATACATTTTTCTTAATCCATAGATTTTACCGAGATGATACCAAAGATTAAATCCACCAAACTCATTAGGATGTGACCAAACCACTGCTTTACCCGATAAATTTTGTCGAATAATTTTATCAGCTTGTCTTGAATAATTATAAGCCGGTTGCCATAAATCAGCTCCAATTTCTCCATATAATAATTTTGAAATTTGTGTAGCCGAATATGTCGCCCACCCTTCTTCTTCAGCACCCGGCCACCATTTATGATAGGTAACCACACCGAATAAATGACTGTATTCGTGTAAAATAGCATTTACAGGGTCGGGAAAATTTGCAGATAATTCGGGATTATTTAAGAAAGAGTCATCTCCACAATTTTTTAAATATTTTTCACTAATTATATTGCCTACTATTCTATTAGGAAACTCTGCGTGAAATCCTCCGGAGCCTATTCCTCTTATAACAAGAACCTTAACATTTGTTGATATACCAAGTTTATTATTGCATATTCGATTTGCTTCATCAATCACTTTTGCCAGTTTTACAGAAATCTCTCGTAATCTTTTTTCTTTATATTTAACCATTATATGCCCGACTTTCTCTTCTATAAACCTTTCTTCCTGTTTTTTCTCTATTAATTCATTAGCAAGATCCGAAGGAACAATTGCGGGTAAAGCATAATTCAGAAATAGAGCGATAACAAAAGGCATTGCCCCTATTATTATTTTTGTTTTAAGTTTCCAATTCTTATATAGGACAATTCCCATAAGGAAAAAAGCCATGAAAGGTAAAAATATGGTAAAAAAACTAACGGAAAGAACATTAAATCTGAAAAATATTAATATTAATCCTATAAACAAAACAGAAATTATTGTTTCTAATGAATACTGTTTATACATTCTTCTCATACCAATAGCGATAATTACAGTAGATACACCTACACTATTAATGAATCCTAAAATAATAGTCATTTTATTAGCCGATGAAAAGATATCCTGAGTGTATGCGATAAAAATCAAGAACAATGGCAATATTAAATACATAGATGATTTGCTTCTGACCGATGATAATGCATCCGCAAAGATATTTACGGCAATAAAAGTTAAAATGAATAATATATATCGAAAGATTAAAACAGAATTAATATCCAGATTTATTGAAGTTTTTTGGATGTAATTATTTAATAAAACACCAATTATTATCGGAGTAACAATTAAAATTAAAGCATTACCTAATGTTTTGGTAATTTTGTTTTTATCAAAACCTATCATATTTTTATTTTTCACATTAAATAAAAACATAATAACCATAATTGAAATTAAAAAATCAACCCACGATGGCATAACCAATAATCCACATTGATTATTAAGATATTTAATAATCTTAACCCGATAACCATGCTTAAAACAAAAAATATCTTTTTTTTCATTTCATCGCTTCCATTGTATAATTAAATTTAAATCACTTATAAGTATTCCTTCGCACATATACTTTTCCTAATTCTTAATAAGCTTCAACTCCTCGAACATAAAATTATTCAGGTTTTTCAAGTATATATGAGAAAGCGATTATTATGATACCTATTAAAACAATTGCGGCTGATATTCGGACAACGGGAGTGAACAGATAATCCAATATTTTGGATGTAAGGAAACTCATATCTTCATAAAGGATTCTATCAATACTATTTTTCATCACTGACACATTAAAAAAACTATTCGTTATTTTTATAATATCTTTTAAAAGATAGCCTGTTGTCAAGGGGATAATTCCGGATGCAATCGTTGAATAACCCGACCATCTTAAAAAACCTGTTTTGGTTGAATCAGCAATAAATGAGCCTAAAAAGAGGAAGAAAAAAGGGAGAAGAAACAAAATATATGATAGAGAGACAGTAAGTTTTGAAACATTAAGCCCCATAGGATATTCCTCTCCGGCTCTAAAAATTTCGACTTTATCGGGCATATCCTCTATTTCGGTTTTAATTTTATCTTTAATAAATGAACCTACCGCTTCCGAGTTTAAATATCTGCAAACCGGAAAATTACTTCTAAAATCATCCCCTTTTAAAATTATCTCCCACTCTTTCTTTTCTTCCTCATTACAATTCGGGAGATTATCGATTACCTTTTTAATATAATTTATTGTCCAATCACCTGTTAAAACCTCTTTTAAAGGTTTCATATTAAGATAGATTCTTTCGGGAGAGATGTTTCCTTTTAACACCTCCCCTATTTTATAAAATGAATCTGATAATTCATTGTTAAGCCAATTTGATAATCCGCTCTTTTCAAAAAACTCATCAACGGAAACACCGCTTTTTTTCATTGCTTTTACAATCTTTTTGCTGTCAGCATCACTAATATCACTTATTTCAATTTTTTCCATTGAACTTTCAATTATATCGGGTATCTCACTTATTATCATTTGAGGAACTTTTTGAACCATATCGGGAGAAACAGCCGCTTTTGTTATCCCGACAGTCCATATAATCCCGAACATTAAAGGTAAAACAATAAAAATGATAATAAACAAACCAATCAATTTTCGGACTATTCTCATGTTATTCTCCTACGATTAATATATATTAAACGATTATAAATTAATTTTGTTCCTTTTCATAATGTTTTTTTTATCATTTTTTAGTATTTTCTCAATAATCAAGTAATGATGAGTTCAGAACCCGAGTGTTTTCTTTTTTAATATTTGACATCAATTTTTCATTATGATATTTTAATAATGAGGATAATATGGGATTATTTGGTAAATTTAGTAAATCTGTTAAACATGGCAAAAACGATATATCAAAATTACCTGAAAAAAGAGAACATCTTTTAAAACTCGTTAGAGCAAACACATCTCTTTCATTTAAAAGTTCTTATGATAGAGATATAGAACTTATCTTAAAAAAGATTGGAGAAAGTAGAATCGCTTTTAAATCCTTATCCCCTTTTTCTGAAAAGGTTGGTTCCGTCATCAATGTAATTTATGAATTCTCAGGAAATAGATTCAAATTCGAAACAAAGGTTATTTCTTATGATGATAAAACGGGAATAATAATATCTTCTCTCCCTTCGGTAATCAAAGATAATGAAAGAAGAAAAGAAAAAAGGGTTGTCATTCCCAACAGGGTTAGGTTTCTCGTTAAGGTTATTCCCGATTTTTCGGGCAGAATAGGTTTTTCAGGGAATATTTACAATCTTTCAACACATGGTTTAAGCTTAGACATAGACAGAGTAATGGATATAAAGAGTGAAAGAGGGCTTCAGATTAATCAAAAGATGTTTGAAAATATTAAACAACTCCAAATAATAAGATTCGGAGAAGAGGGTTCCACAGAGATTGAAGCATCTGGAAATTTAATCTATGTGGTAAGATTAGGCGTTAAATATAGAGCGGGAATTGAATTTAATAAGACGAATAATAATAGTTTAAGGCTTATTGAAGCTTATCTATCAAAATTCAGGTAGAGGAAAATGAAAAAATTAAAATTAGGATTAATTTTCGGCGGAAAATCGGAGGAACATGATATCTCCATTATCTCAGCAAAATCAATATATGATAATCTTGATAAAAATAAATATGATATATTTTCATACTATATTGATAAAACAGGGATATGGAGTAGTGTTGATTCCCCTTATAATTTACATAACTGCGATAAAATCTCCCAATCATTCTTCCCTTTTAAAAATATTAAACCCATAATCGAAAAAGTTGAACTTTTTTTCCCTATTCTTCATGGCAAATACGGAGAAGACGGAACAATACAAGGAATATTCGAATTTGAAAATATCCCTTTTGTAGGTTCCGGAACTCTCGGCTCATCCATAGGTATGAATAAAATAATAAGTAAAAAAATATTGGAATCCGAGGGAATTCCTGTTGTCGATTATATAAATATTAATATAAAAGAGATACACGGATTAAACGAGCAAGAATTAATCAATTCAATAGCTGAAGGTCTCGGTTTTCCCTTGTTTGTTAAACCTTCAAACTCAGGCTCAAGTTTCGGAATTACAAAGGTGGAAAAACCGGAGGCAATATACCCTGCACTCCAAAAAGCCGCAAAATACTCTGATAATATTTTAATTGAAGAAGCAATTGATGCAAGAGAGATAGAATGTGCTGTTTTCAGTAATAAAAAGGAGATTAAAGCTTCCATTCTCGGAGAAATCATCCCTTTTAATGATTTTTATGATTATGAGGATAAATATGTTTTAAATAAAACAGAGTTTGATGTTCCGGCTTCCATAGAGCCTAATTTATCGGAAAGAATCAGAAAAATCGCCATTGAAACATTTAAAGCATTGAATCAATACGGAATGGCAAGAGTTGATTTTCTTATAGATAAAAACAATAATGAGATTTTTGTTAATGAGATAAATTCAATCCCGGGTTTTACCTCCATAAGTATGTATCCGAGACTATGGAAAGAAACAGGCTGGGATTTTCCCGAATTATTGGACAAATTAATTGAATCCGGATTAATGAGGTATGAGTAAAGGTAAAATCCTTGCAATAGACTTCGGAGAAAAGATACTCGGTCTGGCAGTATCAGACTCTAACAGAAGTTTTTCATTTCCACTCAAAAATTATCAAAGGAAAAATATTAATGATGATATATTATTTATTAAGAATATGATAAATGATAAGGATATAAAACTTGTTGTTTTCGGAAACCCCATAAATTCAAAAGGGATTGAGGGTATTATGAGTAAAAAAGTGAAACTTTTCGCAGAAAAATTAAAATCAATAACAGATACACCTATTGTTTTCTTTGACGAGAGTTTTACAACAAAACAAGCTGAACTAATATTAAGAGACTACGGGTTGGATCAAAAAAAGATGAAAGGTAAAAAGGATGCAATCGCCGCCTCTTTCATTCTATCCTCTTACTTGGAGCATATAAATGATTAAAAAGATATTAAAGATATTTTTTGTGTTTGTTTTAATTTTTTTGTTAGGTATAGCCTTTTATCTTAAAACGGAATTAAATACTCTTTATAAAGGCTATACAGGGGAAAAGATAGTGGAAATCAGGAAAGGGATGAGCGTAAAATCAACCGCACGATTATTAGAATCTGAAAAAATAATCAAGAACAAAAACCTTTTTCTACTATATTATAAATTGTTTTTTAATAATAAGAAAATTAATGCTGGAGAATTTATATTTAACAAACCTATGAATTATAAAGAGGTTATAAATAAGATTATTTCTGAATACGGTTTATTATTGGAATTTACAATTAAGGAGGGAGATTCCATCTTTGATATAGGAGAGAAATTAGAGATTAGAGATATTTGTAATAAAGATGAGTTTTTAAAATTTGTAAAGACACATAATTATTTAATTAGTGATCTATCACCACAGGCAAAATCTCTTGAAGGTTTTCTTTTTCCCGATACTTATAAATTCTCAAAAAGTATAAAATTAGACAAACTCATACGGATGTTCACGAATAATTTCAGGAAAAAATTTTATCCCGTATGGAGAAAACGACCGAAAGATTATCTATTTACAATTAATCAAACCATAATACTATCATCCTTAATAGAAAAGGAAACATCAAACCCGAAAGAGAGAGCGATTATAAGCTCGGTATTTCATAATCGCTTAAAGAAAGGGATGCTTTTGCAGTGTGATCCTACATTTATTTATGCCGTAAAGTTGGATAATAAATGGAGGGGAAAAATAGGTTATAAAGAATTAAAGTATGATTCTCCTTATAATACTTATCTATACAAAGGATTGCCCCCGGGTCCCATATGCAATCCCGGAATAGATTCAATTAAGGCGGCTATCTATTATAAAAGGACAAAATATCTGTTTTTTGTTTCCAAAAATGATGGAACTCATTATTTTAGCAGCACGCTGAAAGAGCATAACAGAGCTGTCTTTAACTATCAGATAAGAAATCGATAGATATGAATCAAAAGAAAAGACTTTTTTATATTGATTATTACAGAGCTATAATAGTTTTACTGATGATTCAGGGGCATATATTAAGGGCACTTCTTTCCGATAATCTTAAAACCGGTAAATGGTTTATTATTCATGAATTCATCCATGGGGCTGTTGCACCCGGTTTTCTTTTTTTATCGGGTTTTCTATTTTACCATACTATAAAAAATAAAACTTTTGTTGATTATATCAATAAATTATATGCTTACACAGGAATAATCGTTATCGGATATTTTCTCCACCTCCCTTTTTTATCTTTTAAAAAACTATCAAGATTATGGAATACTGATGTTAAGAACGGTTTTCTACAGATAGATATTCTTCAAACAATAGGTTTCTCCCTTATAATTTCACTTTTTGCTTGGATTCTATTTAAAAAACATTTCACTGTTTTCGTTTTTGTAATAATACTATTTAATTTCTACCATATGTTTTTCCCTTTTAAAATCAATAATTATTTTTTCTCTTTTTTCTTCGACAACAAGCTATCTCCATTTCCCCTTTTTCCGTGGTCTATCTATTTTTTCATAGGGGTGTTGGCTAACAGATATTTTAAAAAATTCAATATAAAACTTTTAATATTTTCCGGTTTACTATTATCTCTTCAAATTTTTTTCGGAGGGGTTATAATAGAAAGAGTTTCTGATATAGGAAAAATCCTGTTTTTACTCTCAATAACACAGTATTTTCTTAATAAAGAATATAAATCTTTAAAACCGTTTTTAAGAGCTTCAAGAGAGAGTCTTTTTTTATATGCCTCTCATATAATGATAGTGTATGGCTCTGTTTTAAGTAAGGGATTAAACTATTATTATCATAACTCCCTGAATTTTTCTCAATTTCTTATGGTCTTTTTACTAATATCATTGATAGTCTATTCCATGGCTTATCTTATAAATATTTTAAAACATAATCATTCCGAAGTTTTTATTTTATCCAAATACTCCCTATATCTTGTTTTTCTTTATCTGTTTTTTACAAGAAATTGGTGATAAAAAAGCTAAACCTAAATCATTTACACCCCGAAAATACCGAGATTCTTCACGGTTTTTTCTTAAAAGTTGATTGAGTCAAAACTTGTATTATCTTATCTATCACCGTATTTATATTTATCTTCTATAATATCCTGTTGTTGCCATTCTCTGACCCAATTATCCACGAAAAATATTTTAAACTTACCATCCTTTGTCGAAGCTATAACTCTTCTCAGCCCGGCATTAATAATCATCTTTTTACATATAAAACAGGGAAATGCATTGATAATCTCTTTTGTATCTCTTACCTCTCCGTAGATAAACATATCTCCGCCAAGCACACTTACACCCGCTCTCGCCGCATTTATTATGGCATTCTGTTCCGCATGAACGGATCTGCACAATTCATATTGTGTTCCCGAAGGAACTCCGAGTTTTTTTCTCAAACAAAATCCCCAATCAAGAGAGCTTTTTGTTCCTCTCGGAGCACCGACATAACCTGTCGCCACTATCTGATCTTCACGAACAATTATTGCGCCTATCAATACTTTAAGGCATGTTGACCTTGTGGAAACCTCTTTTGCTATATTAAGATAATACTCATCCTTTGAAAGACGAACGATATTTTTTTCATCTTTATTTTCCATCTTTTTTCCCCTTTAATATATCAAGCATTTGGTTGTGTATAATTCCGTTTGTTGCCAAACACTCCTTTAAATAAGGATTATACGGGTTTCCTTTAAAATCGGTTAAAGTTCCTCCCGCTTCCTCTACAAAAAGGGCGGATGCAGCCGTATCCCACGGGTTTAATTTTAATTCCCAAAATCCGTCATAAATACCTGCCGCAAGATATGCAAGATCAAGCGCTGCAGAGCCACATCTTCTTATAGCTTGAACCTTAAAAAGAAACCTTGTGAAATATTCAAGATTATTTACACTGGATTCTCTTAAATCATAAGGGAAGCCTGTTGCCAAAAGTGATTTATTCAAATCAAACTCTTTTGAAACTTTTAATCTTTTCCCGTTAAGGTAAGCACCCTCCCCTTTTATCGCCCAAAATAACTCATTCAGCATAGGATTAAAGACAACTCCCGCTTTTGTTTCTTTATTTTCTTCAAAAGCTATGCTAACGCAATAGTAAGGGAGTGAATGTGCATAATTCGTTGTTCCGTCGAGAGGATCAACTATCCATAAAAACTCCTCTTTATTTTTTATATTCATCCCCTCCTCACCGAGAATAGAGTGATCCTTAAAATTATCATGAATAATATTATAAACTATCTCTTGGCTCTTCCTGTCTCTTTCTGTTATAAGATCAATCTCACCCTTGAATTCTATCTTAGGTTTATCCTCAAAATTCTCCTTGAGATAATTTCCAGCTTGAAGTGCGGCTGTTTTTGCAACAGATAATATTTTTTTATAATCCAAGCTCATCAGAGGCTCCTTTCATGCTATCAAGGCATATCATTAAAAAATCATCAAGCTCAAGTCCCAGTTTCTCACACTGTTTTATCTGTTCTCTGTTTGCGCCCGCAGCAAATCTTTTCTCTTTAAATCTTTTTTTTATAAACTTTAAATCAACATTTTCAAGTTTTTTAGTGGGATGCATAAGTGTAGCAGCCACAATAAGACCCGTAAGAGGATCCGAGGAATACAATGCCCAATCCATGTTATTTTGCGGCATATTATCTTCATGTCCCGCATGCCTTTTTATGGAATTAAGTATTTCAATATCATCTATCCCTTCCTCTTTTAAAATCTCTGTCCCTTTAATTCCGTGTTCGGAAAAATTATCTTTTGTATATTCATAATCAATATCATGCAAAAGTCCGGCAAGTTTCCATTTATCACTATCCCCGTTTAATCGTTTTGCAAGCCCTTCCATACAAACGGCAACAGCAATGCAATGTTTAATTAGATTTTTATTTTTCATATGTTTTTTTAAAAGAGTCAAACCTTCATTATAGTTCATCAACACCTCCTTATTAAATTTAATAAAATATCATTCTTACCGCTTTTTGTAAAGAAACGGGAAAACCCCGTATTGTAATCTTTATTCATATTTGTGAATTTCCAACATTTATTTCTCTTCTGCAATCAACATACTTTCATTATTAAATTTTATTTGTTATCATATTTTACTTTAACATAAGATTTACAGGAGTAAACTATGATACTACACAGGATTGACTGGATAATCATTTTTTCGTTTTTTCTGTTATCATTAATAATAGGGATAATTGTCTCTAAAAAAGCGGGAAAAAATTCGGAAGAATTTTTTGTTTCGGGAAGAAGTATGCCATGGTGGCTTTTGGGTGTGTCTATGGTTGCTACAACTTTTTCAACCGATACACCCAATCTTGTTGCGGATATGGTAAGAACTCACGGAGTTTTCGGAAATTGGCTATGGTGGGCTTTCCTTATAACGGGAATGGTTACGGTTTTCATATATGCGAAACTTTGGCGTCGTTCTAATGTTTTAACTGATATAGAATTTTATGAATTAAGATACAGCGGTAAAAATGCTGCTTTTTTAAGATGGTTCAGAGCAATCTATCTCGGAGTGTTTTTTAATGTCGCAATTATGGCGACTGTTTCTCTTGCCGCAATTAAAATCGGAGGGGTTATGTTTGGTTTTTCTCCGGTTAAAACCATTTTAATAGCTTCCACTATAGTTGTAATTTACAGTATGCTCGGAGGTTTAAGAGGAGTTTTGATAACCGACCTCTTTCAATTTGCAATTGCTATGTTCGGAGCTATTGCGGTTGCTGTCGTAGCTGTTAATCTCCCTCAGGTCGGAGGTTTAACAAAACTTCTTGCAAATAAAAATGTAATCGGCAAACTTTCCATATTACCCGATTTTTCAAACACAAAGACACTTATTTCCATATTCATTATCCCCATTGCGGTTCAATGGTGGAGTGTTTGGTATCCCGGGGCTGAACCCGGCGGAGGAGGATATATTGTTCAGAGGATGCTTGCGGCAAAAGATGAAAATCACGCGGTGGGAGCCACTTTTTTCTTTAATATAGCTCACTACGGATTAAGACCCTGGCCATGGATAATAGTTGCTCTCGCTTCATTGGTTGTATTTCCCGATATTGCTTCATTAAGTAAAGCCTTTCCCCATATATCTTCAAATATAATGAAAAATGACCTCGCCTACCCCGCCATGCTGACATTTTTACCGATAGGTTTATTGGGACTTGTTGTCGCTTCTCTTATCGCAGCTTATATGTCAACAATCTCAACACACCTTAATTGGGGTTCATCATATATAGTCAATGATTTTTATAAGCGATTCATAAAGAAAGATGCAAGTGAAAAAGAGTTGGTTTTTGTAGGCAGATTATCAACTCTAATATTAATGATTATTGCAGGTTCACTTGCGCTGTTCTTACAAAATGCTCTTCAAGCTTTTCACATTCTTCTGCAAATAGGGGCGGGAACAGGACTTATCTTTCTTTTAAGGTGGTTCTGGTGGAGAATAAATGCCGCAAGTGAAATAGCCGCCATGGTTATCTCATTCTTTGTTGCCGTTTATTTTGAGTTGATTCACAATAGAATAGGGATGCCCCATCTTGATGATTGGGAAAAACTTGTTATAGGGGTTTTTATAACAACAATCGGATGGTTGGCTGTAGCTCTACTTACAAAACCCACCGACATGGAAAAACTGAAAAGTTTTTACAGAAAAGTTTATCCGGGAGGACCCGGATGGAAAAAAGTTTACCAAGAGCTTAAAGGTGAAAAAATCTCGGGAGAATGGGATGTTCCTTACAATATTGTAAATATAACTCTTGGAATTATCACTGTTTATAGCACGATTTTCTCAACAGGTTATTGGATATATAAGAATACAATACCCGCTTTAATATCAACGGGCATTATGATAATATCCGCTTTTTTATTAATAAAAAGATGGAGAAAAATAAAATTAAATTAATATTTTCAAAATATACAAAAAACTTCATCTTAAAAGACAACCTTTTTATCAGCTGATTCGTATATTAAAAATTATAACCTTAAGGAGAAAGAGGTAATGAAAAAAATTATATTATTTATCCTATTCATACTATTAAATTTAAACCTTTTTCCGAATACCATTGTTATTAAAGCCATTAAAGTGGAAAAAGGACCTAAAATAGACGGATACCTTAATGATTCTGTTTGGAATAAAGCGATTGAATATTCCGACTTTAAAATGGTTGAACCCGACATCAACCGCCCCCCCACTGAAAAAACAACTCTTAGAATTTTATATGATAAAAACAATCTCTATTTCGGTATATTTTGTTATGACTCAAATCCCAAACTAATAACCGCAAATAGTATGAAAACCGATGACAAGGGGAGAAGCAATGATACTATCAGAATACTTCTTGATACTTTCCAGGATAAAAGGAATGCTTATATATTTTTTATAAACCCCAAAGGCGCGAGAAGTGACGGTCTTGCATACGGTGAGCATTTTTCGTTGAATTGGGATGGCATTTGGGATGCTAAAACAAAAATTTTGAAAAACGGTTGGAGTGTGGAGGTTATTATCCCTTTTAAAACACTGGGATTTAATCCGAAACTAAAAATGTGGGGTATAAATGTCGAAAGACTTATAGCAAGAAAGATGGAGGTTATAAGACTTTCAGGGTTATCAAGAGACAGTTTTTTTTACAACCCTAATGAAGCTGCCACACTCGAAGGAATCAATAATATAGAGCAGGGAAAAGGAATCACGGTTAAACCGTATATTAATACAAATACAACAAGAGATTTTGTTGACGGGGAATCAAGACAATACGGAATTACCGGTGGAATAGACATATACAAAAACTTTACTCCTAATTTAACAGGGGCATTCAGTTATAATACTGATTTTGCTGAAACAGAGGCAGATACAAGAAAAATAAATTTAACAAGATTTTCAATGTTTTTTCCTGAAAAAAGAGGGTTTTTCCTTGAAGGTTCCGAGATATTCTCTTTCGGATCAGGGTTACACAGATCATTTATTCCCTTTTTTAGCAGAAAAATAGGAATAGCCGGAGGAGAACAAATACCTATCCTTTTCGGAGCAAAGGTGTTTGGTAAGATAGGTAATACTAATCTTGCACTATTAGATGTTAAAACAAAATCTTATGAACAATATCCGGAAAAAAATTATTTTGCCGGAAGAATATCTCAAAATATCTTTGAGCAGGGAAAGGTCGGAATTATTTTCACTGATGGCGCTCCCGAAAATTCGGGAATAAATAGGTTGCTTGGTATGGACTTTTTATATTCAACATCAAAATTTCTCGGTAAAAAAAATTTTTCTACGGGCGGATGGTTTGTTTATAACTGGAATCAATCCGAAAAGGGAAAGCATTATGGTTTCGGTGGAAAAATAGATTATCCCAATGATTTAATTGATGCTTTTCTGGCATACAATTATTTCGGCGATTCTTTGAATCCGGGACTCGGTTTTTTACCGAGAAACAATGTTCAAATTCTAAACACCGGAATATCGGTTAAACCTCGCCCTAAAACAGGTATTGTCGGTAAGCTTGTTCGACAATTCTTTTTTGAATTTTACACCACTTTTTATTGGGATTTATCGGGTAAAATGCAAACATGGAGAGTTTTTACAGCTCCCGTAAATTTTAGAACCGAAAGCGGAGAACATATAGAATTCAATGTTATACCTAACTATGATTTTCTCCATGAACCTTTTGAAATTTCTGAAGGGATTGTAATTCCACCCGGAGGATATCATTTTACAAGATACAGATTCGAGTTTAATACGGCTTCATTCAGAAAAATTAATTTTGATTTGAGTTATAGGTTCGGAGAATTTTACTCGGGTCATCTCGGTGATTTAAACCTTGGATTCGGGTTTAAATTGGATGGTTTTCTTAATTTACAGATAGAATCAGAATTTGTTATGGGTAACCTTCCTCAGGGAAAATTTAATAAAAATCTTTTCAGGATAAAAGCTGATATGTTTTTCTCTCCGGATCTTGCACTTCTGAATTATATACAATACGATGATGTATCAAAAACTCTCGGTGCAAATATAAGATTTATGTGGAGAATTTCTCCGGGAAATAAAATCTTTCTTACCTTTAATAAGAATTGGGAAAAAAGATGGGATCCGAGAACAAGATTCATCCCCCTTTACGATAGAATGGTTTTTAAAATCGTTTATAGTTGGCGACCATAATCATTGTAAACAAATCATTACAGCTTTTTTCAAAGAGTTTGCCTCTCTTGATTTTATTTTGATTTTGTTTTATAAATACCTATTCATTTAAAATTTGGAGGTCTTCATGCTGAAAAAAATGAGGAAGAATGTAAAACGATTAAGCATTTTCCTGTGGATAGTTGTATTTTCATTTGTTTTTTTTATATTTGTTGATTGGGGTTCGGGAAGATTCGGTCCTAATGCAAATATGGATACTATTGCTTGGGTAAAAAAATCAAGAATTTTAACTCCTGATTTCAGAAGAACACTTTATGAAAGAGAAGATATGATGAAAAGAAAGTATGGTGAAAAAGCAAGAGAATATACTGATAATCCTCAGTTTCCTCAATCCGTTCTTCAGCAAATGATTCGCGAGTTAATATTAACTTTAAACGCAGAAGAGATTGGCATAAGGGCATCAGACGATGAAGTAAGCGCCAAGGTTCTCAGTTACCCTGTTTTTAAAGATAAAAACGGTAATTTTATCGGTTATAAAAGATACAAACAAACTCTCGCCTATTTTCATATGACAATTCCTCAGTTTGAAGATTCTCTGAGAAAAGAAATCATTATTGATAAACTTCAAAAATTCATTACGGCGGGAATTACTGCAACACCGGAAGAGGCTTTCGAGGAGTATAAAAACGGTAAAGAAAAAGAGACAATAGATTATTATTTGGTTAAAATTGCCGATATCAATTATGATAAAGATATTACCAAGGAGGAATTAAAACAATATTTTAAGGTTCACCATAAAGAATTCAGAATTCCCGAGCATCGTTCTATAAAATATATTGTTTTTAAAACAAAAGACTATGAAAAAAATGTGAAAATCTCTGATAGTGATTTGAAAAAATATTATGATGAAAATATAGATCGTTTTAAACAACCGGAAAAAAGATTTGTCAAAAGAATCTTCATCAAAAAAGGGAAAAACAGTAAACAAAAAATAGAAGAAGCTCTCAAATCATTAAAAGAGGGAAAGGATTTTTCAGAACTTGCAAAAATCGTGTCAGAAGATAAAAAAGCGAAACAGGGTGGAGACTGGGGTTCAATGGAATGGCTGTATTTTCTACCCCAAAAAGAAAAACAGGAGATATTCAAATTATCAAAAGATTCTATCTCCGATATTATTGAAACTGATAACGGATATTCCATTTTATATCTCTATAATATTATACCGGAAAAAACAGCATCATTTGAAGAGGTGAAAAACAGGATAGAACAATATATTAAATATCAAAAAACTCAGGAATTGGTTTTAAAAGAGGCTAAAAAAATCCTTAAAAAAATCGGAAACAAAAATCTTGAAGAGTTCGGAAAGAAAAATAATATTGTTGTCCGTGAGGCGAGTGATCTCTCCTCTGTTGACACAATTGCGGAAGTTGATCCATCCGGCTCTGTAACAAAAGCCATATTCAAATTAAAGAAAATCGGAGATAAAACAAAAGAACCGATTTTCACTTATTCGGGCGCTGTTATAGCGGAATTAACGAAGATTGACAAAGAGAGAGAAGCGAAATTTGATGAAGTTGACGATAAAGTAAAAGAGGCTTTTTTAAATAATAAGAAGAGGGAAAAAGCTCTTGCGATAGCAAAGGATATATATAATAAACTTAATAATAATGAGCAGATAGACACAACACTCCCCTATTTGGAAAAGAAAGAGAATATTGAAATTAATCATTCAGGCTATGTAAAAGGGATAGGCTATCTTAAAACACTTGAGGAATTCGGATTCAAATCGCCCGTTGGAACAATTTTAAAACCAATATTTACTGAAAAAGGTTATATTGTTTCAATCGTAAAATCAAAAACACTTGTTACTAAAAATGATTTTGAAAAAGAAAAGGATAGATATATTAAACAACTTACAAAACTTAAAAAAGACAATTTTTTCTCAAGTTATTTGCAAAAACTGATTAAAAGATATAAAGTTAAAATTAATAATTATGTTCTTGAAACTTTTATAAAAAAAGAGAAATAAGGAGGAATAATGGAAAGCAGAAGTAAAGTTAAGGGTTTACCTGAAAATGCATATAGAAAATTAAAAAAAGGGGAAGAGTATTCACCCATAGTTCCGGCTGATTCTCCCCTACCGGAAATAACCCTATATTCGGTTTTATGGGGAGCTTTTTATGCCATTCTTTTTTCAGCTGCAGCCGCTTATCTCGGGTTAAAGATAGGGCAGGTTTTTGAAGCCGCCATTCCCATTGCCATTCTTGCAGTAGGTCTTTCATCAGCTTTAAAAAGGAAAAATTCAATATCGGAAAATGTAATAATACAATCAATCGGGGCAAGCTCGGGTGTTATAGTTGCAGGGGCGATTTTCACAATCCCCGGTTTATATATACTCGGAATCGAAGCAAGTTTTTTTCAAGTATTTCTCGCCTCTCTTTTCGGAGGATTTTTGGGTATTCTTTTTTTAATACCTTTCAGGAAATATTTTGTAAAAGATATGCACGGAGAATTCCCCTTTCCGGAAGCAACCGCAACCACAGAGGTTCTTGTCGCGGGAGAAGCCGGAGGTAAACAAGCATCAATCCTGCTTAAAGCTCTTATTATAGGGGGAGCTTATGATTTTATGGTCTCGGGACTCGGGTTTTGGAAAGAAAAAGTATCGACAACAGCTTTTGAATGGGGAAAGCATCTTGCACAAAAGATTAAACTTGAATTTAACATAAATATAGGTGCCGCTGTTATGGGTCTCGGATATATCATAGGACTTAAATATTCATTTATAATAGCTGCAGGTTCTTTCTTAGCATGGTGGGTATTCGTTCCTCTGATGTATTTTTTAAGAGACATACTTCCCGCTTCACTTTTATCTTCTAACACCCCGATAGCTCAAATGATGCCCGCTCAAATATTTACAACTTATGTCAGACATATAGGTATTGGAGGAATTGCGGCAGCCGGAATCATAGGAATTTTCAAAGCAAGAAAAATAGTGTTCGGAGCCTTTAAACTCGCAAAAGCCGAATTATTCGGAAAGAGTGATTTAAAAGAGGGGCAAGAACAAGCTGAAAACAGACTACAACAAGATATATCCATGAAATGGATAACTGTTTTAATCTCTTCAACTCTTCTCGGTATATTTGCTTTCTTTTTGATAGGAGTTGTTAACGGGAATTGGTTTTATGCTCTTGTAGGGCTTCTAATAGTAACTATTATATCTTTTCTGTTTACAACAGTTGCTGCAAGAGCCATCGCCATCGTGGGAACAAACCCTGTTTCGGGAATGACTCTTATGACCCTCATTATAGCTTCTCTTGTTCTGGTGGCAATAGGACTTAAAGGAAAATCGGGAATGCTTGCCGCATTATTAATCGGCAGTGTTGTCTGCACGGCTCTTTCAATGGCAGGAGGTTTTATAACTGATTTGAAGATAGGTTATTGGATTGGAACAACTCCGAAAAATCAGGAAAAATTTAAATTTTTCGGAACTCTTCTTTCCGCAGCCTCTGTCGGTTTTGTTATCCTAATGCTCTATAAAACATATGGTTTCGGACCTTCCGGACTTGAAGCTCCTCAAGCATCCGCTATGGCGGCCGTTTTAAAACCTTTAATGACAGGGCAATCCGCACCATGGCTTTTATATCTTTTCGGTATTATTCTTGCAGTGGTTCTCGAATTAATCGGAATCCCACCTCTTGCATTTGCTCTCGGTATGTATCTGCCGCTTTACCTTAATACCCCTATTCTTGCCGGCGGGCTTATCTCTTATTTTGTTGCGAATAGCACAAAAGATAAATCACTATCCGCAAAAAGAAAAGACAGAGGGACTCTTATTGCTTCCGGATTTATTGCAGGTGGTGCCATTATGGGAGTAATCTCCGCAACAATCGCATATCTCGGGCAAGAAATATTCAAGCTCGGAGACGGTTGGAATCTTATAAAAGCTTTGGGAACAAAGAGTTGGCAGGAAGGACATATAACGGTTCTTGGTTTTTTAAACGGAGAAAAACTCGGATTTATAATGTTTATTGTAATTTTATTTTATCTTTATTGGGATTCAAAAAGAGTTAAATAGGAGAACTAATGAATATTATAATGGAGAAGGTAAATCAATCAGCTGAACTTTTAAAAGAATTCGGTTTTGATATGTGGATTACTTTTGCAAGAGAAACAAGTGTTACTCCGGATCCTATTTTAAATTATATTTTTGAGGATAATCTCACATGGAAATCCGCTATTATCATTACGAAAGACGGAGATAAAATCGCAATAGTCGGCTCTCTTGACGCTAATTCAATAGAAAGAAAGGGTATTTATAAAGTTATCCCGTATGTTAAATCTTTCTCCGAACCTTTTATAAAATATCTTAAAGATAAAAACCCGTCATCAATACTTCTCAATTTTTCTAAAGATTCCCCCGTGGCGGACGGTCTTTCTCACGGTATGTTTCTTAATCTTTTTGAAATATTAAAAAACGAAGGATACGGAGATAAAATTATATCTTCCGAAAAATTAATAGCTTCATTAATAGGAAGAAAAACAGAGAGTGAGATAAAAGCTGTTAAAAATGCAATAGATGAAACTTTGAAAATATTCTCGGAAACCACTGATTTTATTAGAGAGGGGATAACCGAAAAACAGATTGCAGAATTTGTTAAATCAAAGGTTGTTGAGAGAGGATTCGGCTATGCTTGGGAAGAGGAGATGTGTCCGGCTGTTTTCGCCGGTCCTCAGACAGGGGGAGCTCATTCGGGTCCCACCGATAAAATATTAAAAAAGGGAGAAGTTGTTAATATGGATTTCGGAATCTCTCTTAACGGATATGTGAGTGATCTTCAAAGAACCTGGTATCTTTTAAAGGATAATGAAAATGATGCTCCCGAACCTGTTAAAAAAGGGTTTAAAGTTTTAATCGAATCGGTGGAAAAAGCTGCGGAAGCTATGAAAGCCGGAGTCAAGGGGATAGAGATCGATACAATAGCGAGAAAACATATAACTGATAACGGATATTTAGAATATCCCCATGCACTCGGTCATCAGGTAGGTAGATCCGCTCACGATGGAACAGCTCTTCTTGCTCCCGCTTGGGAAAGATACGGCAATCTTCCGTATATTGAGCTTGAAGAAAATATGCTTTTTACAATCGAACCGAGAATACCTATAGAAGGTTATGGTGTTGTAACTGTTGAGGATATTGTCCGTGTTAGAAAAGAGGGAGTTGAATTTTTGTCTGCCCCTCAAAAAAAATTAATTCTAATTAAATGATAAAATCTCTAAATAAAATAAAAATATCTTTTTATCTTTTATTTTCACCACCAAAAGAGCTTGATAATTTTTTAAGATCATTTTCGTCAGACTCCGGTAAAACAAATCCTAAAATTATTTTTCTATTCCTGGTTTTTATCATTCTTTTATTGATTTTGGTTATTATCAAATACTATTTTCAAGTCAGAAAATCAAATAAAAAACTTGAACAACTTCTCTCAAAAAAGAAGTCTCCCCCACTTAAAAAAGAAAAAGATTTCAGGAACACAAGAAGAATAAATATCCCTTCCTCAATTGATTTGAAAATTATATTTAATGAAGGCTCTGTTCAAGGAAATATCGGAATAGTAAAAGACATATCAAGAGGGGGGATAGGTTTTGAACCTAATTTTCCTTTGAGAAAACTCTATGTCGAGGAACTTTTGAGCAACATTGAGATAAAAAACGAAGGAACTATTATAACAATTAAAAAAGCGCGAGTTATAAGAATTCAACACCAGTATCACAGAAGAATAATAGCTTTGAAATTTCTTGATATAGATTCCGCAAACAGAGATGCTCTCATTAAATTGATTTCCAAAATATCATCCGTAAAATAATATCCCTTTTACGATAGAGCATTGAGCTTTTTTTAAATTCGGGCGATTTAAAGCCAAGCAGCAAGCTCTATCTGACGGATTCAGTCAATTTGTGATTATTCGAGGTTTTTCGGTTGACAAGTTTCCTTTTTTTTCGTATATTGATAATGTATATTTATGGTGTGGGTCTCCCCCCCGATACACCATGGGTATTGCCGGCAGCGGGGAGTTGCTGGTCTGGCACGCTATTTTCTTAAAAGCCATGCCATTTAAAGCCGAGCAGCAAGTTTCAAAAGCCTTTATAATTTACCCAAATAGTTTAAAAAATCTTTGTTGTTTTTTTTAGAAAAAAGTTTTGTTCCGTAAATAGAAATATCCACATCTTTCTGATTTTCACTTAGAAGTCCTCTCATTTCATTATCAATAAACATTGCATCAACTAAGGGCAAATGAATTGCTACAATATCAACATCATTTTCAAAACTTATCTTAAATTTCTTTGTTCCATGGGCGATTTTTTTTGCTTTTGCGGCATTTAAAAAACAGCCTATTTTTACAAATGGGATTTTTTCAATGTTTTTAAATACTAAAAAATCCAAGAAGTCTTGTTTTATCTCAGCTATTTCTGTTTCTCTACCATAAGATAAAGCTCTTTTTATAATATTTTTGTATTCAATGATACTTGGAAAATAAAGTCCATAAAATCTTAAAAATCTTTTTATAAAAGGGATATTTAAAGAATAAAGAAGAATGATATCAATAAAAAATTTTATCTCATCTTTATACATTTTAATAAAATCTATATCTTTTTCTTTTTCCCATTTTTTAGATAAAAAAGGATTTAACTTACTAAAATATTGTCTTTCTTCGTATATTTCTTCTTTTGTTTTATGATTGTTTTTCACAAAGGAAAGTTGTCTTAAATATTTTCCTTTGTTTTTTCCTCTAAATTCATTTATCAAATCTTCTTCTGAATTAAATTTTTTATTTTCCAGCCATTTTCGTGTATAGAACCATAAATAATTATTTTTTATATCCCTAAAATCAACAAAATAATACCCTCTTGAAAGCTCAAACCATAATTTTTTATGTTCTTCATACAATTTTTCATCTTTTAATAATAGTGTTTCTTCAATATGAAAATGAGAATAAGGGCAGATAATCTTTCCTGCTTCAACTTTTTCTTTCAAAAGGTCCTGTTGGAGTTATGCTGATTAATTCAAGAGATTCAAAACACTTTTCTAAAATGTTTAGCCCTTTTATTTTTTTTAATTCATATTCAGCCATTTCCAAATACATTTTTCTAAAGTTGTTAATAAAGATTTCTTTTGTTTCTTTTCTGAAATAATCCACACTCACAAAGATAGAAATTACTTTTATTAGAGAAGAAATACTATAATAAGAAAACAAAAGAATAATCAGAACATTAAAAAAAGTATAGTTACAAGGAAAAAAGAAAATTAAAGTGATTATATATGAAGTTATTAAAGGGAAAATGTTGCTTTTCTTTAGTAAAACTATTATTCTTTCTGGTTCTTCTTTGTCAAGAAAACTCCCTATAATAAGGAAGATAAGAGCCAAAAGAACTGAACCTATTCCGATAAAAATTTGAATAGATCTGCTTAAATCAAAAAAATAGTTAATCCTAATTAAAAATGAGTATATTTTTTCACTAATATGATATTTATAGATGAGAGGAATAATTTTATCTATAAAAAAATAGAAATATTGTATTCGGAAAATAAACCATATAGAAAAAATTATAATAAATAATTTAGCTGTGTTTACTAAAGAAGGCTTCCATAATGGCTCTTTTATTTTTGATAATGCTTTTTCCCAAAAAGTGGGTTCGGGGAACTCTTTTTTTAATTCTTCTTGTATTGTGTTGCATTCTTTCATTTTTTTATTTTTATTATTTTATTACTTCCTCAATTATTTTATCAATTTTATTTCTCTTTTTTTCAATTTCTTTTTCGATTGCTTTTTGTTTGTCTAATTCAGTTTTTATTTCGTTTACAATTCTTTCTTGTTCAGTTAAAGAAATATCTGGAATAAGAAATTCTTGTATTTGACTAGGGAAAATATTTGTGTTGTTTCCTAATCCTTTCTTGTTTATTTCGATTAAATATTGAAAATATTCTGTTCTAAAATAATAATAAGCAAATAGATTATTATAATTTTTCAAACGAATTCTCATTGTGAAATCTGCAAAAATTCCTTTAATATCTTCATTTATTAAGGCTACTTTCCCTATTGTTCCTTCGCCTGAACGGGCTATTAAAATATCATTTTTTTGGACTATTTTATTTTGATTGTTTTTAGAATATTCAACAGAAACAAGTCTTGCACTTTCAGTTTCAAAATACCAATTTTTAATTGTTGCCATTGATATATAATAATATTCACCGTTATCATCGTCATAATCTTTTGGCGAAATTCCTTTACCAAGAACTATTGGTTCCGAAATAAAATTTTTAATTTTTTTATTTGTTATTTTTTTTAACTCGGAAACTACAAAATAACCAGCTTGTCTATGAAATTTCACACTCTGTCTGATATCTTTATTATTTGAAAAAATTGATAAATCTACATAATAGTTCTTTATCTTCTTTAATTTCTCAAACTTTTCCAAGTCAAACTCGAATTCTCTTGAAAAAACTTTATTGATAATCTCTTGCGGTTGTTTTATCTGGCTTTTTAGTTCTTTTATTTTTTTTTCGATTGGCTCTATTTGGGCAACGGCTTTGTCTTGGATTGGTTTAGGGATTTTTGGAATTTTGATTTTAAATAAATCAATTGGATTAACTCGTCTATGAGTTTTACCACTTTCTAATTTTGCTAAATCAGATAAAAATTTAATTGAAGTAATAAGGTAATATATAAATCTTGGTTTAAAATCATCGCTTATTTTGTATTCTAATAATTCCGTTGAACCAATATATTTCTTATGTTCTAAATTTAAAAATATGTTTCCCATTTGCGGTTGCATTTTGGGAATAATAATATCGCCTTTTTGTAAAATATTTTTATCAGACCCTACTTTATTTACTTTCTCAACATTAATTAGGTTGTTAAATCTTCTTTCAATATTGCCTATATCAATTAAAAATTGCTCATCTTCTAATTCACCTTTTTTTACTTTCTTTGAAGAAACCTCATTTAAAACATATTTTAGTTTAATTAAATTGGGATACTGATAAATAGTCGCATTCTGCACATCAAAAAAATGTCGATAGCCGAAATTAGGTCTTAAATATTCTTGTTTTCCTATATTTTTTAATTCTGTTGTAAATATATTTAGTGCCATATTATTATTCTCTCGTTAAATCTATTATCATCGGAATATTTGCTTTTACTGCTTTCCCTGTAACTATTGCGTGATATTGTTGTAGATTTGGTAATGTTTGAATAAAATCTTTACCAAAATAGTTACCTAAAAAATTAAAACTTGTTTCATCAAAAGCCTGAAAGCTAATAATTGTATTACATTGGGTTAATACAGTTTTTGAAACATTTGCAGTTCTTTGAGCAATTACAATTAATCCAACACCATATTTCCTACCTTGTAATGCTATTTGAGACATTTTACTTACCAGTGCTTTTGAACTACCATAATCGCCTAAATCACCTAAAAAATTAGTTTCGGGTATGATTGTATGAGCTTCTTCTAATACAATACATATTTTTTGCCCAGTATTTTTCTTGGCGTAATTAAAAACTCCTTCTAAAAATAGTTGTGTAAATTCTAATATAAATGTTGTATTTGATAATTCAGGAAGTTCAAATAAAGATAAATTATCATCACTTTTAATATAGTCTTCAACATATTTTTCTATTTGATTTAATATTTGAGATTTTAATTTTAACAGTGCTTCTTTATCTGCTTTTTTCCCTTTATTTGCTTCTGTTTCTTTTTTTGCAATTATTTCTTCTAATTTTGGTAATTTTTCTTTATCTATTAAAGCAACAGGATTTAATTCTTCTAATTCTTTTATATACTCACCTGTAAAATCAACACAAATAACATTGGTGTCTTTTTTTAATTCTTTAATAATTTCTCTTGTGATAAAAGATTTCCCAGTTCCTGTAACGCCTAAAACAGCTAAATGATGACTAATTGCAGTATGTAAATCAATTACAGACGGTAATGTAGTGTTTGGGATAACTCCCAATTTAAATTCAGGATATTCAAAATCTTGTATTTCAATATTTGTTGTATCTGCTTTAAAAATAGGCGTATTTATTTCTGGCACCCAACCGAATTTTTGAAATGATAATTTATCGTTTTGCCATTCGCCAAGCTGTATAGCTTCTCCTCGAATATAACCTGTTTCGTTTTTTGCTTCTAATTTTTCTTTTTCTGTTATCCCCGAAACTACTTGATAGAAAAGTCGTTTTTTGTTTTTTCCCTGTGGTATTTCTAATTCTAATAAATTACCTTCTTCTAAATCATTAATTTTTTTTGAATATTCAAATTTAATTCTACCGATATTTGAATTATCTACAATAACGCCAACAAAATTATCAATATTCAAATCTGTATTTAATTTTTCAATTTCATCTTTTTCAGAAATTTTATAAACCGTGTTTTTTTCTAATTTTATTGTTGTTTCTTTTTTTAAATCTAATTGTAAGATTTTAATCCATTTTTCTTTATTAAGCAAATAGGTATCGAAAATGATACCAGTAATAATAAAGTTTTCTGCGTCTTGCATTGAATAACGAAACTTAACAATATCAAATTTCTTAATAGATTTTCTATCTTCAAATAATTTTGCTAAAAAGATTTTTTTTGATTGAACTCCAAATATTTCACCAACAGCATTGCCGTTTTTTTCGTTTTTATTAAGTGTAAAATTAACAGGTAATTCAGATGGATTAATTGATAAAATTACTCCCCAAGTAATCATTAAAAAAAGAAAATATCCATTGCTAACTTTTAGTAAATCGTCAATACCTGTTGTTGTAATATTTAAATAAAGGAATAAAAGAAATATTGTTGAAAATAAAATTTTTCCCTTTCCTAAAACTGTTACAATTTTTTTTAAGAGATTTGAAAGTTTGTTTAACCAAAATTCCGGTGATTTATTTTCTTGATAAACTATCAGTGAAATGATTGATAAAAAAAGTAATGTGAATATTAGCCAAAAAACAATTTTCCAAACAAGTATATTGTTAAAATCGTTTTTGATAGCTAAAAATACCAATAGAATAGGAATAGTATTTGTGATTACATTTTTGGGCGAAGTATAATAAGGTTCAATAAAAAATATTGAAATTATTATCATTATTAAGCCTGAATAAAACCATAAATTAATATTGTCAGTTGAAGGTAAAATGTTGCCAGTAATAATATAATTGCCCAATGATATTATAAATAACAATACAAAAAACAGAACAAATCTATTTTTTATGATTGATTTAGTATTTTGTATAACATTCATTAATCCCATTTTATTTGTCTCATATAGTCAAGTGCTGTTTCATAAATCTTATCTTCGTCAGATAGTAATATACCTTTCTTTTTCGTTCCGTTAGGATATTCAATTTCTCCCTCACGATAAAGTTCGTTTGGCATTGGTTTTTCGCCTCGTTTTGTGCGTTTGTATCCGATATTCTCAACTTCTACCATAAATATTTTGTAATTCAATTCTTTGGCTACTTCTCCGAACACCCACCAAGTATTTACAAAGCCAAAAACATCTTTTGTGTCTTTGTCGTATTTACAAAGCTCTTTTAGTTCGTCTTGGTATTTTTCGGTTAACTCTTTTGCAGATAATTTTTCGTCTTCTTCCTCTTTATAATCTTTCAGCATTCGCAATAAAATTTCTTTTTCTTTTTGCCCTGTAAGATTTTTAATTGAAGGAAATTTATTTTTATCTTTTTCGTCAATGTAAACTTTCAATAGATTTTCAACTCTCGTTTTGAGTTTACTCCATTCATTAGAATACTTAGTCCAATGTTTATTCCATTCTTTAATTTCTTTTTCTGTTTTCTTTTGAGCAAAAAGAAGACTTGTTTTAGTTGGTGTGAAAGGCATAAATGTTAGCTGTGGCAATGAAACAACCGCTTTAACTTTAAAATATTTGTAAATAAATAGTCGAATGTATTTATTTTCGGTTGTATCGAAAACACTTTCAGGTAAAACTACCCCTAAACGCCCGTTTTCTCGCAAAAGCTGATACCAACGCTCAATAAATAAGTTTTCAGAGTTCTTTTTGTCTCCGAAAATAAATTCTTTTGTTACATTCTTTTTTGTTTCATTATCCAAATCAACACTAAAAGGCGGATTTGTAATAATTACATCAAACTCTCCGTTTACTTCTTTTTCTGAATATAAACTATCGTGTTCAAATAGTTTTAAAAAGTTTGGTGCGGTTTCTTTGTCGTAAAATTTAAAAGGCAATAAACCGTCTTTTACAAAAATGTTTGTAGAACCGTCACCGTGTAAAATCATATTTACTTTGGTAGCTGTTCCAAGATTAAAGTTTATTTCTATTCCGTAAATATTATCTTTTGCCCATTTATTTTCTCTGTAGTCAGGTAAAAACCATTGATAAAATTTATCTTCAATATCTCTGGTATCATCTAATTTATCACGAAAACGCCTTTTTAGATTTTCGGTAATAAATTTCATATATTCGATTAAGAAAGTTCCACTACCTGCACTCGGGTCAATTAAATAAGGAATTTCCAAATCTCTGTTTACTCTTTCAATGGCAAGTCTATCGAGTTGTAAGCCCCATAAAAGAAATTTTACAATATTTATGTGTGTAAAAAACTGCCCTTTTGACTGTTTAAAACCTTCTCGAATAATTCCCTCGAAAAAGTCGCCTAAAATATCTTTTCCGTCAAAACTATTTTTCCCATCAACAAATGAATATCTTTCTAATTGTGCAACTGTGTATTTAAGTTTATTTAAAGAAAATTTATTTTCGTCAATTACAAATGATTTGTTGAGTTTGTTCTCATCAATAATATTTAGTCGCTTTTTTAAAGCTCTGCGATATAACTTGTTTATCCGTTCAAAAAGTTCTTCGTTTGTTTCAAAACTTTCTCCGTCTTTGTATGTGAAAATTTGAAAATCGTATTTTTCGCCTTTTTTCTTTTCGCTTTCGTCTTGTATTTTCGCAAGAATAATATTTACCAAAGATGAAAAAACATCGTTATCATCTGTTCCGCCACCGCCCCAAAGAACATTATGTAAATTTTTACGCAGTCCGTCTAATTGTTCGTGAGAAAAGTTTGTTTCTAAATCTTTTTTTCCACCTTTTACAAACGGCTCTTTTTGTGCTTTTCCGTATCGTGCAGGTAATTCATCGGCAAAGTCTCGCACTTCCGCCCAACTATCAAATGATGTGAATTTTTCGTAATCAATTACAATGCACTTGTCTTTAATTTCTTTATCAAATTGTTCAAAAGTGTAAAGGACAAGATATTTTACTTCTTTCCCTTGTCCTTTTTCTTGACTTGCAAGATTGAAAAGCTGTTTTTCAATTACTTCATCTTTGTCTTTTTCGTAGTCTTGGGGACTTTTCAATTCGATATACAAAAATGCGTTTTCATTTTTTTCGTCTTTTACAATTATATCAATTCTTGGTTTGTTTACTTTTGGTCTGCCAATATCATATTGTTTTTCAAGTTCAATATTTTCAGGTTTATAACCAAGTTCATTAACAAGTTTTGCAAGTATATAAGCTCTTACAATTTCTTCGTCTCCTCTGAATTTTTCAATTTTCCAACCCTTTATTTTTTCAGAGTATTTTACTTTCTTTTTTTCAAAGTCGTATCCTTCAACAACTTTGATTTTTTGATTATCCAGATATTTCTTTATGTTGTTATATTTCATAACGCCCTTTTAATCATAACCTCCTTTTCATTCAAAACTTCCTAAATAAACTCATCGTATATAATAAATAAAATAAACATAAAAAGCAATAAAAAAAATTCAGCATTCAGAACTCATAATTCATAATTCCTATCCATCTTCGCCCTCTCATACTAAATAGTTTATACTTTTTCCGGCCAAAAGACAATCCATTTATGTTTACAAAAACCACCTGTCGGGAATCAAGAATCATGTCTATTCCAACTTCCAAACCTCCCTGCTCCCGGCACGGTTTTAAAAAAGCATTTAAAAAGCCTCCAAGCCAAGAGCCTCCGAGCCTCCATGGCAGCTTCCTGGGCTTAAAGCTATCAAAGCCCTCAGCTTTTGCTGATTCATGTTTTAAAAAGAGCTTTTGGCTTTATGCTTCGATGCTTTGAGAATCGCACGAATTAGAAAGGGCTGGGACAGCTGCTCGGCTGCACGAAGTGACGGCTGCTCAGCTTTAAAAAATTCATCATTCACTCCACCCCGCACCAAATTCTGAAGCATAGAGCATAAAGCATCCAAGCCTCAAAGTGTCTTGTCCTGAAATAGGTTGACAGTTTTTAAGTATAAATTTTACCATCTTTAACCTCCTTTAGACAAATCATTTTTAATTTCAACAAGTGGAGCAATTTTAATATTTTCATAAACTTC
>Ga0256835_1000288_pt1 | contig 39978 bp, 55 predicted proteins | sample PIR30metaG_FD_185972 | JGI IMG/M metagenome (GOLD analysis project Ga0256835, IMG submission 185972) | Hydrothermal vent microbial communities from East Pacific Rise, Pacific Ocean - PIR-30 | ecosystem: Environmental > Aquatic > Marine > Hydrothermal vents | place: Pacific Ocean: East Pacific...
AGTGTGGGGAGGGTTGGTGGGCGGTGTTGGGTGTTTGGCGGGTTGGTGGTGTTGTGTGCCTGGCTGGTGTGTGGTGTGTGTGGTTGGGGGGATGGGGTGTGTGTTGGGCTGCTGGGTGCTGGTGTGGCTGCAGTGCTGGGCTGGGGTGGGGTGTGGGTGTGGCTGGTGGTGGGTGGGTGGTGTTGGGCTGGCTGGGGTGTGGTGTGCGTGGGGTGTGTGGCTGGGCTGGGGTGTGGTTGTGGCGGTTGTTGTTGTGGCTGGTGTGTTGCTGGCTGGGTGTTGCTCCTTTCATTTCTGATGGTGTACCATGCGGAGAGGTGTGCGGCTAGGAGTGCGGCTGCAGCAGGTGCAGGGTATCGGCGTGGCTGGTGGTGCTGGGTGTGGCAGCGTGGCTGGACTGCGGGTGCCTGGGTGTGGCTGTGGCTGGCGGCTGGGGATCCGTGGCGTGCTGGGCGGTATGGGTCTATGCTGTGGATATGGGGAGCCAGGGCGGCGCAAGAGCGTTGTTCCACGTACAACTCCCAGGCGCAGCGGCTCCCATGGCTGGCAGCGGGGGGCGTGGGGGGCGCGGGCAGCGGGGAGACTGGCTGGCCGCGGGGTGCTGGGGCTGCAGCAGCGGCGGTGCTGGGGGGTAGGCTGGGCGGGGGGAGCGCTGGCTGCGTAGACACAACACACACCCTAGGCCCCTGCCCCGCACGGCGTGCGGAGCAGCATAGGTCCACGCAGCGTGGCACTGGAGCCACCACTGCACAGACACGATGACACACATCGGATTCCCAGGCATAGAGGCACCGATAGCCAGGCAGGGGAACCAGGAGGAGAACAGGGAGAGGAGAGGGGGAGAGAGGGGAGAGAAGAGAAAACGAAAGGAACACCATACAAGACACGAGGAGAAAAAGGGAAACGGCGAAGAGCGGGCGCTGGGACGGGAGATGAAACAGGGGGGTGTGGGGGCTGTGGCGCGTGGCAAGATGAGGTATCCGCACAGCTACCTTGTCATGTTGAAGCGTTACCTGGAGGAGACTGGTAGACGCTGTGTGTCCTATGTTGGGCTGAGGAAGTGGATCTATGGTTCTGGGAAGTACGCTGACCTGGAGTGGCACACGGTTGAGCGGGCGCTGAGGAAGCTGGCTGAGCACGGGTACCTCGAGCGAGTGGAGTTGAGTGGTAGGAGGGTTGTGTTCTGCATGACTGGTAAGGCCTATGCTGTGCTCGCCAGGCTTGGCAGTGAATGAAAGGTGCACCGTGGGGAAACGATGGTACCACGATAGTACCGTGCGGGTACCATGCCTCCATGCCACTAGTACTATCATGGTACTAGGCGTAGTACTGTGTGCGGCGCTGCTAGGTGCGCATGCGGAGGACTAGGAGCCATGATGCGTTGTTGGTGTAGGGGCTGTGTGGGAGCCTGTGCCTTCCTGGGAGGACGAGGTGCGAGACCGTCAGTGGCTCGAGGCTAGTGTAGCGCATGGCCCAGTAGCCTGGCATGGATTCTTTCAGTAGCCTGTGTTTCTCGTGCACGTACATCCCCTTGATGACAATGAATCCCTTTGTCACTAGGAGCTTGGAGGCCATCACTGGCACGTAGCTGAGCAGCTTACGCCACGCGTGCACTCCGCCAGCGTTGTCTGCGACAATCCTCTCCGTCTCACGTAATGAGATGCGGGATGGATAGGGAGGGTCGACTACGAGGACATGGTAGCCGCTGCCGAGCCTCCTGAGGGTGCCTGGGTCCGTTGAGTCTCCATGCACGAACAGGTCGGGTTCTACGATGTGCTCTCGTCTTACGATGTCCGAGCCAGCGAGGAAGCCTATCCTCTCCCTGCACGCTGCGTAGAATCCCCCGCGGCCATAGGTCACATCGACTACGCGCAGCTCTCGCTGGTCCGTGATGCCCATCATCCCTGCTAGGGTCTCGAGGACGCAGCAGATCCAGCACGATACTGGGCACCGCATGCCGCAGGCGCATGTGCTTGCCAGTGTCCTTGGATCGACGACTGTGTCTAGGCATGTCATGGCTGCATGCACCTGCTAGTCAGCGAGCATGTCGAGGAGCTTGTCTACTAGCATGCGCATGCTGGTCGGGGCGGGTAGTAGCCTGGTCCTAGTCTCCGTGTCGTCTACGAGCTGCTGTATGACGCTGTGCAGGCGTGCGGGGGTGGCGGGGGCTATGCTGACTATCATTTTCTCCCACCATGTGTCCACGTACTCGATGTGTGCTGCCCAGCCGTCGCCTAGGAGGGCTGTGAGGAGTGCCAGCAGCTGGGCTAGCTCTGTGGCACCGAGGTCCTCGAGGTGACTGAATAGGAGGCCGAACATGTAGACTGATGCACGCTGGGTTGTGGTGCTGTAGCAGACTATAGCGAACACGTGCACAGTGCCGCAGCTGACATGGTTTATGTCTATGGTGTCCAGCGTGTGGCAGTCGAGGAGGGGCTCGGGGCCGCGGCGGATCATCCACACACAGCTCCCCGCTGGCATGGCTCTCAGCCGCCGTGCATGTACACTGTCTTGCAGCGGAGAAAAACGTGTAGTTTAACGGAGCCGCTCTCTTTCATCCCCTGGTGTCTGTGGTGGGTGTGCGGGCGCTGGTCGTGGTCCTCGACGGCCTGTCGTTCGTGGTGGCCGAGACCTTCAACTGGTTCATGGGCAGTGTTGGCGAGTGGTGGCGCAGCCAGAGGAGGAGGATGATGATGGTCACCCAGCCGCCCAACACCTTTGCCGTGATGAACACCTTCTTCACGGGCGAGCCCGTCGACGTGCATGGGGTGCGTGGGCATGGCGACGCACTTGCTGGCAGGCGCTCCCGTGTGCCGTACCTCTGGGAGCGTGTCGTTGGCAATGTCTTGGTATATGGGGTCCCCGTGACGCTGCCCCCCGTCTTTGTGCCGAGGTTTGCCGAGGTGAGGCCGTGGAGCGAGTACGTGTTCCTGCCGAGGGAGGGGTTCGAGGAGAGGCTGAGCGTGTATGTTGCTAGGCTGAGGAGGCTGCTGAGGCACACGTGGAGGCTGGCGATAGCGTATGTGCAGGTGCCAGACCAGGCGCACCACTACTTCTTCCCAGCCGTCACCAGCGACGAGCTCATGCGAGTGATGGTCAGGTGGTATGCTAGGAGCCTGGAGATCGCCAGGGGGCTGGTCGAGGCTAGTGCTGCTGAGGAGTGGCTCCTGCTCAGCGACCACGGTCTCAGCAGCGTGGTCGAGGAGTACGAGCACGGCCCGACGCACCACAGGGACGCAGTGGCCGCTGGGAACACAAGGAGCCTCCCAAAGACAGACCTCGAGGTCTACGAGACGATAATGTCCATGCTGTAGCGGGGAGAGAGAGTAATACCAGCCACATCCCCACTAGCGTGGGTGGTGTGACACGATGGGCTGCAAGAGGATCCATGCGATAGGCTACATACGAGGCATACTCTTCGTAGAGACCGAGTACGTGAATCTCTTCAAGAAGTACTACGAGCTGAGGCACGGCGAGAAGGCGAAAGCATACCTCCAACAGTGCCTGCCAAAGCCGCTATCGCAGGCAGTGTCAGCGATCCCAGCAACAATACTGCTGCTAGACAGGGACGAGGCAAGAGAAGCAGTAGAGAACTTGAAGAAGCTCGCAAGGATCATAGGTGCAAAAGTCATCGTTGTCTAACACGTTTTTCCGACAGTGCACTACTTCTCCTTCACTCCGTCTTCCTGAACACCACGTAGTATGTTGTTGTTATTAGTGGTCTTCCTGCGTCCACTAGGCGCGCCCTTTGAAGCCTGAACACGTTTTGGCGATAGTATCTGAGGATGTACCTTGCCTCTAGCCTTAGTGTCCTTGGAGCCTTGTTTGGGTCTAGGATTGTTGGTATGAAGAGGACTAGGTTCCTCGAGTTCTGTGGCCAGTAGAAGTCGGAGCCCTTGACGATTAGGACTCCGCCTGGGGCTAGGACCCTGGCGAGCTCTGCTAAGACGCTGTGGCCGTAGTAGCGCTGCAGGTCTCGGAGCGACGTATTCGTGTTCATCGCATAGTCTTCTACTCGCCTGTCGCTCCTGTGGCCGCTGACAAGGTATGGTGGGTCGTAGACGACTATGTGGAACACGTTGTCCCTGAAGGGGAGGTTGAACACGCTTGCCTGGTAGCTGCCGTAGGGCTTGATGTCCCCGTCGACGTATTCTATGCCCTCGCTTGGCATAATGTCCACGAGCTTCTTGAACTGGTGGTTCTCCCTGCCTCGCGTGGGGTCTAGTACCCTGCATGGGGGACGCCTTGGGCAATAGTAGTGTAGGAAGAAGGCGATCACATGGTGTAGGCGTAGGGCTCGCATGTCGAGCACATCGCATGGCAGGTACCTGTCTCTCCTGCCGATACAGAGGTCGTGTTTCGTCGCCTCCTCGACTATCTTGCCAAGACTAACAGACTCCGCTGCCCTTACGCCCATGTAGTCTGTTAGTCTTGGCAAGATAACTGGTCACCCCCTGTGTGTGCGTCTCGCGAGCTCATGTCTTATCATGGCTATCCACTCGTCTATGCGCCTGCGGGAGAAGGTGTCCTCCCTGTACCTGCTGCTCACCTCGGAGAGGACGTTGAGTACTCGTTCCAGGTAGCCGCTGGGGAGGTTGCTTATCGCCTGCTGGACTGCTTGTTTGCCCGCCAGGGGGCATAGGACGCAGTTTGGCGCCCTCCTCCAGCGCTCGTACTGCTGCCTGACCGTGTCGTATGCGCCGTAGTGGCGTAGGAGCTCCCAGACATCGTGCTCGCTGAGGTCGGCGAGCGGGGCGAGCACGATGTCTGGCTCTCGCTGGTAGCGCTCCCCGAAGACCTGCTCGATCTTGCCCTGCCAGAGCCTGGCCCTGTACGCTGACTCCTGCCTGCGGATCCCGACGATTGTGAACCTGGCTGGCTTCCCCTCGTAGTAGCCGTTTGGCGGCCTGGCTGTGAGCCAGTTCGACTTCATCATGGCGCACGCCCATCTTTTCCCCTTCCCGAAGCGCTCGAGCGGCGCCTCGAAGCCGTACTTTCTCGTGGCCTCCCAGTAGTCCATCCCGTTGGCGGTTGTCACAGCGTAGATGAGGGCTGGCGTGCTCTCCCATGGCCTGTCCCTTAGGATCATGGCTCGTAGCTGTTCTGGCCTCTTCAGCCCAGTGTAGCGGTAGATCCTCATGCCGAGGCGCTTCGCAAGCTCCAGCACCGCGCGCACGTTGTCAACGTGCGTCTGGCCAGCGAGGTGGAGGAAGGTTGCCACGACCATGTCCTTGCAGCACTTGTGTGCTGCTAGCAGCGCGGCTGTGCTGTCCTTGCCGCCGCTCCAGTCGACGTAGATCCAGCGCGGCCTATGCCTCTCGATGAACCTCTCTATCCTCTCCTCGACGATCCTGTGGAGCCCCGTGTATGCGAGGAGGCTTCGCTGCATGGCTTTCCACCTTGTCTCATGTGCAGTGTTTGCTCTTGGCTGCTAGGCTTAGTATCTCCATTTTTTTCCAGAGGTCGGTGCACGACATTTTGCGTTTTGAGCTGCTGCCTGCGCACCACGTGTCGCTTATTTCGTGCATCCTCGCGAGTGTGCCTGTGATCCATGTGCATGGCATCATCTCTGCTAGTCTCCTGAGCTCACTGTCCTTCATGAGGGGGCATAGCATGCAGTTGGGGCTGTAGCCCAGCGCCGTGTACTGTTGCTCTATGACTTGTTTGATCTCTGGTGCCAGGCTCTCGATGATGCTCCACGAGTCTGCGTCTGCCATGTCGTAGAGCGGGAAGAGCGTGGAGTGTGTGCGGTAGCGTGCGAGCGGGCACTGGGGGTCTAGGCTGGCTAGGAGCCTTCTCCTGTAGCTGCTGTCATGCATCTTGCTGCCAGCCACGTGCACCGTGAAGCCCATCTTTGCCAGTGCGTCGAACGCTTCGGCCTTGAAGACTTGGCAGCACCAGCGCTTGGCCCTGACCCCCCTGTGCTCCAGGGGGGCTGGCCAGCCGCGCGCCACTGCCTCGTTCCAGAAGCCCTTGCAGAGCCTCCCGTGGCTCCTCACGACCAGGAGGGCTGGGGGCCTGGGCAGCCTGCTGTAGCGTATGATGCGTGTGCCGCACACGTCCATGTGTGCAGTGTTGAGCCCGAGTATCCTTGCTGTCTCGAGGACAGCACGTAGGTTCATGGCGTGGGTCTGGCCGACGATGTGGATGTATGCTGCATAGAGCTTCTCGCTGCAACAGCGGTGTGCTGCTAGCAGCGCGGCTGTGCTGTCCTTGCCGCCGCTCCACGCGACAAGCAGCCTGCCCGCCCTCTTTGCCGCACACTGTATCCTCTTGGCGGCTAGTGTTGCTGGGTCGGAGACGTATGCTAGGATGCTCCGCTGCACCACCGCGACCACCTACTCGTCTAGTTGTATGCCGTGGCTGCGGAGCTTGTCGATGACGTAGCGGAACATCTTCTCCCTCTCCTCGCGGGTCTTTGCGCTCCACCTCCCGATCTCCTGGGCTATCGTTTGGTCGTTGGGCCTTGTCCACGATGTTGTGTCGAAGCTCGTCATGCCGCTTGCTGCCAGGCGGAGGAGGTGCCGTGGCGAGAGCTTGGCTCCGAGGACGTGGCATGGTAGGCCATGGTTTCTCGCTACTGTGCAGACCTGCTGGGTGACGGCTGCCTGGCACGCCTCGCTCACAACCGTCCTGCCAGTGGATGTCCTCGTGCGGGCGCAGGGGAGCTTGGCTGGGGCTGCCAGGCCGTGGATGTGGTCTAGCGATGCGAGCTGCTCGGCTGTCCGAGCGTAGCCCATCATGCTGGACGTGTCGGCGTGGGCTGCAGCGTAGCAGGTGTATGACTGGCAGATCCTCCTGGCTATCGGTGTGGCCGCTGCTTTGAGGGTGAAGTCTGGGTCGTGGACCCAGTCTGGGAGGATGACTATCAGCTCGGCTGGGTCTAGCTGGCGGGCGAGCCTGGTGGCGTAGATGTGGAGCTGTGCAAGCCACCTGTCGAGCGGCGGCCTACTGCCAGCAGTGTAGAACTGGAACATCCCGTTGTCGACGAGCACGCTGTAGAACCTGCGGCGGGAGAGGCCTGGGCGGCCCTTGGCCATGCTGACGAGCTGGAAGCGCCACCAGGGCGGCGCCCCAGTGGCGTAGAAGCGTACCCTGCTAGGCGCAGTGCTTGCCACGGCTCTCAGCCCCGCACACGGCGAGGTACGCTGCAGCAGCAGACGCTATTGCCGCGGCTGCGTAGAGCGCCGCCTTGACGGGGCTGGTGGGGAACGTGACAACAGCGCCGACCATGAAGACTATGGCGAGCATGAGGGGTATGAGTGCGGCGGGGACAAGCCACAAGGGGCTATCGCAGCTCATCCCCTCTGCCACCCAGGACAGGGTTGTACTAGGAGAGTGGAATCATGTGTTGGAAAAAACGATGGGTGTTCAACCGTTGAAGCAGGGTCTATGGTGGAACTACGCCGTCCTCGATGCCTTCCTCTTCCCGTGGCTCCTCGCCCGCCTCCTCTTCCTCCTCTGGCTCGAAGTACTTGCAGATGGTCATCGGCTTCACCACGCCCAGCACTGAGCAGTGGACGTAGCCGTCGAGGGTTAGGCCCTGGAAGTTCTTGCAGTGGAGGCATGATATGAGGGGGCTGCGGAGCTCTACGCAGACTATGTTGCTCCTCTTGCCAGTCATGGCTTGGCGCACCTAGGCGCAGTCTTTTGGGTAGACGGCTTTCACGGCTATCCTCATCCTCTCGCCCTCGGGGAACCGTATGGCCACCTTGACGCAGGGTGGCTGGCCCCCGTTCCTGGCCGCCTCGAGGTGGGCGGCTAGGAGTGCTGCTAGGCTGTCTGCGAGCTCCTCGGCTGTCCACGTCCGTGACCGTGCGGTCTCGTCGATGAGCCTCTGGAGCGCAGTGTACTCGAGCAGTGCGCCCCTCGGCGTGTACGTTATCTCGATGTCAGATGTTATCTCGTCGCCCGTGATTGCGCAGGTCCACTTCACGCCGCTCAGGGCTATACTCACTTTCAGATGCCCTAGGCCCGTGTAGGCGAACGCCAGGCCCATGGGTTTCTCCGTGCCGTTACCCCCTGCTCCCATTCACGCACACCCCGTGCTAGGAGTTGAGGACGACTACCCTTGGCTGGGGCCTGAGCTTGTGCTCGTAGTGTTTGATGAAGAGGTCTAGGGCGCGGCGTATCAGCTCGCTACGCGTTATCCCCAGCCTCGATGCGAGCTCGTCTATCGTGTCTATGAGCTCGTCCTGGGCCTTGAAGGTCACGACATGTAGGGGCATGGTGCTCGGCCCCCAGTGCATGGGTTCTTTCATGTCCGTACATGTAGTTGAAAGAGGCTGCGGGGGTACATAGCGGCTACGCGCCACGCCCACGCTGCTGTGCTCACCCCGCGCCCCCCCGCCACGCTGCTGATTGGCGTGTGGCGGGGGGAAGCCACCTAAGCCCCAGTAATGCCCAGATAGTACACCCGTAGCACCACGCAGGTGAGAACATGGCCAAGGAGAACAACGTAATCATAAGGGAGAGCAGGGCGAAGAAGAGGATATGCGTCGAGGTTGATGGAGCGACGCTAGAGCTGATAGAGAGGGCGATACGAGACAACGACTACGCTGGCTATGCTCACTTCTTGCGGGAGGCGATAAGGAGGATGCTGGAGGAGCTGGGGTACATCAGGGAGATAGACGGGGAGGGTGGGGGGCTGTGTATCGGTGCGCCAGGGGAGAAGTGCATCATAGCATACTTGCAGAAGCTGGCTGAGGCTGCGGAGGCATGGTGAAAAACATGCATGTGTGCCCGCCCATCGTTTTTTCCCGTTACGCTTCCCTGACCATGCATTCCATCTCGCAGTCTTCCTCGTCCCCTACTTCTCGCATGCATCTCCTGTAGCAGAGCTGGTCTATTGTCACCCTTTGCCGTGCCCCGCGCGTGCTGGTGTGCGGCTCTTCCTCTTCCCACGTCTCCGCCTCCTGTGTGCTTGTGTCCTCTTCTCCCTCGTCTCCGATGACTGTCTCGACACTTACCATGCCTAGCCTTACCGTGACCTTCTCGGGCGGGGCCGCGTGCGCCTCGATGCACTCCGCTATCTTGCGTAGGATTGCTGTGCGGAGGGGCTCTGTGAGCGCTGTGTAGCAGATGACTGGGCCCATGGGTCGGTGGAGCTGGATCTCTGCGACGTAGATGCGGTCTCTCAGCGTCTTGGTGGCCACTGTGTCCCACCACCCCCCGTGTTCCAGTGGAGACTAGTTGACCGCCTCGCTCGAGTGCTGCTGTGCCAGCTGCCTCGCCACGAGGAGGAGCACCATGCTCCTGGCCTCCTCCTGCACCCTCCTGCACCTCTCAGCCTCCTCCACGAGCCGCTCTAGGAGGGCCTCGGCGCGCAGGAGCTCCACGGCCAGCTCGTGGAGGCCGAGCTTGGCCAGCCTCCTGCGCACAACGTGCATCCTGTAGAGGACCTGGTCGGCGCGGGGTAGGATGACCTCGGTGTGCTCCTGCATGGCTGCCAGCCCCCCGCGTGCATGGTTCCATTGATGCAGCGGATAGGTGGGGTCTGGGGTGGTAGCACCCCCACACAACCAGTTCCCGCGCATTGAGGGTTTTGCGGCGGCTGACGGGGCCTGTGGAAAAAACGTGTGGGGTGGGGGCTGGGGCTGGGCTGTGCGGGCTAGGCTGCCTCCTCTATCGTGGCGCTTATCTTGACCCTGTAGTTCTGCGGTGTGCTGATCTCTATCGTCTCCTTTGCTGGGGTCGGGTTCACGATGCCGATTATGCCGCCTAGGACGAACATCAGGAGCTCCTTGGCACCCTCTACGCCGACGTACCAGCCGTAGGCTGCTAGGATTGCCACGGCTGCCACGACGACTGCGAAGAACTTGGTTATGTCGAACTTTATGCCTGGCATGGCCATGGCACCTCTTTAAACTCCAGTTATCTTAGGGTGTCGTCGTCTAGGGCTATAGGGGTTTCTGTCTCCGCCCTGCACAGCCTCCTCCTTGCACGCCTTATCGCCTCGTCTAGGGTGAGAGCGTTGTCGTAGTGTGCGAGGCGGAGCGTGTAGCCGTCCCCGCGCGGCTCGAGCTCCTCGAGCGGGACCCAGTACCATCTCCCCTCCGACGACACCTTGACCGCCACGTAGGCTTCCCCGCCGCTCCTCCTTGCGTAGTCGAGGATGCGCCACGCCTTGCCCCTGGCGATCTTTATGCTGCCCCGCTCCCGCCGCAGCTTCACCTCCACCACCAGGACGGTCATGTAGCCTGGCTCGTAGCGGACGGCGAGGATGTCTGGGAACGGGATCCTCTTAGCCCGCGCGCCGCTGGCTGGCGCCCGCATCACAGCGAAGCCCCTACGCCACAGGATGCGTGCTAGCTCCAGCTCCGCGCGTTTGCCGCGCGCATACGCGTGCAAGACACGCGCACCACGCACAAGTTGTATCATTGTTTAACCGTTAAAGTAACGGGAGAACATGGGGGCTGCGGCCACACTACTACTATAATATACAATACTACTACCACCACTACCACCCCCAGCACTACTCCTAGCCAGCGCCGCGGCCCCAGCCCCTCCTCCCCCAGCCACGGCTCGGGATGCCGAGGAGCTCCCGCACAACCCTGCCAAGCCCCACCTTCCCATCACGCCAGACGTAGACGAGGCCGCGGCTCCTCATCCGCCTCAGCACCACACGGAGCAGCCATGAGGGATCTGCTTCGAGCTCCTCAGCAAGCTCGTCAAGGTACATGTAGGTCGAGCCGTTCTCGAAGTAGTTGAAGAGGAGGATCTGGAGAGCGTCAGCTTCATCCCTATTCTTCAATTTGCGTTTTAGTAATTCAATAGTTTCAGAGACTCTTGCTTTAGTTTTCTTTAGTATGAGTCTTTCGTCTGCTTTAGTATGAGAGAGCGTAATACTTTCGTTTACTTTAGTATGAACTTTAGTATGAGAAGGTGTACCATAGCTCTCTCCTAGCAGGTAAAGAAGGTGAGAACGATACTTCTCCACGAACGCCTTGCCCGCCTCAGTCAAGCTCCAGACGGGGCTGTGGTTCACTACCCAGCCCTTCCTGCGATAATAGCTGAGATATGCCAGGACGTCCTTGGCCCGCAGCCTCCGCCCCGTGACACGCTGGACCTCAGTGGCCAGCTGCTCGGCGCTCGCAAAACCCCTCTCCAGGGCGAGAAGCAGTGCAGCGGTCACAGGGCTCCTAATGCTCCGCCTAAGATCCTCTGCCCCCCTCTCATGCGGGGCACGAGAAGCGGTGCTGGCAGTAGTGGTAGTGGTAGTAGTATAGTTAGTATTAGTATAGTTATACGTATACGTATTAGTACCTGTCACCTTGCCGCAGCCCCCACCGCAACGCTTAAAAACAGGCTCATCCTTCAACTCCCGACCATGAAGAGCCATGGCCCAGCCCCCCACACAGCCCCACAACCCCTCCTATCAACTCCACATAAATAACGACTAGCCACAATCAACCTGGCGCAGGGAGATCGGGAGACAGAAGCGGGGGCACGCAGCACCACTACTACAGCACCGTGGCGGGAGCTACAGCGCACAACACTCCGCCACGCAGCTCCGCCGCCATACACACCCCAGTATCACCACAGCTAGTTGAACGGGGACCCAGCCCCTCCCAGCAACAATAACTATAAATACCCCCCAATGGTACACCATACCACACGGGGGGCTGAGAAAGATGGCCCGCAACATAAAGGTCCGCGATGATACATACCAGACCCTACGCGCCCTTATGAGGCCCGAAGACACCTTTGACTCGGTCATAAAGCGGCTGTTCGAGAATGTAATAGCGCTAAATGAGGCTCTCTCAAAGTGCGAGGAGGAGAAGGAGGCCATAAAGAAGGCCATAGCGGAGAAAAAGGCTACAGAGGAAGTGGATGCAATAGATCTTGACAAGGCTGCTTGGTATACAACAAAAGTGCTGTTCAGTATACAGGCTCTCAAGGACTTGGTGGAAGCCGAGGCTAGCGCCATGGAGATTGACCGCCAGCTCAACCGTGTGCTGAAGAACCTCGACCAGGTCAGGGAGCGCTACGGGATCAACGTGAGAACGGTGAAAGAGATAGTAACTCAGTACGTAAATGAGCCGACTAAGGAGAACAAGATACTACTGAACGAGGCGACTAAGGAGCTTGTCAAGTCGATATTTATCAAAATGCTTAGCCTGCAGGTGCTGCGCTAGCCTCTTTCTCTCTTCTCTCCCTGTTTTTCTCTCGCTTTTCCATCTCCTCTTTCTTTTTCTCGTCGACGTGTCTTTCATTTCTTGTTCTAGATGCCTAGCTCTCTCCTCTTCAGCCTCCGCTTGGCCAGCAGCCTCCTCGTTATCGTCTCCGCCCTGAAGTGCGCCATGAGCTCTCCCGCCAGCTTCTTGGCCTCCTCCATGATCTGCTCCTCAGTCTTCTCTGGGTGCTTCATGCTCAGCACAGTAGCGGCGATGTCCACCAGGTCGTCTAGGATCTCCTCCTCCGACACCTCCCCCGTAGTGTACACCTCGAAGAGGAACTGTATGCTCCTAAACACCTCCATGCGCATCGCTGGGTCGTCGATGCCCTTCATGAGGCTGAGGATCTTCTCCTGCAGCCCCACGCCCCCACACCCCCGCAGCCTAGCCTGCCTCGAGCTCGTCCAGGAGCCTCACGATAGCCCTCAGCACGATGTCCTCCTTCGTCAGCCCCGTCTCAGCCTCAATCCTCTCAATCCTCTCAAGGACCTTGCGAGGCATCACTATTCGCAGCTCAACCAATGGACTCGACATCGAATTCCACCCCCTCTAGGTCCTCGAAGGTGCGGCTACGCGACTTATACCTGTCGACGATACGAGCAGTACGAATGATCTTGCGGACAATCTTCGCCATCTCACCGTAGCTCCTAGCATACTTCTCCACAAGCTCCCTCGGAACCTCCACCTCAAGCACCATGATCACCTTGTTGTCCTCGTAGCGTATATTGTAGTTGTGAGGCATAGCCAGCCCCCTAGCCACGATCTCGCGCATCCTGAACTGGAAATAACGAGCAGTTATCTCGAGCACACGCATCGCAACATATATCAAATCATACTTTGCTCTCTCAATGAATCGTTGGACAAACCGATCATCCGCATTTTGACCAAATGAACCACTCATTTTCAAATCACCTGAGTTGACGATTTTCAACTCCTCATATGCTGCAATAAATAAATAAAAGTTTCGCTCCTAGAAAGCGTGGAGCAGCAAAAGGTAAACAGGCACGGCGGGGTGGAGTTGCATGCCAGGCTATAGGTCTGGCATAGACATGTACAAGAAGTACGAGCGCAAGTACAACCCAACAGTGATCGGCACCAGGTTCGGCGACGTACAAACAGTGGCTCTCGAGCGAGCCCAGGAGGGCCTGCTAACCGTCGGTACCGTGAGGGACCTCGTGAGACCAGTGCTCGACACCTACGGGATCACTGGCGGTGTGAGAGCCACCTACCTAGCCTTCGCACTAGCCCTTGCCAGGCACGTCGTGCGCCAGAAGGGCGAGGCCGCCAAGAAGATTGCCACCGCCCTCAAGAGCTACTATGTGAGCGCCTACGACCTGGACCCGAGCGTCCTCGACGAGATCATAAACATAATCGTTGGCTGGGCGATACCCTACTAGCCCTAGCAGCCCCCGCCCAGCACCCGACCCCACTCTTTTTTTTCCCAAACCACTTCTCCCCCATAGCCACGGGGCCACGCCGTGGCCAGCATAGACCTCATCCTCCGCGAGATCCGACGAGAGATCCTCGAGGAGACACGGGTGCTCAAGCTCATACTCGCACAGTGCAGGAGGAGGTGCCGCGGCGACCCAGCCTGCATGCTGGACTGCGAGCGAGACATGCTCGACATGATGGCAGAGGAGCTCCTCGAGGAGGCACGGAGCGGGGACGAGGAGGGAGAGCAGGGCGGCGGCGGCTAGGCCCGCAAACGTTTAGTCCCACGGCGGCCCGACAGGAACCGTGGGCTGGGAGAGTTGAAACTAGGCATAATCACTTCCAGGGCCACAAGCCTCATGAACGTGGCCCGAGACATAGCATACGTGGCCAAGAAGCAGGGATACGTCCCAGTCCTCCTAGACTACATGGCCAACCCCTACGACCTCATCCGCATGGTCAGCCAGGCAATAGTAGTGATGACCGTGGACCCCCTCGTGGCTCGGTCGTGGCTCCTCCTCAGCAGGGACATGAACAGCGTCGGGATAACATCATACGTCTACGCGACAGTGGAGGGTAGGCTCCCCCACCACTTCGTCAAGGACTGGATGAGGAGAGAGGTAGTCTTCGTGGCCAACAGCAGGTACACAGAGTCCAAGCTCACCGACGCAGGCATGCAGGTGCTAGACGTTGTCCCTCACGGCGTGAACCTGGACGAGGCCCGCCACGCCCTCGCCCTCGCCCCCCAGCTGCGCAGGCAGATACGCGACCAGCTAGGCGACGGCGTGGTCTTCGGCGTGGTCTCTACAACGCACCCGAGGAAGGGGATGAGGAGGCTCGCAGAGACCCTAGCCAAGGCATCCGACAAGCTGGACAAGGCAAAGTTCTACATAGTATCAAACACGGAGGCAAAGATGATATTCAGGGGCATAAAGAACGTCTACGTCGACACAAACTATGGCAAGAGGACTAGGACCGAGGCGCTCGCACTCATAGCAGCGTTCGACTTCCTCCTCCACCCAGCGCTGGCCGAGGGCTTCGGCCTCCCAGTCCTCGAGGCCATGGCTGTAGGCGTGCCGAGCATCCACGCCGCCTACCAGCCCCTCACCGAGTTCTCCCCGCCAGACGCCAACATAATGGTCGACGTGGACGCAATAATCTACGACACGTTCGGCGAGGGCATAGAGTACGAGCTGCACGTCTGGAACCCCAAGAGCATGGTGGAGGCGATACAGGAGGCCATCGACATCAAGCTGAACAGGAGCGGCGAGTACGAGGAGAGGGCTGCCAGGCTCCGCGCAGCCGCAGCCAAATACGATGTCCAGCGCCTGTATCCTCGCCTACTCGACCTCCTCACAAGCGTCGAGAAACTGAACGCATAGGAGGCGGCGGGCGGTGGAGCCAGCCGAGCTCCTCGCCCTACTCCTCATAGTCATCATCCCCGCGGCAGCTGGCCTAGCCGCCCTCCTCCTAGACGACCCCTAACCTCACTTCAACGATCAAATCCAGAGAGCCTAAACCCCCCAACCCAGAGCCTTGGAACCCTGGGATCCCGCTGTGCCTGGGCTCAACGTGTTCGAGATAGCCTCGGAGCTGAGGCGGCAGAAGGCAAAGTACCACGCCAAGACGATAAGCGATGGAGCACTCTACGCTGGCTGGCTCCGCGGCTTCGACATGCTCGACCTGCTGCCCTTCTACGTCTGGCTCGAGATCCCCCCGCTCAACTTCGCAGGCTTCAGCATGAGCCTCACATTCGACATCCCACCCATAGACGTCGAGCCTATCAACGTCGACTTCCAGGTCCAGCTGCCAGAGCTCGAGGAGCTCCTCCAGGGAATCCTAGTAGACATACAGCCGATTGACCTCTCGGAGCTCTACGAGTGGCTCGCAAGCGTGGACGACTTCGTCTACGCCAACTTCCCCCAGCCGATCGCAGACCAGATCATCGGGAGCAGGCTCCGCAAGGGGGTCTACGGCGAGACCCCCTACAGCCAGTCATACTACGACCCCGTGGCGGTGCGGGAGTTCCTCCGCTCCACCTTCCTCCGCCTAGCCAAGGAGCGTAGGACTGTCAAGCAGCTCCGAGACGACATGGCATCGATAGCCGAGAGGCTCAACCTGGTTGAGACCCTGCCCAGGCTCGTGTTCAACAGGATAATGCTGACAACCATGGCGCAGGAGCAGACGATGATACTCGGCTACGGGGTGCTCGGCGTCTCACGCCTCGCGCCCCGCGGCAGCGACCTCGCCAAGGTAACCATAGTGGACTACGACCTTGAGGCTGTGGAGGCCAAGTTCACGACCCTCGACCACCTCCAGTACGGCATGATCCTTGGCCTCACCCCACTGGGCACGGGCTACCTCCTGCCCAGGGAGAGCGTGTACAAGCGCGAGGAGAAGCAGCTCCAGCAGCTCCACGCCACCGAGGCTGGCCCGCAGATGGTGGACATGGTGGCCTACAAGGCCCGCCGCATCCTGCGAACCTACTCCCACACGCCCCTCGCCTTCGCCAACTACAGCAGGCCAGACGAGCGCCTAGACTACCTGCGCAGCGAGCGGGCGGACCAGTGGATGATCCTCCAAGCGCTCCGCTACCACGTTGAGAGCCTTGTGGACAACATCCTGGCTGGCGAGGACAACCCCGTGAGGATAAGGATGTACAAGTCCGCAGCCCTCCAGCTCATCGCTGCCAGGGCCAAGCGGCACAGGTGGGGCTACAGGGGCTACCAGGCCATGAGCGAGGATGAATTCCGAGACCACTGGCTCCAGCACTGGTCCAGCATGGGCCTAGACCCCGCCAAGCTAACGATTATATACCAGGCCCTACAGCCAGTCATAGACGAGCTAAGGTGGTGGAAATGGAAGCAGGGGGCACGGCTCCGCAGGACAAGGTACAGGCTAGCACTCCTAAGCAAGACATAGTCCAACAGCAGCTCGCAGAGATCCTCGGAGAGATCCTCACCAAGGCCCAGGAGATAGGCTTCGAGCTCGCCACCATGAACCCCGAGGTCCTCAGCACCTGCCCACAGGTCAAGCCATTGATCGACAAGACCAGGGAGCTCATCGTGGGCCTCAAGCGCCTCTTCGCCCTCCGCAACGCCCTGGGCCGCTAGCCCCTCCCAGCCCCACACCGTTCATTTTTTGCACAACGTGGCCTGGATGGCCAAAACATATACCCGCGCCCCCCTTCTTTCAACTCGGGGCCCAGCGGTGCAGGGAGGAGACGGGGCCGACCCGCTGGGAGCAATACACGTCACCCCCCTCACGGTAATGCTCGACGGCTGCCTAGTCCACATCATCGAGGTCATCAGGTCCAAGCTGTTCGACACCAAGTGGTACCACGTCGTCCTCAGGATAGACTGTGGAACCATCAAGACAAGGACGTTCACCATCCCAGCGAGGAGCAACAGAGAGCTCAAGGAGAAGATACGGGCCGAGATAGCCAAGATCAAGATGTTGGCGTTCGTGGCTGGCCCCGACTTCGCAAGGGAGGTGGTGGGCGGGTGAGCACAGCTGAGCGCGAGGCTCTCGAGGGCCTGGCGAGGGCGATAGCGGAGCTCTGGTCCAGCGAGGACGCAGGCGGACACCGACACAGCGGACACACGGTAGTAGCCACGCTCGACACGCTGGACCTCCTGGACCTGGACTTGATAGCCAGCAGTGTGGGCGGGGTAGCAGACCCCTTCGGCCAGCTGCAGGACTGGATAGCCGAGCAGCTGGAGGCCCTGGGCGAGTGGATAGTCAGCAGCATAAGCGGCATCTTCCAGCAGATAGCCGACGCCATCCAGTCGGCGCTCTCCACCGCACTCGACTTCATAATGGACGCCATCTCCAGCCTCGCAGCCAACGTGGCGGCGGGGTTCACCCAGCTCGCAGAGACGATCCAGTCGGTCATCGTCACCCCGCTCCTCCAGGCCCTGCAGTGGGTCCAGGACTTCTTCCCGCAGCTCGTCGAGGCCGCCCAGAGCCTCATCTACACCATACAGGAGGCTGTCGGAGAGATCTACGGGCAGCTCCAAGAGCTCGTGGCTGGCATAGCAGAGCAGGTCTCGTCGGCGCTCCAGTCTATCCTAGAGGCCGTGGCTGGCATAGCCTCCCAGGTTGCCGAGGCGCTGCAGCAGCTGCCAGGCATAGTAGCGGAAGTGGCCGAGACACTGGCGTCAATGCTGCAGGCGGCTCTCGAGCAGGCGCAGCAGCTCGCGGCTGGCGTGGCCGAGGCCCTAGCCTCCCTCGCTGAGCAGGCACAGCAGACCCTGGCATCCATGGTGGAGGCGCTCGTCGACACCCTCCAGTCCGCCCTAGCCACCCTGGCAGACATGGTCTCCACAGCGGTCCAGGGCGTCTCCGAGGCCCTCTCCTCGCTAGCCGAGACACTATCCACTATGATCTCCAGCGTGGTCGACCAGGCCAGCGCAGTGCTGCAGTCCATGATCGAGGCTGTCCAGGCGGCGGTGGCGAGCATAGCCGAGGCGCTCGGCCAGATCCCAGCACTCATAGCCTCCGCGGTGGAGCAGGTTGCGGCCAGCCTAGCGGGCCTAGCCGAGACCGTGGCCAACATCCTACAAGGAATCGTTGAGACGCTGTCGGGCTGGGTCTCCAGCCTCCAGGACATGCTCTCCGCGGCGCTCCAGGCTGTCGCAGAGCAGCTCCAGGGCCTAGCCCAGGCCATACAGTCGGCCATACAATCCATGGTAGAGGCCGCCTCATCGGCCTTCCAGCAGCTCGTAGACATGATAGCCAACGCCGCCTCATCGGCAGCCGAGGCACTCCAGTCGATCCTGCAGGCGATAGCAGAGGCTGGCAGCCAGCTCGTCGACACGATGGCCCAGGCCATGCAGGGCCTCGCAGACATGCTCCAGTCAACCCTCCAGGCCGTAGCCGAGCAGCTCCAGGGCTTCGCAGAGCAGGTGGCAGCGATAGCCGCGGGCGCAGCCGAGGCCCTCACCACCGCCCTCCAGGGCATGGTGGAGGCTGTCTCGCAGCAGCTCCAGCAGCTGGCCGCGGGCATCCAGCAGGCGACAGCACAGCTAGCCGAGACGGTTGCCAGCCTGGCCCAGCAGGTCGTAGACGCCCTCCAGCAGCTCCCAGCTGCGGTGGCCGAGGCTGCAGAGCAGCTCCTAGCCCAGCTCCAGGAGATGGCCACGGGCATGGCCGAGGCCCTCCAGGGCATAGCCGACGCAATACAGCAGATCCCAGGTATTGTAAGCGAGGCAGTCGAGGCCATAGCCCAGAGTATATCGAGCCTCGCAGAGCAGGCCGCCAAGACGCTAGAGGGCTGGCTCGCCACAGTCCACGCGGGCCTCCAGCAGGTCATGGACACGCTAGCCCAGCTCCCACAATTCATATCCAGGGCCATGGAGGTGGTAGAGGAGAGCCTAAGGAACCTCCCATCAATCATAGTCTCAGCCGTCGAGGACGTAACGTCCTGGATCTGGGAGAACCTCCCAGAGTGGGCACGGAGGTTCCTCGAGGAAGCACCGAAGGCCCTTGAGCGCGTCGGCGTGGCCCTCACGGGCTTCATAAACGCGATACTCAAGTTCCCAGAATGGTTCCCAAGCTGGTTCACGGAATACATATCGAAGCCGATAGTCGAGGCCCTCCGCGCGGCAGCCGACGCTGTCCTAGGCGCTCTCGAGGGCGCGGCCAACGCACTAGCCTCAGCTGTTGCAACGGCTGTGGACGCTGTGAGGGCCCTGGCAGACGCCCTTGCTGGCTTCTTCACAGACCCATGGCGCTACATCGGCCCAGCGCTCGAGTGGCTCGCGGGCGGCGCCCAGTGGCTCGGCGAGAAGCTCTACGAGGTCGGCAGGTGGCTCTTCGACACAGCCGTGGCCCTCGGCAAGGGGATCTGGGAGCTCGTGCAGGGCATAGTAGCGAAGATAGCAGACGCACTCGTCAGCGCAGCCACATGGTTCTACGACACATTCCTAGTCAAGCCCCTAACCCAGGTAGCAGACGCACTGTCGAAGACAGTCCAAGAGGTAATGCTAGAAGCGCTCAAGCGCAGGGGCGAGGGCGGAGAGCTCTGGTTCCTGCTCCTACTCATGGCACAGATGATGGCTAGGATGATGCCAGTCTACAGCCTGCCATGGGTCATCGGCGGTATCTTCGAGATACCAGCAAAGGTGAAGCTCAGCGCCAAGCCAATGGGCGTGGGTGCTGAGGCCGAGGCGCAGCCCACCAAGTTCGTGCAGCGCCTAATGGACTTCTTCAAGGAGATAGGGAAGCACCTCGCCCAGGGCACGATACTCGGCATGTCCTTCAACATCTTCGACCCCTACAAGTACCTGATACGCCCGCCCGCCAAGGCGCTCATGGACCCAGTGTTCATGGCCGCACTGGGCGTAGAGGCGTTCTTCGAGGCCCCGACCGTCACCCAGATGCGTGACATCCTCAGGAGGAGCATGGTGCACGTCGAGGACTTCTCCAGCCTCATCCAGGGCAAGCTCCCAGAAAACTTCAAGAGAGTATACGATACTGCCACGAGGATGTTCGAGGTATACGGCTACCCACGCTGGTTCATAGAGTACTACCTGGACCTCGGCCAGAAGTTCAGCATGATAGTCCAGGACAGGTTCGGGGGCCAGAGGGTCATACCCTTCAGCCCGCTCTTCGAGATCCCGACAAGGAGCGAGATAGTGCGCATGCTGCAGAGGGACGTGTTCGCCTCCCCAATGGAGTGGACGAGGTTCGTAAAAGTCTACGGCATGAGCGACGACCTGGCAAAGATGTACTACATGCTCAGCTTCGACTACCCGAGCTTCAGCCAGCTATGGGAGTTCTTCGTCCGCGGCATCTCTGGCATGCTCTGGTACCAGCCCCCCGAGTTCATCGCCGAGTGGTTCAGCAGGGACGCAGCGTGGCTCGGCGCTGGCACCCCAGCCCCGCCCCGCAGCCTCAACTACGACTACAACGCCCTCTTCAAGGCCATACCCTTCTACCTCAAGTGGATACAGAAGAGCAACTTCTCGTGGTTCCGCAAGGGCAGCAAGATACGCTACGGCGACATGGAGATAACCATAGACTTCGACTGGACAGCCGACAGCTGGCTACTATGGGACATATCGGCAGACCTGCCAGGCAAGATAGACGCTAGATGGATGGCGAAATGGGCGCTCTTCGACCTCATCAGCGCCCGCGCGGGCGTCGGCACACCGACCCCAGGCGGCAGCGTGTCCCCCTACCCCGAGATCCCGTTCGTAGACCTGGTTACCACTGTGGTCGAGGACACGGTCGCATCCAGCATAATGATGGACCTGCGGGCGTTCTCCAGGCTCCTTGTCGCCAACGGGCTCCACCCAGCATGGGTCCCGATCACAGCGGTTGCCGAGGCCATCAACGCCCTGAGCGAGGAGCGGACGCTGCTCCGCACAGGATTCATGAACCTGTTCAAGGAGGGCTTCTGGGACTACGAGACCATCGACACCCTCCTCGACGGCTTCTTCACGGCCAGCTTCGCGGTCGAGTACTTCGACCCAAGGGAGAGGAAGTGGAAGGCGGGAGCAGTCAACGTCCCAGTCAAGTTCCTGCCAGCCGAGCGCCGCCTCCTCGAGCTACGCGCGGCGATGGACAGGGCCCTCGACATCCTACGCGACCTCGTCCGCGAGCTGAACAGGGCATACGCAGAGAACCTGGTCGGGACACACGAGGAGTACATGGCCAGCCTCTCCGAGGGCGTCTCACTGACAAACAAGTGGTTCAAGCCCCTCATAAGGGAGCTGACTGGCAAAGAGCTAGAGCTCCTAGCCGACACGGCGTACTGGGAGGCCTACGCCAAGGTCCTCGAGCACTACAGGGCCATCTACACCATGCGCAGGATACGCTACTGGATAGGCAGGATCATAACGTGGAGCATCTACCGCCTAGCCGCCGAGTACATAACAGTCGAGGACGTGAAGGAGATAGTCAACACGTTCTCGTCCTACGGCAGGCTGACAAGCGAGGAAGTAGAAATGATAGAGAAGATAATGGAGACAATGGTGGGCCTCGCCAAGCGCGAGTACATCCCCACCCCCTCCCAGCTGGCAACCATAGCCGAGATCGTGCCAGAGGCGGTCGAGAAGATGCAGGAGGTGTTCGAGAAACGCCACGTGCCAGAAGAGTGGAGGCCCATCTGGGCCAGGTACATCCAGGTGAAACCCATAGCCAGCGATGTGCGGAGCCTCCTCACAGCGTACAGGAGGGCAAGGGTCTACGGTGTCCCCCTCGGAGAGCTCGAGGAGAAGATAATCAGCCTCGCAAAGGAGGCTGGCTGGACCGACCGTGAACTAGAGATCCTCGCCCTACGGATAAGGCTCGAGGAGCTCATAGCAGAGACGAGGGAGATGCGCAGGGCCTACCTCCCCACCCCCACCATGCTGGCCACCCTAGCCGAGTACATCGAGATCCCAGCCGAGCTCGTGAGGGAGGCCCTCGAGAAGCGCGGCGTCCCAGAGGCATGGACAGAGATCTGGATACGATACATCGAGATACGCCCCCTAGCCGACGAGGCCAGGCTGCTCGCAACCGTCTACTTCAAGGCAGTACGCTACGGCGTGCCGCTCGGCAAGCTCGGCGAAGAAGCCCTCAAGACGCTGAGGGAGCTCGGCTTCTCGGAGAGGGAGCTCAGGATAAGGGAGCTCCGAGCAGCCATAGAGGCGGCCATCGACGAGTGGCGTGAGGCTCAGAGAGAGTACATCCCAACACCCAGCATGCTCGCCACCATAGCCGAGATAGTGCCAGCTGTTGTAGAGAAGATGGAAGAGGTCTTCGAGGCCAGGCATGTCCCCGACGAGTGGAGGCCAATCTGGAGACAGTACATACTGGCCAAGCCGATCGCCAGCGACGTTAGGAGCCTCCTATCCGCCTACAGGAGAGCCAAGGTCTACGGTGTCGAGCTGGGCGAGCTGGAGCAGAGGATACTCGAGCTAGCCAAGCAGACGGGCTGGACAGAGCGCGAGCTCGAGATCCTAGCACTGAGGATAACAGTCGAGGAAATGATAGCTGAGGCGCGGGAGCTCAGGAGAGCATACCTCCCAACACCCTCCATGCTAGCCACCCTAGCCGAGTACGTGGAGGTGCCAGCGAGCCTCGTCGAGAAAGCCCTCGAGGCGAGGAGGGTCCCCGACGAGTGGAGGAGCCTCTGGATACGGTACATCGAGGTCCGTCCACTGGCCGATGAGGCGCGGCTCCTGGCCACGGTCTACTTCAAGGCGGTGAGGTACGGTGTCCCGCTCGGAGAGCTGGCGGACACGGTCCTGGAGACCCTGCGCCAGCTAGGCTTCTCTGAGCGCGAGCTGCGGCTCCGCGAGCTGAGGGCCACGATCGAGGCGATGATAGACGAGTGGAGGGAGGCCCAGCGGGAGTACATCCCCTCGCCCCTCACCCTAGCCTCCATGGCTGAGGTTGTGCCAGAAGTAGTCGAGAAGATGGAAGAGGTCTTCGATGCGAGGAGGGTGCCAGAGGCCTGGAGGCCGCTATGGTCCAAGTACATCATGGTTAAGCCCATCTCTGGCGACGTGAGGAGCCTCCTAACGGCCTACGCTAGGGCGAAGAGGTACAGGGTCCCCCTGGGCGACCTTGAGCAGAAGATACTCGACCTGGCCAGGGAGGCTGGCTGGACCGACAGGGAGCTAGAGATACTCCTGCTGAGAGCCACGGTAGAGGAACTGATAGACGAGGCCATGCTGCTGCGCAGGGAGTACCTTCCAACCCCGCAGGGACTAGCGATACTAGCCGAGTACGTGGAGGTGCCCAGGGAGCTTGTCGAGCAGGTCCTCGAGAGGCGCGGCGTGCCAGAGGAGTGGAGGAGCCTCTGGATACGATACATCGAGGTGCGCCCGCTCGCAGACGAGGCCAAGATGCTCGCCACAGCCTACTTCCGCGCAAAGCGCTACGGCGTCCCCCTCGGGGAGCTCGGCGAGGAGATAGAGAGGCTCCTACGGGAGCTCGGCTTCTCAGAGGAGGAGCTGCGTCTCCGCGAGCTACGCGCCGCGGTCGAGGCCGCCATAGACGAGTGGCGTGAGGCGCAGCGCCAGTACATACCCACCCCGAGCATGCTAGCGTCAATCGCAGAGGTGGTGCCAGAGGCAAGGGCGCTCCTAGCGCAGGTCCTCGAGGCCAGGAGGGTGCCAGAGGAGTGGAGGAGGATCTGGGAGCGCTACGTGCAACTCCGACCCATAATCAACGAGGTCCGCCGCTACGCCACCGCAGCCCTCCTCCTCTACGAGTACTTCGCTGTAACCAAGGAGACGGTGAGGAGGGCGCTCGAGCAGCTGAAGCAGTTTGGCTACGAGGACGAGGAGATAATGCTGATGATCTCGACGAGCGACCTGCGCAGAGCAAGGAGGGCGTACCAGCGGCTCGTGGGCACACCCCGCCAGCTCATCACGCTGGCAGAGTACAGCCCGATGGCCCGCCGTGTCGCCCTAGCCGAGGTCTACAAGATGATCGACGCCCTGCCAACCGACCCGCAGACCAAGGAGTTCCTCAAGAAGATGTGGGAGGAGTACATCCGCGTCCGCCCAGTCTACGACGAGGTCCGCCGCTACATCACCGAGCTGCTCAGCGACTACGCTAACGGTGTCATCACGCGCGAGCAGCTAGAAGCGGAGCTGGAAGAGCTCAAGGCATGGGGCATAGACGACTACGAGGTACAATTCTACCTCTGGCTGGCCGAGAAGCGCCGCATAAGGTACCTCGCACGCAGGAGGTATTGACACAGCGTATACTATACCCCCGCACCCCCACGCCCGCTATCCTTTTTTCAATTATTAAACAATGGTACCCCAGGCTGGGGCCAGGGACTCCAGCCTGGGGTGTAAATGCATATGCCCGACCTGGGCGAGGCGATAGCAAGGCTCCTCGCAACAATCTATCTCCGAGCCAACTGGAAGCAGATAGCCCGTGGCCGCGACCCCCTGGACGTGTTCCAGCACCGTGTCCTAGCAGCCGCCTACCAGCCCACGCTCAAGCAGTTCATCGAGAAGCTCTGCAGGGGCCTCGGGATCCAAGGTGTGAGGATAGACGATGAGCTCCTCGGCTTCCTCGAGGAGCACGAGGAGAGGGTGCTCGAGGAGCTGAGGAGCAGCTCCGTCTACTACGTGGCAAGGGCATACAACATGGTCAGGCAGCAGAGGAGGTGAAAGAGATGGACCACGTGGTCGAGCTGGTCATCCGCTTCACCAGCCCAGTGTTCCACGGCGGCGACGAGAAGACGGGGTCGGAGACCCTGTTCAGGAGGATGAAGGTGTGGCACAACGGCAGGCTCGTCGACGTGCCATTCATCTCTGGCAATGCTGTCCGCGGCCTCATGAGGAGGCTGGTGTTCAAGGACATGGTTGACAGGCTGGGCTACGAGCTGCGGAGCATGAAGCTCTACCACACCCTGTTCAGCGGCGGCGTCCTCGAGACAACCGATGCCACGGACACGAGGCTAGACGTCGACCTGCGGAGGAGGGTGCGCAGCCTCCTCCCGCCGCTCAGCCTCCTCGGCGCGGCCATAGGCAACCAGGTCCTCGAGGGCAAGCTGCGTGTCATGCACCTCCTCCCAGTCTGCAGGGAGCTATCAGACTACCATGCCGACTGGGTCCTGGAGAGCTACAGGGAGCACGCGGCGACCAGCTGCTACCAGTTCCTCGACTGGGTGTTCCAGACGCGCCGTGCAGAGGAGAAGCGCAGGTCGAAGGAGGAGCAGGCCGTGCAGATGCTCTACAGGTTCGAGGTCCTGGTGCCAGGCACGCATGCGTACACGCGCATGGTCTGCAGCGACTGCAGCCCCCTAGAGCTCTCGTGCCTGGCCCACATGCTGGCTCTCCTGGAGCACCACGGGCAGCTCGGCGGCAAGCCAGCCACGGGCTACGGGAGCTTCCAAGTAGTGGCTAGGAGGACTACAGCCGAGCTAGACCCCACGATGTACACGCGGTTCCTCGAGGAGCGCCGCGGCGAGATCACGCGCCTACTAGACGAGCTCGCCAAGAGGCTGGGCTAGATGCGGCGCACCGAGACGCTGAGGATACGCTACACTCTCCACACCCCAGTACTCCTCAACCATCCATGGATACACTTCGACGGCCTCGTAGCACACCTTCTCCTACGCGAGCACCTGGGCGACAAGATCTACACGCTTGACACGAGGAGGCCGAGCATGGAGCTCCTAGAATCCATAGACATCCCGATAGCGAGGGTCTGCACTGGCAACACGTGCTTCTACGACGCCAGCATATCCATGTTCGACGGCAGGCTCCCGCCGTGGGAGGCCGTCTACCCAGCGCATGTGCGGAAGAGGTTCACGGAGCGCTACGCCCACACTGTTGCCACTGCGAGGGCCAAGCTAGACGTCTCAAGGGGGCCCTTCAAGCTCTTCGACATAGAGTACACATACGTCCCAGCCAGGACGGTGGAGTTCATTGTCAGGGGAGATGAACAGGAGCTCACACGCATAGCAGCCAGGGCCACGGTTCTCGGCGCCAAGCGGGGCGAGGGCTGGGGCCACGTCAAGGGCTTCACCTACGAGAAGCTGGAACAGCCAAGGGCCTACCAGATGCCAGACGGGACCGTGACACGACCCATCCCAGTCCAGCCCTTCGTAGACCTAGCAGGGACCCTGGAGGCCTACGGCCACGCCACAGTCATCGTTAGCACCTACGCCCCGCCCTACTGGGACAGGAGCAGGGCGGCCCCCTGCACTGTGCCAGGGATGAGATACGTGGTGGTCGAGAAATGATAGTGAGCGGCACGATACTCTACCTCGCCATGACGGGCATGAGGGTCTACGTCAACCCGTCGAGCATGCTGCGGGACATGCTTGGCAGGGTGGTCCTCCAGCCAGACCCCGCCATGCTCGAGCGCTACGCCCCCAGGTACAGGTTCATGCTGGAGAACATGGCGTTCTTCGAGGGCAGGTCGATCCCCCCAGAGACGCTCGTAGAAGTAGCGACAACGTGGTGCACGCTACGGAACTGCGAGATGGTCGTGGGGCCCGACGTCCTGGGGGACCACAGGGCGACGATGCGGCTCCACACAGTCTACGCTGACCTGGCCCCCACATGGCTCCTCGAGAAGACGCTCGGCGTGGTGCAGGAGAGGAGGCTCTCACGCATAGAGAGGGCCCTCAAGGAGATCCGCGACCTAGGCTACGAGATGCTCGGCATCCCCAGCGACAACACGGCAGCCATGCACCACATAGCCACTGCGAGGAAGCACTACAGGTACATACACGTGCTAGGCTGCCAGCAGGGCTGCCTAGCCCGCATCCTGCGCACACGGCCCGACAGCGTAGACGTATACGTCGACCCTGGGGTGGCCCACGGTGCACCCCCAGCCTAGGCTCCTTCCAATAACCCACCTCGTTGAGCCACGCGAGCGCGGCAGGGCCAGGGGCTACTGCGTAGTCTGCGGCACCTACACCGAGGAGGGCATCCCGCTAACCAGGCTCCCCAAGACCTTCACGGACTGGTACAGGCTCGGCAGCGGGAGCGTCGTATGCCCCCACTGCTACACCTTCATCAAGAACCCTGATGTGCGCCGCAGGCCATGGCTCCTAGTGCCAGGTGAGCTGCGCACCATGCAGAGCCGCAAGCAGGTGCACAGCGTGATAGCCGATCCCCCGCAGCCCCCCTACGCCATCTACATCCCCATCGCTGGCAAGAAGCACGGCTGGATACAGATCGTCCACAGGGGCCTCAACACCTCAAGGGAGATCATCACCGTGGGCACCGAGGCCTTCACAGTAACCTTCCGCAGGAAACACTACCTCGACCTCCACGCGGCGGTCAAGGAACTCCTAGAGGCGGGGGCGAGGAAATCGTGGATCTCCAGCCCAGTCCCCAGCCCGAGGCTCTACACAGTGGCCCCGAGGAACCTAGTGGACAAGGTCCTGGCGTGGCACGGCACCAACCTCCTACGCCTAGTTCTCCTCACGGCCTAGGTACTACCGCCCCAAACCCACCCTAGCCCCCACCACGCAGCTACACACCCGCTGGGCGAGGGGAGCACGCTATGCCCACACAACGGGGCATAACAGTCACGTACAGTGTTGAGTGCACATGCAGCCTAGACCCAAGCATTCTCGCCGTCATCCTCTGGAGCCGCAACTACAGGGTAACAGACCTCAGCGTGGAGGCCCAGCTCCTCCGCGCACACAAGCACAGCACAACAGTCGTCTACAACAGGCAGCACCTGCGGATAACCAGTCCAGACCTCGACACCCTAGTGCGGGAGGCAGAGGACATCATGCGAGCGCTGGGATTGACACCCCAGCGAAACTAACCAGTGTAGAATCTGAGGCATATCAGATCCCTACCCCCTCACTTTTTCTCACCAACAAATACCGAAACTATCTCACATCCACACTTCAACGATTAAACCGTGGTGGGAGCATGGTGGGAGAGGAGTGCCTCGCGGCGTGGAAGGAGTGTAGGGAAGAGGAGGCCTTCGAGGCATGCCTCTTCTTCTACGCAGACTGCAGCCCACTAACCCAGAGCCCATCCCCCACACGCAACCAGGAGTGAAAGACGGAGGCAAACAACAATGACCCCACCAACGAGCACACGGGCATGCGAAGAACTCTGCCACAGGGACTACTGCCACACAATACTCCTACTACCAGCACACATCCCACTAGTCCACTGCAGCCCCGAGTACAACAACTGCCTACAGCGATGCAGGAAAGACAAAGCCAAAGACAAAGCCGAGAACAAGACACACCACACCAAAGACAAACACTAGGCAACAAAGACAACACACAAAGACGCTTTTTCCACCCACCACCCCCTCCTCCATGCACACCCACGCACAGCAGAAACCAGGACAAAAGCCAGACAAGAGAGAACAAGAAGAGGAATTGAAAGAACAACAAACAAAAAAATAAAAAGAAGGAAGCAAGAGGAAGCACGAAAAAGAAAGAAAACGTGTGAAAGAGGGTGAAAAACAAGAAAATCAACAATATCTGCTTGGCAGACGCTGGGCAACTTCATTACAAAAGTTAGTCCTGTGCGCTCACAACTTCTGCTGCTAGCTTGATTATCTCCTTGATTATTGACTTCAGCTCACTGCTAATCTCAACATCATTGAGGGCGAAATGCAATGTTAACAATAGGTCTGGCATGTTCATAGCCCTTAGGGTATGCAGTTTTGCAATTACGCTGTCAACGAACTCCTTTTCCTTCTTTCCCTTTGGCTGATATACTATCAGCTTTGCCATGGCTTTCGCTTTAAACTCATAGAGTTTCATACCTCACCACCCCCACTTGACAACATCCACTTTTATTTCCGCCCCTAGGTCTTCTTGTAGGTCCTTTATGACTTGTATTGTCTCTTCGAGCACCTTTTCCGCCTCACTTGGATCCACTATCTTTTCCCAGGTTCTCCCGTTCCATCTGTACCTTAGTGCCTTTAGTGCTTGGCGTACTTGGTAAGTGTCTCCTCCGATTGCTATGAGTATCTTATCACGTAATTTCGCAGACGTCACACGGATCTCGTACCACTTCCGCTTCGTCTCTAGCACATCGCTGAACTTGTCCTCCTTTATCAGTATCTTTTTCCCATTGGCTTCGACATAAGTTCGCGTTATAACCTCTTTTATCTTGTATACTTTTCTCCCGTTCTCCTTTTCGAAGATCCTTTCTTCCTCCTCCTCTATTATCTTCGCTTCCTCCTCTCTTCCGTCCTTGTAGATTATCCCAGCGCTAAAGCGGTAGTTCTTCGCAGTTTTTGTCTCTCCAACTACAATGATGAAGTCTGGCTCTGGTTTGATCTCCAGTATTTTGACGAGGTAGTGTGCGTTCTTGCGGCTGCTGTTGTTCTGTGCCTCGACAGTTATCTCGTATTCGCCAAGCTTTACCTTCTTTGTTACTGTTGTTTTTTGTCTTGGGGCAAGCTTGCGGGGATCGATCTTTTCCCCGTTTGGGAGTACAACATAAGTCAAATGGTATTGACCGAAACTTCCCCAAGTATCGTACTCCAGTGTTCTTCCTACGTATGTGCTCATGTCTCTTCCCCCCGTGCGGGTGTGTGCCCCGCGGGGTGTGGTTCCCCGCGGGGCTCCGTGTGTAGTGTGGGGGGTGTGGGGAGGTAATAAGGTTTCTTGCACTTGTCTCTTGCACTTGTTTCTTTCATTTGTGTTTCTCTGTTGGTGTTGTGGCGTTTGTTGTTGGGCGGTGTGTTTTTGGGTGTCCTGTTTCAATTTCTAGCGTGGTGGTGGTGAGAGGGCGTGTCCCAGCCCAGGCCCCGTAGCCTCGAGGATGTGCGTAGGGATGTGGCTCGTCTCCTGGAGGAGCTGGCTAGGCGTGGCGAGGAGCTGAGGGGTGTGGCTCAGCTGCACAGCGAGGCCCTGCGGAAGAGCATCGAGCAGCTTGGGCGGATCCGTGAGGAGGCGCGGCGGCTAGCCGAGCAGGCTAGGCTGCGTGCACAGCAGGCCTCCGCACAGCGCAGGTAGCGTAGCACCGTACGCCGCTGCGTGGGTTTCGGGGTGGGGCCCTTGTCGTGGCTCGGCCTCCGCCACAAGGGTGTCGAGGTGCTCTTCCCAGAGGAGTGGAACGCCGTAGTAGACGGCCTTGACATACTCAAGCGCTACACGGACGAGAGCGTCAGGTACAGCGACCTAGCAGCCATCTACTCCGACATCGTGCCTGGCGCCGACGACGTGTTTAGCCTGGGGAGCCCCGAGCGCTCGTGGCTCACAGTCTACGCCTACACGGGGTTCTTCGAGTCCGATCTTCTCGTGCAGGGCAGGCGTGTCATCAAGGACGGCGACCCCGTGGCCGTCTACGAGTTCACTGGGCCAGCGGAGGAGACGATCACAGAGATCTACCTGGGCGCCCGCCGCCCCCTAGCCCCGAGGACCATGCGTGTCCCCGTCGGGCCCACCCCCGTGCCGCTCTCGGACGTAGACGTCTACGCTAGGAGGATCCACGTCAAGGTGCCATCGTGGGCTCCGAGCATAGTCTACCTGGGCGGCGAGGACGAGCAAGAGTACATCCTGGAGCCAGGCGACATAGACGTCTTCGAGATATACAATCTCAGGATGATCTATGCTAGGTCGCTGGACAACGTAGAGATACACATCTTCATAGAAGACTAGGCCGCTCACAAAGACCCACGGCGGCGGCATCGGGCCGCGCGCACACCCTACTACTATAGTATAATATCGATCCCCGCCCCGCTGGGGGCCAGCCATGCCCTTCTGGTACGTCTACCCGATCTGGCACAGGGTGAGCTTCACCCTAGTGGCAAGGAAGCACCTCGAGCACCTCAAGCGCAGCATAAGGATAGAAGAGGTGGACGAGCTCGCCTTCCCACACATATCCCCGCACTCCAGGCCAATCGTTGTCCTCCACCCCTTCTTCTTCATGATGATGAGGGCGTCGAGGCAGATCTCGAGGAGGCTGCACCGCTACGGCGCACTGATAGGGATTGATGTGGCTGACTCGGACAGGATATCGGGGCTAGCGGTCAGCATGACAAACTACGCCCACGCAATGATAGTCCCTAGCACGTTCTCGCAGCGTGCCTTCGTCGCCAGCGGGGTGCAGGTCCAAGTCCACGTCGTGCCCCACGGCCTCGATGCAGAGTGGTATGTCGCAGAGCGCGGGAGGACACGGTACTTCGACGACTTGCGGAGGCTCAGGGAGAGGAGGCGTGTGAAGCTCATCCTCTTCTTCCTCTGGCACAGCGACTACAGGAAGGGGGCCGACCTCGTCCTCAGCTGGTACAGGGAGCTTAGGCGCGAGCGCAGGGACGTACTGCTCGTCGTGAAGACTGTGGGGGAGTACAGCGAGCTGGTGGCCAGGGCCAAGGACTACGGCGTGGTCCACGTGCGGGGCTGGCTCACAGAGGAGCAGAAGATGGAGCTCTACGACCTAGCAGACCTCTACCCCCTCTTCAGCCGCGGCGGAGGCTTCGAGATGAACGGCCTCGAGGCGCTCGCAAGGCTAGTCCCAGTCATAGCAGCGCAGGGGGGCAGCTGGGAGGACTACATGCCACCATGGCTCCTAGTGGAGTCTAGGCGGACAAGGTGGGTGCTCAAAGACAACCCAATCCACGTCGGCGGCGGGGTAGAGGTAGACGTCTCCAAGGCTGTGGACAAGGCCCACTGGGTCCTCGACAACCTCGACGACGTTCGTGCGAGGCTAGCAGAGCACAGGGCACAAAGGCTCTACATGGAATTCCGCTGGGATAGGGCCGCAGAGAGAATACTTAGTATACTCCTGGAGACTAAGCAGAAACTGGGGCTCTGAAATGCACCTCCTGGAGCGGAGTCTAAAGAAGCGCGCACTATTGGAGGGGGCGAAGCACGGCTGGGGCCTCCTCCTGGTCCAGCGCAGCGCACTATACGAGACCATAGCCACGCTCTACAGGGAGCACACGCACCTCAACATACTGGAGGTTGGGGCGTACAAGGGCTTCCTGGTAGGCTGGCTCCACGAGAACTTCCCCAAGAACCTCTACTCTTGGGACTACTACGGCGTAGACATCGTCGAGCCAGGGGATAGGAGGAGGGACTACCCACACCTCATCATGAACGCTGAGGCCCTGGAGTTCCCAGCAAACAGCTTCCACCTAGTCGTGATGATAGAGGTCCTCGAGCACGTAGTGGACTACGTGCGGGCGCTGAGGGAGGCGTACAGGGTCCTGGTCCCTGGCGGCGCCCTGTTCGTGCAGAGCGTGGTCTGCAGCGACCCCACAGCCCTGGGCGACGAGACCCACTTCCACGTACTCCACCCAGAGACGCTCTCCAGGCTCCTAGGCTGGCTCGGCTTCACGAGAGTCAGGGTGTGGGAGGGGGGCAACTTCGCAGTAGCAGCCTGGAGGTGAAAACGGGGATGCCCAGGGGCGTGCCCCGCACGGCGGGCGACAGGTACAGGAAGTGGAAGGCTAGGTTCAAGCCAGACCACTACGCATGGGTCGTAGAGGCGACCATGGACATAGCCTCGGAGAAGATGATGCAGTACCAGGCAGACTACGAGGTCATACTGCGCAACGTGAAGGCGGTACTAGCAGACTACCCAAGCGAGGCGTTCAGGACACAGGAGTACATGTGGTACGCCCTGAAGCTCTACCACTGCCTCAACAGGTACCGTGAGCAAGCGCTCCGCAAGTGCGCCAACGCCGCCACAGTCTTCTTCGCAGTGCTAGGTTTGAATTCCAGCGCACTATACGGTATAGCGAGGAGCCTAGGAGTCAACCCAGACCCGATCCCCGTGATAGTCTCGGGGCTGGGAGTCGTGGCGGGGAAGCCCAGGACCGTGAACATGGAGGAGGGCCCAGTCACAGTAACCAACACCTCCCCACTCATAGTTGCGAGCATAGCCGTCGAAGGACTCCTCTACATCGAGGGAGTCCACCTGCTCGCAGAGAACCCGCCTGGCAGCGGGACACCCCTCAACATACGCGTCGTGGTGCTCCACAGCGAGGGGTCCACCCTCCTCACCAACACGCTAGTCATAGACGAGGGGGTCTCGTTCGACGACTGGCTCCGCTTCATCCTAGACGATGTGCCAGACGGCGTCGAGCTGAGGGGCGTGGCCGTCGAGGCGTGGGTGAATGATGCGCCGCCGCAGGGCCTAGAGCCACAGGTAACGATCGGCCTCACGGGGGTGAGGATGGAAACCACCTAGACGCTTTAACCATTGAGGAGGGGTGGTGGCCGTGGCGCCCCCAGTCTGGCAGTCGGAGATGAAGACTCCGCCCGACTGGGACAGGATATGCCGCGACCAGCTGGGCAGGATAACGATCTGCCCCAAGAGCATCAAGGCTGGGGACCTGGACCCAGCGTTCCTCCGTGCAATCATGCTCGGAAGGATCTCCACGCTCGCCAACAGCCTCGCACAGATCATGCCAGACTACACCTACGTCTTCGGGGACGCATGGGACCCCGACACTGGCTGGCTCAACCTCCTCTCAAGGCTCCAGGTGGAGCTCATACTCGACTACACCCCCTTCACTGACGTGGCTGGCCTAGTCAGCCCCATAGGAGGCGTCTACGACATCCTCCCCCCGCCAGTCGTGGTCGTCGACGAGAACGACAACACTGTGGAGTTCTGGAACGAGCCCCCATGGCTCTGGGTGAGGATCCCGAGCGGGGCCACAGGACCCACGGTGAAGCTCTACGCCGTGGTGGACCCGCTCATCTACGACCCAGCCATGGACAGGCCAGACCCCCTCTTCCCGTTCATTGACACGTTCGAGACCTGGAGCGGCTGGGTGGAGCGGGGCTACGGCGACTGCTTCCAGCGCTGCGGCGTGGCCAGGGAGGGCGTCTGCTACCTCAGCAAGGAGAACTACTGCGACCCCAACGGCTGCACCAAGCAGCTCCCCTTCCAGGTTGACAGGGGCAGCCAGGCAGTGGTCATGGAGATGTGGATCTACAGGCCATACGCTGGCACCGACTGCCCATGGGACCAAGTCCTCATCGTCGACTCGGCTGGCAACGGCTACAACATAGCAGTGGACATGATAAACGCTAGGATGAGGATAATCAAGCGCACCTCCTGGAGCGGCACGACACTGGTAGAGTCAACTGTCTCGCCCGCCAAGGTGAGCACATGGTACTTCGCACGCCTAGCCCTCTTCCCCGACGGCAAGATAGTAGCAGAGGTGTGGGACGAGGACCTCAACAAGCTATCAGTAGCCGAGGCCACAGACACGTCATACAGCCTCTTCGACACCCTGGCCGTGCTCGGCGGCAGGCCGTACAGGGTCGACGTGCTGAGGCTACGCTGGCTCCCCTACCAGGCTGGCGTATACCAGCTGGAGCCAGTCGTAACCCTGAGCGACAAGCAGGTCTACGCATACCCCGTAGAGCTCGGAGAGACAATCCAGTCCTTCACAGCGACGATAGACGCAGACGAGGTCCTACGGTCAGAGTACACGCTCGACGGCGGCCAGACGTGGCAGGAGTTCCAGCCCGAGACAGTGGTCGACGTAGCAGGCCAGCAGGCTACAAGCATAGGCCTACGCTTCACAGTCCGAGGCGAGGTACGAGCATGGGCCATGCTCGTAAAGACACTCTAGCACCTGGGTGGAAACAATGGCCGACGACCCAGGCATAGACGAGGCGACCAAGCTCCTCCTGAGGATAGAGTCGAGGCTCTCGAGCCTCGAGGCGAGGATGGATGCTCTAGAGAAATGGATAGACGAGCTCAGGGCAGAGACGATGAAGCGCCTTGAGAGCATAGAGAAGAAGATAGACGAGCTAGAGGAGGCAAAGAGGACGACAACCCTCAAGTGGGTCGCACTCATACTAGCCATGATCCTCTCCTTCTTCGCGGCAATGCTGGGCTTCGACTGGTGGCCGCCATGAGCAGCCTAGACGACATCATAGCGAGGCTCAGGCAGATACGCTCCATGACGCGCATCGTCAAGTCAGGGGACATCATCCTCCCTGACGACCACAACCTCCTCGTAAACGCCCTAGACGAGACAATCAACGCCCTAGAGACGATCAAGCAGCAGCTCGGGGCACCAACAGGGCCCCCGTGGCCCAGCCCGAGCGGCCTCAGCGTCTGGGACTTCCTAGTCAACGCGTACACGGCAGCCCCAGAGATCTACGACCTCTACAAGTACAACGCCATGCCATCCCGCCTCGTCCTCTACATAGACGACTACATCGCCCCCGTCAACTACTTCTACAGGCAAGTAGAGGCAACGGGAAGGGCAATCATAGACATCGTGTCATGGGTCTACCTGCTCGAGCCAAGCGCCACATACCTCACCACAGCCATACTCCCACACACAAGCGGCATCAAGACACACATCTCCGTAGACGCAGACCTAGCCTACATGTTCTACGCCGCAGCCATGCAGCCCCACACCCCGCCACCCCCAGGCTCGTACGCCGTCATCGCATACGTCGGCCCCCAAGCATACAGCATAGACGCCGACAGGAACCTCTACACAGGAGATCCCCTAGTCGAGCAACCACAGCCAACAGGAGTCCAGCTCCCACAATGGTGGATCCTAGTCGCAGGACTCACACCAGACGGAGTACAGGTCTACATCACAGACACCCAGCTCAACACACTGTACTCCGAGCTCGTCCCAACAACAACAGCACTGCTAGAATCATACGCTGGATGGATAGACCTACAAGACAACAAGGCGACAATGCGCTACGACTGGGAGATCATAGCAGGACACGGGATAGCAGTAGTCTAACAACACAAGCACAACACACAACAAGAAACAGAATTGAAACAACAAGACAAAAAAAATAAAAAAAGAAAAACACAAAAAAACAAAGCAACTAAACACACAAAAAAACAGAGCAAGGAACTAGAAGAGGATAAGCTCAGCACTACGATTTTCGCAAATGTTTGTGCAGCCGTTTTTCACTGGAACAAGCTTCAATATGCCAATTGCGCCACGTAGCAGCTGCCAAGCCCTATCAGCTATGTCAACATAGACAAGATTACCTAGGGATGGTGCTGGCTGCTCAGCCTCTGCCAACGCATCCTCTATTCTCCTGACCATCGCTTTTGTCAAAACTGGCCACTCGCACTTGAACTCCAAGTTGATGTCAACATCTCTCCTTGACAATGCAAATTTGAGGAGGGCGGCGATATCATGGACATACGCAATTGCGCTGCAGCAGATGAACGTCCTCTTTGCTATCGCAAACTCTACCTCCTCTAAGAACCTCTCTTGCTGTGACTCAAGGATGCGAAGTATCCGTATGAACGGCAGTGTTGGATAGTCGAGATAACGTGTTATTGCGTGGTTGAAGTCATCGATGTATACGTCTGCATTGTGGCTCAGCACAACAAGTGGTTCACGGTGCCTCTCAAGATAGTGCAAGAATATAGGTTTATAGTCGCTTTCAGTGAGACGTAGACTATAGTAGTTCTCAAAACCAAGATCTCGAGGTTCAAACTTTTCAAATCCTACGCGGACCTTCATCTTTCCACCCCCACGCCTGCGGGGGCTGCTCCGAGTAGAAGTGGGGGGTGAGGGGTGATAAAAAGGTTTCGTGCAAGCGTAAAATGCAGACGCACAAAGCAAGCGTTTGCTACACTCATCAAAAAAAGGTTACAAAAAAGGTTACTTGGGCGGGAGCAAAATGATGATCTCCTTCCATCCCGAGTACACACGGTCTGGTGTCTTATAGTACTTGATTATTGCTGGCGGGTAGATCCGCAGCAACTCTTGGTACACTGTCCAGATGTCAGGGCCATCTTGGCAATAGTTCTTTTGCTCGTCGACAACCTCATACTTACCATGGAGAACGTTAACGTGCACATAACAGTGCTCTTCCCACAACTCTAGGTACTCCTGTCTTACTACCCTTACATCAGCGCCACGCAACAGCTTTACCGCTTCTTCTGGCTTAAAGTGCTCGAGAAGAAGCTTTATCGCCTCCTCGTCTTGGACACGCCTCTTCAAATATTCCTCCACGTTGACGTTCATTTTCTCACCTCATGTCCAAGGTTCTCAAGACACGAAAAAACAACTTGAGAGATTTAGTGAGCTAGTCGTATCGTGTCCTCTCGTCTCGCTCGTACAGCTGCTGTAACAGTTCAACTTGCTTTTCTTTTGCTTGTGCACCTTGCTCTAGTGCCTTAGCGATCCTCTCCAGCAACTGTAAGATCTTACTGTAGTCTGCCTGTATTGCTTGTGCAACCACGGGTTCATTGATCAGATGAGCTGCTTGAGATATTGGAGCCTCCAGCTGCTCGAATACAATTACAGCGAGCCTCTCCGCGTCTTGGCGGTCAATGGCACGTATGCTGATATAGTCGGCATGGCCGACGATCTGCCTGCCCTGAAGCGCTGGTAAGCCCTTGAGCAGCTCTGTCGGTGCTGGCCTCTCGCTAAGCCAATACTTGAGCACACGTACAGCCCAGAATCTCTCGCCCGTCCTTCTGTCCTCTTGCTCGGTTGCTATGACCGCATAGTCGCGGCCCTCGCGGAGCAACAGCTGTTCCAGCGTCTTCGGCAGCCACGCTTCAAGCCCCACACTTCTTGCAAAGTCAACAGTTGTCGGAGCTACTAGCACAGTGCTAGCGCCACGGCGCTGTACTTGCAGGTTGCTCACCAGACGATATGGCTGGTAGTCGATGCTTGTCGCTTGCGTAGCGAGCCATGTTAATCCTCCACCAACAAGGTTGTTGGCAGTTTGCTGGGCGTCCCTGCGAACTAGCACGTCGAGAGCATTGGCTAATGGTAGCAACTTGCGCTCTACGGTCTCACGGTCTACTACTTTCAAGATGGTGGGATCACGGTCTGCCACAACACCAACGAACGCCAGTGTGGCGTTGTCGCTACCTGTATCGCCTCCTAGGATTGCTAGTGCCATTTCGGTTGCACTGCTAAAGAACCGTACATTCACGCTCGGCGGTAGCTCGTTTATGTAGCGTAGGTTACTCTCGTGGTGATCCCACAGTGTCACCGAGAGTGCTTGTTGCGCAAGTAGTGCTATTGCGTCGATGTGCTCCTTGGGGGTAGCAACGTTGATTGGTATGTCGACGATGTGGATCTCGGCACCGTACACGTCTATCGTTTTTGCGAAGGCAGCAAAGCGCTGTGGTCCCGTGTCGGGGAATCTTGCAATAATGTTACTGCATTGAATGCGGCGGCAGAGTACTGCGCTCGTCACTACGCCGTGCGCATCAAAGTGTCCGATCACTATTCTCCTTGTCGTACTTTGTGCTGTGTTCTGCCCTGCAAGTGCAAGGAGACTCATGCTCCTCACCTGTGCGTGGCTGTGTTGTGTGTCTGGCTCGGTGGGGGGTTATAAGCTTGTGTACACAATAGCATAGCGCCACAAACACATATATGCACACAAATGCGCTGACATGTGCACATGGTGACAGCCATGAGTCGGCCCCTACACGTTAACCTGTCCAAAGAATACCACACTAAGCTCGAGCTCCTAACAAGATTGACAAAGAAGTCGAAGACCGAGCTGATCAGGGAGGCCATAGACCTCCTAGTCTGCAAGTATGTCGAGGGCAAGGAGCTAGAGTGCTAGGGTGAGGGGGATGGCTGAGCGGATAACTATAGAGAGCGTTGAGGTGAGGGATGACACCATCGCTGTGAGGTATAGGGTCGACAATATGCCAGCTATTGAGCTGACGATTGTTGTTAGGGGTGCGGATCCAGCGAGGCTCAGCAGGGACACTATAGCGAAGCTCGTCCTGCTGGCTGAGCTGATGGAGGAGCTGGCGGCTGATATCGAGTACGAGAACGACCCAGTAGAGCATGGGAACATACATCCGCTGGGGTGGACGGCGATGAGGTTCACCGACGAGATGGGCGGCAACACACTAGTAGTCGAGCACAGGGTCTACGAATCGAACGAGTAACGCGTAGCGTGGGGCTGGTGGCTGTGCCCAGGGCGTGCACTAGCTGTTACCTCATCTGCGGCGCCCTATGCGCCTGCCTGGCCGACACCAACAGTGATAGCAGCGTCCTCGGCAGCATCGTTGTCGAGGCCAGCGACCCAGCCACGTTCTACGCAGCGTACAGGAGCTTGAAAGAGCTCTACCCAGCTGTGAAGGGCCTCGTAGACGCCTACAAGGCCTACGACCTCCCGCAGTTCGTCTCCAGCCACAGGGCGATGACGAGGCGTATCGCCAGGCTCCGAAAGCTGCTGACAATCCTACGGGGCATGACCATAGACGTTGGCGGCTGCACAACCAGCTACGCAGACCTAGCCCGCCCAGTCACAGAGTTCCTCAGCCTCATGCTGCGTGTGCTAGAGTACTTCAGGGGCATGACGCACAGGGCCAGGGATCCCGTGCACGAGTTCCTCTACCCAGTCATACTGCAAGCGCTCGACGCCCTGACGAGGATAGAGCTCGTCTACGAGCCTAGCACGCAGCCCCCAGGGGCGAGGTTCGTCTACACGTACAGTGCTGGGACCAGGAGCGCCGACCTGTGGATAGAGCTGCCAGACGGTGGCGCACACAGGGACATCACCGACAAGGAGCTGGAGTACCTCGCGGGGCAACCGCACGAAGAGAGAGTCTACGAGGTAGCAGTGAAGAGGCTACAGAGGATCCTCCAGTACCGCAAAGAAATACCACCATGGACGCTCGAGAGGAGGCTAGGAAACGCCATCAAATGGCTCTTCGACACAAAGTAAGGGAACGATGAGGAGGTGTGCGGCTCTCATGGAGTGGTGGGAGGAGGAATGGGAAGAGGAGGACGAGGAGTACTGGGACGAGCTAGAAGACTGCGAGACCGTGTGCGGCAACGACGACGAATGCCTCAACGCATGCATCCTCGGCGAAGACCTAGACGAAGACGAGTAGCGTGAGCCAGGGCCGCAGACCCCCCATTCCCACGCTTTTCTTCCCTTTTTCTCCTCGTGTCTTGTATGGTGTTCCTTTCGTTTTCTCTTCTCTCCCCTCTCTCCCCCTCTCCTCTCCCTGTTCTCCTCCTGGTTCCCCTC
>Ga0256835_1000289_pt1 | contig 39626 bp, 35 predicted proteins | sample PIR30metaG_FD_185972 | JGI IMG/M metagenome (GOLD analysis project Ga0256835, IMG submission 185972) | Hydrothermal vent microbial communities from East Pacific Rise, Pacific Ocean - PIR-30 | ecosystem: Environmental > Aquatic > Marine > Hydrothermal vents | place: Pacific Ocean: East Pacific...
ACCGATGCGAGGACTTCGCGCGGCGGATAAGGAGCCGCATCCTCTTCTTCATGTGCCTCCTCTTCCGCGCCCGGATGGCCTATCTCTCCGGGGATCAGACCTTCGGACGCTTCTTTCTCTCGCGCGCCTTAAGCATCGGGAACCGGGAAAACTATTTCCAGTTCCTCTGGTGGAGCGATCCCCAGATGATGGCCTATCTCTGCGCCCGCGCGCTGGAAGAGGGGATCGAAAAGGACTACGTCCGGCGTTTCATCCTGAAACATCGTCTCAAACCTCCGCAGGGAGGCCCGCCTCCGCGCGATTGGCCCTATCCCGTGCGCATCCACACGCTCGGAGGGCTCGAGATCCTGGTGCAGGGGAAACCCCTCGACTGGCCGCGCCGCAGTCCGGAACGCCCCCTGGCCCTGCTGCTCGCCCTGGTGACTGCCGGCGGAAGCCTCGACCGGGAGCGGCTCATGGACTTCTTCTGGCCGGATCTCGAGGCCGACAGCGCCTATCACGCCCTGGAGAGCACCCTCTACCGTCTGCGCAAGCTGCTCGGGCTGCGCGAAGCCGTGGTTAGTCAGGGCCGCTGTTTGCGCCTGGAAAAGGACCTCGTCTTCGTTGACCTCTGGTATTTCAAGGACCTCCTAGAGCGCCTGGAGCGGGAGTCCTCCTCGGGAAACCTCCTCCGCGCCTATTTCCTCCTGCAGGAAGTGCTCGAGATGTACGGCGATTTCCTCCCGGGCGTCGAATACCCCTTTGTCATCTTCGAACGGGAGGCCCTCAAGTCCCGCCTCTTCTGGCTCCTCAAGTCACTTGCCCCGCGCCTGGCCCGCGAGTTTTCCGAGCAGGCGCGTCACATTCTCGAGCGCATCTGGTTGCTCGACCCCACGCGGGAGGAGCTGTTCTGGCCCCTTTTCGAGTTCCTGGTCTCCGAATCCGTGGAAGACGCGCTTGATCTCTTCCATCGCTTCGAAACCCTGCTTCGTGCCAAGGGCAAGAAGGTCTCGAGGACGCTGGCCAAAGCGGTGGAGCGGATCAAAGAAAAGGCCGCCCTCCTTGAGAAAAGCCTTTAGCCCGCCTAAGATACGAGTTTTGTGGGTGAAGAGACGCTGATCCTCTCTCTCGAGACCGCCACGCCCTGCGGGGGCGTGGCCATCGTGGGGCAGGAAGTGAAGGGGGAATTGCTCCTGGCCTCCGCGGAGACCCATTCTCGCCGCCTGCTGGCCGGGGCCGACTATCTCCTCAGGCGATTGGGCCTCGGCTTGAAAGACCTTTCCGGGATTGCGGTGAGCATTGGTCCGGGAAGCTTCACCGGTCTGCGCATCGGTCTGGCCACGGCCAAGGGGCTTCACCTGGCCACGGGGCTTCCCCTCCTCGGGGTGGGAACCCTCGAGGCCCTGGCCCTCAACGCCTCTCTTTCCCCTCATCCGGTTTGTCCCGTGCTCGACGCGCGCCGAAACCAGCTCTACACCGCCATCTATCGGTTCGAGAACGGAAAGGCCGTCGAGGTCCTTCCCCCCTCTCTCCTTTCGCCGGAAAGGCTCCTTGAGCACGTCCAGGGGCCCACGGTCTTTCTGGGAGACGGGCTCAAGCCTTTCGGCGAGCTTTTGGCCGCCAGCCTCGGGGACGATTTCCTCACGGTTCCCGAAAACCTGAACCATCCCCGCCCGGCCAACGTGGGCGTGCTGGCGCGTCGGCGTCTCCTCCGCGGGGAGACCGACGATCCGTACCGCTTGTTGCCCCTTTATCTCCGCCCTTCGGAGGCGGAGCTCAAGAGGAGGTCTTGATGGGTACCTGGCTCCTCAAGAGGCTTGCAGGGCTCTTCGTCACCTTCCTCGGCATCACCATCATCTCCTTCACCATCATCCATCTGGCCCCCGGAGAACCCATAAGCCCGATGGCGGACTTCAATCCCAAGTTCACGCCGGAGATGAGGGAGCGCCTCCGCGCGCAGTACGGCCTGGACAAGCCCCTCTACGTCCAGTACCTCAACTGGTTGAAGGGCCTGGCCACCCTGGATCTGGGGCGTTCCTTCGCCCCGGATCGTCGGCCCGTTTGGGAAAAGATCAAGGAGCGTCTCCCGGTCACCCTCCTCATCAACGTGCTTTCCCTGCTCATCATTTTCTGCGTGGCCGTGCCCCTGGGGGTGGCTTCCGCCGTGCGGGAAGGGAGCCTCTTCGACCGGGTGACCACGGTCTTCGTCTTCGTGGGCTACGCCATGCCGGGTTTCTGGCTGGCCCTCCTCCTGATGATGCTCTTCGGGATCAAGTGGCATCTTCTGCCCATCTCCGGCCTCCACTCCCTCATGGGTTACGAGCACATGAGTTTCTGGGAGAAAGTGCTCGACTGGGCGAAACACCTGATACTTCCGATCTTCGTCTCGGCCTTCGGCGGCCTGGCGGGTCTTTCCCGCTTCATGCGCTCCTCGATGATCGAGGCCCTGCGCCAGGACTACATCGTCACTGCGCGCGCCAAGGGGCTTCCGGAAAGGGTCGTGGTCTATCGGCACGCCCTGAGAAACGCCCTCCTTCCCGTGATTACCATCCTCGGTCTTTCCATACCGGGTCTCGTGGGGGGAAGCGTGATCTTTGAGTCCATCTTCAGCATCCCCGGCGTGGGGCAACTCATGTGGCAGGCGGTCATGGCGCGGGACTATCCGGTGATCATGGGCAACTTGGTCATCGTCTCCGTGCTCACGCTCCTCGGGAACCTTTTGGCCGATATCTGCTACGCCTTGGCTGATCCGCGCATCAGGCTGGGAGGACGCTCGTGATCAGGGCTCTCTTGAGGCATCCCCTGGGTCTTGCCGGAGCTCTCGTGGTGGGGGGATTGGTCTTCGTGGCGCTGGCGGCTCCCCTCATTGCGCCCTACGATCCCCTGGCCATAGACGTGGCCCACGTGCTCGAGCCGCCCAGCCTGGCCCATCCGTGCGGCACGGATCTCCTGGGCCGCGACGTGCTCTCCCGCCTCATCTACGGCGCGCGGGTCTCGCTCGAGGTGGGTGTTCTCGCGGTGGGCATCTCTCTGGCCATCGGCGTGGTGCTGGGGGCGGTGGCCGGCTACTTCGGAGGCTGGGTGGACGGCCTCATCTCCCGCCTCATCGACATCATGCTCTGTTTCCCCACGATCTTTCTCATCCTGGCGGTGATCGCCTATCTCGAGCCCTCCATCGTGAACATCATGATCGTCATCGGTCTTACGAGCTGGATGGGCGTGGCCCGTCTGGTGCGTGCCGAGTTCTTGAGCCTCAAGGAAAGGGAGTTCGTGCTGGCGGAAAGGGCCCTGGGAGCCGGGCCGGCGCGAATCATCTTCTATCACATCCTGCCCAACGCCCTGCCGCCCATTCTGGTTTCCGCCACCCTCGGCGTGGGCATGGCCATCCTGGTGGAGTCCGCTCTTTCCTTCCTCGGGCTCGGGGTTCAGCCCCCCACGCCTTCCTGGGGGAACATGCTGACCGAGGGGAAGGAAACGCTCGAGATAGCCTGGTGGCTTTCGGTCTTTCCGGGGTTGGCCATCCTCATCACCGTGCTTGGCTTCAACCTCCTGGGTGAGGCCATCCAGGAGCTCACCGACCCCCGCCGCCTCCGTCGTTGACCTCGGTTCGAGCGGACTTATCGTAAAGTTAGACCTTAAGACAAAGGGGGTGAGAGAGATGGCCGAACTCGTTCCCTGGCGGCCGTTGCGTGATCTGAAGAGGGAGATGGATCGTCTGTGGAATGAATTTTTCAGGAAGGAGACCCTCCCGGACATATTCGAAACCGAATGGGTGCCTGCGCTCGATATTTCCGAGACCAAAGACGCCGTCATCGTGCGCGCGGATGTTCCGGGAATAGATCCCAACGAGATCGAAATCACCATCAGCGGCAACACCCTCACCATCAGGGGTGAGAAGAAGCAGGAACGCGAGGAGAAGGGTGAGAACTTCTACCGCGTGGAGCGGAGCTACGGAAGCTTCGTGCGCTCCATCCAGTTGCCGGCAGAGGTAGAAACGGACAAGGTGGAAGCCACCTACAAGAACGGCGTGTTGAAGATCATCCTTCCCAAGAAATCAGAGGCAAAGGGCAAACAGATCCCCGTCAAAGTCGAAAGTTGACGGCCAAACCTCCTGCCGAGGGGCCTACGTTGAGTGGGCCCCTTTCTTGTCTTGACGATCAATCCTACCGATGACAATCTTGAAAAGCCCGCGGGAGTGGCGGAATTGGTAGACGCTCCGGACTTAGGATCCGGTGGGGCTATTCCCCGTGGGGGTTCAAGTCCCCCCTCCCGCACCAATCTTCGGTGATTTTCGTGCCCCATCGCCCGCACTCCGTAGACGCTCCTTGCCGCGACCATTTTAAGGGAGCCATTTTCGAAATTTCTCTGAATCAAGCTTGCGTTCGTTTCCCAGGCCATTTTCTGGATGGACTCTCCTGTATAGGCAAACTTACCAAAAAGACATTGAAGAATTCGAACGACTCAAGGAAGTCGAACTAGAAAGAATCATCAGAGAGGCGGAGACAGATTACGAGGAATGTCGCTAGGTGGTGAAGTTTGCGAAAGAATACTTTAAGCAATCAGGTATCGAAACATTCAAACCCATCTTTGCTGAAACTATTCCCGCCGGGAGAAAAGTTTCTCAAAAAGCATTCTGAAACTCATCAAAATCCAAAATCCAAAATCCAAAATCCCTCTATCTATCCCTTTGGTTGCACAATTTGGCAGCAAATTCCACGAAAATATTCCTCTCGATCATTATGTCATGTCGGATGGTTATTGCTTTTAGCGTTGCCGAGTGAGAGCATCCTTCTCGATGATCTCCGTGATGCCAAGGAGCGCGCAAAGGACATTTTCTGTGAAATCGCGGAGCCGGTCGAGAACGATTACATCTACGCCTATTGTAACGTTGATTGAAAAAAGATGATTAGAGGAGAAGAATCTTCTAGGTTAGTTCTGCTTGTAACGATATATAAATAAAACTTCGCCTTTTTAAATAAATTTGTATGAATATCTATATTCAGTCTTCCTCTGCATTTAGGGTTTAGCTAAATGCTTTTCCTTGGGTTATATTTAAGCCGATTCGATATAGCATTGGAATTTTATAGTTTTCTCCCACTACTTCCAAGAATCCTATAGATTTTAGTTCGTCTAATATTCTTTCTAGTTCTTCATCTGTTACTCCTAAGATTCTTTTAATAGTTTCTTTATTATGTTCGGCTTTGCTTCCTTTAAAGGCTTCGATATATTGAGCTATTTCACCGCTCTCTGCAAGAAGAGTGTCATGTACTCTTTTTTCACTTAAAGCTTCTAGTCCTCTCTTTAATGCATCTGGTTCAAATAAATATACTCCATCTTTAAATTCACGTGGGTTTCTTTCTTCACGTCTTAGTTGTGCCTGTTTAGTCTCGTTTACAAGATCTATAAGGTTCCGTGGAGGGAGAACATTATTACCGTCACGAATACGTGCAAGAATCCAATTCCATGTTTTTGGCTTTTTTGAGCCTTTATCAATTTGCGGGGGAAAAATAATTGAAAAAAGGGCTTCGTCATCAATATCTGCAGAAACACCAAGAGAATTGAGAAAATCTTCCGAATTTTTAATTCGGCGACATAAAAGAGAGAAAAGATCTTCAGGCAACCATCTGATTTCTATCCGTCTTGCATTAACATGAGTTAGGTTGACAAAGCCGCCTTTAATCACCTTCCTAAATAGGTCGTTCCTGACAAAAAGTTTAAGCTTAATATTGGTATAAGCTTGCATATCGAGGTAGGTTCTAAGCAAGGCTCGTAATGCAGGGATTTCTATATTTTGAAATCCAGCAAAAGCTTCATCAAGACGATCTAATATCATCCAAACTCTGATATCTAAGTCCGATAAGCATTGATCTAAAATCTGAAGTGCATCATCACTATTGATAATTCTTTGGTGGTTTACTTCCTGAATGGGAGTGCCTGAAAAGTCAAGTCTTGACCAAATAGCTGGGAAACCAGTTTCCGTAATGCGAAGCTCTATTTCTGCCCTTATTCTGTTTATTAAGTCAAGGATTCTTGAAAATACTGTTGATGCTGATGCATTTCGTGTTCTTAAATCAAGAGCCTGAAGAATTCTGTCTAATTCTTCCATTGATTGAGTATATGCGCCTTCGCATACATCAAGAATATAGTTTCCTATTAAAGAAATTATGTAGTTTTTCCAGATAGTTATATACTGTACCTCTGATAAAATTTCGGTTTCCGAAAGACGCCGAAAAATTGGATTTCCTGAATCATTAAATCCGGCAATAAGTTCAACATCTTTGAGCTCTGGGATAGAACGATAACGATCTCGAACAATTTTGTAAATTGCAGTTTTTCCGGTTCCTTTGTCTCCCGATATTATATCATATTTATCATTGATAAAATCCATATATATTTGAGTTTCCAAAAAATATGATTGTAGCTGAACATCAAATTCAGCGACTGAGTTTCCAATATCAAGCTTTGCGAGTAAATCTTTAATACTCACTTTTTGGGCTCCCGTTTTTAACATATTTATTTTTGATAGCTTTAAATAAATTAGTTTATGTTAAATCTATTAAAAATTTATGAAGCTGTAAATATTAAATGTCAAGAGCTCTTGATCTTTTAAGGTTATCTTTTTTGAGACTAATTTTCTATTGTAAGCTTTTTGAGCTTTTGTAAGCTTTTTGAGCTTTATGGAAAGTTCAAGTCCTGGGACTGATATTAGCATTGTATTTGAAAATATAAAATCTTGTTGGTAGGGACTGGCGCTTTAATTTCTTTCCGGTTAAGGCTTCCAAGGGTTAAAGACGGGTCGAGAAGTTTGGGCCGTCCCGCGCGGGTTTTTCCTCCTTTAGACAATCCGCTTTTTGGCCGATTGTTGGTGACGAACGCTCTGTTTCAAGGAGCCAGGGGTGAAGGCTGTTTTCTGTGTGCTGATAGCTCTGCTGTGTCTGACGGGGGGGAGTTCTCTCTGGGCCGAGGAGATTCCCGAAGAGCTCTTGAACCTCGATCTCGAACAATTGATGGAAATGGAGGTCACCTCTGCGGCCCGGCATCCTCAAAAGTTCCGCGATGCCCCTTCAGCCATCTATCTCATCACCGCCGAGGACCTCCATCGTTCCTTCGACAACCAATTGCCGGAGCTCTTGCGCGGGGTGCCCGGGGTCCACGTCGCGCGGGTCACCTCGAGCGACTGGGCCATCTCCATTCGGGGTTTCAACGACCGTTTCGCCAACAAGCTCCTGGTCCTCATGGATGGTCGAACCCTCTACACGCCCCTTTTTTCCGGGGTCTTCTGGGAGAGACAGGACACAGTGATAGAAGACCTCGACCGCATCGAGATCATCCGCGGCCCCGGAGCCAGCCTCTGGGGGGCCAATGCGGTGAACGGGGTCATCAACTTCGTCACCAAAAGCGCCTGGGAGACCCAGGGATGGCTCAGTTCCGTGGTCGTGGGCACCGAGGAGTCGGAAGCCACCCTGCGCTACGGAGGGATGCACGAGGACGACCTGGCCTATCGGGTCTACGTCAAGGTCAAGGAAGTCGGCAGCCTCAAGGTGGCCCACGACGGAAGCGCTCACGACGACTGGCGCATGGGACAGACCGGTTTTCGCCTCGATTGGAACGTCTCCGAACACCGGAAGATCCGCCTCAGCGGCGACGCCTATACGCAGACGGCTTCGGTCCTCCAGAGCCAGCAGGACCTGACTTCACACGACACGTTCAAGCCCACGGATGGATACGGATTCGGTGCGAACATCGTCTTCAAGATCGAAGAGGAGCTGAAGGACAGGGGCTGGTACTTCCAGGCCTACTACGATACGGCCCGGGCCACGGGCTATCCTCTCCTCAACTGGGATCTCGACATCATAGACGCCGAGTTCCTCCATCATCTGTCGCGCAACCATCACGAGTGGACCTGGGGCCTGGGATATAGGCTCTACATCTCCGACGTTAAGAGGAGTGCCACCTACGCTTACGATCCCGCCCACAGCAAGACCTACGTGCTGAACGCCTTTATCCAGGACGAGCTCGACTTCCGCGACGGAACCCTGAAGTTCATCTGGGGTTCCAAGTTCGAATACAACGAAGACGTGGGGCTGGAAGTCCAGCCCACGGCCCGTTTCCTCTGGAAGCTCACGCACAACCAGACCCTCTGGGCTGCTGTCTCGCGCGCCGTGCGGACGCCCTCTAAGGGGGAGCTTGATGCCGTCATTGACCTCCTGTTTCCCCCCTCCTCGGACAGCGACCTCCCCTTTGTCCTGCATCTGGAGGGGAACAAGGATCTCGACTCCGAAAAGCTGATCGCCTTTGAACTGGGGTATCGCTACAACCACGCGAAGAAGGTTAGCCTAGATGTGGCGACGTTTTTCAACCTTTATGACGATTTGGTCGCCTTTCCCGTGCCCGAGACCCCGGAGTTTCGCTCCTCCCCCGTGCCCCATTTGTACGCCACGACCAAGGCCGAAAACCTCATGGACGGAGAGGCCTACGGTCTGGAGGCCTCCTTGCGCCTCAACCCCGCTTCTCGTTTCTTTTTTCTCTTCAACTACACCTATCTCAAACTCTTCCTGCACTCCGACAAACCAACGGTTTGGTTGGGAGAGGAGCTGGAAGATCAATGGCCCAAACACCTGTTTTCGTTTGTCGGGTGTTATACGGTTCTTCCGAACTTGCACGTTGATTTCCGCGTGAACTACACCAGCAAGCTGAAGTCTTTTGGTGTGCCTTCCTACTTGGGAGCAGACGTCAAGCTTCACTGGTACTTCAACAAGAATCTCGAGCTTTCCCTCGTGGCTCAAAACATATTCGATTCCGAACATCCTGAGTTCGGGCAGACATACGCTTTGCGAACGCCATTGCGTGAGGTTCAGCGAGCAGCCTTTTTGAAATTGATTTGGAAGCACTGATTGATGATGAGGTTTTTGGTCCTATTCCTTTTCGTTTTTCTCTTGTTGTCCTCTTTTTCTTCTTCTGTTTCCGGTCTGACCGAAGAAGAGCTCAAGATAGCTTTTGTCTACAACTTTTTGAAGTTTGTTTCCTGGCCTTCCGGTAGCAAGAACCTTTATCTGTGCGTTGTGGGCGAGACCAAGCTCAAACCTTACCTTTTCGCCCTTCAGGGAAAGAGCGTCAAAGATAAGGTCATTAGTGTCAAAGAATTGTCTTTGGATGTGAAAGGGGCCTTGTGCTGTAATGCCCTTTTTGTCGGCAAGCTTTCGCGCGACAAGCTGAAGATGATTATTCGCAAGGCTCAGGAAAACGGCGTCTTTACGGTGAGTGACTTGCCCGGTTTTGCAGAGCTTGGTGGCATCATCGAGGTTTTTCCTGTCGAAAACAAGTTGCGTTTCATTGTCAATTTGTCTGCCGCTAAACTCTCCGGAATCAAAATCAGTTCTAGACTGTTGAAACTGGCTATAAGGGTGATCAACGATGATAAGTCTTAGAGAAAGAATCTTTCGCTTTTTGTCTTCGGGCTCCATCAAAAAGAAGATAACCCACCTCACGGTCTTTATCAGTGCTATTTCTCTGGCCTTTGCCTCTTTGGCCTTTGTCTTCTACCTCACCTACTCTTCTGCCAAGCAGTCTTACCTCAGCAAGCAGAGTATTTTGAGTGTGCTGGCAGAAAACTCCATTGCGCCGCTGACTTTTAACGATCCTTCCTCGGCTCTCGAGACCATTTCTGCTCTCTACAAGCTGAAAGACGTCGAGTGGGTGGCGATCTTCGACAAGAACGGCGATCTCTTCACCTTCTACGCCAACAATGCCCGCGTTGACGACAAGCACGCCATCGAGGCCTTTCGGCGCATCGAGGAGTATTTGGACATTGATCCGTCTGTTTGGCAGATGTTCAAGCTGGTCTTCTGTGATCGCAACTTCTACGTGGCGAAGGAAATAGAGTTCGACGGCGACATCCTGGGCTACATCTTGCTCAAGAGCAAACTGTGGCCAGTCTACAAGAACATCTTTGCCGGGGTAACGATTTCCATTCTGTCGTTCATGTTTTCGCTGGTCATTGCCTGTTTTGTCTCGCGGAGGATTCACTTCGTCGTGTCGCAACCCATCCTGAACCTGCACCAGGTGATGAAGCGGGTCTCGAGCGAAAGGGATTACTCCCTGCGCGCCCGGCGCGAGACCGATGACGAATTGGGAGATCTCGTGGACGTCTTCAACGAGATGCTGGCCACCATTCAGGAAAGGGACGCCGACCTGCGCCAGCACAAGGAGCACCTGGAAGACCTGGTTGCGCAGCGCACCAAACAACTGGAGAAAGCCAACGAAGACCTGCGCCACACGGTGGATCAGTTGCAGATCGCCAAGGAGCAAGCAGAAGCCGCCAGCCGGGCCAAGAGCCAGTTCCTGGCCAACATGAGCCACGAAATACGCACGCCGCTCAACGGCATCCTGGGCATGGTGGAGCTCCTCATGCAAACGGAGCTGACCGACTATCAGAAACACCTCATCCAAACCATTCGTTCCTCGGGGAAGACCCTCCTTTCCATCATCAACGACGTGCTCGATTTCTCCAAGATCGAAGCCGGGAAGATGGAGATAGAGAGCGTGCCCTTTGATCTGCCGTCCCTCATCGAGGAGGTCGTCTCCCTGTTTGCCGAGCCCGCGCAGGAGAAGGGGCTTGAGCTGGTCTACGCCATCGAGCCCGGAGTGCCCAGCAAGGTCAAGGGGGACCCCGTGAGGCTTCGCCAGATCCTCATCAATCTCCTGGGTAACGCCGTCAAGTTCACCAAGGAGGGAGAGGTCTCCTGTCAGGTCAAGCTGGTCAGGAAGGAGGGCCAGCGGGCCTGGCTGGCTTTCGAGATAAAGGACACCGGTCTGGGGATCCCGCCGGAGAAGCAGAGGGCCATCTTCGACCCCTTCTCCCAGGCGGATTCCTCCATGACGCGCCGCTTCGGCGGCACGGGGTTGGGGCTCGCCATCACCCAGCGCCTGGTGGATCTCATGGGCGGGCGCATCTCTCTTGAGAGCACGCCGAACCGGGGTTCCACCTTCGTTGTCGAGATCCCCTTCGAGGTGGTGTCCTGGCAGGCCGAGGAGGAGCATCTCCTGAGCGGCCTGAAGGTCCTGGTGGTGGACGATCATCCGGTCAACCGGCTCTTCCTCGAGCAGACTCTCCAGAGCTGGGGGGTGGAGCACGAAATAGTGGCGCACGCCGAAGACGCCCTGCGCCTGCTGCGTGAAAAGGACTTCGACGTGGTCATCATTGATCAGACGCTTCCGGACATCGACGGGCTCGACCTGGCGCGGAAGATTCACGCCGAAAACCCGGATGTTTCCATGGTCCTCCTCATTTCCGGCAAGGAGGCCACCGTGGACGCGCAGTCCTTGAAGGTAAGGGCCGTGCTTTCCAAGCCCTTGCGGCGGTCGCTCCTCTTCAACGTGCTGGCGGAAATCGCCGGGAAGAAGGAAAGGGGCAGGGCGGCCTCGGCGGAGGCCCCCCACAAACCGCTGCGGGCCAAGGTGCTGGTGGTGGAAGACAATCTCATCAATCTCGAATACTGCGTCTCCGCGCTCGAGCTCCTCGGTTGCGAGGTGAAGACCGCGGAGACCGGGCGCCAGGCCCTGGAGATCCTCGAGAAGGAGAGCTTTGATCTCGTACTCATGGACTGCCAGATGCCGGAGATGGACGGCTACGAGGCCACGAAACGCCTGCGGGAGATGGAAGAAAAGACCGGCAAGCACACCGTGGTCATCGCCCTCACGGCCCACGCCCTGAAGGGCGACCGGGAGAGGTGTCTGGCCGCGGGCATGGACGACTATCTCAGCAAGCCCTTCACCATTGATCAACTGCGCGCCGTCCTCGAGAAGTGGCTCAAGGGGCGCGAGGACGCGGCCCGGACCGAGGAACAGCAAGAGGAAGAGGAGCATCCGGTCTTTGATCCGGAACAGTTGAAGAACTTTGAGGTGCCCGGACGCCCGGACGACAAGAGCCTCCTGAAGAAGATGCTCACGCTCTATCTCTCACGCGCGCCGGAGTTGCTCGAGGAGATAAAGACCGCCGCCACGAAGGGCCTTTCCGAGGAGCTCCACCGCGCTGCGCACAGTCTCAAGTCCAACTGCGCCATGATGGGGGCCATGCGGATGGCCGAGGTGGCGCGCAAGCTGGAGTTCGCCGCGGCCGAGGGGCGGAAAGAAGAATGGGCCTCGCTCATCGAGAGGCTGGAAAAGGAGTTCGAGATCGTAAAACCCCATTTGGAAAAGGTGCTCAGCGAGATCTAGCTTTCGAGGAAGTCCCGCAGGGCGCGGGCCGTGTGGGTCTCGCTCTTGAGGAGCTCCGCCGGGCGGCCCTGAAAGAGGACTTCTCCCCCTCGGTCTCCCCCCTCCGGGCCGAGATCAACGATCCAGTCCGCTTCCTTTATCACGTCCAGGTTGTGCTCGATGACCACCACCGTGTCCCCCCTCTCCACCAGGGCGTGAAAGAGCTCGAGCAGTTTGGTGACGTCCGCCATGTGGAGGCCCGTGGTGGGTTCGTCGAGGATGAAGAGGGTGCCTCCCCTCTTGCCCTTGATGAACTCCGCCGCCAGCTTGATGCGCTGGGCCTCTCCTCCCGAGAGGGTGGGGCTCGGTTGCCCGAGGGTCAGGTAGTCGAGGCCGATGCGGCAGAGGAGGTCGAGGGGTTCGTAAAGCTCCGGGATGCGGGAGAAGAAGTCTTTCGCCTCGGCCATGGTCATGGCCAGGACGTCGGCGATGCTCAGGCCGCGATAGCGCACGAGGAGGGTCTCTTCGTTGTAGCGTTTTCCCCCGCAGGTCTCGCAGGTGACGTAGACCTCCGGCAGGAACTTCATCTCCACGCGGAGCTGGCCCTGGCCCTTGCAGGCCGGACAGCGCCCTTCCTCGAGGTTGAAGGAGAACCTGGCAGGCGTCCAGCCCCTTTGTCTACTCTCCGGAAGCCCGGCGAAGAGCTCCCGCAGGCGATCCATGAGCCCCACGTAGGTGGCCGGGGTGGAGCGCGGGGTGCGGCCGATGGGGGAATGGTCCACCACCACCGTGCGCCTGAGGGCCTCGTGGCCTTCCATTCCCTTGAGCCACACCAGGTCCGTGTAGCCCCGAAGCCGGCGCTTCAGGTTCTCGTAGAGGACCTCCATGACCAGGGTGGATTTCCCCGAGCCCGAAACCCCGGTGACCACGATGAGGTTTCCCAGCGGGAAACGGACGTCTACGCCCTTGAGATTCCGCGCGCAGGCGCCCTTGAGCCTCAGAAACCCCTGCGGTTCCCTTTCCCGCGAAGAGAGCCGATAGCGCTCCGGGTCCCGCAAGACGCGGGCGGTAACCGAATCGGGGTGTTTCAACAGCTCCTCGAAGCGGCCCTCGAAGACGATCCGTCCCCCCTTTCTCCCGCCGCCGGGGCCGAGGTCAATGATCCAGTCCGCCGCGCGCATGGTCTCCTCGTCGTGTTCCACCACGATGACCGTGTTGCCCCGCTCCTTCAGGCGCTTCAGGGACCGGATCAGGAGGGCGTTGTCCCGCGGATGGAGGCCGATGGTGGGTTCGTCGAGCACGTAGCAGATCCCGGAGAGATTGGACCCGAGCTGGGCCGCCAGGCGCACCCGCTGGGCCTCGCCTCCGGAGAGGGTGTCGCCTCCGCGGGAAAGGGGGAGATAGCCCAGTCCCACCTCGCAGAGGAAGCGCAGCTTGTCCAGGGCTTCCTTCAGGATGGGGCGGGCGATTTCTTCCCGGCGGCCGAAAAATTCGAGCCCCTCGAGGAAACGCAGGACCTCTTCCGCCGGCTTGGCGGAAAGGCTCCCGAGATCAAGCCCCTTCAGGCGAAAGGCGAGCGCCTCCGGCCGCAGTCTGGTGCCCTCACAATCGGGACAGGTCCGGTCGTCTATGCGGCCGAGGCCGTCGCAGCGCGGGCAGGCCCCGGCCTTGGTGTTGAACGAAAAGAGCAGGGGATCGGGTTCCGGGAGGAAGATCTCGCAACGCGCACAAAAGGCCTTTTCACTCACGGGGATCTCCTCGACCACCCGCCCTCCGTCCTCTTCCAGGACCAGGACCACGGCCTCTCCGCGGCCTTCGTCCAGGGCCTCCCCGAGGAGGCGGAGCAGGTCTTCTTCCTTTCCGCGAGAAGGGCGGATCTCGCCCAGGCCTATCTCGATGGTGTGCTCCCTGTAGCGGGAAAGCTCCGGTATCGGCGGCATGGTGAGGAGTTTTCCGTCTATGCGGACCAGTTTTCGCCCGCGGCGCAGGGCTTGCTCGAGGATGGGGCGGTGGAAGCCCTTTCGGCGGCGCACCTTGGGGGCCAGGATCAGGAGGGGCTGGTGCTCGAAACGTTCCGTGAAGAGGAGGGCCAGGTCCTCGCGCCGCACGCTCTCCAGGGCCCGCCCGCACCGGGGACAGTGCGGCTCTCCCACCCGCGCGTAGAGCAGGCGCAGATAGTGGTAGATCTCCGTGAGGGTGCCCACGGTGGAGCGCGGGCCGGCCTGGCTCGTCCGCTGTTCGATGGCCACCGTGGGCGGGATGCCGGCCACGAGATCCACGTCCGGTTGCTCGTAGAGCTTCAGGAACTGGCGCACGTAGGCCGGAAGACTTTCGATGTAGCGCCTCTGGCCCTCGGCGAAGACGATGTCAAAGGCCAGGGTGGACTTGCCCGAACCCGAGACCCCGGTGATGACCGTGAATTTCTCCCGGGGAATGGAGACCGAAACGTCTTTCAAATTGTGGTGTCTGGCCCCGATGACACGAATGAGAGACTTCATGGCCGTTACAGGCTATTGAGATTCCGTCAAAGGTTAACGGCCCTAATGACGGGTGCAAGGAACTTTAAGCCCAGAGAAACGGAACCTTCGCTCCTAGGCGTCCTTGACAAAGAGGGGGCCCAAATATAACTGAGTGAGAGCCCATTCAGTTTGAAAAGAGCCCTCTTTAATGCCTAAGAAGACCAAGGACAAAGAAGATCGCATCCTCAAGGCCGCCATCAAGGTCTTTGCCCAAAAAGGGTTTTTCAACGCCCGTATTTCGGAGATCGCCAAGGAAGCCGGAGTCGCCGACGGCACGATCTATCTCTACTTCCGCAACAAATACGACCTCCTGGTCACCATCTTCGACCGCGAGATGACCCGCATCATCCAGCGGGTGAAGGAGGAGCTCGCCTCCCTGCCCGACGCCCGGGCCAAGCTCGAACGGTACGCCTATCTCCATCTCAGCCTGGTGGAGGAGTACCGGGACCTGGCGGAGCTCTTTCAGGTGGAGCTCCGCCAGAGCTACAAGTTCATGAAGGACTATCGCCATCGCAAGTTTGCGGAGTACGTGAACATCATTTCTGCGGTGGTGCGGGAAGGGCAGGCCGCGGGAATCTTCCGGCGGGACGTGAAACCGGGCATATTTAAGAGGGCCTTCTTCGGCGCCCTTGACGAGATGTCGCGCTTCTGGATCCTGTCGTCGCGCAAGAAGTACAGCGTGAGCACGGCGGCCAAGCAGATCGCCTCCTTCTTCCTGGAGGGCATCCTCACGGAGGAGGCGCGGAAGAGCTCTGCGGCAGCCAAGGGCAAGGAATCATCGAAGGGGAAGAAGGGGCTCAAATAGGGTTCTTGCGTGGGCGCCCGCGCGGGCGCTTCTTCTTCACCGGAGGGGGGAAGGGAGCCCAGGTCAGGTGCCAGAAACGATAGAATTCCGAGGCCTTGATGTTTGAAGCCGGGAGCTTCACCAGGTTGCAGAATTCTTCGAGTTTCTCTTTCTGGGCCGAGATCACGTGGTATGAATAGCGCCGTTTGGTGTGGAAGTTCTCGTGGACGGCAATGCCTCCGCGTTCGGCCCAGTTTACCGCCTGGGGGATGTCGCTGAGCCGAAAGAACTTTATCGGCAGCTTCTTTTGAAGAGTCTCCAGAAGCTGAGTAAGTTGGCTTTGGTAGTCGTGACCCATCGAAAAAGACAATCGGTCTCTCCGAGGGAGGACTTGAAATGGCCGAACCGGTAAAGCACAAACGCCGAACAGCCGAAACGGAGATCGAAATTTCCTTCAATCCGTGGGGGAAGGGGCAGGTTCGGGTCTCCACCGGCGTGGGATTCCTCGATCACATGCTCCATCTCTTCGGGGTGCACGGAGGCTTTGACCTCGAGATCTCGGCCCGCGGAGACCTCCACGTGGACTTTCACCACACCGTGGAAGACGTGGGCCTCACCCTGGGCGAGGCCCTGGATCGGGTCCTGGCGGATCGCTCCGGGATCAGGCGCTACGGGGAAGCCACCATCCCCATGGAGGAGTCCCTGGCCCAGGTGGTGGTGGACCTGGCGCGCAGGCCCTGCGTGGTGATCAAGGGCGAGATCGGGGTCGAGAAGATAGGCCAGTTCGACACGGAGCTGGTGAAGGAGTTCTACAAGGCGCTCGCCATGAGCGGGCGCTTCACCCTGCACGTGCGCTTTCTCTACGGTGAAAACGCCCATCACCTGGTGGAAGCCAGTTTCAAGGCCCTGGGGCACGCCTTGAGGGCGGCTTTGAGCCCTCACGAGGTCCAGGTGCTCTCCACCAAGGGCGTCCTTTGAGGGAGACCCATGAAGAGATGGCTTCCTTTGTTCCTGGTGGTGCTCTTTCTCTGCTGTTGCAGTCATCCGGCGGATTACACCATCTATCCGCAACTCGGGCGCATAGCCGTTCTTCCCTTTGAACCCATCTGCCCGGGCCAAAAGGAAGACGAGATCACCTGCGCCTTCAGCGGGAAGATCATTCCCGGCGAGGTGGCCTCGGAGGCCGCCCAGGTGCTGACCGAGCTCCTCTATCGGAAGCTCGAAGGCAATCCGCGTTTCCTTCTCGTGCCGCCGGAGCAGGCCGAGGCCCTGTGGGCGGAGGTCCTGGCCGAGCATCCCAACGCCAGCGCCTATCAGCTCATCGCCGAAATAGGCCGGCGCCTGGGGGTGGACGCCGTGCTCTACGGCAAGGTCTTCCGCTATCGGGAACGCAAGGGCACCGGCTTCTCCGTGGTGGAGCCGGCTTCCGTGGCCTTTGCCCTTATCCTGGTGCGGACCTCCGACGCGCGGGTCATCTGGCGCGGCTGGTTCGACGAGACCCAGAAACCCCTCAGCGAGAACATCCTGGCCCTCAAGCTCTACGGCAAGATCCGCTGGCTCACGGCCCGGGAGCTGGCTGAACGGGGGCTTGAAAAGGTCCTCTCGGAGTTTCCCTATCTCAAGAACCTACCTGAGGAGGAGTAGGAGGATGCACATCGCCGTCGTGGGGACGGGTTACGTAGGATTGGTTTCCGGGGCCGGCATGGCGGACTTCGGCATGAAGGTCATCTGCGTGGACAAGGTCGAGGAGAAGATCGAAAGCTTGAAGCGCGGCGAGATCCCCTTCTACGAGCCGGGTCTCAAGGAGCTCGTGCAGAAGAACGTGGCTGCGGGAAGGCTTTCCTTCACCACGGATCTGGCCGAGGCCGTGCGCCAGGCCCTGGTCATCTTCATCTGCGTGGGCACGCCCCCTCGCCCCGACGGTTCGGCGGATCTCTCTTTCGTCGAGGAGGTGGCCCTCTCCCTGGCCAGGGTCATTGACGACTACAAGGTCATCGTCACCAAGAGCACCGTGCCCGTGGGCACCAACCGCTGGATCAAGCAGCTCATCGACGAGAACAAGAAGGAAAACGTCAAGGTGGACATCATCTCCAACCCGGAGTTTTTGCGGGAAGGATGCGCCATCGAAGACTTCATGCGCCCGGATCGGGTGGTCATCGGCGGGGAGAGCCCGGAGGCCATCGCCATCATCAAGGACATCTACCGGCCGCTCTATCTCGCGGAAACGCCCTTTGTCATCACCGATCTCGAGACGGCGGAGATGATCAAATACGCCTCAAACGCCTTTCTGGCCACGAAGATCAGCTTCATCAACGAGGTGGCCAATCTCTGCGACAAGGTCGGGGCCGACGTGGTCACCGTGGCCAAGGCCATGGGGCTTGATCCGCGCATCGGTCATCGCTTCCTCAACCCCGGTCCGGGGTTCGGCGGGTCTTGCTTCCCGAAAGACGTCATGGCTCTCGCCTATCTGGGCCGGCAGAACGAAAACCCCATGCTCATCCTCGAGGCGGTGCTCGAGGTCAACCGCCGCCAGAGGATGGTCACCGTGGAGAAGGTGGAACGCATGTGCGGCGGAGACCTCTCCGGAAAGACCGTGGCTGTCCTCGGTCTTTCTTTCAAGCCCAACACGAGCGACGTGCGCGAGTCTCCGGCGCTCGACATCGTCGAGGAGCTCGTGAAGCGCGGGGCCACGGTCAAGGCCTACGACCCGGTGGCCATGGAGGAATTCAAGCGGGCCAAGCCCGACCTTCCGGTCATCTACGCGGAGGACCCCTATCAGGCCGCCGAAGGGGCCCATTGCCTCCTCATCCTCACCGAGTGGAACGAGTTCCGTTATCTGGATCTTGACCGCATCAAGGAGATCATGGCTGAGGCAGCTATCGTGGATGCCCGAAACATCTACGAACCCGAGCGCATGAAGAGACTCGGCTTCCGCTATCAGGGGATGGGGCGGGGCAAACTCAATTCGGCTTGATGGCGCGCCCGGGAGGACTCGAACCTCCAGCCTTTGGGTTCGAAGCCCAACGCTCTATCCGGTTGAGCTACGGGCGCTTGGGAAGCTATTTTAACGGCAATCAACGGAAAAAGGCAAACTTTTTGCGCGGCAAGGCGGAAGTTCATGGAATTCATTGATCTCAAGCGGCAATATCGCGCCTATCAGGAGGAGATCGAGGCCGCGGTCCTGCGGGTCCTGCGCAGCGGGCGCTACATCCTGGGGCCGGAGGTCGAAGAGCTCGAAAAGGCCCTTGCAGCCTACGTGGGGGTGCGCTGCGCCGTGGGCGTCTCTTCCGGCACCGACGCCCTCCTCCTCATCCTGAAGGCCCTGGATATCGGCCCGGGCTCTGCCGTGGTGACCACGCCCTTCACCTTCGTGGCCACCGCGGAGGTCGTAAAGCGCGTGGGCGCGCAGCTCATCTTTGCCGACGTGGACGAAGAGACCATGAACCTTTCGCCCGAGGCCGCGCGTGAGGCGATCCTTGAGGCGAAGCGTCGCGGGGTTTGTGTGCGCGCCGTCATGCCGGTGAGCCTCTACGGTTTGCCGGCGGATCTCCCGGCCTTCGAGGCTCTCGCGCGCGAGTTCTCCCTCCATCTCGTCGAGGACGCCTGCCAATCCTTTGGCGCCGCCGTAGGAGACCGACGTTCGGGAAGCTTCGGTCAGGCCGCAGCCACGTCTTTCTTCCCGGCCAAGCCCCTGGGGGCCTACGGGGACGGCGGCATGGTCTTCACCGACGACGAGGGGCTGGCGGAAAAAATCAGGGTGCTTCGGGTCCACGGGCAGACCAGGCGCAACTGGTGCGAATACGGCGGCATCAACGGGCGGCTCGACACCGTCCAGGCCGCGGCCCTTTTGGTCAAGTTTCGGCACTTTCCCGCAGAGCTTGCGCGCCGCCAGGAGGTGGCCAAGCGCTATCGGGAGGGGCTTTCCGCGGCGCCGCTTCGCTTCCAGAAGGTCCCCGAGGGTTACCTTTCGGCTTACGCCCAGTTCACCGTGCGGGCGCCGGAGCGCGAGGCCCTGCAGGCGTCTCTGGCGGAAAGGGGCATCCCCACCGCGGTCTACTACCCCTATCCCCTCCATCTCCAGCCGGCCTTTGCCGAGGCCGGGTACCCGCCAGGGAGCCTCCCCGTGGCCGAACGCCTGGCCGAAGAGGTGCTCTCCCTTCCCATGCACCCCTTTCTCGAACCCGAAGAGCAGGATAGGATCATCTCCGCCATTTGCGAGTTCTACGGGGTCTGAGATGGAAGCGCTCGAAAGAATCAAGAAGCGCGTGCGCGTGGCCGTTCCCTTCCCCATGCTGGTGGAGCGATATCTTCCCCTGGTGCTCGAAGAGGGCATCGTCCCGGAGGTAGGGCTCGATCATCAGGCCCTTGACCGCTTCCCGCCGTCCGAATTCGAGAGGGTGGCCAAAATCTTACGCGAGAACGGGATAAGGCCCACGGTGCACGCCCCGTTTTGCGATCTCTCTCCCGGGGCCTTCGACGGGCTGGTGCGCGAGGCAAGCCTCAGGCGCCTCGAAGAGGCCCTGGAAGTGGCGCGGTTCTTCGAACCCGAGGTGGTCGTCCTCCACAGCGGCTATCATCCCGGCTATCACAAGGAGAGGCAGTCCGCCTGGCAGGAGCTCCTCCGTCCGGGACTGGAGAGGCTCGTGAAAAGGGCAGAGGGCCTCGGCCTTCGCCTGGCGCTTGAAAACGTCTTTGAACCGTATCCGGAGCTCCTCACGCAGGTGGTCGAAGCGATAGACTCCCCGGCCCTGGGCTATTGCTTCGACGCCGGCCACGCCCTGGCCTTTGCCCGCTCTTCCTGGGAGCCCTGGCTCTCGGCCTTCAAGGAACGGCTTTTCGAACTCCACGTCCACGACAACGACGGCTCCTGGGACGACCATCTCGTCCCCGGTCGGGGAAAGATTCCCTTCCCCGAGATCTTCGCCTTCCTGCGAAAGGAAGGGCTTTCACCGGCCATCACCTACGAGGCCCATCGGGAAGAGGACGTCCTTCCCGGGCTTGCCTATCTCGCTTCGCTCCTCTTGGAGGAGAGATGAAGGATTTGGTCTATCTCGACTACAACGCCACCACGCCGGTGCTCCCGGAAGTGCTCGAGGCCGTGAGCCGCGCGTGTCTCGAGACTTACGGCAACCCGTCTTCCTCGCATCTCTGCGGTAAGCGGGCAAAGGAGGTCCTCGAAGACGCCCGCCTGAAGGTGGCCCGCCTCATCCGCGCCCAACCCGAGGAGATCGTCTTCCTGAGCGGGGGCACGGAGGCCAACAACCTGGCCATCCTGGGGACGGTGTTCCGGCATCCGCACGGGCACGTGATCACCTCGCGCATCGAGCATCCCTCGGTCCTGAATCCCTGCGTCCATCTCCTGGAAAAGGGCTACGACGTGACCTTCCTTCCCGTGGACGCCAAGGGCTACGTGGACCCCGAAGACGTGCGCCGAAACCTCCGGCTGGACACGAGGCTCGTGACCATCATGCTGGCCAACAACGAGACCGGGGCCCTGCAACCCGTCTCGGAGATCGGGAAGATCTGCCGCGAAGCCGGAATCCCCTTTCACACCGACGCCGCGCAGGCCGTGGGCAAGATCCCGGTGGACGTGGAGGAGCTCTACTGCGACCTCTTGACCATTGCCGGACACAAGCTTTACGCCCCCAAGGGCATCGGGGCGCTCTACGTGCGCCGGGGCTACGAACCGGAAAACATCCTCTTCGGGGCCGGGCAGGAGCGCGGCCTGAGACCGGGCACGGAGCCCGTGCCCCTGGCCGCAGGGCTCGGGATGGCCTGCGAGGTAGCCCGTCGTGACCTCCCGGCTGAGGCCGAGCGCGAGAGGGACCTGCGGGAGAGGCTCTATCAGGGCCTGCGCGAGATCTTTCCGCCGCTCGTGCGCCACGGGGACCCGGCCCGCACCCTGCCGAACACCTTGAGCGTCTCCTTCCCCGGTCACGCAGGGAGCGAAATACTGGCGGCCCTCCCGGAACTTTGCGCTTCTACCGGCGCCGCCTGCCACGACCGGAACGTGACCATCTCCCACGTGCTGGCGGCCATGGGGGTGCCGCCGGAGGTGGCGCAGGGCACGCTCCGGCTCTCCCTCGGACGGATGACCGGTCTTCCGGAAATCGAGCGGGTTCTTTCCCTTTTCCGGCGTTATTTTTCACGTTAAGGTGATCTATGCCGCTACTTGAAGAAATCGCCGCCAACATCCTCCTGCCGCTGCGCATCCGCAACTTCCGCCTCTTCTTCATCGGTCAGAGCATCTCCCTCATCGGCACCTGGATCCACACCACGGCTCAGCGCTGGCTCCTCTACGAACTCACGGATTCGGCCTTCTTCCTGGGCATCCTCGGGGCCATGGGGAGCCTTCCGGTGCTCCTCTTCTCCCTGCCCGCAGGCTATCTTGCCGATCATCTGCCCAAGCGGAACCTCCTTCTCATCTCCCAGACCGTGGCTTCGCTCCAGGCCGGGATCCTGGCGGCCCTGGTGATCACCGGAAGGGTCCAGGTCTGGCACGTGCTCGCCCTGGCCTTTGTGATGGGCTGCACCGTGGCCCTTGAGTTTCCCGTGCGGCACTCCTTCATCTACGAGCTCGTGGGCAAGGAACCTTTGGTGACCGCGCTTTCCCTCCATTCCACGGCCTTCAACTTGGCCCGTTTCCTGGGGCCGGCCATCGCCGGGTTTCTCATGGCGCGCTTCGGTCTCGGGAGCTGCTTCTTGGTGAACGCCCTCTCCTATCTTCCGGTGATCCTCGCCCTCCTCCTGATTTCGCTGCCCAACGAGAGGCGGGGAGAGGTCAAGCGCCCTCTGGAGGGCCTGCTCGAAGGGCTCCGCTTTGCCTGGCGCACCAAACCCATCCGGGCCACGCTCTTCCTCATCGCGGTCACGAGCATCTTCCTCCTGCCCTACGCCGTGCTCCTTCCGGTGCTCACGCGCCAGAGGTTCGGGGGTGGGGCGGAGGAGTTCAGCTTCATCATGGCGGCCAACGGCCTGGGGGCCCTTTGCGGCGCGCTTTTCATGGCGAGCTTCGGCCGCGAATTGAAGCGCGACCGCTTCATCCTCTTCAACCTGGCCCTGCTGTGCGTGTGGCTCTCCGTCACCGTGCTCAGCACGAGCCTCTACGCCGCGGCCTTTTTCCTGCTTCTGGCGGGTTTCCACATGGTTTGCATGTTCACCTCGGCCAACGCTCATCTGCAGCTTAACGCCACCGACGAGATCCGCGGGCGGGTGCTCAGTCTCTTCAGCCTGAGTTTCCTGGGGCTCTTTCCCTTTGGGAGCCTTCTTTCCGGGACTTTGGCCCAGCACTTCGGGGTGGAGAGGGTGCTCCTTTTCGGGAGCAGTACGGGGCTGGCGGCGGTGATCCTCGTCTATCTCTGGGGTTTCGGGCGCAAGTTCTAGTCTTCCCAGAAGCCGGTGCGGCGCAGGAATTCTTCGTCAATCCCTCGGCCCTGGTAGGGTCCGAGCAGGCGCTCCACGTATTTTCCGATGAGATCCACCTCGATGTTCACCCGGTCTCCCGGGCGGCGGAAGCCCATGGTCGTGAGCTTGGCGGTGTGGGGGATGATGGCGAGCTCTATTTCGTGGTCGTAAACCCGGTTCACCGTGAGGCTTATGCCGTCGATGGCGATGGAGCCCTTTTCGATCACGTAGCGGGAAAGCCCCTGGGGAAGCCTCACGCGATAGAAGATGAACTCGCCCTTTTCCTCCCGCCGGGTCACTTCCCCTATTCCGTCCACGTGGCCGGAGACGAGATGGCCTCCCAGGCGGTCTCCCAGGCGGAGCGCCCGTTCCAGGTTGACCTTCTCCCCCGGGGTGAGGGTGCCGAGGGTGGTGCGGGAAAGGGTTTCCGGCGAGACATCCACGGCGAAGGTGTCTCCGCGGAGGTCCACCACCGTGAGGCAGGCCCCGTTCACGGCGATGCTGTCTCCCAGCTTGGTGTCCGAAAGATCGAAAGGAGCGCGGATTTCGAAACGAACTCCGCGGGAAAGGGGCGCTTTCTTTACAATCTCACCCAGCCCTTCTACAATGCCGGTAAACATCTCTGACCTCCCAGGTGTATGCCTGCGCCGCTGATTCTCATCGTAGAAGACGAAGAAGATATTGCAAGATTAGTAGCCAAGGCCCTGGAAAAGGAAGGTTTCCGAACGCAGCGCGCTTCTAGCCTGGCCGAGGCGCAGGAAAAACTCAACAAAGAGACCCCGGATCTCCTCATCCTGGACCTCATGCTCCCGGATGGCGACGGCTTGGAGCTTTGCAAGGTGTTGCGCTATCAGGAGCCGGGCCGCCATCTTCCCATCATCATCCTCACCGCCAAGGGGGAGGAGATAGACCGCATCCTGGGTTTTGAGATGGGGGCGGACGACTACATCGTCAAACCCTTCAGCCCCAAGGAGCTGGCCCTGCGGGTGAAGGCGGTGCTGCGCCGCACGCGCACCCCGGAACCCGCGGAGGAAGGGGTCCTTCGTTTCGGCGACCTCTCCATTGACGTGGCCCGCCACGAGGCCCGCGTCCGGGGGGAACCCGTGTATCTCACGCGCACGGAGTTCAATCTCCTCCTCACCCTGGCCCGGGCCCGCGGAAAGGTGCTCACCAGGGAGATCCTCCTCGACAAGGTCTGGGGCTACACCTTCGAGGGATACGCCCGCACCGTGGACACCCACGTGCGCCGTCTGCGCAAGAAACTGGGCCCCTGCGCCCATCTCATCGAAACCGTCTGGGGGGTGGGCTATCGCTTCCGCACTTGAGATACTCGCCCTTTTCGCCCTGCCGGCCCTGGCGCTGGTGACGTTCCTCTGGGTGCGGGACCGGCTGCGTTTTGAAAACTTCAAGCGCCAGTCCGCCAGGATCCTCGGTCTGGAACGGGCAGACACCTTCTCCCTGCTGAAGGGCCTGAAGCAATGGAAGGAGAACCTCCATCGTGCGGAAAGGCAACTCAAGGTCTACACGGCGCTCCTCGAACCCCTGAAGGAAGGGGTGGTGCTGACGAACGACGCCGGGGAGATCATCCATCTCAACCCCCGGGCCGCGGATCTCCTCGGTCTTTCCCGACGCCAGAGGGGGCTCAACCTGAAGGAGATCCTGCGCGAGGAGACCCTCTGGCAGGCCCTGGCCCAGAAGGAGGCGGCGGTCCTTGAGATCGAACTCTTCTGGCCCTTTCCGCGCACGCTCGAGGTGACCATGGTGCCCCTAAGCGAAGGCTTCGTGGGCTTTATCCTCCAGGACGTAACGCCTTTCAGGCGCCTTTCGGACATCCGGCGGGATTTCGTCTCCTATCTCGCCCACGAGATAAGGACTCCCCTCACGGCCATCGAGGGCTATGCGGAGAACCTCCTGGACGAGGTGCCGGAGGAGCAGCGCGAGGAACTGGCGGTCATCCTACGCAACGCGCGTCGCCTCTCCCGCCTGGTGAAGGACCTGCAGACTCTTTCCCGGCTCGAGCTCCAGGGCATCCCCGCGGAGGAGTTCGAGGAAATAGACCTGCGGGAAGTGGTCTCCGCAGCCACGGATCTCATGCGTCCCAAGTTCGAAGAGAAGAACCTCAAGCTGAGCCTTGACCTGCAAGAGGCCCGTATCCGCGGCCACTTCGATCATCTCCTGCGCGCGGTGGTCAATCTCCTCGACAACGCCGTCAAGTTCAGCCCGGAAGGAGGCACCATCGAGATAAGCCTGACCCCCGATCAGGGGACGTGGGTCCTTTCCATCCGGGATCAGGGGCCGGGGATCTCTCCGTCGGAGAAGGAGAGGGTCTTTGAGCGCTTCTATCGCGGGCGCCGCGGGGACAAGCAGGGCACGGGCCTGGGGCTTTCCATCGTCAAGCACATCGTCCTGGCCCACGGCGGGCGGGTGGAGGTGGAAAGCGAGCCCGGAGCCGGGGCCACCTTTCGCCTCATCCTTCCGGCTTCAAACCCCGATGAGCGCCGGGCCTCCCTCTGAGGGCTATATCTCGAGCGTCATTCCGTCGTAGGCGGCGATGACCTCAAGCCCCAGCCTGCGCGAGAGCTTTTCCGCCACCTGGGCGGGACGCGCCCGGATCATGGTCATGCCGAAATGCGTGAGGACGGCCTTTTCCGGCCGCAGTTTGTCGAGGATCTCCTCCACGTCGCGCACGCAGAGGTGCTGCACGTTGGGGGAGGGATGGGGCTTGTAGCGCACGACGTTGATGACGAGCACGTCGCAGCCCTTGTAGGAATCAAGGAGCCCCGGGAAAAAGAGCGTGTCCACCATGAAACCCACGCGCTTTCCGTCGAAGTCGAAGATGATCCCGTAGGTTTCGGCGGTGTGGTAATGGCGGCAGGAGGTGCGGAAGGTGATCTCGCCGATTTGGTACTCCCGCTCGGGTTTCAGGATCTCGATCCTCTTGAGATAGGGGCGCAGATAGCGCAGGACCACGGCGGTGTCGCCCTCGAGGCACTCCCGCGGGGCGAAGAGGACCCCGCGTTTCTTGAGCCCGCCCTCGGTCAGGCCGTCGATGAGGATGTTCACGTCGTTTGAGTGGTCGAGATGGGCGTGGGTGAGGATGATGCCGTGGAGTTTCTCCACGTCGAGCCTGGGTTTGGCGTGCGCCATGCGCACCAGCGTGCCCGGGCCGGGATCGAGCATGAGGCGCGTGTCCTCGTGCTCGATCCAGGTGCCTGCCGAGGACCGGAGCTGCTTGGCCACTACGTAGCGCGCCCCAGCAGTGCCGAGAATCTTGATGACGGCCATGGTTTTTGCCTAACTGCTTAGCGAATCGTTGGTCTCTTGAAGAGACTTGTTTGACACCACCGAAGACAAATCTTCCTTGCTCAAGGCCAAAGAGTAGTGAAGTATGGTCTGCAAATCGATTTTCTGGGAGGCGTCTAATATCTCAATGCCTACAATTTTCCCTTCCTCTGTGGTGTCTAGGTTTACCCCTTCTTCGATTTCCACCACGCCTTCCGGCTTTTTGTTGCTCAATTTGATATAGAGAGCATCAGCCTCTCGGTCGTAATAAATTTTCATTTTTTGAGCCCTCTTTTTAAGGGATAATTTGTGATCACAAAAACGGTATTTTCTGTTATGTCGACTACGATCTTTATAGGGAACTTAGATTCGACAGATTTGAAGATAATTTCGTGCCTCCCTTGAGGGAGGGATCTTTCTTTTATTGCTTTTTCAAGTTCTGTCAAAGAAAGCTTGTATAAATTAGCTCGACGTCTAGCATGTCGAGAAAATTTGACTTTCATTTGATAATTTTAAGAATTTTTCCTCAGCATGGCGAGGACTTTGAGGCGAAGCCCCTGGAGGCGGATGAAGCCCTCGGCGTCTTTCTGGTCGTAGAGGGTGTCGGCCTCAAAGGTCGCGAGCTCCTTCAGATAGAGAGACTTTTCGCTCTTCCGACCGACGACCATGGCGTTTCCCTTGTAGAGCTTTAAGCGCACGGTGCCGGTGACGTTCTTCTGCGTCTCGTCAATGAAGGCCCGCATGGCCTCCATCTCCGGAGAGAACCAGAAGCCGTAGTAGATGAGCTCGGCAAAGCGCGGCAGGAGCTGGTCGCGCAGGTGCATGACCTCCCGGTCCATGGTGAGGTGTTCCAGGGCCCGATGCGCCGCATGGAGCACCGTGCCGCCCGGGGTCTCGTAGACGCCGCGGCTCTTGATGCCCACGAACCGGTTTTCCACCATGTCCACCCGGCCCACGCCGTGGCGCCCGGCAATCTGGTTGAGCTTGGCGAGAAGGGCCGCGGGAGAGAGCTTCTCGCCGTTTACCGCCACGGGGACCCCTTCCTCGAAGTCTATTTCCACGTATTCGGGTTCATCCGGGGCCTTCTCCGGGGAGACGGTCATCTGGAACATGTCCTCCGGGGGTTCCTGCCAGGGGTCCTCGAGGATCCCCCCCTCGTAGCTCGTGTGGAAGAGGTTGGCGTCAATGGAGTAGGGTTTTTCCTTGGTTACGGGCACGGGGATGCCGTGCTTCTCGGCGAAGGCGATGAGGTCCTCGCGCCCGCGGAACTCCCAGATACGCCAGGGGGCGATGATCTCAAGCTCCGGCGCCAGAGCCATGTAGGTGAGCTCGAAGCGCACCTGGTCGTTTCCCTTGCCCGTGGCTCCGTGGGCCACGGCGTCGGCCCCCACTTCGCGGGCCACCTTGATCTGCTCCTTGGCGATGAGGGGGCGGGCCAGCGAGGTGCCCAGGAGATAGCCGCCCTCGTAAACGGCGTTTCCCTTGAGCGCCGGGAACACGTAGTCGCGCACGAATTCTTCTTTCAGGTCGCGGATGATCACTTCCTCCGCGCCAGTAGAAAGGCCCTTTTCGCGCACGGCCTCCCAGTCTTCCTCCTGGCCGATGTCCGCGCAGTAGGCCACCACCGGACACTGGTACTTCTCGATGAGCCACTTGAGGATGATCGAGGTGTCGAGCCCCCCGGAATACGCTAGGACGATCTTTTTCGGTTTCATAGAAAGACCCCGCTGAAACAGAAATTTTGCGCCTTAGAGGGACTATCTTTAACGTGGAAGGGAAAAAAGTGAAAGGGGGCGTTCGTCAAAACGCCCCCTTTTTCTGCGTCTCGAGGTCTTTAGAGGGTGCAGTTCTCAAGGACGTCCTTGGGGATGAGCTTGAGGGCCGGGTTGTTGCGAAGGCCCTTGGTCTCCCCGTTGACGTCGATGATGACGATGCGGCCGAAGCCCTTGCCGTAAGCGTTGAGGAAGTCGTAGACCGCACCGACGATCACGAGCTTGCCCTCTTTCACCAGGTCACCGTAGAGCTTCAGAGCGTACTGGACCTGATAGTGGACGTTGGCCTCGACGTTCTTGAGCCAGGCGTCTTCCGTGACCTTGCCCCGGATGGGGATCTTGAGGGCGTCGAGTTCCTTCTTGATCCCCGGGGTTTCGTGAGAATAGTCACCCATGGCGGCCTTCACCGCACCGCAGTGGGTGTGGCCCACGATGAAGAGAAGCGGGGTGTGCAGATGGAGCACGCCGTAGTCAATGGAACCCTCGGAGTTGGGGATCTGGTTTCCGATGTTCCGGATGACGAAGACCTTGTCGATGGAGGAATAGGGAAGGAAACCTTCGGTTTGCACCCGGGCGTCGGAGCAGGTGATGAAGGTGACGAACGGGTGCTGAGCGTTCATGTAGGCTTCGAAGTCCGCGGCCTTGTGCTCGCGCACGAAGGCGTCGTTGTTGAGCACCACCCGCTTCACGGCCTCGGCCGGGCTCATCTTGCCGCCGCCGTGGCCGCTGGCCCACACATCTACGCTTCCGTAAGCCAGAAGCAGACAGAAAACAAATACCAGCGAAAGGACACTTTTCAGGGCGTTTCTCATACGTCCCACCTCCTACGATGTAAAAATTTTCTCCTGTTAGCTCACAGATCAGAATTTTTGTCAAGCATAGTGTTTGTGCCTCACCGAGAAGTCATCCGCGCTGATTCCCGGATTTTAGATTTTTTGAATCGAATTTTCGCTTTAATGAATTTTTTCGGGATTTGGTTTTCCGATAACGGTTTTGCTTGAAGTTTCGGGGGGGCGAGCTAAAAAGAACTCGTTTCGAGGAGGAAAGGGTATGATCACGCTCCTGGATTACGGTGCCGGAAACGTTCGCAGCGTGGTGAACGCCATCGAGAGCCTGGGCGAGCGCGTGAAGCGCGTGGAGCGCCCGGAAGACATCCTGGCCGCGGAAAAGCTCGTCTTCCCCGGGGTGGGAAACTTCGGGGCCCTCATGCGCACGCTTGAGCGCCGGGGGCTCATCGAGCCCCTCAAGCGATACCTGGCCGAAGGGCGGCCCTTCTTCGGCATCTGCCTCGGGCTCCAGGCGCTTTTCGAGGAGAGCGAAGAGGCCCCCGGCATTCCGGGCTTCGGCTTCTTCAAGGGCCGGGTCAAGCGTTTCCGCACCACCCTTTCCGTGCCCCACATCGGCTGGAACGGGATCAAGGTCCGTCAGCCTTCGCCCCTCTTCCACGGCCTGAGCGGCGAGGAGAAGTTCTACTTCGTCCACTCCTACCACGTGGCGCCCGAAGAGCCGGAGATCGTCCTCACCTCCACGGACTACGGCTACGAGTTCGTGAGCGCGGTGCAGAGGGGAAACGTCATCGCCACGCAGTTCCATCCGGAAAAGAGCGGGCAGGCCGGGCTCAAGCTCCTTGAGAACTTCCTCAAGGGCGCGCCGGCGGCCAAGCCTCCCCACACGCCGGAAAAGACCCGCCTCGCCAAGCGGATCGTGGCCTGCCTTGACGTGCGTACCAACGACGAGGGCGACCTCGTGGTCACCAAGGGCGATCAATACGACGTGCGCGAAAAGGGCCGGGTGCGCAACCTGGGCAAACCCGTAGATCTTGCCCGGCGCTACTACACCGAAGGGGCGGACGAGATCACCTTCCTGAACATCACGGGCTTTCGCGACTTTCCGTTGAAAGACCTCCCCATGCTCGAGGTCTTGAGGCTCACCTCGAAAAACGTCTTCGTGCCGCTCACCATCGGCGGGGGCATTCGCGACTTCACCGACCGCGACGGGCGCCACTACACCGCGCTCGAGGTGGCGGCGGAATACTTCCGCTCCGGGGCGGACAAGGTCTCCATCGGAAGCGACGCCGTGCTCATCGTCGAGGAATACCTGCGCACGGGAAAGGCCACGGGCAAGAGCTCCATCGAGACCATCTCGCGCGTCTACGGGGCCCAGGCGGTGGTCATCTCCATTGACCCGCGGCGCGTCTACGTGGACTCGCCGGAAAAGACCCATCATCCGGTGATCGAGACCGAGATCCCCGGCCCCAACGGAGAGCGCTATTGCTGGTTCCAGTGCACCATCAAGGGCGGACGCGAAGGCCGGGACGTGGACGCCGTCACCCTGGCCAAGGTCTGCGAGGAGCTCGGGGCCGGCGAGATCCTCTTAAACAGCATTGACCGCGACGGCACCAACCAGGGTTTTGACATCGAGCTCATCCGCGCGGTGAAGGAGGCGGTCTCCATCCCGGTCATCGCCTCAAGCGGGGCGGGTGCGCCGGAGCACTTCTACGAGGTCTTCACCAAGACCGACGTGGAAGCCGCGCTGGCCGCAGGCATCTTTCATCGCCGGGAGGTGGCCATCGAGGAGGTCAAGCGCTATCTCGCCGAGCGGGGGATAGAGATTCGCCCGGTGTTTCGCGAGGAGCTCCGCTAGAAGACCGCTTCCGCCGGGACCACCGGTCCTTCGGTGCACACGTGGAGATAGCCGCCTGCACGCCGCTTGACCGCGCATCCCAGACAAAGGCCGAGCCCGCAGGCCATCCGCGCCTCAAGGGAAAGAAAGGTCCTCGCCCCGTGTCTTCGGCCCACCTCCGCCACCGCCTGGAGCATGGGCCAGGGCCCGCAGGCGAAGACTTCTCCTTCCGCGCGCGCCAGGGCTTCCTCCAGGAGCTCGGTCACGAGCCCCCGATGCCCTAGGCTTCCGTCTTCGGTGGCCACCTTCACCGTAAGCCCCAGCCGGCGAAAGGCCGAGAGGCGCACCAGGTCCTCCCGGCTTCGGGCGCCGTAGAGGAGCTCGACCTCGATTCCCCGGGCGAGGAGCTCTTTGGCGGCAAGGTAGAAGGGGGCCACGCCCAGGCCGCCGGCCACGAGATAGACCCGAACCCCGGAAGGCGCCGGGAACCCCCGGCCCAGGGGGCCGAGGATCTCGATCTCGTCGCCGGCCCTCAGGCGGGAGAGGAGGGCCGTCCCCCGCCCGCGCACCTGGATGAGGAAGGTGAGGCGGTCTCCCTCCCGGTCGTGCACGGAGAAGGGGCGCGCGAGAAGGGGGTCCTTCCCGGGCCAAGCGCGGAGCATGCAAAACTGGCCCGGTTGTACCTTCGGCGCGGTCTCCGCTTCCTCGACGCCGAGGAGGAAGACGTCGCCTTTTAAGGGACGATGGAAGACGACCCTGGCCCGTTTCACAGACCGAACCTTTCGAGCACCAGACAGAAGACGATGAGCATCCCGGCAAAGATCAGGGCCACCGGCACCGTGGGGGCGTGGAGCAGGGCCGGAAACGTCACCTTGCCGAGGTCTCCCACCGGAAGGACCTTGGCCGCCCAGAAGTCGTAGGTGTGGGCAAAGACCGCGGCCCCCACGAGCCCGCCGAGGATGCCGAAGAAACCGTCGTAGGTCCCCTCGGCCAGGGCCCCGCCGGTGGTGCCCGGACAATAGCCGAGGATGGCCCAGCCCAGGCCGTAGATCACGCCGCCGAGGAGGTTGGCCAGCACGTGGGTGGGTTTTATGGCGTAGGTCACGAGCCCGAAGTGGGCGAGGAGGTTCACCCCTACGGCGCCCACGATGACGCCGGTGAGGAGGAACTTGAGGATGGTGAGGTCCTTGAGGGTGAGGAGTCCGATGTGCTTTTCAAAGCGCAGGATGCGCGCCCGCTGGAAGATGTAGCCCCAGATGATGCCGGTGATCAGACCGAGGAGAAGTTCCATCTTATCGCCTCCTTCGATAGAGGATTAGGGCAAGCGGGATGCCTCCGATGAAGAAGCCCGCCACGGTGATGAACCCCGAAAGCGAGAGCTGGGACATGCCGGAGAGTCCGTGCCCGCTGGGGCATCCGCCGGCCAGTCTGGCGCCGTAGACGATGAGGAACCCTCCGATGAAGGCCGCGAGCGCCCGCAGGGCCGGGTTGGGGCCGAAGCTCTCCCTCCAGCGCGTGGGCACGAGGCGGTTCTGGAACTCGCCGTTCTTGAGGGCGGCGATCAGGGCCCCGAGGGGCACGCCCACGAAGACGAGCATGACCTTCCAGTCCACCTTGGGGACGTATTTCTGATAGTAGGCCAGGTTGAGGCTCTCCGGGGAAGTCGCCTTCTCTATCAGGCCCGCCACGCGCACGTAGGCCGTAGAGGTGCCGAGATAGTGGGGTTTCCCCAGAAGGTGCTGGGTCACCAGGACCGAAGCGATGAGGAGGACGCCGGTCAGGAATCCTCCGAGATAGGGCGACCAACCGTTTTTCATGAAGCCACCTCCTTGAAGAAAGGTTCGAATTCCTCCCTGAGCCGTTCCGGCGGGGTGAGGATGAGCTCCTCTCCCAATTGACGCTGGAGGAAGTAGTCGTCCGTGCGATAGGCCTCGTAGAGGTTCTGCCTGGTGATGAGGCGCACGTGCGGGGCAAACCAGCCGGTCTCCTCCCGCAGGGGCGGAAGGAAGAGGGTGAAGTTGAAGGGGGCGTAGCCCAGCTTGGCGTAGCCCTTGAGCGTGGCCGAGATCCCGCGGGCCAGGGAGATTATGTCTTCCTCGGTGATTTCGTTAAGCGCCGAGACCTCCGGCAGGATGCCGAGGACCTCGTTGGTGCCGCGCGGGGCAAAGCTCGTCACGAAGACGGCCCGGCCCAGGCGCGCCAGGAAGCGCTCCCCGCGCCTTTCCTCCTCGGCCACGAGATCCGGCCAGTAGCTGCGCCCGGTTTGTGTGAAGTAGCGCCAGGAAGCCGTAAAGAGGCGTCTTTCCTCCGGGCTTGCCTCCGGATTGGCCACCACCTGAAAGTGCGGATGGACAAGGCTTGCCCCGGCCGGAGGCAGGAAGTTGGCGCACACCGCACCGAAACGGACTTCCGGGTCCTTCTCCGCGCAAAGCCTCAGGAACTCGATCCCCAGCGCCAGGCCGTCGGCCACGAGCTTCGGGGAGAACTCCTCCAGCCGGCGGAGATGGGCCTCGCCCACGGCGATCACCGCGTGGCGCACGGCCACGGGGAAGAGGTTGGGAAAGAGCGTGCACTCCCCGCGCGCCAGGCGGCCTCCGGGGAGGAAGTCGTCCGGATAGCGGGGCGTGACCTCCCGCACCTTGGGCGGACACATGAAGCAGGCTTCCTTCGTGGCCTCGGCGATCTTTTCCACGAGGCCCCAGTCGTGCTCCCCGAAGAAGAGCCGCACCTTGTCTTCGAGGATGGGGTTGAAGATGGCCAGGTGTCCGGTGAGGGGGTCGAAGCGGCGCTCGACCTCCTGCTCCTCCAGGGCAAAGTTGTTCAGGGGGTTGTGAAAGAGGCGCTTGCTCTTCTCGGTGCGGAAGACGATCATCTCCTACCTCCTTCGCGGGGGCTGATTAACGGGTAATCCTCAAGGTCTAAGCTTTCAAGGTTGTTTCCAGACGAGGAGCTCTACGTCCCGGTCGGGGAGCGCGCGGCGAAAGGAAAGTTTCAGGGGAAGGTCCCCCGGACGCCAGGGTTCGACGCCCTTGCGCCAGAGATAGTAGGCCTCGCGGGCCCCGAGGAAGTCCCGCGCGTGGCGCACGAACTTTCCCACCTCCCCGTAGCCGCGGGCAAAGACAAGCGGCGTCTCTAGCCCGCAATCTTCCCTTCCCACGTGGCACACGCGCGGCCAAACCCCGCTTAGCCCGTGTCTTTCGATGAAGGACTCCATGAACGCCACCCGCGGGGCGTAGGCCTCGAGGAGATGGATCTCAAGCTCCGGCCGGGCGATCTTCACCACGAGCCCCGGGATGCCGGCGCCAGTGCCGAGGTCTGCGGCCGGCGAAAGGTCGGGCAGATGGGCGGCGAGGAAGAGGGAATCCAGGAAAGGCCCGCGGAGCCTTTCCTCCACCCCGCGCACGGCGGTGAGATGGAGCTCTTCGGCGTGTTCCTCGAGGGCCTCGGCCAGGGCCACGAGCCGCGTCCAGAACGGGGCTGGATCAAGGCCAAAGGGACGCAGGCGCTCCCTGAGAAAGGAAAGGGCCTCGGAATAGGGCATCAGGCCGCTTGCTCTTGGGTTTCCTCGCTGCTTGCTTCCCGGGCTTGCTTGTGGGCCAGGGCCGCTTCCACGAAGGCCACGAAGAGGGGATGCGGCTCCATGGGTCGTGAGCGGAACTCCGGATGGAACTGGCAGCCCAGGAACCAGGGATGGTCTTCAGGCCGCAGCTCGACGATCTCCACCAGCTCTCCGTCGGGTGAGATTCCGCTGATGACCAGGCCCTTTTCCGTGAGGACGTCCCGGAATTCGTTGTTGAACTCGTAGCGATGCCGATGGCGCTCGAAGATCTCGTCCTTCTGATAGGCCCGGTGCGCCAGGGTCCCCTCCACCAGGCGGCAGGGATAGGCCCCGAGCCGCATGGTGCCGCCCTTTTCCGTGTGCTCGTCGCGCACCTCGACCTTCTGCGTGCGGTAGTTGAACCATTCCCGCATGAGATAGATCACCGGGTAGGGTGTCTCCGGGTCGAACTCCGTGGAGTTGGCCTTCTCGAGCCCGGCCACGTGGCGCGCGAACTCGATGACCGCAAGCTGCATCCCCAAACAGATGCCGAAGAAGGGGATGCGGTGTTCACGGGCGTAGCGGATGGCGATGATCTTGCCCTCGATGCCGCGGGTGCCGAAACCTCCGGGCACGAGCACGCCGTCAACGCCTTCGAGCATCTGCGGGATGCTGTCTGTGGTGATCTCCTCGGAGTCGAGATAACGGATGTTGACCTTGGTGCGGGAGGGGATGCCTCCGTGCACCAGGGCTTCGTGGAGCGACTTGTAGGAGTCCTTGAGATGGACGTACTTGCCGACCACGGCGATGGTCACTTCCTGCTTGGGGTTCTTGAGGCGCCAGACGAGGTCCTCCCACTCCTTGAGGCGCGGTTCGCGGGTCCAGATGTTGAGGAGGTCGATGATCTTTTCGTCGAGCTTTTCCTTGTGGAAGATGAGGGGGATCTCGTAGATGCAGTCCACGTCCTTGGCCGTGATGACCGCGTCTTCTTCCACGTTGCAGAAGAGGGCGATCTTGCGCTTGACCTCCGGGGGCAGGAAGCGCTCGGTGCGGCAGAGCAGGATGTCGGGCTGGATGCCGATGGCCCGAAGCTCCTTGACGCTGTGCTGAGTGGGCTTGGTCTTGAGTTCTCCGGCGGTCTTGATGTAGGGCACGTAGGTGAGGTGGATGTAGAGGGTGTTTTCCCGCCCGAGATCCGCGCGCATCTGCCGGATGGCCTCAAGGAAGGGCAGGCCCTCGATGTCGCCCACGGTGCCGCCGATCTCCACGATGGCGATGTCGATCTCGTTTCCGGCGAGCTGGAGGATGGAGGCCTTTATCTCGTCGGTGATGTGGGGGATGATCTGGACCGTGCCTCCGAGATAGTCCCCCCGGCGCTCCTTCATGATGACCGAATAGTAGATCTTGCCCGAGGTAAAGTTGTTCTTCTGGCTCATCTTGGCGGAGGTGAAGCGCTCGTAGTGCCCGAGATCGAGGTCTGTCTCCGCCCCGTCGTCGGTGACGTAGACCTCGCCGTGCTGAAAGGGGTTCATGGTGCCGGGGTCCACGTTGATGTAGGGGTCGAGCTTCTGGAGGGTCACAGTGAGGCCGCGGGCCTCGAGTAGGGTGCCGATGGCTGCCGCAGCCAGCCCCTTGCCCAGGGAGGAGAGCACCCCTCCGGTGACGAAGATGAACTTGGTGTGGAGCTTATGTCTGCGAGGCATGGAGCACTCCTTTCTTTCACTTAGCTTTGATGGAGACCTCGGCCAAGATACGTTCGTTCCTGGCGTCCACCAACCTGATGCGGTCTATCTCTTCGGCCTTCAGTTTCTCGGGAAGGGTGACCACGAAGGTGGCTCCCTCAAGGGTCCCGATCTCCTGCAGGAGACCGTCTTTCGTCCCCACCAGGACCACGGTTTGCGGGAGGGCCCGATCCAGCTTGACGATGAGGACCTGCGAGCCGTCTCCCCTCTCCTTGAGGATCACCCGCCCGGATACGCCCTGCACCACGGGTTCGAGGTCCCACTCCCCGAGGACCACGGTCTTCCCCTTCTCCGCCCGCAGGGAGAGGAGGTAGAACACCACCACCACGAAGAGGAGATAGACCAAACCGCGCGAGATTCGATTCACGCTTCCACTATATTCGCCTGCCGGACCTCTTCAAGTTTTTTTCCCGGCGCGGGTTTTGCACAATTTCGTCAAAATTAAGAGGCCGTAAATAACAAACTTGTAAAATTATACCCGCTCCGCGCGCGGTTTGCTTTTCGTAAGTCAGCTACTTGTCGTTGGTTGGCCCCTGGTCTCGCCTTTGCAAATTAACTCTCGTTGCGAAACGAAAAATTACAAAACTGTCAGGAGGGGCTTCATGATCAACACGGGTGATACCGCGTTCCTCATGATCTGTGCGGCTTTGGTCTTTCTCATGACACCGGGTCTGGCCATGTTCTACGGCGGGCTCGTGCGGCGCAAGAACGTGCTCGGCACCGCCATGCAGAGCTTCATCCTCATCGGCATCATCGGGCTCGAATGGATCTACCTCGGCTACACCCTCTCCTTCGGCCCGGACATCGGGGGCTTCATCGGCGGGCTCAAGTACCTGGCCTTGAAGGGCGTCGGTCAGGAGCCCCATCCGGATTACGCTTCCACCGTGCCGCATCTCGTCTTCATGATCTACCAGTGCATGTTCGCCATCATTACCCCGGCCCTGATCACCGGGGCCTTTGCCGAAAGGATGCGCTTTATCCCCTTTCTCATCTTCAGCCTCCTCTGGGCCATCCTGGTCTACAACCCCGTCTGCCACTGGATCTGGGGCGGCGGTTTCCTGGCGAAGAAGGGCGTTCTCGACTTTGCCGGCGGGCTGGTGGTGCACCTTACCTGCGGCGTGGCGGCCCTGGCTGCGGCCCTGGTGGTTGGTCCGCGGAAGGGCTTTGGGCGTGAAAGCTTCGTGCCCCACAACCTCCCTCTGACCCTCCTCGGCACCGGGCTCCTCTGGTTCGGTTGGTTCGGTTTCAACGGCGGTTCGGCGCTTGCGGCGAGCGGTTTGGCGGCCAGCGCCTTTGTGGCCACGCATCTTGGCGGCCTTTGCGGGATGCTCATGTGGGTCTTCGTGGAATGGATCCATCGCGGCAAGCCCACCACCTTGGGGGCGGCCAGTGGGGCCATTGCGGGGCTCGCCACCATCACCCCGGCGGCGGGTTTCGTGGGGCCGAACTCCGCCGTGGCCATCGGCCTCATCGCCGGTCTCGTGTGCTATCTGGCCGTGCTCCTCAAGAACAAGCTCCGCTACGACGACAGCCTCGACGTGGTGGGTATCCACGGGGTAGGCGGTCTTGTCGGCACCCTTTGCGTGGGGATCTTTGCCTCCAAGGCGGTTAACCCCTCCGGAGCCAACGGCCTCCTTTTCGGCAACGCCTCCCTTCTCGGCACGCAGATCTTCGGCATCGTGGTCGTGGGCCTCTACACCCTGGTGGTAACCTTCGTGCTCCTCAAGCTCGTGGACGCCCTGTTCGGCCTGCGCCTGCCTCTTGAGGACGAAGTGGCGGGCCTTGACCTCTCCGAGCACAGCGAAGAGGCCTACAACTTCTAAAATCAAGTTTCCCGCGCCCTCCGCCGAAGAGAATCCTGATTCCCTTTGGTGGAGGGCGTTTCCTTGTTGGCCAAGTCTTTCGGGGCCGCCCTTGTGGGCATCAAGGCCCTGCCGGTGGAAGTGGAGGTTGACATCTCCCACGGGCTTCCCGGCTTCAGCCTGGTGGGCCTTCCAGACAACGCGGTCAAGGAGAGCCGCGAGCGTCTGCGGGCGGCCATCAGGAACGCCGGCTTCGATTTCCCCACCCAGAAGATCACCGTCAACCTGGCCCCGGCGGACGTGCGCAAGGAAGGAAGCGGCTTCGACCTCCCTCTGGCCGCGGCCCTCCTTGGGGCCACGCGCGTCCTTCCGGAAGAGGCCCTGGCGCAGACGCTCTTCTGCGCGGAGCTCTCCCTTGACGGGAGCCTCAAGAAGGTGCGCGGCATCCTGCCCGTGGCTTTGCTGGCCAAGGAGCTCGGTTTCCGGCTGGTGCTCGCGCGGGCCGACGCGCGCGAGGCCGCTTTGGTGAAGGGGCTTGAGGTCTGGCCGGCGGATTCCCTGGCCCAAATGGTGGCCCTCCTCCGCGGTGAGGAAGCCCCCTCTCCGGTGGAGGAACCAGAACTCCACGGGGAAGACGAGCCCCTTGAGGACTTGGCTGACGTGGTCGGACAGGAATCCGCCAAGCGCGCGCTTGAGATCGCCGCCGCCGGCGGGCACAACCTCCTTTTCGTCGGCCCTCCGGGGGCCGGAAAGACCATGCTCGCCAAGCGGCTTCCCGGCATCCTTCCCGCGCTTTCCTACGAGGAGGCCCTTGAGACCACGCGCATCTACAGCGTGGCCGGGCTCCTTTCTCCGGAAAGGCCCCTTGTCACGAGAAGACCCTTCCGGGCCCCGCATCACACCATCTCCGACGCCGGGCTCATCGGCGGAGGCGTGCATCCGCGCCCGGGGGAGATCTCGCTGGCTCATCACGGGGTGCTCTTCCTCGACGAGCTCCCGGAATTCAAGCGCAACGTGCTCGAGGCCCTGCGTCAGCCGCTTGAGGAGGGGCGGGTGACCATCTCCCGCTCAAGCCTTTCGGTGACTTATCCCGCCCGCTTTCAGCTCGTGGCGAGCATGAACCCTTGCAAGTGCGGCTACTACGGCGACCCGCGCCGGGCGTGTCAGTGCAGCCCGCACGAGGTGCGGCGCTATCGGGGAAAGATCTCCGGGCCTCTTCTCGACCGCCTGGATCTGCATCTCGAGGTGCCGGCGGTGGATTACGAGGCCCTGGGGGCGGACCGCCGCGGGGAGCCCTCTTCCCGCGTGCGGGAGAGAGTGGAAGCGGCCCGCGGTCTTCAGCGGGAGAGATACGGACATCCGGCCAAGCTGAACGCCCATCTGCGCGCACAGGAGATCAACCGCTTCTGCGCGCTCGACGCCGAAGGACGGACCATCCTCGAGAAGGCCGCGCGGCGGCTAAACCTCTCCGCGCGGGCCTATCATCGCATCCTCAAGCTGGCGCGCACCATCGCCGACCTGGCCCGGGAAGAGCAGATCCAGCCGGCGCATCTGCTCGAGGCCATCAACTACCGGGCGCTCGACCGTCTCCTGGCCCCTTGAGCTTACTTGTTGGCCAGCTTCTCCCGGTAGGCCTTGAGCCTTTCCCGGAGCTTTTCGTCGCTGAGGGCGAGTATCTCCACGGCCAGCATGGCCGCGTTTTTCGCCCCGTTGATGGCCACCGTGGCCACGGGGATGCCCGGAGGCATCTGCACCGTGGAGAGGAGGGCGTCCATCCCGCCCAGGGTGCCGGCGGCAATGGGCACGCCGATCACCGGAAGCGTGGTCTCCGAGGCCAGGGCGCCGGCCAGATGGGCGGCTAGCCCCGCGCCGGCGATGATGACCTTGATGCCCCTTTCCTCGGCTTCGCGGGCGAACTTGCGGACCTTGTCCGGCGTGCGATGGGCCGAGGCCACCATCACCTCGAAGGGCACGTCGAATTCCTTGA
>Ga0256835_1000290_pt1 | contig 39507 bp, 51 predicted proteins | sample PIR30metaG_FD_185972 | JGI IMG/M metagenome (GOLD analysis project Ga0256835, IMG submission 185972) | Hydrothermal vent microbial communities from East Pacific Rise, Pacific Ocean - PIR-30 | ecosystem: Environmental > Aquatic > Marine > Hydrothermal vents | place: Pacific Ocean: East Pacific...
CAGGGCCCGCGCATTTGCAGTGTCGGCGTCAGTTCCGGTAAAACGACGGAACATATCGCGCAGATCCGGCACCCGGAATTGCGTGGCCGAGAAGTCCGAGAACCAATGCGCGCCGCGGTTCGCCTGCCAAATGGCCTCGGTCTTGACCAGGCCCTGCTCCTGGGCGTAGCCCCAGAGGCGGGCGTAGTCCGCTTTCGACAGCAAACCGCCGATCGCGTCGACCTCACTGACCAAGGGGGTGGCTGTATGTCCATCCAGCGGTCGACCGCAAAGCGACGATCGGTAGCCGTTGAAATAGGCACTCGTCGACCAACGCCACACCTCTTCGCACTCAGTGACGATGATGGGGCCGACGTCCTGCGTGGGCAGTGCAGTAATGGAGAAGATAGGCGGCCGATTCCCCACGGCCGTGGTGATCAGCTTCTGGATCGCCTTGAGCAGCAAGGTGTTGTCGTTGCGATTCAACGTCTGGCCGCCCCCCAGGATGACGGACACAAGTTCTTCCTGCATACCGTTGAAGGCATAGGCGGGCCACTGCGTTGCGGGCTTGTTCGTAGCGGGGTTGCCGTCGGTCGCCCACCCGGGCGTGCCGGTCGCAGGTGCCGTATCGGCCTGCTCCTTGGTAACGGTGTATGGTGCAATCAGAAGGTCCATTCAGGTCTGCTCCGAATACGAGAAATTGAGCAATGTGTGCGCAGGCTTCGAAGCCAGCAGCTCACATTGCAGGACGTTGTTATTCCAGTAGGCGAAAGGGCCGCCAAACGAATCGCCGAAGTGAAGCCGGTTGACGGTAAAAGTAGGCGCATTCACCTGCCAGGCATGCGCCCAGTCTTCCCCACCAAAAGGCGTGCCGAAGCGCTTTCCGAATCGGGATGGCATAAATTGCCTCACGACGACGTCATAGCCCAGACGGTTCGCCAACGCAGTGAAATACGGTATCGACTGCCCGCCCGTAGCCGTAAGCCTCGCGACAACCTGCGCCCGGCGCGCCTGGATCGTCGGCGCCGGCCCGGCACATGGGTCCGGCAAGCCCAGAGTCAATTCCCACTCTGGAAGGAGTTCGTAGGTCGAGCCAGGAAAGGCATCAACCAGAAGTTGATTTGCGCGAGCCGTATTGACCTCGTAAACCGTTACCAGGCCAAGCAAAGCGCGACTCTGAACGCTGCTTGCATCCCGCGACCAAACCCGCCCCCGCGGCAGGAGGCTCATGAACGCCTGGAGGAAGTCACCAGCTCGTAGTTTCAAGCCCATCCCTCACCCCTATAGGTACGTGACGCCACCAAGCGTTGGCAGCTGTCCAATAACGTTCGTGACGTTGCCGGGGTATACGGTCACAACGCCATTTACTGTGCCGGCGACCTCGACCAGAAGCCACCCCGAAGCGCCCGAGACGCTGTTAATCGCGCCCTCGATGTCATTGCGGTTGATCGTCCCGCCGCGGGCATCTCCAGTTCGAAACAGCACATCTGCCAGCGCGGCCGAAATCGCGCTTCGCGTCGCCGCACCGGCGCCAGAAAGTCCAGACAACTTGAAATGCAAGCTGTTATCCACTGGCGCGCACACGAAGACCAGAGCGGTAACGGGCTGCAGCGCGATCAGCGCATCAGCCAACACCAACTGGTCGCCCGTTGCGACAGCGGCACGCGGCAAGCCGTCAGGCCCCTGATCATGCTGCGACACGCCGTCGTTCCCCTGGGGAAATCCACCGTGCGGAGCCTGTGCCGTATCCATCATGAACCGCACGACCACCGTCCCCGCCCCCATGCCGTTGGGCGAGCACCAGGCACGGCTTACCCCCGGAACGGCCAGCGCCCAGCGGACGTAGTCATCCGCGTTGCCACCGTGCGGCGTCTCCTGATAGGCGGCAATGACACGCTCGCTGTATGCGTCCGGGGACTCCACATCGGCGCCGGTAGCGATCGCGCCCACGACTGTGCCAGTGGATTGCAGGCCCGTGATGGTCGATGAAAGGGTCACAGGCGTGCCGGCCGGACAATTCCCTGCCGCTCCAGCCGCCGTAGCACGAAGGACGACAACCGCCTTTCCGTCCAGGCCGACCGCTTGAGTCGCATCGACCGTGTAGGCCGTTCCATCCGCCCGCTTGATTTCGACCCCGGCGCTGATGACCACCCCGGCCGTCCCAGTGAACTGGGCGGAAATCACGGCCGCCACGGCGTCCTTTCGGAATACATTCTTCATCGCCCCCCAGCCCGCCAGGTATTCGTCCGTCGCGGTCCAGGGGACTGCTTGCTTTGAGATCCAGTCGATATAGCCGAAGTGCAGGTGCGCAAGGCCGGCCTGAGCGACGCCCAGCACGCGCAGGACAGCTTTGCGCAGGAGCGCATTCGCTCCATCCAGGGTCGCGTTGATATCCGCCAGAACCTGATTTCTCAGCTCTGACAACGTTGGACGAGAAAATGGCATATCAGTTGATTCCGTTCCAGGCCCAAAGGTATTTCCCCGTGTGCAGGGAATCACCGCCAGGCGAATAGGCAATGATCTGGGCGCCGAGAAAGGACTCTCGGACCCACTCCACGCTGATGTCGAAGCGCGCCACAACCCCGTCGTCGATCAGCCACTTCAGCGCCTCGGCCAGATAGTCGTAGGCACGGTTCAGCGTCGTCTGGGTCTGCTTCTCTCGCTGCAGGAGCCAGAGCTTGCTACCCAGAGGCGCGTCAGGGTCGAACTGGTCGCCCCACCAGCCACGAGGATCGCCGGTTCCATCCGGGATGACGTCGTCGGGGGCTGCCATTGCGTCAGTGAAGACGCTTACCAGCATGGCCGTCGCAAGGTCCGCGCCGGTGACCAACGCGCCTTCAGACAGCAGCCAATCGCCATGAGCAACGCCTGCATCCCAAACTGTGCGGATATCGCTCATTGAGGCTCCCCGGGCTTTTCCGATGTCACAGTCGCACTGCCACTCTGGACGTTCTTCACAGGGTGGTGGTGGTCGTTGTACACATCGCGCATGCCCTTCATGGTCCGATCGTTGGTCTCGAAGTTGTCTTGCATGTCGCCCAACGACTTGACCATAGGTGCCCGCAGCTCGATCCCGCCAGGCGCAACGATGGTCAGCTTCCCGCTCAGGTTCCAGGTCACATCTTTCGCGTTGTTCACGACAACGTCCTGGCCGCCGGCATCAACCACGATCCCACCCTCAGCGGTCAGGTAGACATACTTTCCATCTGCGCTGTACAGCTTCGTTTCACCAGCCAGCAGACCGCGCGGCCGACTCCCTTGATGGTTGACGCCGACCACCATGGTGGACGATCGGTCGCCCGAGACCGCTGCCAGAGCAGCGTCAGATCCCACCGGAGGATTCGACGTAAGGCCGAATTCCTGCGGACGCACCCGCCTGTCCGCCATTTCCAACCCGCTGGCCCTCACCTGCATCAACTGCACCGGCCCGCTGTCATCCACGGCCGTGACGACACCGCGCCCGACCATCATCTGAAGCCGGCGCCACAGCCGTTCGATTGCTTGTTCCATATCACCCCACCACTTGATCCGGTGCGAATTGAGCCCAGATGAAGGGCTGCTGATAGAAGGCCTGCGGCGGCATCAGCAGAACGTCGCAGGTTGTACCTGCGCGTCCGCGGTTGTAGGTCGTCTCGGCGATCAACCACGATACGGGAGCGGCCTCGGACCCCAGCTTCAAGGACGGAATCGCAAGGGAAGCCATCGTGTTGGGCGTGTACAGCGTGCCCGACGAGTCCCGCCAGTTGTCGGTGTTCAGCCGGACAAAAAATGACCGTCCCTGCCGCCGAGACATTTCCCACTTCGCCCTGTCTTCAGCCACCATGCTTCCGCCCAGAAGGTTTTCCGACAGCACAACCCGCGGCCGATATCGAGGCACGCTTTCATCCACCAGATGCGCGATCTGATTCGGAGCGCCACCTACATCGCTGAACTGATCCAGCCCCTGATATATCGCGTAGTAGTCGCTGAACTTCTGATCCATCGAGTACGACGCGACGGCCGAACCGATATTCACGCCCTCCTGGAAGCCACTAGCCGCGGCCTGTAGCCCGATGCCTGACAGCAGAAGATCGCCCGACGGTGTGTCGTACAGCAGGAGACCGCGGTATCGGCAAACCCGCTCCAGGATGTCATACGTGCTCTCGCCCGCGATGATCACCACCTGCTCGATGGGCGCGCCTTGGTTCGTACCTTCAGCCAGGCTCGCCTTGATCCCGAACGGTGCGCAAAGCGTCTGAGCGATATACAGCGCGCTGGCATTGGTGAGCTGGAACCCGTCGAATACCGCAGCGCAATCCACGATGTCCTGGCACTTGCTGCGGCCCACCAGCGTGACCGAATGTGCGCCGTCGGTGAACGAAGGCACGAAGCGATCGACCCAGCCGGTGGAGACGCGATCGCCTCCGAGGAACACTTCGCAGTAATCCCCGGGCTGTACCTGCATATCCGGTCGCGTCGCGATGGGATAGCGGTCAGTCATCTTCACCAGGAAATCAGAGGGGCATCGCTCGATTCCCCTCGTGAACCGCACCTCCTGCCACCCCCCAAGAACGCGCGTATTGGACAGCTCATAGCCCCGTCCGACACGGGTCGAAGTGGACACACGCAGCGTCAGATCATCACCATTCATTTCGACAGTGCCTCAAACTGGGGCGGCATAAACGCCGGGTGGATAGGATTGACCTGGCGCACAAGTTCTCCGGCTCTCGCCGGATCCCGGTAGATTCGATTTGCCAGCGCCAGCGCAGGCTGGGAGGCGTTGAAGGAAAACGCCCCCATCTGTGCCAGATTGCCCCCCCTTGCCTGAAGGTCGGAAACGACGGCCTTCCTGAGCTGACGCAATGCGTCATAGCTGGCGTCGTCACCACTATCGCCAGCAATCAGGATCTCGGAATCCAAAATTCCGACAACGTCCGTCTGCACCCTCGCGGCATCCTCTTGCGAGAACGGCTGATAGTCCGCCGCCGCCTGGGCCAATGCTGCGATTGCCACGCGTCGAAGATGGGCAGAACATGCGACGTTGGCCGTTGCAATGGCCTGCCCGATAGGCGACTCGGTAGATTCGCCGGCGGGTTGGAACACGGCCAGGCGGCCAAGCATCGCCATGCCATCCGCCGGGTCAACGGCCGTCGCGGCAACAGACTGCACAAATGCATTCGCAGCATCGCCATATGCCGACGTATCGACGATATTCGCGGCCGCCTGTTGCAACTTGACGCCTGCAGCAACCACGGCCGCACTGGCGGCCACATTGGCGGTTAGCAGATCGGCCGCCGACGCGCTGCCGGAAGCCTTCCGATTGGAGGTCAGGAAGCCCGAATTTCCGCCGCCAAAGAGGCGACCGAAATTGCCGCGCAGGCTCGACACTGCATTGAATACGCGTCGGACGCCGTTGACAATTCCAACCGTCATCTGGTAGTAGCGCACCGCGGTGTTGACGACCTGGCGAACCACTGCAACGCCCTGCCTGATCGCCGCAGCGACCTTGCGCGCCATGTCCAGCAGGCTACCCTTTCGAACGGCATCCGCAGCCTTGTTCACCTGGTCGCCCGTCGATTCACCGGCTTGCGGATACTTCCGTTCGCCGCTGACGATCAGCGACATCGTGAACTCGAATACGCGCCCCAGATCCTTCCGCTCCTCCAGCTCCAGATCCAGACACACAACGTTCGCGACAGTCCCCAGAGTCGGATGAACCAGCGTCTTCGGCCCGGCGGTCTCGCAGACCGTCAAAAAGGCTGCACGCTGGCCGACTACGCCGCCTCCCCCATAGATGGCGCTGTCCTCGATGAGGAACCCGTGGATCCGGAACTGCCTGGGAAGCTTCCCCTGATCCTCTGCCCATACCTCATCCCGATATGGATACACATGGACAGCCTGACGGCGACCAGCGTGCAGGCGCGCCCCGTTCACACCGAACGGAACGCCCCCATAGGAAGCTTGCTGCAGCGAAGCCTCCCAGCTGCCGGCGCCAGGCCCCAGCAGGTCGCCAACGGCGTTCGCAACGCCGCCAATGCTGCCTGCGACCTGTACGACGTCCGAGATTTTCATGGCATAGCCCCCAGGCCCATTGAATAGTTCACGCGCGCTGACATGCCCGCGCCATCACCACTGTTTGTGTCGACGCGTGTACCCGGTGGCGCCGATACGTTGACCTGCAAAGTCAGCTTCTGCAGAGAAGCATCCAGCGCATCCTTGAGGCCATCGAAGCCCGGACCGTTGCCCATGCCCGGCGCTCCGGCAGCCGCGCCCAGTGCGGGATTGGCCGCTTGGGTAGATCCTGCGGCGCCGCCGCCCATGGCCCCAAGAATCCGGTCTGCCATGATTCCGCGCTTGTACTTTTCCCCTTCCACGTCAGCAGGACGCTCGTGGTATTGGGACACGATGGCCGCAGCCCTGTTGGCGCTGGTCGCACGCGCCAACAGGTCGCCAGCTACCCGCTGCTGGCCCGGACCGTTGCGCAGCTCCCAGTCGAAGAACTTCAGCTGGTCTTCCAGTGTCGAGTCGCGGATATCGCGCTTGAATACTCGCTTGAAATCTTCCTGACGGTCCGGGTGCCACTGACCGATCCCGTAGGCCTTGCCGCCATCCCCGACGCTGTAGGGATTGCCGCCGGACTCCTGAAGAATGTTCGCGGCGATACCGGCGGCCTGCTCTTTGCTCCATCCCATGCCCATGAACTTTTGAGCGATATCCAGGATCTTCGGATCGTTCGTTCCACCGGGCGCATACTCCCCGGGGGTCAGATAGCTCTTGCCCTGCGCTCGCCCTGCGCTTGCCAGCGTAGCGTCTTCACCCGCGTTCAGGTCCTTGCTGTAGAACAATGCGCCAGCGCCGACTGCATACGGGTTCAGGATCCGGGCGTACCAGGGCGCACCAGCCGCCGCTGCACCAGCCCCGGCCGCACCCGCTGCACCGGCAGCCGCCGTCGCCTGGAGGGCGGTGGCGGCCGCCTTGGCGGCCGTCAGGCTTGCCACCAAGGCCGCCAGGGAAACACCCCATTCGGCCATAGTCGCCGCGAACTTGATTGCCACAATACCCGCCAAGACATTGCCCCACCCGCCAAAGGTGTCGGCGATCTTGTTCACGCGGTCGTACCACGCCCCCCAGTCGATACTGGTGATCCACGAGGTCAGCTTCCCGACCGCCTCGGCCAGTCGGTCCGCGATGTTCACGCGGTTCTCATCCAGCCATGAGGTCAGCTTCTCGATCATTGGCGTCAGGACTGGAATGAGCTTGTCGCCAATCGTGTTGGCAAGGGCGCCCGTGCTGGCCTTCAAACCGTTGATCTTGTCCTGGAAGGCCGAGGCGCGCTCGATCGCTTCCTCTCCGAAGATGTAACCCCTCTTTCCGGCCTCGGCCCGATCAGCGTCGAACGTTCCCCGCTGGATCATGGGCAACAACGACCCCATACCCAGTGCATCCGCAGCGGTACGTTGACCAGCGGGGTTCTTGATCTTCCCCAGGGCGGTCATGATGTCGCGCTGGGTGCGCTCGTAGTCAATCTGGCCGTCCTTCCCCCGGGATATCCTCACGCCCAGCCGCGACAACAGCATCATGGCTTGAGGATTGGCCCCAAACGCGGCCTCTCGAATAGTGTTTTGCGACGACAGCATGCTCTGGTCGAACTGCTCGGCGGTCACACCGGCACGCTTGGCGGCGTAGTGCCAAGCCTGCAGGCCCCGCGTCGACATGCCCACCTGGCGCGAGGTTCTCTGCAGGCTCGATCCCAAGTCGCCCCATCGTTGTGCTAACGCTCCCACGCCGGCCGCGCCCGCCAGGCCGACAAGCGCCGACATGCCGGGGATGATCGAGGAAATGCGATCAGCGGCAGCTCGCGCGCCCTGCGAAATCGAATTCAGGCCTGACGTGATCTTTCCAAGCGCGGTAGCGCCAGTCTTGCCGATACTCGTTAGGCGCCCCGACATCCGGGCAGCTCTATCCCCGATACGCGAGAATGAGTCCCCGACCTTGTTGCTCACCTTCGACGCGTTATCTATCGCCGAGATTCGGAATGCCAGTTCATTGGCCATGTTGTGCCTCCAAGCGCTCTGCCATGTCGTGCCACCACCGCAGTTCACTCAGCCGTAGCCCCAGGACGTCACGCGGCGGCCAGGCGTAAAACTTCGCCGTAGCCGCCGCCATAAGGCCCCAATCAGGCACTGGCCGGACTACTTTCCCACGCTGGAATCCTCGTCTCCGGCGTCGACCTCGTCTTCGTCGCCAGCCATGAACGAAGTCAGGTAGTTGGCCGCCGTGGTGAAGTCGCGCGCCCCGATGCGGTTGATCACCGCAATCGGAACCCCCGACACCTTGCCGATGAGCTTGCGCAGCGCATCGCCGGCGTCTTTCGAACTGTCCTTGTTGAAAGACAGGACTTCCTCCACGATCGGTTCGCGGAGAACCAACTCGGTGAAGGTTTCGGCATCGCCCCCCTGGCCCAGGGTGACAGGCTTGCGCAGGGCGATGGTCAGTTCGTCGGGAATCTCTTTCTTCGGCATATCAGCTCACAGTCTGTTCGGAAACGAGGGGACCTTCGAACTTGACATCGAAGGTGGCTTCAGTGGTGTCGACCTCCTGCGCATCGACGCAGGCCATGCTGCGGCCCACCACGGTCTTGCCGTTGGCGAGCTGCAGCACCACCGTCGCATTGCGCATACGGTTGAAGTCGTAAACCGTCAGACTCCCCGCATCGCGGGCAGTGAAGGAAATCGAGCCAGCGACCGGCATTTCCTTGACGCCGTGGTATCCGTCCTGGCCCACCAGGCTGGTGCGGGTAACGGTGGAGGGGCTGTACTTCGCCGCCCCTTCCAACATGTAGGAATTGCCGTCCACCGTGATTTGCGCGGTGCCGGCCAACAGATTCGCCATAATCGGCTCCTATAAATGAAAACGCCGCCCGAAGGCGGCGCTATGCCACAGCCCACGCGCGTCTACGCGCTGGCGGCCTCGCTGGCCGGCACGATGTTGCTGAATTGCATGAGCAGGGCGAAGATGCGCAGCTGGTTGATCAGGATTGCCGGATACAACACGTCCACCCGGTTGGGGTTGGTGCGGTTCTGCTCCACGATCAGGCCCTTGGCGAACACGTCAGCCCCCTGCACCCAGCCGCTGTCGTCCTGCATGGACTGATAGTCCGCGGTCAGGTCGGCCCGGATGGTGCTGGGCGTCACGATGTTGGATCCGGGCGCCGGGCGCGTGCCGTTGGCCGCCAGCTTCTTGCGGGCGTACTTGGAAGTCACCACCAGCTTCAGGCGCCGCAGGACCGCCGCCAACGTGTTCATCGTCTCGACTTCCAGATAACTGTTGTCCGGCTGGCCGAACGCGTTCAGCTGGTACGTCGTGATGAGGTTTTCGATTGCCACCGTGCCGTCGTCCGCCACCGTGAAGGTGCTGATGCCGGTGTAGAGCAGCGTGTTGCGGTCGGTCAGCTGGAACCGCGATTCCAGCGGCGGCGGCAGGAAGCTCGCCAGCGGCACGGTCTGCATCGGCTGGGCCGGATCTGCGCGGCACGATATCGCCGCCGCAGCCGTCAGATCGGCGGCCAAGATCCACGAAGGCGTCGGCGAATTGTTGAACCCCATGACCGACACATGTTCATCGTTGCGGGTGGCGCCAAAGGTATGGCATTCGCCCAGCGTGCCGCGGAATCCGCCATAGGCGTGCCCATACAGGCCCTTGGACCAGCTCCAGCGGCCGGTCGTCGTGGACAGAAACGCCTTGACGGCATTCAGCGACGCGGCGTCGTTGTACGGCATGGCGATGAAGTCGAAGGTCATGTCGCCCAGATTCGCCAGCGCAGTGGTCAGCGTCGGATTGACCTGCCCGCCGGACATCGGCGTGATCGTGACGCCCAGCCCCGCAGGGAGAGCTTCGCCGCTCAGTGCGCCGTAGAAGTTCAGGCGCACGTCGATGTCGTTGCCCGCCAGCCCCTTGTTCTTGGCCGTCAGGTTCACCTTCGTGGTGGACACCGCATCCACCGCGGCCGAAACCGGCAGATCTGCAGCGGCGTTGATCTGCGCCGCCAGCGCCGTCGCCAGTTGAGCGGTCGTCATGTTCGGCGTGCAGACCAGCGACACAACCGGCGAACCGGAGAATGCTGCGACGTACAGGGACAGCACACCGGTGGCCGTCGCCGCCGAAGTGAAGCTGATTGCGCCCGTGGCTGCGGTGGCCGAGGCATCGTCTGCCACTGGCAGATACCAGACCTCACCGAAGCTATCACGCGCACGATAGACGGCCGTCATCAGCGCCAGCATCGAGCCCTGGCCGCCGAGCACCTTCGCCTCGTTGGCGCCCTGGGAAATCGCCGGCTTGCCGGGAACCGCGGTGCCGGCGGCCGTGATCTGACCGATGATCAGCGCCCGTTGGTTGATCTGACCGGTGTTCGCGCGACTCGGGTCGATATCGGCGTAGAACAGCGGCACCCGCAGATTCTGCGGGATGTTGGGAAACTGGATCATTTACTTTCCCCCCTTATTGGGCGGTGCCGGCGGCACCTCGTTGGTGGCCGACTTTTGGGCGCCAGGGGCGACCGCTTCGACCACGTCGCCGTCGCGCAAGCGCGCGGCCCAGTACAGGTCGTTTCCGTCCACGGGCATGCCCTCTTCAGGCATGAATTGTTTGCGTACCGGGTCGAACACCGTCAGTCCCGGGCGAGGTTTGATGTACATGCAAAGCTCCTATTGCGGAAGGTCAAGATCCAAGCCGGGCACAGCTGTGCCGTCCGGCACCTGAACACGGGTATCCACCCCTTCCAGCGGATTGGTGGGAACGGGGAAGAAGTCCTCCGGACCCTGCACAAACTCCAGGCCCAGTTCAACCAGGACGGCGCCCAGGTGATCCCCGGCGTCTTCCGGTCCCCGCGTAATGCGCGTGCGGAAGTAGGAAAACTGATTGAGTTCCTGCATCAGCGGCGGGTAGTTGATGACCGCGGCCTTAATCTGATCCCGGAGGGTTTCCAACGCGACCTGCAGGGCTGCAGCACCGGCGTTGTCCAGTTCCCCGGGATGACTCGCCCGGGCCTCGACCACGAGCGCCGAGGTCACTGTGAAGGCCGGGGCACCGCTTCGACCGAACGACACGCCGTCCTCATCGTTCGTTCGCACGAACAGGACGGGATACTCTCCATCCCAGGTGGCCTGATCGCGTGGCGAATATGCCCTCGAACCTGCGTCGGTGGTGTTCGTGAGCGCCTGCACGGCCAACGCGCGCAGCTGGTTTGTCGTCGTCATAGCTTTTTCAATTTCAGATGTACCCAGCCCATTCCATCCGGCTGCTGTTCGAAAACGAGGAACGATTCGCCCGTCTTCTTCCGGGTGATGTGGTCATCCTTCGCAGGCGGCCGCGGCAGATCGGCCAGGCGAAAGCCCGCACTCGGTGCGGTCGTCACCCAACCGACGCCGCCCTGGCCGTCCTGGAATGCCGTCTTGTAGGCGTCGGTGAAGACGCCCGGCACGACCTTGGCCTTGGCACCGCCTGCAGGTTGATAGACCAGCTCTTCACCAAACGCAGTGTTAATGGCCTGGCTGACCTGGTCGTAATCAACCATGTCAGCCTCGGCGGATCTGCGGACCGGAGCCGGATCCGAAGCGCGGACCGTTGCCACGCTGAACCGTCGGCGCATCCGGATCTTCCAGGAAGCCGAGCTGCCGCAGCCGCTCGACCTCGTCGGCAGGCAGATCGACTTCGTCGCCGGCCACCAGCGACTTCCCGTCTTCAGCCTGCAGGATGCGCCCGCGCGCCACTATGGCCGTTACGGTCTTCGCGGCGGTCGGTCCCTTGTCCTTCTGGTTCGTGGCGCCGCTCATCATTCCACCGCCGGATCGCAGACGTTGGCCGACAGGCAGGCATTCACTCGGCTGGGGATGATGATGGGGGACGACTGCATCATCAGCAGACGCTGGGCCGGGTCTTCCTGCACCCACGTCTTGGGCGCGAACGGCAGCGATTGGTAGTTGAAGGCCGGATCCATGATCTGGCCGAAGGCGCGGGTGCCCTGCAGGTTGGGACCAGACATGATCAGGTCACCGTCGTACAGCATCGGCCGCTCGACGTTGTTCTCGTCCACGAACCAGTCGTTGTACAGCCACAGGTCGAACTGCCCCCACTTGCCCTTGTAGACCGCGCCATGCTTGATCTCGGAGCCGGGGTTAATCGCGTTGCCGAACGGCGCTTGTGCCGGCCAGACGATTGCCCCCTTCAGCGCCGGATCGAGGATGAACCCCGCCCACGAGCTGGGCGTGAACACCAGCTCCGATACCGTCGCGCCCGAGCGCTTGAGGACACGGGTCGCCCAGGCGTCGATATCGCGGGAGGGAGAGGCAGTGCCCGCCGCGATGTTGCTGGCAGTCCACTTCCGTCCCAGCGTCAACCCAACCGTCAGGTCCGGCGCCCGGCCGAAGTCCACGATCACGGTTTCGAAACCCTCGCCTTCGATGGTGACCTGGCCCAGACGCAGCGCGCTGGCGGCCATCCATTCCAGGCGGCGCGTCAGAATGTCAATCTGGTCCGTCATTTCGGCTTCCAGGTTGGCCATTTCGCGCTCGATGCCCTTCAGGTCGCCACCGATGCGCTCGCCGATCATGCGTCGCACCGGCTTGAGCAGATCCGGCGCGCGCTTGTCCTTGATGTAGGCGGGCTTGAAGGTGTTGGTCTGGAAGCGGCGCTGTTCGACCAGCTTGCCTTCGACCAGCGGCGAAACGAACGGCGCCATGCGGCGCATGCCGATGTCAACGTCGATCGCGACTTCTTCGCTATCCGAGGTCACGAGGTTGGGGAAGAACCGGTCCAACAGGAAGGACTGAGCGGTTTTCAGATTCGGAACGACCTGGATCAGGTCGATGGTGGTGTAAACCAAATTGGAAGACATTCGTCATCTCCGTAGCAATATTCTGGCGGACGTAAAAAAGCCCCGCTCGGCGGGGCCTCTTCTGCGTGTTGCGCGCGGCTTTAAGTCGGGTCGGCCGCCGACACCGAGGACTTGACGTGGATCGCGTACTGGCGCAAGGCCGCGGTCAGCGCGGGCAGCGTCCAGCTCGGGTCGTAGTACAGCGCACGACCGTTGACCTCGACCTGCACATAGGCACCGGCGTTGACCGGGCCGCTCGTAGCGTCCGAATAGTCAGCGAGGATGGCCGAAGGCACCTGACTGCCATCGGTCGCGCCTTTCACCGACAGGACGAACTGGCCGACGGCGTCGTTGACGTCGATAACGAACGTGTCGCCCGCAGCAAATGCCGTGGCGCCTGCGGTGATGGTGAAGCCGAGGCCACCTTGCGTGTAGGCAGTTCCCACGGCCGCGTTTGCGAGCGCGGTGCCTTCCGGGTCCACCACCTTGAACGTGGTCGCGGCAGTGGCGGTCAGCTGGTAATTACCCAGCTTGGCGCCTGCGCCCACGGTGACGGCGCCGATCGTGCCATTGCCCGTATTGGTGCCGGATGCCGTAGCGACAGCGGTGCTGCTCGTGATCATGCCCAGCACCGCCCCGCGCGGCAGCTTGCCGGACGCGAGGATGATGGGCTGCGAGACGATCTGCAAACCGCCCGCAATCAGTTGATCGGGGACGAAGACATCCGCCCGGACGCCGGGCTTCTGGGGGCTGTTCCCCACGGGATTGACGGGAAGCGTCATGAGTATTGCTCCTGATTATCTGAATTGCGGGGTTCAAGCTTCGCCGCGGCGCTTCTTGCCCGCCGCGACGATCTTCTGCGCCATGGTCATCTGGCCGTCGCCGCCACCCGAACCCGGGTTGGGGATGGTCGTGCCTTGCATGCGCTCGGACAGGGTGCGGCGTGCCGGCGGCGCCTGATCCGCTCGGCCAGCGTCCAGCGCCGCGATCGCGGCCTTGGACGACATGCCCGTGTCGAAAGCGAACACGCAGGCTTGGCGGGCGACGCCCAGGCGCAGGCCATGGGCCACGATGCGGGCGCAACGCACCCGCTCGGCGGCGCGGGCCGCCTTCTTCGACTGGTCTTTTTCCTTGTCGTCGCCGTCGTCTTCGGATTCGGCGTCCGGGTCTTCCCCGTTTTCCAGCACATCGTCACGCTCGTCGTCTTCGCGGTCGAGTTCTTCCATGCGTTTTGCATAGTCGTCGTCGGACTCGCCTTCCCGCTGCTTGCGCTCGTCGTCGGACTTGTCCTTGTCGTCCTCGTCGTCCTGTTCGGCACGGGCGCTACGAGCGCGACCCAGGCTCAACAGCGAGGCAAAGGGGGAAGAAGAGAAAGGTTTCTTCATTGCAGTAGTCTCACAGGTTGTTTACCGGCCCAGCAGGTCCAGCAGTTCGAGAAATGCGGCGTCGGGCGCCATGACTGCGTCTGCCAAGCCGCGGCTGACGCCGGCCGCCCCCATGAAGCAGGCGGCTTGTGTGTCGCGCACGGAATCCGGCGCGATATTTCGATTTCGGGCGACGGTTCCCACGAACAGCTCGCCCATCGTGTTGATCTCGGCCTGAACACTACTCAGGGCCGCTTCGGATAGCGGCAGCTCGGGACGGAAATCCGCCTTATGGCTGCCGTAGGTGATGAACGTCACGGCTACCCCTGACGCGGTCAGCGCCTTGGACAGATCGACATGCATCACGATCACGCCGATCGAGCCGACCCCGCCGGTGCGCGGCACGATGATGCGGTCAGCTGCGCTGGCGATCGCATACCCCGCCGAATAGGCCGACTCGGTCAAGATGGCCCAGATGGGCTTATCGCCCCGCAGACCGTAGATGGTGTCGACCAGGTCGAAACAGCCCGCGACCTCGCCGCCGGGCGAGTCGATATCCAACACGATCGCCTCGACCGCCGGATCCGCATAGGCGCTCAGAATGCTCTGCCTGATGCCGTCATAGCCAGTCATGCCCGAATAGGGCCGGAGCGACCCAAGCTTCTGCACGAGCGTGCCCTGCACCTTGATGCAGGCAACAGGGGCTTCTCCCACCATGTCGTAACCAGCGTCGCGAATCGTCTCACCCGGTTTCACCAGCTCGTCGTCATAGTCATCCCAGGCCATCGGACGCAAATTCGCGCCGTCCAACCGCATGATCTGGCTGACTCCGAGCCGCTCGGCGAGCGCGGCCATGATGACCTCGGCCTTGTCCTGACGAATCGCCAGCGGCGTGTTGAACAGCCGCTGGCCTAAGTGCGCAAAACGCATTTATTTTTCCTCCGGTAGTTGGGCGGCGTCTTTCGAATCCAACCCCTGAAGCACTGCCGGGACGGGCAAGCCCAGTCGCTCGTAGCGTTCGATTTCGATAGCCCGCCGGTCGGCCACGTCGCGCCAGTCGGTGCCGGATATCTCCGCGCACTCATCCTCAAGCGAGGACATGCCGCCGTCGATGCCCAACAACGCGCCTTGACGCTCTTTGACGATGTCGACCAACCCTCGGCCCGGCCCCATCCACTTGGCGCGCGCATACGCCGCACGCGCTTCGATAAATTCCGGGGCGTTTCTCGGCATCGGGTAGTCATCCACGTCCATGGATTCCTCCAGCCATGCGCAATAAATCGGGTGGGCCTGACCGGACGCGAAGCCAATCCGCCGACGGGCGAAGGTCTTCCACGCCTCCAGCATCGCAGACCGATACGCGCTGTAGTTCACTTCCGCCCAGTTCTGGCTGATCTGCTGCGCGGCCAGTCCGGTCCCTGCGGAAAAATGCCGCAACATGGCGCTTTCAAACGAAGCAAAGTTGCCACTCGGCCGGCTCGAGGCAACAGTGCCGATCGTCTCGCCCGGGTACAGGTGTGTAACCCCGGCATCGCCCAACCGAGTGCGGCGCTCCTGGTGGAATTCCGAGCGCTCGCGCTGGTATGCGCTGACCTTGTCCGACCCCGCCAGGGCTTCCTCGACGAGATCCGTATCGAACGGGCTTTGAATGTAGGCAGCAAAGAATGCGTTGATGATGGCCGCATCCAGCTCGGTGCTGTCGTACTTGATCAGCATCTTGAACCGCTGGATCACCGGCGTGAGAAAGCCGACCCCTCGATGCTGCGACGCCCGATCATGATCGAAACTATGCACCACAATCGGACGCCCCCAGTTCGTCTCGCGCGCGATGCGATCCCATCGCACGCTATCGCCAGCGCTGAACCAATCCCCCTGATGAGCGCGCCGGATGTGATACCAGGTTGGCACGCCGTAGCTATCGACCTCCACGCCCCCACGCAAAGCCTGCTGGTCGAAATTCTGCTGCGGGTTGGAGAGACGATCCGGATCCATAATCTGCACCGCTGTCGCGTACCGGGCGCGCCCGACCGCGATGCGATCAGGCAGCCAATGCAGCATCGAAAGCGCATCACCGTCAATGAGGTGGTGCCGGAATCCGAGTTGCATCATTTGCGGGAACGAGAGCATGCGCTCTGAATCGCAGTAGAAGAACGGATCATTCGCCCACGACCGCCAGTTTGCTTCCACCGCCTGGCCGAACTCGTCCGCCCAGCGGTGATCGAACGCCTTGATGCCGGTCACCGTCCGCAGCCAGCGATAGTCCGGCTTGGAGATCGGTCGAAAATCCGGCCCGATGACGTTGTCGACGGTTCGCATCACCGCAGCTGTCGCCCAGCCATCATTGCGGATCAGGTCTCGTGCCCGCGCCGCCAGGCGGTCGCGGTACATATTGACCTCACCGTCCGGCGAGGATAGATAAGGATGCCAATCGCGAACGTGGCCACCGTGCTGGTCAGCCGCGTCATATGGCGCGTTGCCACCTGGCGCCAACATGGTCCCAAGGCGGCGAACCGCGGGCAACGGCTTACCGTGCCTGTCCAGGATAGAAATTGAGTTTTCCATCAGCGCATCACGAAGTTAATCTGCCGGCGCGCCCGAGGGACGATGCCGAGCAATTTCTGCAGGAGGGCGATTTCACCCTGGAGACGGCTCAAGTCGGTGGCCCTGTACGTGACCGACTTCGAGCCATCGGATTGCGCGTAGCTGGCGGCGGCCACCTGCTTGCCCATCAGGAGTTCAAAATAGGCGGCCTTCAGGGCGGTCAGCCGCGCCTGCATATCCTCCCTGCTCATTCCGTCATAAACGCTCATGGCGTACCTCGTTATGCAAGTTTGCTCACCCGCGAGCGCCCGGAGCCTGCCGACTTGACCCGTACCGTAGGACCGCTATGGCCCGAGCCATTCGCGGGCGTCGGCGCGACCGACACCTCGCCGTCCGGCAAGGGCGGCGCCCCGTGTAGAACCTCCGCCAGATCCTCGACGGTTCGATTCAGCTTGAGACCGAAGTGGATCAATGCGCAAAGCGCGGCATATGCGTAGACGCGACAGTCCAACGCCTCGTTCGCGCGTCCCGATGGCAGTTCCCACACGCGGTACTTATGCCCGCTCGCTTCCTTGACCACGATCCGCTCGGATGTGAGCTGCGCGTAGTAGTTCAAGTCACGGTCCGCCGGGAAGTGCATGAATCCCGGACCTGGAGCGTCCTTGTTCAACCGGTTCCGGATCGTGTCCTTCGCCGTGTTGACGCCAATGATGGTCGGGCGATACGTGGCCTTGTTTCGTCGGCTGGGCACCTTCGTGGGCCAAACTGGCGACCGCTGCCCGTTCCGGGCGGATTCCCCCTTGATGGCGTAAATCCGTCTCCCCAATCGGGCCTTGGCGAACTCATACACGCGCTGCGTGTTGTGGCCACCGGAGTCGATACATGCAGCCGAAACGTTGTATGGCCGACCATCGTGGCGATACCACGTCTTCAACAAGTAGGCGTCGACGCGCGCCCACAGTTCAGGCGTTTCCGGGTCGCCCTCGAATACCTCATAGTCGATAGACCAGCTTTCCTCATCCCGGCCCCAGCCAACCGTCTCGCACTCGACACGGTCAGGCTGGACGTCCAGTCCAGCGGTCACCACCCCAACGCCGAAGGGCACCTGCGCGGCCCAAAGTTCGCCCCGAGCAGCCAGTGTTTCCAGATTCAGATCCTTGCCGCTGTGCGCACGGTAGGGCAAACCCATCTGCGTGTTCCACCATGCCTGCTTCAGATCCTCGTCGTCCTTCGCTGCAAGCCACTTCGCCGCGATGTCCGCCGGCTTATCCTTGGTCCACGGGGAATACAGCTTGCTGGCCTGGAAGCCGGCATGCTGGTTATCGACGCCCCAACTTCCGCAGTCCGGACACTTCGCCCGGTACACCGCGTGGCGATCGCTGGCCCACCAGTCCCACACCGATTCCACTCCGGCGATGCCGCCGCTGCCAGGATCTGCGGCTTCAGCATCGCGCCAGGCGCGGTCGTACATTTCGAGGGGGACATGACGGCTACCGCAGCAGCTGAATGGTCGTGTCTGGTGCCACCGCACGGTTTGAAGTGCCCGCAGTCGATCTCCCTCCGACCAACCCAAGCCGCAAGCTTCACAGAAAATCCGCGCGGTCTTAGGGAAATGCTCCTGCACGACGCCCTTGTCGTCCTTGCGCTTCTTCCAGTCGACATGACGGAAGAAGTCCAAGAACTGGCGATGTCCGCAGCTTGGGCAGCACACCGAGGCGCGCCGCTGGTCCGACGCCAGATAGCTTTTCTCGATGCGGCTTTCGTCCTGCACCGTCGGCGAACATGCACGCACCGACAACCAGTTGGCGCCGAAACTCGCGGTGCGTTCTTCCGCCAGCGAGATCGGGTCACCCTCGCGGGTAACCGGATACTTGTCCACCTCGTCGGCGAGAATCACTCGCACCGGCCGGCGCGCGAGGTTGTCTGGGCTGCCGGCGCCCGCCAGCGCCAAGAAGCCACCAGGGAACGACTTGAATAGCAGCGTCTCGTCCGCCGTGCGCGTCTTGCTGGAGCCAACCAGCTCGCGCAGCACGGGCGTCACCCGCACCATGGGATTGATGCGCTCTTTGCTGAACTGCTCCGCGGCGTCTTCCTTGGGCTGCAACAGCAGCATCGGACAAGGATCCAGATGCGCGAAGTACCCGAAGATGTTCTCCAGCAGTGCAGTCTTCAGCATCTGAGTGCTGACCATCGCCGTGATGACATGCACACCGGGTTCAGTGGGCGCGAGCATGGGGCCGCGCGCAACCTCCACCGTGCTGGTCGACCACTTCCCTGAGGTGCTGCCGGCTTCCTTCGCCAGCTTTCTGAAGCGGTCTGCCCATTCCGGCACGCTGATTCGCGGTGGCGGCGTCCACCCCTGGCGAGCCGCCCGCAGCAGCAAGGCGCGCTTATCCAGCGCTGAAGTCGGCGGCGGGTTCGCCAAGGTCTGAGATTTGTTTGTGGACATGCGCAGTCAAAGCCTCGGTGACCCGGTCGGCCTCTTCCAGCCCAAGTTCGGCGGCCAGCAGCGGACCAATCTTCGCGGGCCAGTTCAGCCACGCATCGCGCTGTCCCCGAGAGGCTTCGAAAAGTACGGCCTGGGCCACGGCAAGCTCCACCAGCGCCCCGGATTTCTGTTCATATTCCAGCTGCCGCAGTAGCGCCAGCCAGTTCTCCTTTCGACGCAGGGCCTCGGCGTAGTCGACCCCGGCACCCTCGTTCAACATCCGGGCGGCTTCTGCCTCCAGGGAGTCGTCGTCACCAGGCGTCGACTCAGGGGAACCTTGCGAGCCGACCGGCCGGCGAGATGACACCGGTCGCGCGGGCTTCGCGTCGGGCTTGGTGGCCGTCGCATTAGCTTGACGCCACGGAGAACCGATCAAGACCGGGTCAAGCGTTCCATCCTTCTTCGCCTTCAGCCGTCCCTGCGTGATCGCCCGCCGCACCAGCGTGTCGGAACATCCTTCTCGGCGGGCGAACTCTCGAATCGAAAGGCCCTTTTCCGCTTTTGCCATGGTGCGAACACCTCCAAGTTTCCTGTTCGCACCCCAATTTCAGACGCGATTGCAGCAGCGCGAACCGCTGCAAACCCGCGCAGGCATTGCGTTTCCGCTGACAGCGCGAACGGGCCAGTGCGAACAGAATGCGAACACCAGTGCAAACCGGTGTTCGCACCGCAGGAAATGCCCGAGAGCCGCACAAATGCGCGCTCTCAGCCGCTTTCTGGTGCTCGGGCGTACAGGGTGCGAACACCTTTAGCACCTCAGCGCTGGGCACAAAACGCGGCGCGCAATGCCCGCGGTGCTTACCCCTCCAGAGGGGACCCGTCGGGGTTGAAGCGGGCGGCGTATCCGAGGATCGCCGTCACGACGCCGTCCACCTGCTCCGCAAGCGGGAGTGCCCGGGCCTCGCTGTCCTGCACGAATGCGTCGCGATCGGCGCGCACGTCCAGCTCCCAAGCATTCACGGCAGCGCGCAACTGGGCGGTCGTGATCGAGGTCATACCTTCCATGTGGTTTCTCACTTCGCAGTTTTCAGAGCCTGCGCCAAAGCGGCGTCGAAGTCCCCAGGGAAATGCCGCTCGACCACTTCGCGCGCGGTCGTGCCGAAGTTCAGCTGCTTCTTGATGGGCAAGGCGTCGCCGAACCGGATCAGGAGCTTCAAACGGCCGCCGCGGTTCTGCTGGCTTGCCAGCTGACCGGTCGTCACCGCCTGGCGCCGCCCACCTGCCTTCACGCCACGCGCCCGCTTGGGCGCAACGCGCTGCCATACCCCATTCACGGCCTGGCCGTTGCGCGTGCGTATCGAGCCTACATAGACGTCCGGCCTTGCCTTCAGGCGCCCCATAGCGGCGCGAGGCAGGTTGCCGTAGCTATTCAGCTTCACTCCTTTGGGATTCAGCAGCGCCCGGCTGTTCAGCTTGTGGACGCCGCCGGTCTCGTAGGGCAGCAGGTAGGCGGCCGCGATCTTCTTGATGTAGACCACTGCCACCGGTGACGACTTGCGAGCCTTGCTGACCCCGACCGACTTCTGCGTGAATGGCGTCGGGTTGTCGAAGGTCGACTTGATGTTGGCCTGCTCGGCGGCCTGGACGCGAGCCGCGGTCGCGTTGATGGCCTGCGCCATCGCAAACGGCAGCTGCTTGGTCGTGAATGCATCCATGCGCCGCAGGACGTCTTTCAGGTTGGACGTGATCTTTATCTCGAGCATCTCTCACCTCACCCACACCCATCACTTACAAGTCTGTAAGAATTCTTTGCTACGGTTGCCTAGCGTCCCCACTTCTTGGAGAGCCAATATGGGTGAATACGAGATCGCGCATATCAATCAACAGGGACAAGACATGATCATTGTTCCGCTTGACCCAGCCTTCGGCACTAAGCCGCCAAGCATCCAACAAGACATCATCGAGCAACTTCAGCTTTGCGCTCAGTCAGCAGGATTAGCCGGCACAGTCGTCCCGGTTTGGCGATACGGAAATGGATTCAAGTTCATTGCCCCCACGCCATGGAAGGCCTTCTTCCAGAGCCTGCACTGGAACGACATCATCCGTAACCTCAACAAGACCCTGACTTGTCACTGAGGGACTGTGCCCTCGTCGCATCATTCGCTGCAGATTGGCCCAGTTGTCTCGAGCGACACGGTCACCATCAAGAACTGGGGCGACCAGTGGTTGTACATGAGCTTTCACTTTCACCTCACTTTGGAATTTCGCATGGCACATTTCATCGTCACTTTCAGATTCAAGAACGACTCGACCTATCAAGATCGCTACGACTCTTTCGTCGACAAGGTCAAGGAAATTGCGGAGCTCTCGCCCTGGGATGAAACCTCTTCTTTCTTCGCATTCCAAGCCGACGACAATGCCGTCGGCCTGTGCACCACTCTATATGTGGAAACGAAGTTTGACTCCACTAAAGACCGTATGGTGGTAATTGATATAGATCGGAGAGAAAAAGCTACCAAGGGGAATTTTGACTATCTCCCCCTACTCAACTACGGTCTTGGCTTCTGAGCAAGGAGCGACGCGACGCGGCCTTGATTATTTTTTCGGTCTACGTAAAAAGGTGCCGGGTGCCCCCCCCCAACTGCACACCGCCCGGCGCGATGATCCCTATCCCGCGCGCCATGCCCAGCGCGCGGACCCTTGATAGCGAAAGGGCGGATTTTTTGGTTATTGCGAACGACAACAATGGATGTGTCGCCAGATAGTAAGACCTTTGCACATTCTCGGTAGCGACCGGATGTCAAGGTTGTTTATCGCCAAGTTAAGCGCTTGGGCATAAACTGCCGACTTCCAACTCTATCGGACGAATACATGCCGGCCCCGAATCCCGAGAAAGTCCTGATAAAAGCGTTTGGCGATGATATCGACGACGCATTACAGCGCTACTGTGTCGCGGACCAGCCGCCCGCGATTCGACGAGCCGCACTCGACCATATCTACTCTAGAAAATTGGTCCAGGTGGGTCGCCTGCGTTTCGCGTTTCACGCGGATCCTTCAACTTGCCCTTTTCGTGAACACGATTTCCGTCGTGCACGCGCATTGTTGGTAATGCGGTCCGACACAGCTGGTCGATTCGAAGAGCAGGCCCTTCAGGGGAATGTGGCCTTCTACGGCGAATACGATGCGGCCAGGCACTATGGCAAGCCCCTCACGGCCGGCATGCTCCTAGATTGGACGCGCTACGCACAAGACGCTTTCCTAAAACTCAGCGAGCGAGTCGGGGTACGAGACTACCAAATCCGCTACCGCAACCGAGAGAGCCAAGATGGGCGGCCAGCCCACACGGGCGTTACTGCAAGCGCAGCCCTGTCTAACCCTGACGAACTTGTCCATCTTGTCCGCGCCTACGCTCCCGCGAGTGCGGACCTTGATGCGCTAGCAACAGAGTTTTCGAGCGGTATCAAGGCGGATTCTGTAGATGCTGAGCTGGTGATACTTGGTCGTGACGGGAAAGACGTCGTCATCGCCAACATCGGCGATGGCGCGCGCCTATTTGGAAATCGCTAAACTCCAATTGAGGCCGCACACATGAACGCAGGCTAGTTCGGATGGCGCGGTAGGAATCGAACCTGCGACAACCGGGGTATGAACCCGACGCTCTGCCACTGAGCTACACCGCGAAAAGAAAAGCCCCGTCCGGGATGCCGGCGGGGCTTATGTATGTCTGGAGCGGGCTGCGGGAATCGAACCCGCCTAGGCGGCGTGGAAGGCCGCAGCCTGACCACTCGGCCAAGCCCGCAGAAATGCAAAAACCCGCCGGCTTTCGCATGGCGGGTTTCGTCGGGCGGACTTCTGAGGAAATCCAATAGAACGGATTTTGAACCCCAAAAGTTCTCGCGTCAAGGATTAAGGAATAAATCCACCGTCGCGCAACAATTTCTCCGCGGCTGCGTGCGCCCCCTGCTCGATCCCATACACCGCAGGCTCGCTGGTCTTGGCCTTGCGCGCCCCCTTGATCCAGCTCGCTGTCTTGGCGCTGGCCCGCTTGCTGGTGGACAGGCTGCAATCATGGCGCTTCGCCAGATCCTCCAACCCCACGCCGTCCTTTCCCTCGAAGTGGCGGCGCAGCAGGTCCATCCGCATTTCGCTGTTGACGCTGGGCATGGCAAGGAATTCCGCCAGCTCGGCGGCGAGCGCACGAATCGCCGTCAGCCATTCCAGATGATCACCAGCGCACCCGCAGTATTTGCAGGGCGACTTGCGCTGACCATACCGGGCGCGCAGCACGGCGAAATGCAACGGGGCGAGGCCGTGCTCCAGGAACTTTCGGGCAGTGCCGGTCTCGGCTGCGCCGTCAATTCCGGAGAACGGCCCGGGTTCGCCCAGGCGTGCGTCCGCAGCTCTTGCCATCGCAGGGCGCCCAGCAGTATGGCGCTCGTCGGTGAAGGCGTAGTCCAGCGCCACGGCTATGCGCGGGAAAGGCGTTGCGCGGTCCATCACTGCCCCTCCACAGTCGGGTCGGGCAGGTACACCGGCTCCGCTTCATCACTGCCCGCCACGATGCGCAGCCAGGTGTACAGCTGTTCGCGCGCATCCGCGTCGTGACGAGGATGGCCCGCCCACATCAACACCCATTGGCCGCGCTCGACTTCGCCCAGCGTCATCAGGTGCTTGGCAAGCAGGCGGTCGTACATGGGCCGGTCGGCGAGCGCCACGCCCCCGCGGCAGCGCCAGCATCGGCACGGGGCGTAGGACGCGGCCAGGCTCCGCAATTGGTTCTGAATGATGCGGCCGGCATCGGCCTGCGGGGTCGGCTTGGGCTCCTCGTAGGGAAGCTCCAGCCAGGTTTCGGGGTCTTGGTGATCGAGCATGATCAATCCTTCAAACGATTCCAGAGTTGTAGGGAGGGACGCGCAACAGCCGCGCCACAAGCTCAACCGCAGAACCGTCCAGGACGGTGCCCTCGGTAAAGCGCAACACCTTCCAGCCCGCGAGGGTGGCGGCGTTGTACTTCTCGCAATCAGCGACGAATCCGGACCCCCGGGTGTGACGCCCGTTCGTCCATACGCCGCCTTCAATCTCAACCGCCACCTTCTGGGCGGGCGACGCAAAATCAATGCGCCACATGCGCGGGGGTGCAAACCGATACTCCCGCTCCGGTGCCGGCACCTTCACCGCACGCAGGTCACGCGCGAAACGCTCCTCCAGTTGGCTGGGCGCCCCCGGGAGGAATCTGGAGGGCTTCTTCGGCGCCGTCGGCCGTGCAGGACGGGTCACCATCACAACGCCCCCATGCGCTTCAGCGCCCTGTCGTGGCAGTTCACGAGGATCCCGTGCCATTCGCCGCGCCGGTCCCAGTACGTGCGCCGGCACAGCGCGACTTCGTCAAGGTTGAATTCCTTCATCTGCACCAGTTCCGTCAGCCGATTCTCGATCTTGGCCGGCAGCGCCTTTGTGTTTTTCTGTTCCGTCATCTCTTCATTCCCTCTGTAGGCATGAACCCGAGCTGGACAGACCCCGCCTTTCCTGTGGGGCCTTCACATGAACCGTCGCCGTTCCATGACCCGTCAGCCTTTTCGATCCCAGGGTGCTAACCTCGCCGCCCTTGCTCCTGTTTCAGATCTATCCCACGGTAGGAGCCTCTTCCCCGCGTCGCCGCCGTTACGCTATGTCCGACCGACGCGGGTGCTGCCTGCTGGCGCTACGTCGCCATGGCGGCCCTCCTGGCGGCGCCAAGCTTGAGAGCGACCGCCAACAGTCCGGCACGCTGGTGCAGGTCGTTGGCGTCCTCGCCCATCACGTCGCTCATGCAGTACGCCAACCCCGCCGCCTGGACGGCACGCTCACCTGCGCCGCTTTCGTCGTTGTCGGCAAAGGCATACTTGCGCCCCGGGATCAATCCGGCGACGTGCCGCAAATTGATGTCGCTGAAGCACACCAGGACGGACGCATTCAAGCGCATCTGCTTCACGGCCGCGTCAACGGACAGCCCGGTGGCGTACCCCTCGCACAGCACCGTTTCCAGGGCGCGAGGCGGCCCCAGGCGAAGCACCGCCCCCGTTGCGCGCATGCCATAGGCCATCTTCTTGGCCCACTCACGCTTGTCCCCATCCCACCGGATACGCTGCACCCCAACGATTCGGTTGTCGGACACGTCCCGCATGGGAATCACCAGCGAGTCGTCCTCGGCGATCAGCCCTTTCAGCGCCGGGAATCCTTTGCGATGCAGATAGCCATGCAGGCCGGGCACGCAAGAACGGATCAGCGCCTCAGCCTGGAGCGCCGCTCGCTGCTGGCGCGCCTTCTGGCGCTGCTGTTCGGCGGCACGCTTCCGGCCCCAGGCCCGCTTCTCTTCTTCGGTCCAGGGCTTGAACTCGCCCCCGTACCAATGCACCTCGCCGTCGCCGTCCCAGGCCATGACCCATCCACGCTGGCCGTCCCAGAAGTAGGCGCCGTTCTTGCTGCGTTCGTGCGCCGTGGTGGCGCATCGGCGGATGCGTTCACTCGGATAAAGGTCCCCCACCAGGACGCCGCATACCCGCGCGAATTCGCTAAACGTTTGCATTCGCGCCTTCCTTGGCTTTGCCCTTCAGATAGGCGAGACGAAGCGATGTGATCTTGCCCAGCGTGTTGCGGCTGGGCGCTGTGTTCGGCATGTCGTGAAACTTCCAATCCCAAGAGGGCCAATCGCCCGTGATGTCGTGAAAGAGCGCCCGCGCGCGCTTCTCCTGCTTGTCCTCGGTGGACTTCTCGCGGGCGAAGGTGCAAAGCTGCTCGTAGAGGTGGCGCCGGTCGTCGGCCAGCTTCTTGTTGCCCAGCATCACCGGCTGCATTTCGCCCGCCTCGACCTCGACCAGGGCCTGTTTCTGCGGCTCGAAGCCGCAGGCCATGCAGCGGCGCGCGAATGGCGTATGGCCGCAGGACGGGCACCCTTCGCGCTCGGCGTCCTTGGTTTCTCGACGGATTTCCTTGTCGAGCTTCTCGCCCAGGTCCAGGGCGATCAGGCCGTTGTAGAAAATGTTCTCGAAATCCTTCAGGAACCGGATGAAGTTGCCGGAGTGGTCCAGCAGGATGCAATCCACCTTGCCCGTCTCAGGCGATCCGCGCAGGCCGCGCCCCCACATCTGGATGGCCGTGGATAACGACTTTCGCAAGGGGCGGCAGTCGATCACGCAGCCCACGTCCTTGACGTCAAAGCCCTTAGCCAGGGCTTCCACGCTGATCAGTACCCGGATGATCGAGTCGGGCTTCTTGTATTCGGCCAGGAGCATTTCGCGCTCGGCCGACGTGGTGTTCTGGCTGAATACCGCGGCGTGGACGCCCGCCTCATTGAACTGGCGACACAGTTCTTCGCAGTGGGCGATGGTCGAACCAAAGCAGATGGTCTTGCGCCCTTCGCCGTGCCGAATCCACTCCGATACCACGTCGCCGACGATCTTCATACCGCGCTCGGCTGCGGAAGACTCGGTCCACTCGCCCCCGGCGGTGTTGGCGCCTTCCATGTTGATGCGCTTGGCGCTCAACACCCGCATAGGGACCAGGATCCCCTGTTGCGTCAGGTCGTTCATGGTCGCTGCGTTCACCAGGTTGGTGAACAACTTCCCCAGGCCAGGCGAGAACGGTGTCGCGGATAGCCCGACCACCGATGCGGTGCAATTCTGGATATGCTCGGTCCACACGCCCAGCTGCGTGTGCGCCTCGTCGATGATGATGACGTCAGATGCCGGCCAGCCGCGGCTCGCCAAGGTTTGCGCGCTGGCGATCTGAAATGGCAAGCTGGGATTGACACGCCAATGGTTCGCCTGGATGACCCCGTGGTTGCTCAGACCGTAGCTGTCTGCGGCTTCGCTGGTCTGGTTGATCAGCGTCACGCGATCGCACACGAACGTCGCGCGTTTGCCGCGCTGCAGCGCCTCATTGGCGATCCGCAGGCCCAGGTAGGTCTTGCCCGCCCCCGTGGGCGCCATGATCAGCTGGTTCTTGTGGCCGGCCCGGCGGCCTTCCCGTAGCAGCTCGTGCGCTGTCTGCTGGAACGGTCGCGGCGGCGGGAAAGACGTGGCAGCTGCGCTGGCTTCGGTCTCGGGAAATAGCGTGTTGTTCATGCCGTGCCCGTCCTCTTTTCCAGCGCGTCCAGCTTGCGCTTGTAGGTCTTGGCCGTCTTCACCGCGGCGTCCTTCTCGCCGATCAGGCCATTGACGCGTGTGGTCAGAACCCGGTTTTCCTCCGTCAAGCGGGCTACTTCAGCCATGGCTGCCGCCAGCTTGTCGTCCGCCTCGAATACGCGGGCCATCATCTGGTTGTCCGCGCTGAGACGTTCGTAATCCGCGAGCATTTCGGCCTGCGCGTCGTCGCCTCCAGCGGCGTTGACCTGGCCGGACATCGACGGAGGCACGTCGGGCGCTTGCGGCGTGCCGGATGCGGGTTTCGCCGCCTTGGTGCGCGCGGCCTTCTTGATCGCCTCCGGACCTTCAGCGGCAAGCGCGGCCTGCTCTTCCTGTGGCAGAGTCGCGACCACGGCCGCGTCCTTCAATGACAGCGCCCCCGCCTTCACAGCGTCCTTGATTTCGGGCGCGGCCTTTCGGCTGACACTCTTGGCCTGCTCGATTGACCTGACGCTCACCCCGGCGGACGCCGCCATGTCCGCAGCCGACTTCGCGGCTAATTCCGCACCCGGTGCGGAGTTACGCTCGGCATCCTGATATTCCGCACCGGGTGCGGAATTAGCGCTGATAGGCTTGCCGATCGAGCGCCACTGCCACAATTCAGTTTCAATCAGCGCCCAGGCACCAGCGGACAGGTGGCGGCGCTCCTTGTTCTGCGCCTTCACGAAGTCGACCGGCTCCACGTCGGCCGGCAGCTCGCGCTCGGGGCACGGCATGCCCAGGTCCACGCAAGCGCTGTAGCGGTGCCAGCCGTCGATCACCATCCCTTCGAATAGGGTGATGGGGTTCTGCACGCCAATGCACTCGACGCTGTCTTTCAGCGCTTGAAATTCGGCCGCGCTCATCGCCGGGAATGCGGCGGATAGGGGGTGTTGCCGGTATGTCACAGTGGTCCTGCCTCCTGTGCAACGCGCTCCAGCGGCGCTATGGCGCGCTGAAAGCGCCTTTCAATCGCCGGCGTCCACAACCCGCGTTGCTGCAGCAGCGCCCGGGTCTCGATGGCATAGCGCCATTCCAGGCTCCGGCGATCCTGTTTGGGAATCCCGCCCTGGTCGTGGGCGCGGTGCAAATCCGGACAAAGGGGAAAGCACAGGCTGTCGCACGCCTTCAAACCGCCGCCCTTGTCAAAATTGGGATGGCACGCCTGCGCCGGCATACCGGTGATGAGGCAGCCCAAGGCCGCCACGTTGCGGCGGTGCGCCTCGGACCGCAGCAGACTTGTTTCTTTGCGGGCCGCAGGGCGGCCGCCCCCGAGCGCCTTGGTGACCTTGTGACCCAGGCCCTCACCGCGCGACGGCTTGGCGCGCTTCATAGGCTGCCGTGCGCGCAACGGTTGGCCACGCTTCATGGGTTTCGACCGCTTCAGCATGCGCACCCCGTACTGCTGCGGACACGCATCCAAGGGTTGTAGGCCCAGCCACCGCCGCCCCCGCGCCGGATCAGACCGGCACGCGAGGCATCGAACAAGAACGAATCCACCGCGTTCGCGGCTGCGAGTTCGCGGGGACTGCTCGCCCAAGGGCTGACGGCGACCATGTCCTTAGCGACCGCGTCGCGGAGCGCAAAGACGTCGACAACGCCACGGGTGTCGATGATTGTTTGACGAACACGCTCCACGGTCGCGGGCGGAACGCGGTAGCCGCGGAAGGTATGAAGGCATGCGGCCATCAGGCGTCTCCCGAACCGATCCAGATCGCGTCTGGTGCGGGCGGCGTGCTGGTGTCGCCCGGAACGTGCTGGAGGAAGGGCCAGGGCCGCATGCCCAGGTGCTGTTCCGCGCGCGTCCCGGTGTACGGCGAAGGCGACTTGTCGGCCTTTTCGGCGGGGTGAAGGGGCGTGATGGTGGCGTTAGGCATGGGCGCCCCCGGCGGTAGCGACCAGCTTCAGCTCAGGCCAGATTTCCCAATAGTCGTCGGGGTGCAGGTCGATTCGGGTGACCTTTCTCTGCGAGTTTTGCTCGATGGCAACCGAGAGCTTTTCCCCTGCAGGGCGATAGCCATACATGACATTGCGCAGATGGGGCCAAGTGGTTTTGCACGCCGCAGCAAAGGCCTGTTTCTCGTCCGAGCTGAGGGTGTCGAGGAATGTCTTGAGTTTGCTCATAGCCGCCAATCTACACCGTTTGGTGCATGCAAGCAACCATTCGGTGTATCACCAAATGGTTTAACTATGGTGTAATGACGGCTTCCCCTCCGCCCCCTACGAGCAATCCGCCATGAAAAACGTCGTCGACCTTCGCCGTCACAACCTCGCCCGCCTGGTGGATGAGCACGGCCTAGCCACCATCGCACGTAAGGCCGGCAAGCCCGCAAGTCAGATCAACGATATGGTCGTCGGGCGGAAGTCCTTCGGGGAGAAGGTGGCCCGCTCTCTTGAGAAAGCTCTGGATCCTGTGGCGCCGCCCATGTGGCTAGACGCAGAATCGAATTTCGCGGGTGTGATTCCAGGCCAAGGCAACGCAGCAGCCTCCGACATCGCCATTCCTCAATTCGACACGGGCGGCAAGATGGGCAATGGCCTGGAGCTGCGAGACCAGCCCGGCATCATCAAGAGCTGGAACGTGAGCCTAGATTGGCTTAACCAGAATGTGCGCGGGGCTACCTCGGCAGCAAACCTTTGCATCGTGACCGGGTTTGGCGATTCCATGCAACCCATGTTCAATCCCGGCGATCCGCTGCTGGTCGACCGGGGCGTCCGTGAAGCAGCATATGACGCGGTCTACTTTTTCAGGGTTGGCCACGAAGGATTCATCAAGCGCTTGCAACGCATCCCTGGCAAGGGGTTGGTCGCTCTATCAGAAAACTCCGCCTACCAGTCCTGGGTGATTGAGCCAGACATGGATTTTGAGATATTTGGGCGGGTGCTAATCGTGTGGCGAAGCCAATTGTTCTAAGTCACCCCCAACCAAAAAGCCGCGCCACACCCCAATAGGTGTACCCAGCGCGGCTTTTTTATTGACTTCTTATGCACCATTTGGTGTAATGCATAAACGCTGTTGAAGCGTGGCACTACCCCCGCAGTCCAGCCCGAAGTTGGGAAGCCCGGACAGAGTGCATCGGTGGATCTACGGAAAGACCGACGGGAGGGCGAACAGCTGGTAAGACACGCAATTTTGATCAGAAACCGGTTTGGCCCTGATTGAAATGGCGGTGGAGAATACGCAACGCAATCTCCACGCAAAAGAAAGGCCCCAAACCTGTTAGCGCAGGCGGGGCCGATCAATGAAGTACCGCAGTTAGCGCTGCGGCCCTCTACCTGGACGGCTTAGGAGGCCATTTATGTCCAAGCAAGAAATCCGCCCCACGGGCGCGGAGGGGATTCCTACGCCTGCAAATATACAGCAGGCCCAGCAATTGGGAAAGACCCACCCCCTTCTCACAAGCTTCCTCGCTGGAAGCATCCCCGAGAACACTCGTGCGCTGTTGGTCACGCTGAATGAAGCAGGCCAGGTCGGCGTCAGTGAGGTGCAATTCGGCGATTCCGTTTTGAACATCAGAACGGAGCTGCGCAAGCACTTGAACGAGTGCCCCTTCAGCGACGAATGGTTGCGCGATCTGCGCGACTTCATCAATCGGAAATTGGAAGCCCGCACCCATGCGGCTCGTTGCGGCGGGGTTGCTATCCCCTCCACCAGCGGAGACGCCTTTTCCGTCTTCAACACCCCGCCGACCCAATGGGCGACTGACGGTTACGCGGGAGAAATGGCATGAGAAAGGTCGTCACCCTCTCGCATGAGCAATACCGGGGCTTTGCGGAATTGTGCAAGGCCGAGGCAGGCCAAGCTCTGGAGGTTTCCAGCACCGACGCAATGAATGGCGACTGGGCGCAAGCCGGTTTCATGGCCTGGGAAGTCATCGCCGATGTCCGCGCCAGCCAGGCAGCTTTCGCCCTGGAGGTCTCCCGCATTGAACTGGCCGATTCCATCATCGTCGGCGACTTCCGTCGCGCCGGCCGGTCCCGCCCCGAAACCAACTGGGACGCCCTGACCGACGACGAAATCTATCCGTTCATCGTGTGGCACGAAATCGGCCACCGCCGCGACAACTTCAACATGCTCGACGTGATGATGGCGCGCAGCAACTTCCCGGACGAGGTGGTCAAGCGGATCCGCTGGGTCAATGAAGTTTTGGCAGACCGCTTCGCGTGGGCGCAGATCCGCCCCGGCGAACTGCTGGAAAAGACCGAAGGCGGCAAGCGCGACGCGCAGCTGATCGAAGACACGATCGCGCTCATGGCCCAGCACTGCCAGCGAGCCAAGTTCAAGCCGCGCCCTATCCCCGGGGGCCAGTATGCCCACGTCTCGCCGCGCATGCTCGAAAGTCCGCGCCTGGCCGCCTTTGTCGGCCCCGACGTCCATCCCGAGCTGCTGGCTCACTACGTGTGGAAGAGCGCCAACCGGCCGATCCGCAGTCGTCGCCCCGCGGCGATCGCGAATCACCAGACGGGCCAGGTGGTCGCATGACGAAGCCGCGCAATCCCACCGAGCAACTGGCCGCCGCCACGCGCGGGCGCGCCCTTTACATCCGCCTCTACGACAACGCCACGGCCGAGCTGGGCAAGGCGAAGGCAGAGCTGCAGGACGAGCGCATCCGACACGCGCAGGCCCTCTCCACGCTCGCCAACGTGGCCCACGCGTTGGAGACCGGCACGCCCCCGGACACCGTTCTCACCATCGTCCGAATCGCTCTGCGGCTCGCCCCCAACGGGCAGCCCCTGTGAGCGCCCATTCATCTGGAACCGGAGCAAGAAAAATGACTTCGCTGATTTCCTCTGAAGATACCAAACCGCTGAACCACGTCTACCTGTCCCGCGCGGCACTGAAAGCGGCCTTGCGCATCGCGGCCAAGCAGGACATCCGCTATTACCTCAACGGCGTCCACGTTGAGGCTGACAGCACCACCACCCGCCTGATCGCTACGGACGGGCATCGGATGTTGATCCTCCATCGCAACTCGGAGAACGGCATCCAGGAGCCGGTTTCCTTCACCATCCCGCGCGCCATCGTGCGCCAGATCATCGCTGGCAGTGGCAAGGGCCTCGCCCACGCTCAATTCGACATCCAGCGCGAAGGGCCGAGCCTCTGGTCCGCACCGTTGGTGCACATCGGCGCTTCCGCACGCCTGACGTTCGCCCAATCGGACGGGAAGTTTCCGAACTGGCGCACCGTCGTGCCCACCACCATCAGCGGCAAGGCCGCGCAGCTTAACCCGGCCTATTTGGCTGACATGAACGCCGCAGCCGACGACCTGGGTAGTCGTTTTGTCTCGGTGACGCACAACGGCTCATCCCCCGCCTTGGTTCTACCCGAGGGATACATCCCCTGGGAATTCATCGGCCTCGTCATGCCCATGCGGGAAACGAGCGCCCCCACAAAATGGACCGTGCCCGCATGGTGCGCGATGCCCAATCAGTCCCAGGAGCAATCTCAATGAGCAACGCCACCGCACAAGCCTGGTTCAGGAACCTCCGAATTTTCCGCCTTTCGGGCGCATGGCCTCTCGCCGGCGAAGCCCTGGAAGAAGCGCTGAACCGAGCCGCCTTCCAACCGGGCAACAACCTGGAAATGCAGTCGTTGGGCTGGGTCCCTCCGCGCGAAGGCGGCGGCCTGGCTCACGTCGTCGGCGGACAGATCCTCCTGACCCTGCGCGCCGGCCAGAAGCTGCTGCCGGCCAAGGTGATCAACCAGGTCGCCAAGGTCCGCGCCCAGGAAATCGAAGAGCAGCAGGGCTACAAGCCGGGGCGCAAGCAGATGAAGGAAATCAAGGAGCGCGTCACCGACGAACTCCTGCCGCGCGCCTTCAACGTGTACCGCGATACCCGCGTGTGGATCGACCCCGCCAACCGCTGGCTGGTCATAGACGCCGCTGCCTCGGCCAAGGCCGATGAGGTCGTCGGCCTCCTGTCCAAGTGCCTGGATCCGCTCCCGCTCGAAAACCTGTATGTCGTCCAGTCGCCGGCCTCGGCCATGACGGGCTGGCTTGCGGAAGACGAGGCGCCGTCCAACTTCAGCATCGACCAGGACACCGAGCTGCGTTCCTCGGGCGAAAGCGGCGCCGCCATCCGCTACGTCAAGCACTCCATCGACGCAGACGACGCCCGCCGACACATCCAGTCCGGCAAGCAATGCACCCGCCTCGCGCTGACCTGGGCCGACCGTATCTCGTTCGTGCTGACCGAGGAACTGGACATCAAGCGCGTCGCCCCCCTCGACGTCATCAAGGAAGGCCCGGGCGCCATCACCACCAACGACGACGAAAAATTCGATTCGGATATGGCGCTCATGACCGGCGAACTCGCCAAGCTGTTGGCCGAACTGGTCGACGCGCTCGGCGGCGAAAAGCAATTCTGAGGACTACAACATGGCTAAGAAATCCAAAGATGTGTACGGCGCCGAAGGGCAAAGCAACCTGCTCACCTTCGACCCCGACAAGCTGGTGCTGGTGACCGACGAGACCAGCCCGCTCTATGACCCCCGCGTGCACCTGGCCGTCGACGAAGCGATGGCGCGCAACATCGACTTCCAGGGCGTGCTGGAGCCGATCGGGATCTCCAAGAACCCGGAGACCGGCGAAACCGAAGTCGTCTTCGGCCGGCAGCGCGTCAAGGCTGCGCGTCTTGCCAACCAGTGGCGCCACCACCGCGGCGAGCCTCCGCGCCTGATTCCCGGCGTTGTCTGGCACGGCGAGCGCAGAAACGCCCTGGATGCCATCGTCGGGGAAAACGAAGCGCGCACGGCCGACACGCCGCTCGGGCGCGCCGAGAAGATGCGCCGCCACCTCACCCTGGGCAAGGGCGAAGACCAGATCGCCGTCATCTACAGCTGCTCCGTCGCCACGGTACGCGACACGCTCGCACTGCTGGATAGCCCCAGGGTAGTGCAGAACGCCGTTGAATCCGGTCAGATCACCCTCACGCACGCCAAGGCACTTGCGAAGCTGCCGGTCGCCGAGCAGCGCACCAAGGTCGCCGAACTGGTCCAGGCGGGTCAAGGCGTCAAGGCGCACGAGCGCAGCCGCAAGCAAGCCGCCGTCATGGGCGAGCGCCCCCGCGTGAAGTCCCGCAAGCAGATCCAGGCCGCACTGGAACAGGCCCAGGGCGACTATGCCGCCGCCCTGCGCTGGGTTCTGGGCACTGAAGAGGGAGCCGCTGAATGAGCCACCTCAAACTCGCGCTGCCCGCCGGATGCGTGCTGGTGCCGGGGGCATCCCCCTCGGCGATCCTCGATGTTCTTGCGGAACGCCAGCGGCAGATCCAGGCCGAAGGATGGTCCACCGCGCACGACGATGAACACGATGCTGGCGACATGGCCGCCGCCGGCGCCTCCTATGCCCTGAACGCGGCTGACGTGCTGCACCCGTTCAGCCAGGGCGACGGTGGCGGCGACATGCCGGACTGCTGGCCGTGGGCCAGCGTGTGGTGGAAGCCCTCCACGCCCCGACGCGACCTGGTCAAGGCTTGCGCCCTCATCTTGGCTGAGATTGAGCGCATCGACCGCGCCGAAGCTGACGCCCTACAGGGCGAAGGCGGTGCCGCATGAGCCGCGCAACGATGCCCATCATGGGCGCCATCCTGTTGAGCGAAATCCCCTTCGCCATGATCGCCCCCCACGAAGCACAGGCCAAGCGCAACCACGGCCAATCTCTGAATCGTCTCGCCGACCGCGGCGGGCTGGCTGTTCCTGAAGCGCTCGACATTCTCGAAGGACGCTCGCGCGATTCTTCCAAGAACAGCATCAACAACGAACGGTACTTGGTCCAACTCGTTCGTGAATGGCGCGCCGTCCAGTCGCAGGGCGGGGCGACGGACGGATGTACTGATATTCCTGAGTTGCGTAGCCCGGAAGAAACTGGCTTCGAAGATTGGATGAGCCGTCAGATGCCGAAAGGCACCATCATCTCGAACCCAGCCTGGTGGGCGCCTCGAATCCTCAGCGCGGTTAAGCGGATCATTCGCAACCAGAGCATCCTGGCGGGCACGCGGGAATGGACACCTATTTCCGAGCGCCTTCCGGATATCCCCGATCGCGCGGCCGGCGGGCGCATTCACGTCCTCGTAGGCCGCCATTATCTGGGCCAGTGGTACGCCTGGTCGGTTTGGTACGGGCCGCGCGACAAGGATCTGCGCTTCTACGATGAGTTTGTAGACGACGAAACCGAACGGACCAAAGACGAGGAACTCGCGACCCACTGGCGCTACATGCCTCCCGGTCCCGTCGTCACTGCCCAGCAAGCAGAAAGCAAGGAAGGGGGGCTGACCATGCGGACCTATCTCGCCGGCCCCATGACGGGCCACCCCGAACTCAACTTCCCCCTGTTCCACACCGAGGCCCAGCGCCTGCGCGACTGCGGCCACGAAGTGGTCAACCCCGCGGAAATCAACATCGACCCCGCCAAGGGCTGGACCGAATGCATGCGTGCCGATATCGCCGAGCTGGTTAAGTGCGACGCCATCGCCATGCTGCCCGGCTGGCAGCTGTCAAAGGGCGCGACCTTGGAACACCACATTGCAACCCAGTTGGGCTTGGTGGTCATCCATCTGGCGCCCGCTCAAATGGAACATTCAGAATGCTGACTCCCCAGCTTGTACTCGGCATCTCCGCCAAGATCGTCGTCGACATTTTCGCTGGCGGCGGTGGCTGGTCGACCGCCTACGAAATGGCCACCGGCCAGCACGTTCACATCGCCATCAACCACAATCCGGCCGCCCTGAGCATGCATCAGGTCAACCACCCCCAGGCCAAGCACCTCATCGCCGACGTGCGCGAGGTGTGCCCGCGCCAGGCGACGGGCGGCGCGGAAGTGGGCTGGCTGCACTTGTCGCCGGACTGCACCGATCACAGCCAGGCCAAGGGCGGCCAGCCGCGCAATAGGGCAATCCGCGCGCTCGCGTGGGTAACCGTGCGCTGGGCTGGGACCGTCAAGCCCGACATCATCAGCCTGGAGAACGTGGTCCAGATATTGAAGTGGGGCCGGCTGGTCGCCAAGCGCTGCCCAATCACCGGCCGCGTGGTCACGCTGGACATGGTGCCGGACGCCAGCGGTCGCATGGTGCACCGCGTGGCGGATCCAGGCGAGCGCGTACCGGTCGAGCAGCAGTACCTGGTCCCCGACCCCAAGCAACAGGGCAAGCACTGGCACCGCCTGGTGGCGATCCTGCGCGGCATGGGCTACATCGTCGAATGGCGTGAGCTGAATGCTGCCGACTATGGCGCTGGCACGACGCGCACCCGCCTTTTCATGATGGCGCGTCGGGATGGACAACCGATCGTCTGGCCTGCTGCGACCCACTTCAAGAATCCCAGCAAGGCCCAGCGCCAGCGGCGCGCAGCTGCGGACGGTATCGACTGGACCATCGAGGGCAAGAGCATCTTCAACCGCCCCCGCCCTCTCGCCGACGCCACCATGCGGCGCATCGCCCGCGGCATGAAGCGATACGTGCTGGACAGCGCGGATCCGTTCATCGTGCCGATCGCCAACTGGAGCCGGGACGGCTCCCATGCAGCAAGCCAGCCAATCAGCACCATCACGGCAAAGCCCCGGGGCGGCTCGCATGCTGTCGTCGCGCCGGCGCTTGTTCCTGCCACGCACCACGGCGGCGACCGCATGCACGACATTCAGGGATCCGCGCCGACCATCACCGCCGCCCATCGAGGCGAACTGATGCTGTCGACTCCCGTGCTGATTCAAGCAGGGTATGGCGAGCGCAAGGGGCAGGCCCCGCGATGCCTCGACCTCCAACAGCCGATCGGTGTAGCTACGGCTGGCGGCGTCAAGCACGCAGTAGCCGCTGGCTATCTCGTTCAAGCCGGTCACGGCGAGGGCAAGCCGGGCGCCCGTCGCTGGAGTTACGGCTGCAACGACGCTGCCGATCCGGTGGGAACCCTCACCGCGAGCAACGGCGGGTTTTCTGTCGCTACGGGCTTCATGGTCCAGGCCAACGGCGGATTCAACGCGACGCCGGCCCACGAGCTGCGGCGGCCCGCGTCCACGATCACCAACAGCGGCAGCCAGCAGCAGCTCATCACGGCCCATCTGATGACGCTGAGAAGGCACAGCACGGGCACCGCAGCTGACGAGCCAATGGCGACTATGGCAGCAGCCGGCCAACATCACGGCGTGGTCGCCGCGCATCTGACCGCGATGAGCCAGAATGTCACCGGCTCGGATCTGCAAGAGCCGGCGCAAACCATTTTGGCAGGAGCCGCCCGGTTTGGGCTGGTCGAATACGACCTGTCGCCCGAGCATGAGGCGGGCGCCCTGCAGGTGGCCGCGTTCCTAATGCGCTACTACGGCGAAGGCGGCCAGCTGGGGGACCTGCGCGAGCCCGCCAGCACCGTCACCACCAAGGACCGCCTGGCGCTGGTGACCGTGTACATCAAGGGCGCCCCCTATGTCGTCGTGGACATCCGTCTGCGCATGCTCACGCCCGCCGAGCTTTACAACCTGCAGGGCTTCCCGCCGAGCTACATCATCGACCGAGGCCACGATGGCCGCCGGTTCACCAAGACCGAGCAGGTGCATATGGTCGGGAACAGCGTCAGCCCGCCCCCAGCCATCGCCCTGATCACCGCCAACGCCCCCCGCGAACTCTTCTTGAGGATGGCAGCATGAGTCAGCTTGCATTGTTCCATCCCTCAGCTGCAACACCTGACCTACCCGCAGATCCCTACGCGTTCGACCATAACCTCGTCGGCGGCGCCCTCCGTCCATTTGTGCGCTTCTGCAAGGAACGCCTGCTCGCCCCTGAGGGCGAAATCAGCCTGTCGCTGATCCTGGAGAACGCCTGGAAGAACGGCCGCGATCATCCCTATCTCAAGGCCTGGGACACCTATTGCACACGTCACGCGCTGTCCGGAGACCAACAAAAATGACCCCTCAGATCCAGAACAATGCCGCTCAGGCGGCCGTGCAAGACCTCGAATACGTAGTGCAGCAACTGCGCCAGGCCGGCCGTGTGGTCGACGAAGAAGGCGAACTGACCGACCGGCTCGACGCCCTGCTGTCCAAGCTGCGCGCCCCTGTAGCCGATGAGCCGTGCAAACGATGCGGCGGCCCCGGCTGGTACACCAGTCACTCCACCGGCTACCCGGAGTCGATTCCGTGCAGCGCCTGCAACCCCCAAGGCGTTTCGGTGGAACGGCTGGCGAAGGATCCGTTCCTGGCTGCGCAGCTTTGGCGCAAGCCCGTAGCCGACGGCTCCGCCCTGGCAAGCGCCCCGATAGACCCTGAAACGGCGCAGGTAGATTTCCTGGTTCGCCTGTTCGAGGAACTGGACACATGGCGCGCCGAAGATTGGAACGAACTGATCGAGCGACGCCCGGCCATCCTCGCGCTGCTGCGTCCCCTGGTCCTGGCAAGCGCCCCTGTGGCCGGGGAGGCGCAGGCCGACCAATTCATTCAGGCCGCCATCGACCGGGCGCCGGAACCTCTTCGCCGGCTGGGCGAGTACCTTTCCCGCGTGCTTGACGAGGACCAGTGGGCCACGGCGGAACGGATGCTGCTCGGCGCCTGCAATGCCGCGCCCCAGGCCAGCGCGAACGATTTCGCCAAGTTGCAAAGCGCGTACACGGCCGCTTGCGACCAGATCGGCGAACTGTTGGCCGAGAAGCAAGCTAGCGCCAATGCAGCCGGGGAAGCTCTGGTGTGGCGCGTTTCGTGGCTAGGCGGTCGGCGTCCAACGGACTGGCGCGATTTTGCTACCAACCCACCGCCGAGCGCTGAATATTTGGCGCGCGCCGGCTACACCATTCAGGTTGCCTATGCCGCGCCCCAGGCCGCGCGCGCCAAAGCTTCACCGGAGGACCTGCCATGACCAAGATGGTGTATAGCATCGGGGATCTGAAGGAACTGATCGGCCTGTCGAAGTGGACGGTTTACGACCTGATCAAGAAAGGCGAGTTTCCCCGGCCGGTTCAACTCAGCACGAACCGGGTGGGGTGGCGCGATGCTGACCTCCGCCGGTGGCTGGACGAACGCCCCCAAACCACGGAGACCTTGCCGAGCTGACACCGCCTCGACGCACCAACGAAAAAAGCCCCCCGAGTGCTAGGCACCGGGGGGCTTTTTGCAGGTGGTCCACATTTCGGTCCACCTGCGGGTCTATTTTCTGACGCTGGAACATCAGGACCCGCATGGATATTGGTCGGGGCGGCGGGATTCGAACTCGCGACCCTCTGCTCCCAAA
>Ga0256835_1000291_pt1 | contig 39452 bp, 36 predicted proteins | sample PIR30metaG_FD_185972 | JGI IMG/M metagenome (GOLD analysis project Ga0256835, IMG submission 185972) | Hydrothermal vent microbial communities from East Pacific Rise, Pacific Ocean - PIR-30 | ecosystem: Environmental > Aquatic > Marine > Hydrothermal vents | place: Pacific Ocean: East Pacific...
TAATCCTCCAATCAATAAGATACTAGCTGGTTCAGATCCTGTGGCTATTGATGCATTTGGTGCCAAGCTACTTTCAAAAAAATGGCAAGAGATCGGCCATATCAAAATGGCCAACAACCATGTTGGTCAGGCAGATGCTGAAATTATTAAAATTCCAGTCTGATTCAGATAGATCAAGATTACGGAACAGGGTTCGCTGACCATCCCAGATTTTATACATTGAACCTAAAGTTTATGACATCTCCATCCTGGACGATATAATCCTTGCCTTCCAGTCGTACTTTACCTGCCTTTTGGGCTGCCTGATAGCTCCCTGCTGCAATTAGGTCTTCAAAGGCAACGACCTCTGCCCGAATAAATCCTCGCTCTATGTCCGAATGTATACGGCCTGCTGCCTTCTGGGCCACGGTACCCCTTTTAATGGTCCAGGCCTTTACCTCGTCTTCTCCAACAGTGAAGAAGGAGATCAGTCCGAGAAGACTGTAGGATTCCTTGATCAAAACATGAGTTGCTGGTTTTTCAATGCCCATATCTTTTCGAAACAGCTCTGCCTCATCCTCTGAAAGCTGAGACAGTTCCATTTCTAGAGCTCCTTTTATACTAACAGCGACTACTCCTAATGGAAGATCCAGTTCTACACTTCCAGACTCCTGGTCTTCAGCCAGGTTCAAAACAACAATACATGGCTTGGCAGAAAGAAATGTATAACCCTTTAGTTCGGGGGCATTTCTTATTTCTTCATTCTCTCTGAGGGCACGACCACTATCAAGAAGTTGATAGGCCTTTTTAAGCAGTTCAAACTCCTTGGGATTGCCCTTCTTGCCCTTCTTCAGTTCTTTCTCCATCTTCTCAAGACGCCGCTCTACGATCATCTGGTCAGTTAGCAACAGTTCGGTCTCAAAATTTTCAAAGTCTCCCTGAGGATCAGGAGACTGGCCTGCAATATCAAAACAACGCACCACATGCACCAGAGCATCACAGGGCCTAAGGAGTCGCAGAATCGCATCCATTGAATCCTTCTCGTCTTTGGCACTAAGACTACCACCTAGATCAACATACTGGATGATGGCAGGGCTTGTCTTTTTCGGGTTATACATCTTGCTGAGTTTGACCAGGCGTTCATCCGGCACCTTTACCTGAGCTATATTTGGGTCCTTTTTCCCACCTGAATATGCAGAGACTTCTGCCTCGCTTCCTGTTAGGGCATTGAAGATGGTGGTCTTTCCAGCCCCTGGAAGACCCACTATTCCTATTTCCATTGTCTACTTTCCTTAACTGTCTATTTTAAAAACCTTTAGGAGCTGCCACAGGGAGTGGTGTCTCCCTGCAATTTCATGATAGCATGAACTAGCACTTCTTCCACTGCTGCAAGGCCATCTTGCACAGCCTTTGGACTGCCTGGAAGGTTTATTATAAGGCATTGCCCCCTAACACCCGACACTCCTCTTGAAAGCATTGCTCGGCTTGTTTTTTTTAGACCAAAGGCACGGATGGCCTCACTTATTCCAGGAACCGGCCTTTCTATCACCTTTGATGTTGCCTCTGGCGTTACATCGCGAGGCGAAAGGCCCGTACCGCCTGTTGTGAAAATAAGGTCCAGCCCCAACTCGTCAACCCAGCTAATCAGGATTCTTTTAATCTGGTCAACCTCATCAGGACACACATCTTTAGCAACTATCTTAAACCTACCTGTCCCTTCTAGATACTCCCATATTAAAGGGCCTCCAGCATCATCCCGGAGGCCCTTGTAAGAGCTGTCGCTTACAGTAAGAACCCCTGCCTTAAACAACTACTTTTCTTCCTCCTGTTTTCTCTGGGCAACGATCTTTTCAATGAGATTTGGAGGAACCTCCTCATAATGTGAAAACTCAACGGTAAACGTGCCTTGACCCGCTGTCATGGCGTTAAGATCCAGAACGTACTTTTGGACTTCGGAAAGAGGAACCAAAGCAGTAACTGTTTGGACACCGTTTCCAGGCTCCATGCCCATCACCTTGCCCCTTCTGGCGTTAAGATCTCCAATAATGTCCCCTACATTGTCCTCTGGAACAGTGACTACAAGCTTTACTATAGGCTCGAGCAGGGTTGGCTTGGCCTCAAGAACCCCCTTTTTGAAACATTGGATGGCTGCGATCTTAAAGGCCATTTCTGACGAATCAACTTCATGGGACTTTCCATCATAGAAACGGACCTTTACATCTGTAACCGGATAACCTGCCAGAGGACCCGCCTGCATGGCCTCCTGGATGCCCTTTTCAACTGCTGGCACAAAGTTCCTTGGCACGTTCATGCCTACCAGGGCCTCTTCAAACTCATAGCCTTCCCCCCTTGGAAGCGGGGTAATGTCAAAATGGACTTCTGCGAATTGACCTGCCCCGCCAGTCTGCTTTTTATGACGGTAAATCACACCCTTTTTGGGAACCTTGATCGTCTCTCTATAGGCAATCTTTGGAGTGGTGAGATCTACACTTACTCCAAATTTCCTCTGCATCTTTTCTATGGTTGCATCTATATGAATCTGGCCCAGACCGGAGATAAGAAGTTCGTTGGTTTCAGGATCCCTGGTAACCTGGAGAGTTGGATCTTCCTCCCTTAGGCGGGACAGAGCCTGGGTGATCTTTTCTTCATCTCCCCTGCTCTTTGGTTTCAAGGCGTAAGTAATTACCGGAGAAGGAAATTTCACAAAGGGATACACAACAGGTGCAGAAGGATCACACAGGGTATCTCCGGTTTCGGTATGTTTCAGCTTTGCAAGGGCAACGATACAACCAGGACCAGCCTCGTCGACATTTTCCTGCTGCTTTCCCTTTAACACAAAGCAAGGGCCGAATTTTTCCTTCTCCTTTTTGTTGGCATTCAGCACTGTGCCGTCTGGCTTTAGAATGCCTGAATAGATACGCATTATGGAAAGCCGGCCTGCATAGGGATCTGTAAGCGTTTTGAAAACAAGGGCTGAAAAAGGCTCGTCTGTGCTAGGCTTCCTGGTAACCTCTTCGCCACTTTCAGGATCCTCACCGGTGACCTCACCCCTGTCTTCAGGGGATGGCAAAAAGCTGACAATTAGATCTAACAAAATGGAAGGGCCGATATTCTTTGTGGCAGAACCACAGACTACCGGGACAAAACCACCATCCAAAATGCCTTGCCTGAGCCCTGATAAGATCTCTTGGGAAGAAAGCTCTTCTCCCTCTAGAAATTTTTCCAAAAGTTCCTCTTCGGATTCTGCTGCGTACTCTACAAGATTGTTTCTGGCCTCTTCCACCTCATCGGCCATATCAGCCGGTATATCCGTAGGCTTTTTCTTTCCATCTTCGCTAAACTCATAGGCTTTCATCTGAATAAGATCAACAACACCCCTGAAACTATCCTCACTTCCTATGGGAAGGGTCACAGGAACAAGCCTGATATCCAACGCATCCTTTAACGCTTCAAGAGCACCATTAAAGTTCGCCCTTTCCCTGTCCATCTTGTTGAGAAACATGATAACAGGAGTGCCAGCATCTGATATAAAGGACCATATCTTCTGAGTCTGTGGTTTAACAGGGTCCACCGCATCTGCCACAAACAGGCAACTATCCGCCACTCTCAAGGCAGAGATAGTCTCATGAAAAAAGTTGTCTTCTCCTGGCGTATCCATAAGAAAGAAGTCATGTTTGTTCCAATTAAAAGCGTAAAAGGCCGTACTTATGGTAATCTTGCGTTTCACCTCCTCAGGCTCGAAATCCAGGTGAGAAGTCCCATCATCTACTTTGCCAAACTTTTTGGTGGCTTTTGCCGAGTAAAGAAGGGCCTCGGCTAGAGAGGTTTTGCCGCTGCCACTTTGAGACACTATTGCAAAATTTCTTACCTTGGCTGTTTCCATGTCGTCTCTCCCTTTCCCTACATGTTTGATTTTAGGTCATCCAGCAGTATGAGCCTGATTGTGGCAACATAATTAATTTCATTATATTGCGTCAAGTATTAGCCCATGTTTTTGCCAAAGGATAATAGGGAGGTAGAATCATTGCCTAAAATGTTTAGATTATTCTTTAGGAAAAAACCGATATTACCAGGGTTGGCCGTTCCCTATAGAGCGACAAGATTGCGCTGTTGCTTAGGAAAGAACCGGACAGTTGACAGTATTCATGGCCACAAGTATCTTAAGACGGTTTATGCTCTAAGAATTTAAATGCTTTTGCAATAACAACAGGCAGGATACATGTTTGAAAACCTAAGTGACAGGCTGGCTAAGGTCTTTAAAAAACTTAAAGGCCAGGGCACATTATCCGAGCAAGACATAGATCAGGGTCTTCGAGAAGTGCGCCTTGCCCTTCTCGAAGCCGATGTAAATTACAAGGTTGTCAAGGAATTTATAAAAAAAGTCAAAGAACGGGCCTTAGGGCACGAGGTCATGGAAAGCCTCACTCCGGGCCAACAGGTAGTAAAGATCGTTCATGAGGAACTTATAAAACTTCTAGGAGACCATGACGAAGGCCTGAACTTGGCTGGCAGACAGCCTGCAGTCATTGTTCTTGTAGGTCTTCAAGGCTCTGGTAAAACGACCACGGCAGCCAAGCTTGCCAGATGGCTTAGAAAAAAGGGGAGAAAGCCCTATTTGGTTCCTGCAGACATCTACAGACCTGCGGCAATAAAACAGCTTGAAACCTTGGCACGCCAGATCGACTGTCCCTGTTTTCCAACTAAGGAAGGGACCCCTCCGCCGGACATTGCCAGGCAGGCTGTGGCTCAGGCGGAAATGAAAGGGTTGGATACGGTAATAATTGACACGGCCGGACGCCTGCATGTAGACGACGCCCTTATGGCAGAACTCAAGGCCATAAAAGAGCAGGTGGAGCCTCAGGAGATTCTTCTAGTTGCAGATGCCATGACAGGTCAGGATGCGGTTAATATCGCTGACAGTTTTAACAAGGCCCTTTCAATAACTGGTGTAATCCTGTCCAAGATGGAAGGTGATGCCAGGGGTGGAGCCGCCTTGTCCATTCGTGCAGTTACAGGCACGCCCATCAAGTTTGTGGGTGTGGGCGAAAAGATTAACGCCCTTGAAGTCTTTCATCCAAAACGGATTGCAGATCGCATCCTTGGCATGGGAGACGTGCTAACGTTGATTGAAAAGGCCCAAGACACCTTAGACAAGGACAAGGCCTTAGAACTTCAAGAAAAGCTGAAAAAAAATGCCTTCACCTTAGAAGATTTTAGGGATCAGCTTCGCCAGGTAAGAAAGCTTGGCAGCCTGGAGCAGATAATCTCCATGATTCCTGGCCTTAACAAGATGAAACAGTTTAAAAACATGATGCCTGATGAAAAAGAGCTGGTTAAGATAGAGGCCATAATCAATTCTATGACACCAGCGGAAAGGCGCAAGTATACCATTATAAATGCAAGCAGGAGACGCCGAATAGCAAAGGGCAGTGGAACCACGGTTCAAGACGTAAACCAGCTTCTCAAAAACTATGCTGAGATGAACAAAATGCTCAAAAAATTTGGCAAGGGTGGCTTTAAAAAGATGCCAAGGGGGCTTTTCCCCTTTTAAAACAACTTGAAAGCATCAAATAAAATTAGTATCTAAGGGCTTCCCAAAAGGAAGCAAAATGCATAAAATTTAACATGGAGGAATAAATGGCAGTAAGAATTCGTTTGGCAAGAGGCGGCCGGAAAAAAAGGCCGTTTTACCGTATTGTGGCAGCCTACTCAGAATCACCAAGGGACGGGCGTTTCCTTGAAGTGCTTGGAACCTATGATCCCTTAAAAGACCCTGCTGAGATAAAACTTGATGCAGACAAGGTCAAAAAATGGTTGGAAAGGGGTGCCAAGCCTACCCAGACCGTTCGATCGCTTATGTCAAAGGTAGGCTGTGCTGCGTAAGGCATTACCTGTTCTTTAGTAACTGTCGGCTGGTTATGTGGAGGTAAGTGAAATGAAGGAATTGATAGAACACATTGCTAAGGCTCTGGTTGATTATCCCGATAAGGTTGAGGTGAACGAAGTCGAGGGTCAACAGACCTCTGTTATCGAACTCAAGGTGGCCAAGGAAGATCTTGGCAAAATAATCGGCAAACAGGGTCGAACGGCCCGGGCAATGAGGACCATCTTGAGTGCAGCCTCCACAAAGTTAAAAAAGAGGGCTGTGCTAGAAATACTAGAATAGCCCGTATAATCAGGGCCTGATAAACAAGCGCAAAATTAAAAAACTTAAAAGAGAGCCTTTTATCTGCACAACGCATGTCGTGCAGACTCTAAACCGGCTGTCTGTTGACAGTCGGTCTTTCACTTTAGTTTCCTGATAGACAAAATGGAGCAAAGGTACCTGGCGGTTGGCAGGATAAAGAGGGCAGTTGGCCTGAAGGGAGAAGTGCTTATCAAGGCCTACTCAAGCATTGATAGCATTGCTATACCGGCTTGTATATTTGTCCGTCTCCATGGCCTTTTCAAAAGATTTAAAATCCTCCGCTTAAGAAAAAAGAAAGACAAGGAGGCTATTTGTCTGATTGAACACGTTAATGATAGAACCGCAGCCGAAGCCATCACCGGCATGGAAATCTACCAAGACAAATACCTGTTACCCAGAGAAGAAGATGACGAATACTACTGGTACGAGTTAAAAGGTATGACCGTGGTTGACCAGGAGGACAACACGCTTGGAACCATCTATTCAATCATAGATGCAGGCGCACAGGACGTGCTTGTGGTTCGAAACAGCAGCAATGAGATATTGATTCCCATGGTAGACGAATTTATCAAACAGATAGATACCCGAAAAAAATATTGCCAAGTTACCCTCCCGCCAGGATTTAAAGAAGCCACCTCTATGCCTTGGAAAAAGAGACGCGGGAAGTGACATTTCATATAGTAACCATCTTTCCTGATTATTTTGAATCTCCCTTAAAACATGGGGTTATAGGAAAGGCAGTATCTTCGGGCATCATAAAGATAAATCCGATTGATCTTAGGTCCTTTACAAAGGACAGGCATAGGACCACAGATGACCGCCCTTATGGAGGCGGAGCTGGTATGGTCATGATTCCAGGCCCCTTGGCCAAGGCCGTTACGTCTGTCAGAAAAGGACGCAAAGAAGTTCCTGTGATCCTTTTTTCTCCTGCGGGCCAAACCTTTAATCACAAGCTCGCCCATGAGCTTTCTCAGCACAAGGAGCTTGTATTGATATGTGGCCGTTATGAAGGAGTTGATCAAAGAATAATAGACAACTTCGTGGATATGGAGATCTCCATTGGAGATTTTGTCCTGACCGGTGGCGAGCCTGCCGCCTTAGTCCTTATAGATGCAGTAGGAAGACTCATTCCTGGGGTATTAGGGTCAGACGAGTCTGCATCTGACGACTCTTTTGCAACCGGACTTTTAGAACATCCACACTACACCAGACCAAGAAGATTTATGGAAATGGATGTGCCGCAGGTCTTGTTAAGTGGTGACCATGAAAAGATAAAAAGATGGCGCCGGAAAAAATCCTTGGAGCTAACCCTGAAAAGAAGGCCCGAGCTTCTTAAGAGGGCCAAATTGTCCCAAGAAGACCTGAAAATCCTGGCTGAACTCGGTTTCTATGGAGACACAAAAGATGAGTAGGGCTGCCATTTACCTGGCCCTTGTGCACTATCCTGTAATAAACTGCCAGGGAGAAAAGATCTGTTCTGCCATTACCAACCTGGATATTCATGATATTGCACGTACCTGCACCACTTATGGAGCAAAAGGTTTCTTTATTGTAACTCCATCTGAAGAGCAAAAGGCTTTAGCCTCCCGGGTGTTGAATCATTGGCTCAAGGGAGCAGGCGCCTCTTTTAACCCGGACAGGAAAAAGGCATTTGAACAGATCAGTATTGCAGGCTCCATCCAAGAGGCCATAGCTGCAACAAATGTCCCGAGGCACCACCTTGGAATCTTTGCAACCTCTGCGCGTCTGTCTGAAGGATGCATAGATTGGGAAAATTTTGAAAAAATAGTGTACAAACCGAAGTTTAAATGTATATTATTGCTCTTTGGAACGGCCTCTGGGCTCCATGAAGAGTGTTTCAAGGAGTGTGATGGTGTAATCTGTCCCATTTACGGCCCTACAGATTACAACCATCTTTCTGTCAGAAGTGCCGTTGCCATTACACTTGATAGAATCTCAGGAATCAGGAGGCAATAAAAAAATGGATGTAATACGCCGTCTGGCCTTTGAAGAAATGAGAATGGATATTCCTCCTTTTAGGCCGGGAGACACAGTAAAAGTCCATGTAAAAATCAGAGAAAGTGCTGAAAAAGAAAGAATACAGATCTTTGAAGGTGTAGTAATCAGCCGTAAGGGCAGTGGAATCTCTGAAACATTTACTGTAAGAAAGATATCCTACGGTGTTGGGGTTGAAAGAATCTTCCCAGTAAACTCTCCCAGGATTGAGAAGATCGAGATCGTCCAAACCGGTCGTCATAACAGATCCAAACTCTTCTATCTGCGCAATCTGCGTGGCAAGGCCATGAGACAAAAGATCAGGAACAAGAGGACCATATAGCTTGCCAAGTTCCCTGTTTGGAAAGGACTCTTGCCAAAGTCAACAGGGAACATGGCACTTTGAATCCATGCTTAAAGACCAGGGGCTCTGGCCAGTAGCAGGCGTGGATGAAGTAGGTAGAGGCTGTCTGGCCGGGCCTGTGGTAGCTGCAGCAGTAATACTTCCTTATGACATATCTTCAAAGGGTATAACAGACTCCAAGAAATTGACCAGCATTCAAAGAGAAAAGATGGCCTATATTATCAAATCTGTTGCCTTGGCCATCTCTATCGCCCAGGTCGAACCTAAAAGGATAGATGAAATAAACATACTTCAGGCAAGCCTTGAGGCCATGAAACACGCAGTAGAAGGCCTTTCAATAAAACCTAAGGCAATACTGGTGGATGGTAATCAGCAGCTTTCCGTATCCATTCCTCAAAAGGCTATTACCAAAGGCGATAGCCGATCATGCTCCATTGCAGCGGCCTCCATTGTAGCCAAGATCTACAGAGATAACATCATGATCAACTATGCACGGAAATATCCTTGTTATTTATTTGATAAACACAAAGGCTATGGCACAAGAAAACACCGACAACTTTTAGAAAAATTTGGTCCTTGCCCTATTCACAGAAAAAGCTTTAAGGGTGTTGTTCAAAATGAAAAAGCTTTTAACCCAAAAGGGTAAGGAATTTGGCAAGTCTTGTGAGGAACTTGCTGGCAGATTCCTGAAAGACCAGGGCTATACCATAGTTGAGAGAAACTTTCAGACTAAATTAGGTGAGATTGACATAGTTGCCAAAAAGGATAACTACCTAGTTTTTGTTGAAGTGAAAGCCAGAAGGTCCCAAAACTATGGCCTTCCTCAGGAGGCTGTTACCACAAAGAAACAGGCTGTAATCAAAAAAGTAGCCCAGGCATTTCTTCAAAAAAATGGTCTTGAACACAAAATGATGAGATTCGATGTAATTGCCATTACCTTTTCAAACCAGGGCCAGCCAAAGGTTGAACACATACCCTTCGCCTTCTAAGACTTTATGATTTGCAGATTGCATTTACGTAAATGAATAGGGCAAGGAAGGGCCTTGATTAGGCAGGAAAGCAGGGCCAAGAGCTTCTAAGGCTTGCTTCGCTGAAACGCTCCAAAGTCGCTCGCTTTGCTCGCTAAATGGAGGTTTCAGCCGCTTCGCTTCGCCAAGAATCTCTAGACCCTGTTCCCAAATGTCTAATCAAGGCCCTATCCTTGCCCTATTCATCTGATAAATCCTGTTATTCAAACTATTAAAACTAGTAACCACCCAAGTCCCTTGTTTTTATTTTATTGATATTTTGACTCTGCTAACAAATGTCTTAATAAGAGCGTTCTATTGCTAAGGATGTTTTATCTATTACTACAGACTGTCCCACTTTTTTAGACTTTTTAGAATGCCTTCGTCTTTATGCAATCGAGGGTGAAACGTTATGCCTTAAGATTGTGTTATTATTAAGGCCATTATTTCTAAAGCCTGCACCGGATGTCCTACATTGGTTTTCTAGTTCTAGCTGCATAACACCAAAAACATTGGTGCAACAGCTGTATGTTACAGGAGAAAGGGGCTAAATTGGTTGCAGATTAGCCAGGATGGAGGCTTTTCATCAGGCGTTGGGGACAGAGCCTAGAGATTCTTGGCGAAGGCGGAGCAAAAGAAATCCACTCAGGCCGAGCGAAGCGAGGGAATTTGGATTTCTGCGAAGCCAAGCCTTAGAAGCTCTTGGCTCTGCTTTCCTGCCTGTGAAAGTCGCCTCCTGCTAATCTGCATTCCTTTGTTCAAGTAAGCGATTAAGCGATCAAAAATGACAAGCAATGTTGTGCAGGTTATGTTGCTTCTTGAGTTACTAAGTTACAATTGCAAAAACTTTTATAAAATTACAACAAAACAAAATGGTAAAAATCAATAATATCAAGATCCCAGACAATGAAATACGCTTTATTTTTTCAAGATCGAGCGGCCCTGGTGGTCAAAATGTAAACAAGGTTAACACCAAGGCTACAGTCAAGTTCGACATAATGGCATCCAAGGCTTTAGGTCTTGAACAAAAAGAAAGGATACGGAAGAGGCTGTCCGGTCGTATTAGCAGAAACGGGATACTAACCGTATCCTCTGACAGATTCAGATCTCAGCAGGCTAACCGTAAAGATGCCCTTGACAGGCTGTCCCGGCTTCTGTCAGAGGCATTGAGGGTAAAACCAAAAAGAAAGAAGACGTCTATACCAAAGGCAGCAAAAGAAAGACGTTTAAGGGAAAAACGTCACAGGGGTGAAATAAAGAAGACTAGAAGAAAAGATTACTATTTTGAGTAAAAAGGCCCTGACTCAATGCCAAGGCCTTTTATAAACAAAAAGCTAGTCTGCCTTTTTTCTCATGAATGTGGGAATATCCAGATCTTCTCCATCAAGTGACTCAAAACCTGTGAACTCTCCCTTCTGTGTCGATCCCCTAGATGCAAAACCCAGTGTACCCTTTTTCACCTTATGTATAGGCAACTCTTCTTCGGGAGGGGGTTCATCTGAAACGCGTTTTTGACGAGCCTCATCCAGACTTGCTATAACAGGATCTTCCATGGGTAGAGGCTTTTCTCTGCCAATACCAGTGGCGATTACAGTAACCCTAATTTCATCCCCCATATTTTCATCAAAAACTGTTCCCCAAATAATGTTGGCATCATCATGAGCCTCGTTTTCAATGAGGCTTGCTGCCTGATCCATCTCTTCCATACTCAAAGTAGCTGCGCTTGCAGTGATGTTCATGAGTATGCCCCGGGCCCCGCTTATTGAAACATCCTCAAGAAGCGGATTGGCTATAGCCATCTGCACTGCCTCAAGGGCACGCCGCTCACCTTTGGCTACGCCTGTACCCATAAGGGCCATGCCCATCTCTGCCATCACGGTGCGAACATCTGCAAAATCCACATTTATATAGCCCTGAACCACAATAAGATCTGAAATACCTCTTACAGCATAGTAGAGCACCTCATCCGCCTTTTTAAACATCTCGAGAAAAGGCGTATTAGGTTGGGCCAGGCTTCTTAGCCTGTCGTTGGGAATGGTTATTATGGTATCAACCACCTCTTTTAGACGCTTTATTCCTTCGTCTGCCTGACGGGCACGCCTCTTGCCCTCAAAACTGAAAGGCCGTGTCACCACTGCAACAGTAAGAGCCCCGACTTCCTTGCTGATTTCTGCAATGACAGGAGCACCGCCTGTTCCTGTACCTCCTCCCATACCGGCTGTAACAAAGACCATATCAGCACCTTCAAGGGCATCCCTTATTTCCTCTGCACTCTCTTCAGCAGCCTCTCTACCTATCTCCGGTTTTGCACCTGCACCAAGACCCTTTGTAAGAGTTCTACCAAGCTGGATCTTTTTATCTGCTCTAGACATCTCCAGGGCCTGGGCGTCGGTGTTAGCGGCTATAAACTCAACCCCCTGAAGCTCAGAGGCGATCATATTGTTTATGGCATTTCCTCCGCCTCCTCCAACACCAATAACCTTTATTTTTGCCTGAAGCTCTTGTTCCACAAATTCTAAGGGCATACGACCCTCCTCCTGTCTATGTCGTTAAAGACCAAACCAAGACTTCATCCTCCCTGTTACCTTGCTGAGGATATTGTCCCCACGCATCTTAAATCTCTTTGGATTTTGCGGCCTGTCCTGAAAACCGTAAAGGACAAGTCCTACCGCCGTTGAATACAGGGGACTGTTGACCACATCAACCAGCCCCGAAATGTTTCTTGGATATCCCACCCTTGCGGGAAGCTGGAATATCTGATCCGCCATCTCACAGACCCCTGGCAGCAAGGCAGAGCCTCCTGTTATCACTATTCCAGAGGCCAAAAATTCCTTAAGCTTGGTCCTCTGAATCTCCTGATCTATAAGAGAAAAAATCTCTTCTACCCTGGGCTCAAGAATCTCTGCCAATATGTGCCTGGACAGCTGTCTTGGCCGCCTGTCTCCAACGCTTGGGACCTCTATCATCTCATCCCTTCTCACCATGGAGACCAGACAAGTCCCGTAACGGATCTTTATCTTCTCTGCATCATTCATGGGGGTTCTGAGCCCAACAGAAATATCATATGTCAGGTTATTGCCTCCCAGCCCCAAGACTGCGGTGTGCTTGATGGAACCTTCACTTAGCAAGGCAAGATCCGTTGTGCCTCCACCAAAATCTATTAGGGCAACTCCTATCTCCCGCTCTTCATCTGTAATTACTGCATAAGCTGAAGCAAGCGGCTGAAGCACTATATCATCCACATCAAGACCTGCACGGTTGGCACACTTCACAAGATTTTGCGCTGCTGTCACCGCACCTGTCACTATATGGACCTTTGCCTCGAGTCTCACGCCCATCATACCCACCGGATCAAGTATACCGTCCTGATCATCCACAATATACTCCTGGGGTAAAATGTGGATTATCTCCCGATCCAATGGTATGGCAACGGCACGGGCTGCGTCTATAACACGTTCAACATCTTCTTCGCTAACTTCCTCGCCTTTGACAGCAATAACACCGTGACTGTTAAACCCTTTTATATGGCTCCCGGCAATTCCAACAAAGGCTGACGTAATCTCGCAGCCTGCCATGAGTTCGGCCTCTTCGACTGCCTTTCTGATAGAGTTGACAGTACTGTCGATATTGACCACCACTCCCTTCCTGAGCCCAACTGATGGATGAGTCCCCACACCAATGATCTCAATCTTGTCATCGTTCAACTCGCCCACAACACAACAAATCTTGGTGGTTCCTATATCAAGGCCAACTACTATATCGTAACCGCTTTCGACCATATGCCTTTATCTTTTTTTGAGCTTGGCAAGAGCCATATCTTCGCCATAACCGACTTTCACACTGAGAACCTTAGGATACTGACCTGAATTATACAGTTGAACCAGTATCTTTTCAGCCTGATAAAACTGTTTCTTATACTTGTCCCTATCAAGAATAAAAGGTACTGCCTTGTCCGCAGTATAAATCACCACATTATTGTTATTTGGAAAATCTATCTGGCTGATATTGTTGAAACCCAAGGCCCTTACACCCCTTTTGGACATCCTCACTATAGTTATAGCCACACGCATCTTGTCTTCATCTACCGGCGCAGGCCCATTTGAAACATCACTGCCTGGCTTTAACTCTATGCCTGTTATAATCGGTGCAGAAAAATTTTCCTTTGGATCCAGAGGCTTAAACGCTTCCCCGTAACGGTCAACGATATAGATACGATCACTTATTCTAGCCAACGCATAGGGTTCCCGTTCTTCTATATAAATAACAATCTTGTCTGGAAGACGTCTCTCTATAGAGACATCCCTGACCCACGGATTATCTAGTATCTTGTCTCTTATGGCCGCAAAGTCCAAACTAAAAATGTTGTCTCCATTCTTAATAGAGCTTAACTTGACAATGTCTTGCTTTGGAATACGATTGACTCCCTGCACCTCCACCTGGGAAACAAAGAAATACGGACAACAGCTCATCCATTTTTTGATTCCATAAACCGTACCAGCAATTCCTCCCATCAAGAGACAGGCCAGGCCCATAAACAGAAAGACTCGAGACCAGATGCCTCTGCCATTTCTTTCTGTAGCACGCCTTCTTACTGAACGCCTATTTTTGCCAAAACTCTTCTTCATGGCGCCACACCACAACCTCTTCCTTCAAAACGACCCCTGTATTTTCCCAGACCCTTTTCTTTATAAGCCCGATCAGCGAAAGCACATCATGACTGCTTGCCTGGCCCAGATTGACAATGAAATTTGCATGCTTTGGAGAGACCTGAGCATCTCTCATCCTGAACCCCTGAAGTCCGCATGATGCTATAAGAGACCAGGCTGAACATTCCGGCAAAGGATTCTTAAAGATACATCCTGCACTGGCTTGACCAAGGGGTTGAGTAGAAAGTCTTTTTTTCATAGCCTGCCTGATGTTATCACGTACTAAAGAGCCATGAGATGGAACAAGTGCATCTGCGGCCACAATGCCTTTTTGAACACATTGAGCCTCACCCTCTTTCCTGATACGAAATCTAACAGCCGATACGAGGCCGCCTGGAGGAATACTGCCAGCTCTGTAATGAAAGGTATTTTCATCTGCCTTTAACCAATAGCTACCGTCAGCCGTGGTAATGCATAATTCCTTAACAAAATTGCCTATAGAGACATCATTTGCCCCTGCGTTCATAGATATGGCACCACCAAGGGAACCTGGAATACCAACAAGAGATTCCAGACCAGTATAGCCATTTTTTATGCACCACTTTAGAAACCCTGGCAAACTACAACCTGCCTCAACATACACGCTGTCACATTTTGATCTGTAAATCCCTTTTAAAAGCGAAAGGCTAAGCACCACACCCACACCCTCATCCTCTACGATGAGGTTGCTACCATTTCCAAGCACCTTGAAACTGATTTGGTGCCTATGGAGAAATCGGAGCACTCTTTCTAGGGCTCCAATAGTACTAGGAGTGATAAAACACCTGGCCTTCCCTCCCACTTTCATGGTGGTAAGAGGCGCAAGGGGCACGTTTTCCCTGCATGTAATTCCCTTAATCTGAGAGATATCCTTAAAAAATTGCTGCAACTCTGTCACCTCTAAGGGATTGCACTATCTTGGGACCTATCTTTCCGATTGCCCCTGCCCCCATAGTAAAAACTACATCTCCATCCCTTAGAAAGGGCGGTACCACACTTGGAAAATCGTTAACATTCTTCACAAAATGTACATCCCTGTTACTTTTTTTCTCAATAAGTCCTGCAAGACGCTGGCCACTTACCCCAACGATTGGCTTTTCGCTTGCCGGATAGATTTCTGTAAGCCAAAGGTCATCAGCATTGTCAAAACATGAAACAAATTCTTCCATAAGAGCCTGGGTCCTGCTGTAGCGATGGGGCTCAAAGAGCACTACAATACGTCTATCCGGCCACAGTTGCCTAGCCGCCTCCAAGGTTGCCTTTATCTCGGTAGGATGATGGGCATAGTCATCAACAACCGTGACACCTCTTTCAGTGCCAAGAATCTCAAACCTTCGTCCAACACCACTGTATGCCTCCAGACCCCTTCGAATGATTTCAAATTCTTGCTGAAGTTCAATGCCAAGGGCCACCGCTGCCAAGGCATTTCTTACATGGTAGATTCCTGGCACAGAAAGATTGATCTGTCCAAGAAAGGTTCCATAATGCTCAACCCCAAATGATACCCCCTTGGAGGTTGTTCTGATGCAGCAGGCCTTTAGCTCTACGTCTTCTCCGGTTCCATAAATGATATGCCTCTTGCGGTTATTTGAAAGCACCTGTTTTACAACAGGGTCATCACCACAGGCTATCACCACACCATAAAAGGGAATCCTGTCAATGAATCTTGAAAAACTTTCCTTTATCTCTTCGAGCCCCGAATAGAAATCAAGATGCTCCCTATCTATGTTGGTGACCACCACGATACTTGGCGTGAGCCTCAGAAAACTGCCGTCACTTTCGTCTGCTTCGGCAACCAGGAAATCCCCTTGACCCCAATAAGCATTTGTCCCAAGGCCCTTGACCTGACCACCTATTATAACCGTTGGATCAAAACTGGCCGCCTGGAGAACAGATGTTATCATAGACGTTGTGCTTGTCTTCCCATGGGTCCCGGCAACGGCTACACCAAATTTTTTAAAACGCATCAGCTCTCCCAACATCTCGGCCCTGGGTATGATTGGAATATCTGCAGCACGTGCAGCCGTGAGTTCTGGATTGTCCGATCTTACGGCCGAAGACACCACCAATACATCTGCACCAGTTACATTCTCTGGACGATGTCCCTTGTAAATGGTTGCTCCGTTTGCCTCCAGTCTTTTGGTAATCATGGTACTTCTGATATCAGAACCTGAAACAGAATAACCCAGGGTCAAAAGGACCTGGGCCAGACCGCTCATCCCGATTCCGCCTATACCAACAAAATGAATATGCTGTTTCTTATACATGGCTCTTGAGCTGTTCTCCCTCCATTTCTGTCACATCAGAAAAAATCTCGCTATCGCAATTACATAGTTTTAACATAGACAGTGCAATTTCTTTGGCTGCATCAGGTTTTCCAAGCCCTTTTGAGCGTTTTCCCATTTCAACCAGACGGACAGGATCGCTCATCAGCGTTTCTATATTTGACGCCAAGGCTACTGCCCCTAAATCTCTTTCGTTAAAACAAAGGGCAGCACCTGCCTCACACAGGGTTTTAGCATTCAGGTCCTGATGACCATCAGCTGCATAAGGAAACGGTATGCATATAGCCGGCTTGCCAACTGCTGTAATCTCTGCCAAGGTACTAGCACCTGCCCTGCAAATTATCAGATCAGCCCATGAGTACGCAATCCCTATTCTTTCAATAAATGACTCTACTTTCACATTCATACCGCTCGATTTATAACTATCTGAAATAACATCTCTTTCTCGAGGACCTGTCTGATGGATGGCCTGAAACCTTAAACCTGACTGATGCATGATTTTCAGGGCAGAACTCACAATCCTGTTAAGGCCTGTGGCTCCCTGACTGCCTCCAAGCACAAGTATCCTGAAATGCCTATAGGGATCAACATTGGTAGACAGATCCATGGCATCTTCCAGTATCTGTCTCCTAATGGGATTACCAAGGCATTCCACCTTTTTACCCTTGAAATAACGAGAGGATCCCTGGAAGCTTGTGTAAATCCTATCTGCAAAACGGGCAGCCAGCTTGTTTGCAAGGCCTGGCAGATAATTTTGTTCATGTATTGCAGTTGGAATCCGAAGGATTTTTCCTGCCAGAAGCACTGGCCCTGAAACATACCCTCCTACACCGAGAACTATATCCGCCCTGAATCGCCTGATTGCGCTTACAGCCCTTGCCACCGATACAGGAAGGCTAAGTACTGCTGTAAACAGCCCTCCCAGGTTTCTGCCCTTGAGAGGACTGACATGAAGGATCTGATACTGCCAGGGCCTTTTGGAAAGTACCTTTTCTTCAACTGGCCGACCAGTGCCTATCCACTTTACATGCAAAGGGCACATCGATGACAGCTCTTCAGCGATCGCAATACCCGGAAAGAGATGTCCTCCTGTTCCTCCACCTGCTATTAAAAGCCGTATTTCTTTCATCGCTCCTGGCCATATATCTTTTTCACAGCCTTTTTAAAGGCCATGCCCCGTTCCCTGTAGCTGGAAAACATGTCAAAACTTGCACATGCTGGAGAAAGCACGATTAAATCTCCTAGCTTGGCCATGGTTCTGGCCTTTCTTACCGCTTCTTCCATCACCGTTTCCCCGCAGGTACCCTGTATTACGCATATATTTTGAAAAAATCCATCAAGGCCGGAAGCCATTTCATGGGCAGACTCTCCCACAAGGACAACACCCTTTATCTGTGGACCACATCCATTGCCCAGGGATGAAAGAACCTGGCCAAGTCGGGAAAAATCCTCTCCCTTTGCCCTGCCACCTGCAATCAACACCACCGGTCTTGACAAGCCACCAAGACCTGAAACAACAGCATGGAGGTTGGTGGCCTTAGAATCATCAAAATATGTTACGCCTTCAAAGACCCCTATCTCTTCCATTCTGTGAGAAGGAGATTCAAAATCAGAAAGGGCCTTTTCAATCAGCCCTGTGCCAACCCCTAAGACCTTGGCACTGACAGCAGCTGATGCCAAATTCTCCATGTTGTGCCTTCCCCTAAGAGTCCAATTAGACACATCAAACCTAAGATCTTTACCTAGTAAAGATATAGTAAGAGTAGAGCTTGACTCATCTATCAGCATATCCCTGAGAAAGACTCGATCGGCTACCGTCTTGAATTCTTCTGCACCTGGTCCCAGGACAGCCACTGAATCTTTTTCCTGAAAAGAAAAAAGATGCTCCTTTGCCCTTTTGTATTCTTCAACGCTGCCATGTCTGTCAATGTGGTCCGGAGCAACGTTAAGGCATACAGCAGCCTTAAATGCTGGCCTTTTGAGATCCAGGACAGAAAAATCTGGAAAATATTCCAGTTGAAAACTGCTTATTTCCAGCACCCCACAGGTCCTGCCGTCATTTAAATGAAAAAGATCAAAAAGCGGAGGAGATATGTTCCCAGCCCTAACAACAGGAAGACCGCCTTTTTCCAAAATATGGCCGGTAAGAAGTGTAGTGGTGGTCTTGCCATTGGTGCCGGTAATTCCCACAAGCGGCCCCTTCCAGAGGCTCGAGGCGAGATACAATTCACCCACAACAGGGATGTCTTTCCTTACTGCATTGGTGACAACCATGTGATAAGGAGGCACGCCAGGACTCACCACAAGAAGTTCAAGGCTGCTGGGCACCTTCTGGCTGGAACAGGAGCCGATGGTTTCGATATCGTTTTGCCTGCACCATGATAGAAAATCTTTTTTCCATTCCTGTTCAGGCTTGTCGTCTATACATACAACATCCGCTCCTTGACTCCAGAGCCAGCGGGCTGCTGACATTCCAGCCTCGCCCAATCCAAGGATGCCTATGTAACGTTTTGCAAGATTCAAAAACCTACCTCAATTTAAGCGTGCTTATGGCCACAAGGCCAAGAAGCACCGAAATTATCCAAAACCTGACGATTACCTTTGGCTCTGGCCAGCCCAGCATCTCAAAGTGATGATGCAGAGGAGCCATTTTAAAAATTCGCCTGCCCTTTGTCGCCTTAAAATATCCCACCTGCATTAAAACTGAAACAGCCTCTGCAACAAATACCCCGCCTACAATAGCAAGCAGTATCTCCTGTTTTGACAATACAGCCACTATGCCAAGAATTCCTCCCATTGCAAGCGAACCAACGTCTCCCATGAAAATCTCTGCAGGATAACTGTTGTACCACAGAAAACCCAGCCCGGCCCCTACCATGGCTCCACAAAAGACAGAAAGCTCGCCTACACCTGGCACATAGGGTATCTGCAGATACTGGGCAAGCCCTGAATGTCCTGCCAGATAGCAAAAAAGCGTATAAACTGCAGATGAGATAACAAATGGGCCGGTGGCAAGACCATCAAGTCCATCTGTCAGGTTGACCGCATTGGAAGAGCCTGCCACAACCAAAAAGGCAAAAAAGATGTAAAATAGTCCAAGATCAGGACGCAGGTTCTTAAAAAAAGGCACACTCAGCCTGGTGTCCCAATGGCCGCTCTTTATAAGAATTACAGCACACACACAGACCAAAACGGCCTGGATGGCAAGCTTCCACCTTCCTGCAAGCCCGGCACTGCTCTTTTTGCGTATCTTAAGCCAGTCGTCATAAAAGCCTATGGCTGCAAAGCCAACCAGTATTATCATGCACACCCAGATATAAAGGTTGGTAAGATCGGCCCAAAGAAAAGTTGACGAAATAATGGCAAAGTTTATGAGCAGCCCTCCCATGCTTGGAGTACCGGTCTTTTTCAGATGGCTTTTGGGGCCATCATCCCTTACAACCTGACCAAACTGCAATTCCTTGATCTTATTAATAAACCATGGGCCAAGAAACAGGGTTATGGCAAGGGCAGTCACGGCAGCGTATATGGTGCGAAAGGTTATGTACCTAAAGACATTCAGGACCTGAAAATGAACATGCAAGGGGTATAGCAAATGATAAAGCATCAGGCTTCCTCCACCAACCTGTTTCTTATGGCAAAGGCCACCTTCTCAAGCCCAACTCCTCTTGAACCCTTTAAAAGCACAACCCTTTTTGTTCCGTTAAAAAAACATCCTTTGTCTTCCATAAGATAGGAGAGTGCATCCATGGCATTTTCAAATGTAACTATTTTTTTTGAAGAAAGGCCTGATTCCATGGCTCCAGAGGCTATTTTATTTGCCATGGCACCAACTGCCAAAAGTACCTTTGGGTCAAGTTGTGCTGCCTTTCTGCCAAGCTCCAAGTGATATCTTTCTGCATCCTTGCCAAGTTCCAGCATGTCTCCAAGGACCAGGTTTTTACCATATGAACCCGGCAATCTGTCAACGAAGTCTAAGGCAGCTTCCATAGAGGCAGGATTTGCATTGTAGGTATCATCAACAATTATCCAGCCCGACACCTCCTCCATATTCAGACGCCCCTTTGGAGGACTGCAATGCAAGATACCCTGGGCAACATCTTCGGTAGATATCCCAAAGGCCATTCCAGAGGCAACGGCAGCAGCGATGTTCAGGATGTTCACCTTGCCGTGAAGTCTGGATTCTACTTCTACCTCTGTCCCCTCCACATCCAGGGTCAAAAACAATCCTTGAGGTCTGTCAATCCAGTGCTTCACCAAAACAACATGGCCAACCTTGACATGTCTAGCCCTTTTCATGTCAGTGCCAAAACCCCAGATATTTGCCGCCTTGGTCCTTTTGAGATTTTCAACCACCAGTTCGTCATCAAGGTTGCAGACAGCCGTGCCCTTCTCGGGCAAACATTCAAAAACAAAACCCTTTTCAAATGCAATGTTTTCTATAGTTCCTAGACCTTCCAGATGAACCGGCCTGATACAGGTGATAAGCCCCACCTCGGGACTGGCTATCTGGCACAGTCGCTCAATCTCACCTGGAAGGTTTGTTCCCATCTCCAGCACAGCCCACTCGGTTCCTGGCGTCATTGAAAAAATGGTAAGGGGAAGGCCTATGAGATTATTGTAGTTCCCCATTGTGGCACCGGTGCGGAATGCTGTTGACAGTACAGAATGGACCAGCTCCTTGGTTGTTGTCTTTCCACAACTTCCAGTTATGGCCAGGGTCTTCATACCTAGAAATCTTCGATACCATGAGGCAAACTCTCCCAAGGCGTAGAGGGTGTTGTTTACCATAACAACCGGAGCATCTGTCCCTTTAAAACAGCCCTTTTCACAGACGGCACCTGCTGCCCCCCTTTCCAGTGCCTGGGCAACAAAGCTGTTTCCATCAAAGCGCTCTCCCCTAACAGCCCAAAAAAGCGCATTCTGACCTATGGTCCTGCTGTCTGTAGATATTGAGCTGAAAGAGACAAACTGGAAATCCTCATGGCAGCTGCCACCAGTAGCCCTGCAAACATTTCTCAATACCGGACAGCCTTTACCGGGGCTGTCTTTTGGGAAACCAGCCCCCAAGGCCAAATCAAGACCTTTTTTAAGCACCTCCCTATCGTCAAAAGGGAACTTTTGTTTTCCAATCATCTGATAATCTTCGTGACCCTTACCTGCCACAAGCAATATATCCCCAGGCCTTGCCTGGGAACACGCCCAGTATATAGCTTCTTTCCGATCTTCAATAACCCGCACCTTGGACAAGAGATTACCTCTTATGCCTGCAAGCATCTCATCTATTATCGTAGAGGGATCTTCAGTACGAGGATTGTCAGAGGTAAACACGACAAGATCTGAAAGACGAGCAGAAGTAGCAGCCATCTCCGGCCTTTTTCCCCTGTCCCTATCTCCGCCGCAACCTATGACGGTTATGATACGCCCATGCTTTCTCACCTCGGAAAGGGCCTTAAGAACACTGCTCACAGCATCTGGAGTGTGGGCATAGTCAACAAGGGCCGTCACCTTGGCATCCACCACCCGTTCTAATCTGCCGGGTATGTTTCTTATGGACTCCACACCTCTTTTTACAGCCCATGAGGGAACACCAAGCGCCAAGGCCACGGCAGCAGAGGCGAGAATGTTTTGCAGGTTGTGCCTTCCAAGAAGAGGGGAATCTATCTCTATGAGCTCTTCACCGTAGTGGATTTTGGCCTTGATACCCCCTTGACCCAGATGGATATCCTCGGGAAAGACATCTGCCTGATGCGGGATCTCTCCATAAGAGATCTTGCTGCCAGAAACAGACTGCCACAGCCTTTTTCCATAGGAATCGTCAACATTTATTACGCATCTTTGAGCCTTGTCTTCCCAAAAAAGTTGTGCCTTGGCATTGAAGTAGCTTTCAATCCCTTTGTGATAATCTAGGTGATCCCTAGTCAGGTTGGTAAACAAGGCCGCTGAAAACCTGCATCCCTCAACCCTACCCTGATCAAGTGCGTGGGACGAGACCTCTGCAACAAGATACTCCACCCCTCTGTCTAACGCCTTTTTTAAAAAGGCATGAAAGGCAACGCAGTCAGGGGTGGTCAGCTCGGCCTCCATCTCTTCCCGGCCTATTCTCTGACAAATGGTTCCGGAAACTGCTGTATTTTTTCCCCATGCAGCAAGTATTGCCTCTATAAGATATGAACATGTGGTCTTGCCGTTTGTGCCGGTAATACCAATAACCTCAAGACCATGACTTGGCATATTGAAAAACGCATGGGCCAGTCTGCCTGCCGAATATCTGATATCAGGAGTAGACAGAAGAACTATGTCTTGGGGCAGATGTGACTTTACGGATTCAAGCCGCTCTTGAGGTATGAGTATGGCTGAAGCGCCTCTTTCTAAGGCATCCCCTATGAAACGACATCCGTGGACCTTCGTTCCTGGAAGGGCCATAAACAGGCCACCAGGAACTATCTTTCTTGAATCCACAGCCAGGGAAGTAACTTCTTCTGATCCGCTTCCTTGTACCAGGATAATGGGAACTTTCGCTGTCTGAAGCAACCTTGACAGTTTCATTCGGTTTTGATGAGTCTCACTATATAATTTTATTTTTTCAAAAGATGCGGCCGAAAAAAACCTGATCCAATTATGCAGGACCTTTTTCACACACAATTACACACTCTTGACTGCTAACTATCCTGCGACCAGGCTTGGGGTACTGATCCTTTACCTTGCCAGTGCCAGAGATACGGATCTTCATTCCGAGACGACCAGCCACCTCCAGAGCACTCCTAATAGACATTCCCCTCAAATCGGGCATGATCCATGGACGGATCTCGTTCTTTTGGACCACCCTTGAGCTATTACCAGGAACCTGGCGATCCTTGGCAAACCTATAACGGGCCCCAAGGGCCATGGCCCCCTTTTTTGCAAGTACTGCCATCCTGCCCAATGTTCCTCTGCGTTGAGAGGGGGTATATTTAGCATCAAACAACACACTAATATAACTGATTTTCGGTTTGTCTGCAGGCCAAAATCCAAGCCCCACCACCTGAAATTTCCCAGAATCCGAAGGCCAATAGGCAGCTACAGAAGGGCCGCTCTCATCTCCGAATACCGATAACATGAATCTGTGTGTTTGTTTACCAAACAATCTGGATGATGCCGGCTCATCCGAACCTTTTTGGCCCAAATCATTCATTGCAATGTGAGGCCGCACAGGTCCGCTGTTCTTAAGCAAGGCCGTATAGGCCGAAAGGAGCTGAATAGGGGTTGAATTTGCCGTTGATGAAATGACGCGGGTAACGTTGCCTGAAAGCATTGTTGGCAACCCGCCTTGTCTTTCTTCAGGAAGATCAATTCCCGTTTGTTGCCCAAAACCCAAATTGATGAGACGGGTAAGCATGTCTTGATGAAATTCTAGACCATCCAATTCTTCTTCCTGCAGACAAGTCCATATGGCTGCATCTTCTGAGAAATTGTGCCAGTGCCACCTTCCTACCTTTACTATGGGGTTGTCATCTTTTTGCAAAAGCCATAGAAGATCCCTGTTTACCTGCCTGACATCGTCTTTCACTTGAGCCTGATCTGACAACCTAGTCTTCAACCTTAAATCCATAATCTCCTCAAGGGCTATGGTCACCATTACAGGCCAAGGATTTACCAGACCACTGATAGCCAAGTTGATATTTTGGTCTGAATGAATTGATCCGTCCCTGTTATTCACACTTGTCATGGCAAGTATTTGGCCAGTCTCTACGTCCATAAGCACCAGGGAACCTGCATTAGCGTGCAGCCTTTTCATCTGCCATATCAAGTTTTCCCTGCTTTGGGTCTGAAGATTTTTGTCAATGGAAAGGACAAGGGGATCCTGCCAATCCCCCTGTCCGCCATTGGAAGAGAGGAGAAAATTGTCATAGATGTACTCTATGCCTTCAAGCCCGCGCCCGTAACGGTCTATATAACCAATAACATCATCCAAAAGTCCCTTGTAGGGTCTGATGCGAACAGCACCTCTTTGAGGATCTTCTTTTGAGATGCACAAGATGGTACCCGTCCTGTCAACAATTGGACGCCTTTTAAGGATACGCCTGGTAAGCGGTGATGCAGCGGAAAAAGAAGCGCCAGGGGCAAGAGTTGGGCTGTCTAGATGCTGCTGTTCAGACACCCTCTCCCCGAAACAGCCTGAAAGACACAGACTGATTAGAAAAAGGACCACCACTAGGTTGAAAGTCTGGTCCTTTTTCCTAAACTCCCCATCTCTAGCAATAATCCCGCCCCTGACAAACTGTTTCACTATTTTACTCCGGCAACGTAATTATTTGATTTTCTCCTGGCGGTCTAAGCCCCAGTCTCCTGCCTATCTTTGCCAAAGTGGCCTTGGAAGTTATGTTATCAAGCTGTCTGTTAAGCTGTTTATTTTCATATTGGAGGGCAGAATACCTCTGTTCAAGTGCACTTATATCATTTGCAACACTTTTAACCTTATAGGAGGTATAAACAGAAAGAGCTAAGAATAGGATCAGCAAAAGAAAGGACAAAATGCCCCTAAAAGACGAATGAAAGAGTCGGGAACCTGAAGAAGTTCCAACACGCCTTGGCGTATAACCTCTTTTCTGCGGCATTCTTATGGTAGCTGATTTGATGGTCATTTCCCTACCTCCGTGACCTGCATAACTCTTTGTGCCACCCTGAGTTTGGCACTTCTTGACCTGGGGTTGGAGGTTATCTCATCCCTAGAAGGCCTGACGGGTCTCTTGGTAACCACCTCAAGTTCTTTACAACCCCTAAAAAAATGTTTGACTATACGATCTTCCAAGGAATGGAAGCTTATTACGCATATACGGCCACCAGGACTTAACACCCTGTAAGATGCCTCTAAGGCACAAGTCAAATTTTCGAACTCCCTATTTATTGCAATTCTAATGGCCTGGAAGGTCCTGGTTGCAGGGTGGATCTTTCTGGGATGAAATCTCTTGGGGATAGCCTCCTTAACTATAGTGGCCAGTTCCAGGGTGGAAAAGATTGGCCTGTCTTGCCTTTTGGCAACTATTGCAGCAGCTATCTTTTTGGCCCATGGTTCTTCTCCGTAAAGCTGAATAAGTTGGACAAGCCTGTCTTCCGGGAGTTTATTTATCATATCCGATGCGAGAATCGTGGTACTCCTATCCATTCTCATGTCAAGGGGCTCGTCACGCATAAAACTGAATCCCCGTCCGCTTTCATCCAGCTGAAAAGAAGACAATCCCAGATCCATAATAATTCCATCTACTTGAGTTACACCCTCTTCTGACAAAACTACTTCCAGATTGCTAAAGTTGGACTGGTAAAAGGATATCTTGGATTCAAATGGCTCCAGTCTCATCTTTGCAAGCTCAAGGGCCTCTTCATCCCAGTCAAGGGCAATGACACGTTCTATATCAGGGTATGCTTGGAGCAGGGCCTTGGTATGCCCCCCAAGCCCCAAGGTTGCATCCAAGTAGACTCCACCTTTTTTGGGAACAAGATTGCCAAGGACCTCTTTGACAAGGACCGGAGTATGAATGCTATCAAGCCTATAATCCGATGCCGTATTCCTTGATGATATCATCGCTAATCTCATCAAAATTGTCCCTCGTCTCTATCAGCTGGTTCTCCAAGAGTTCTCTACTCCAGATCTCGAAATAGGTAAGCATGCCAACAACGACAACTTCCTTCTTTATTTCAGCACCTTCCCTGAGATGGGCTGGCAGAAGGATGCGACCTTGACCATCCAGATTACACTCAACGGCAGCTCCAAGAAGATATCGCTTAAAAGCCAGGACCTTCGGAGGGCCAAACCTAAACCGTGTGAATTGTTCCTCTACCCGATTCCATTCCTCAACAGGGTAGGCGGCAAGACAGTTGGGCAGATTGGTGACGATAAGCCTGCTATCGTACTTGGTTTTGAGTACATCCCTAAATCGTGCCGGAATGCTCAGTCGACCCTTAGAATCAAGATTATGGGTCGATCTGCCACGGAACATTCACCTTACCCCTTTCCCCCACTTTTTACCACTTCTTACCACTATATTGGGATACCATTAATTCTGTCAAGTCACAATCTGCAGATTTCATTAACAAAATGGGCGAAAAGATTGTTGAAAACTTCCTATTTATTTGGAATTTGGAACAATTTTATCTATTTTGTAATTTCGCATATGGCGCTTTGGGATGTCTACGTATATGCTTAAAGATCTAGGGAGCAGAGAAAAGGAGACGAACATTCATGATAGTTACCGGATGCGGAGCATTAAACCTGGATATCATCTATGAAATTGACAACCTTGAAAGGATCAGACAGGCTGGATTTCCACTGGAACCTGGCAGGGAATGCACCCTGTCGCACCAAAGGGCCCAGGAACTCTTGGAACTTCTTGAGAAAACTGCAACGCTTATGGGTAAAAGCGGTGGAGGATCTGCTGCCAACACCCTATGCGCCCTTGCAAAAATGGGCCACAGATCCTACTTCATAGGCACGGTAGGAGATGATCCTGAAGGTGATTTTCTACTTGACTCTATGAAAGATGTGGACTGCTCCCTTGTCAGCCAGTGCGGCAGGAGTAGCATCTGCATCATTGTTATAGACGGACTCAGCAATGACAGGGCCATGGCAGTGGTGCCGGGCACACTGAAAATAGACTTTGACAATCCCAAGATGGAAACGGTTTTAAAAAATACCCGCCTTTTTCACATGAGTTCACTAGTCCAGCAAGAAGGACCGTCTCTTCAGGGCAGAGTCCTTGAGCTTTGCACCAAAGGCTGCCTAGTCACCTTTGACCCAGGCGAGATCTATGCCCAAAAGGGCTTTGAGGCCATTAAGGGCCTGCTGGCTCAAACTGCACTGCTTTTTGCCTCTGACGTGGAGTTTCAAACAATTTTCCAAGGCAAATCCATTATGGAAGTATTAACGAAAAAATTTTTTGGAAAACGCATCCACCCAAAACACCTCATTTCTTATAAATTTTTCAAAGACATGCCCCCGCCTGTTATTGCAAAAAAGGCAGGTGCAGAAGGAGCCCTCTTGGCGTCAACAAATCTGATATTCAAGTGTCCGGCCCAAAAGGTGGAAAAAATAGTAGACAACACAGGAGCAGGAGACGCCTTTAACGCGGGACTGATAGATGCCATATTCAAAAACAAAGATCCCAAGACAGCCCTTGAGGAAGCGGTTTCAACTGCAGCATTCTCTTTGATGTTCACAGGACGTCAGTGGATAGATCACCTGGACGGTTTTGCTATTTTGCCTCCCTAAAGGTACTAACATCGGCCTTGTTAAAGGCAAAACCTACCTTTTTCCCCACATGAAGCCCCATTTTACGGACATAAATCTCTGGCCAAACCGCCCTAAAGATGGTTTCGTCCTTTTGAATCTTAAGATGCACAGAAAAGTTGCAATACGACATCTCTAACACTTTACCCCAAAACATGTTTTCCAAACCGGTCCTTATATCGGGCATGTCCAACACGGGAACTATCTTTTCCGGTCTTATGACAATGTGATCAAAGTCAGGGACTAGACATGCATCGGCTATCCGAACCGATGTTGAACCTATATACGCCAGTCCGTTTTCAAAACGCACCTTGAAAACATTTTTTGCACCCACAAAACGGGCCACAAAAGTGGATGCAGGCCTGTTGAATATCTCATCTATTTGGGCCTGTTGCACCACTTGTCCCTGATGAATCACTGCCCCTTTCTGCGCAAGATACATAACCTCTTCAAAGTCATGAGACACCATAACAAAGGTGATGCCAAGCTCACTGTGAAGCTGACGCAACAGCCTTCTTATATCTCCCTGAAAAAGGGGATCAAGCCCAGAAATGGGCTCATCCAATAAAACCACATCAGGATCAAGCACGAGCACCCGGGCAAGCGCAACCCTCTGTCGCTCTCCACCACTAATTCTTGCAGGATAACGATGCAATATGTGACCGAGGTCAAACCTTTTAACAAAAAATTGAAATCTCTTTTGTGCATTGGCTCCATTCCCCTTGCAATACCTAAGCCCATAGGAGATGTTTTGCTCAACAGTCATATGGGGAAAGAGGGCTACATCCTGGTAAAGTATACCAATATTACGTCTATTAGGAGGCAGATGAGTAATTTCCTTGCCATTTCGCCAAATAGAACCTTCAAAATCAAGCATGTTCGAAGGCAAAAGCCCTGTTATGGCCTCTACAAGGAGAGATTTACCAGAGCCTGTAGGCCCCATTATTGCAAAAAATTCTCCCTTGGCTATTTCCAGGTTTACATCCCTGAGGACAAAGCCAGGAACTTCTACGGTAAGACCTTCTATCTTCAGCATCTACCACTGCCTTACAGGTCTGGATAGAAATCTCATGGCAACAAACAGAATCACTGAAATGACTATCAACCATACAGCCACTGGCTGGGAATATTTCAGGCCATAGGCAGTAAAACGTTCATAGATCAAAACCGGCGCTAGCATGGGATGATAGGCCACTACAATGACTGCACCAAACTCGCTTATAGCCCTTGCCGTACACATTACCATGCCAAGGACGATCCCACGCCAAGACAAGGGCAGAGTCACCCTGAAAAAAGTACTCAACGAACCAGCACCAAGGCCCATGGACACATGTTCCAGCCGTTCTGGAACCGATTCAAAGGCCGCCTTAGCAGTATTTAGAAAAAAGGGTAAGCCCACAAAGGTAAGAACAGCCACTATTCCTGCATATGTTCCCATTACCTGTATGCCCATCCACTCCAATATCCTTCCGAAAACAGTGTCTCTTGTGGCAAGTCCAAGGATGGCAATCCCGATAACAGGATGCGGGATCATGATGGGGAGATCTATAAGCCCCTCCACAAGCTTTTTGCCAGGAAAATCGCGTCTAGATAAAAGATAGGCCAAAGGAGTACCAAAAACCAGCGAAACCAGCGCAGCACCGAGTGCTGTTAACAAGCTTCTGAGTAGGGCTGCCTGTACATCGGCTTCCCTAATGGCATGAACCAGATCTTCAAAGGTGGGGGCGGTTACAAGCCTGCCAAGCGGGAAAAATATGAGAAAAAGCACTGGCAAGGATAGGCCTAGAAGCCCTGCAAAGAAAAGGGTGTTGCTACCTCTTCTGGCCATGCGTGTGCCCACTTTCAATTCTAAAATACCTGCTACCGACTGCTAGGTTACTGGGGCCTTACCAACTTCCTAAGAACATCAGGCAGTGCCTGATACATCTGCACCGAACCTGTAAGACATGGAATAATAGGAGCCTGGCCACTTTCTTGCAATATCCTTAGCCCTCCTTCCGGATTGATCAAATACTCCACAAAGGCCACTGCTGCCTCTTTGTTTGCTGAATCTTTCAAAATAGTAACTCCGTATGTGCACGATTTTCCTGTCTTAACTGTCCATGTTCCAGGCTTCCTTCCTGTCACTTTCACCTTGGCCAATCTATAAAAACTATCAAACTCGCTGTTTCCCAAATTTATTTCATCAGGTAGTCTTACATACTTAAGTCCATGCTGAAGCGCTACCGACAGATACTCCCAGGCATAATCTATGTTTCCTGTCTTAAGAAGTGATATCAGTTCCACAGACTTTGGCCTTATGGCTGCCTCTGATCTTGAGGCCAAGAGTCTGCCATAAAGACCAGGAGATCTGTAAAATCTTTCTGCCAGCTGCATCACCATAAGGGCTCTATACCCGCATGGATCAAGATTTGGATCTGCCTGCCCCCAGATCACTCCCTTTTCCTGCAAGATTTTATACCAGTTCCTGCCGTTAACCTTATCTGCGTACCGGCTTTTGGATGTATAACAAAGGACCAGTTGGTTTGAGGCAAAGCGCACTTGCCAGTCTGTAAATCTGGGAATAAGCAGATCGTCTATTACCGTATAATCGGCCGCTGCCATTACGTCTGCAGGTTTTCCAACTTCACTGATAAGACGGGCCATCTTAGTGCTGCCACCTGCCTCGCGCAGGACATCCACATCCGGATATTTTTCTTCAAACGCCTTTTCAATCATGGCAAAAGGCACGCTAAGACTTCCGGCATGGAAGACAACCAGCTTTCCTTCGGGTCTTTTCTGGGCATAGGAAGTGACAAAATGAATGAATAGGAAAAAAATTGACACAGACAGGATAAATCCAATTTTTTTCATGTGTTTCTCCTAACAGGCAACTCAACAAAAAGATTAAAACGGACCTATTAATCAAAACCATCTTCACAAGCCAGGGCCTGCTGGCTCAGATTATTCCATGCAGTGGCCCTCCCCTGGCGGCAAGCCTGTCTACACGTCTTGTCACCCTGGGGTCTTCCTCTAGAGGCGGTGCATGATGGGGCTTGAGTCTTGCGTCTATTATGATACTTCCAGTACAGCCCCAATGCTTGTGCTCAATAAAACTACCCACTCCATAAATATCATGAGAAGGATTAGATCTGGTAAAGGTGACCCAGAGAAAATTGGCAAGGGTTTGACAGACAAACCGTGCATCGTCCACCAGTACCACCAGAGGAAATTCATGGCATTGGAATCCATTTTCCAGAGTCCTTTCCAGTTTTCCTAACAACTTGGTTTCTTGATCATACGTTGAAAACCTGGGAGCTGAAACCACCAAGATTCCTGGCATTGCAACATATGCCTCTTTGTAGCCCTGAGGGAGGATTAGCCCTTTTGGAATAGAGCCACCAAGATTTCGCCTTTTCTCTCCGGCTGCCGCAACCACAAGCTTTGACCCCCTGTTTAGGCCACAGCCGCTATAATCCAAGGTATCAATAGTGGTTTTAGTGTAAAAGTGGAGATCCCTGGTCCAGTCAACCCTTTCCAGAATGTGCATGAAAAAACCCTCAATGTCATTGACATCAAGATCTGGATTATCCTCCCAGGCCGCAATGAACAGATATTTTGCCAAGGAGCACTGGCCAAAACCAAGAAGGGCATTCGCAATGGTCAGAAGCTCCATGGGCTCCCGTTCCCTGTAAGGCACATACCTTTCACTACCAATGGCCAGGAGCAACGGATGGACACCAGCCTCATCCACTGCATGAATGGCCTTGAGGCCTGGAATCTCTACTGGTACCACAGGGGCTGTGATGTCATGTATAAGTTTCCCAAATGTGGTATCCTCCTGTGGAGGTCTTCCAACCACGGTAAATGGCCATATTGCATCTTTTCTGCACCATATTTTTTCGATTTTTAAATAGGGAAAGGGATGAACAAGGCTATAGTAGCCTAGATGATCACCAAAAGGGCCTTCTGGCTTGGTCTTTGAGTTGTCTACAGTACCTGTAATACAAAAATCAGCATCGGCAGAGATGACGTGCCCGCCATGCCTGATGTAGCGAAAGCGCCTCGCACCAAGCATGCCAGCGAACATGAGTTCTGAAAGCCCCTCTGGAAGAGGCATTACTGCAGCGACTGTATGGGCAGGAGGCCCACCAACGAATATGCTGACTTTAAGGGGCTCTCCCTTTTCAATGGCCCTGGCATGATGAACGCCTATTCCTCGGTGTATCTGGTAATGCAGACCGGCCTCTCTGTCCTTTTCATAAAGGTTGCCTGATATCTGTACCCTGTACATACCAAGATTCGAATGCACAACATCAGGGCTGTAGGGATCCTCAGAATAGACCTGGGGAAGGGTTATGAAAGCACCTCCATCTTCTGGCCAGCTCTTGATCTGGGGCAGCATGGAGAGCCTGGTTTGATTCTGAAGGATAGGCCCGCCTTTCACCTGCTTCGGGATCGAGTAAAAGCCCAACCTGGCAACACCTGGAAGCCTGGCCATTTTTTTGAAATCTTTTAGGTTTCCAACAAGGTCGGCCTTCAATTTCATGAGAAACTGTACGCTCTCGATGGTATCTCGAAAGATGAAACGGCACCTTTCCATGGTACCAAAGAGATTACACACGGCACGAAAGGGGCTTCCCTTCACTCTTTCAAAAAGAATGGCCGGAGCCTTGGCAGCGTATGCTCGCCTTTGTATTTCAGCCATTTCAAGATCTGGGGACACCTCATCAGACACACGCACCAGCTGGCCATGCCTTTCAAGATCCTTCAGACACTCGGTCAGGCTTTTATAGCCCATTTGTTATTTCTCCTGATAAAAATTGATTATTATAAACAGGGTCTAGTCTAAAGCAATGGCTGGAATTCGAGAAGCCTTTTGGCAAATGGAAAACATTGATAGTTGGCCTGATATTATGCCTCTGGCTGCAATGTAGTTGAACTGTTTCAAAAGACAATCTTTATCTTTCTGCATGACATGATTTAAGATAGGAAGTGCGGGGCTCCATTCTGTCCATTTGGATCGGATCCTTTGCGTCTGTTCGGGCTAAACGGACGGACAAGGACAGACCTTTGCGGAAATGAATCTTGTTTATTATCGAGGGCGATATCAAAAGAAAGTTTCGGATTATGCCTGAAAAGAAACGCAACACTTTTTGCATCAGGGGTGTCAAAGTCCATGTTGAGTGGAAACCTATCAAGAATCTCTATATAAAGGTGCTTCCTCCCGATGGTGCAGTGAGGGTCTCGGCCCCTGTAAATGCAGGGTCTTGTCTTGTAAAAGAGTTTGTTCTCAAACGGCTCGACTGGATCAGACAGTGTCAGGAGGATATCAACTCAAAGATTGGTCCTGTCAATGACTTTCTTTCCACAGGCCAGACACAGTCCTTTCTCGGCAGAGAGTACAGATTGCTCAAAAAGGAAAGCACAGGTTCCTACTGTGAAATTGTTGGAAATGACCTGGTCATACATACCCCTGTGCTTAATCGGCATGAGGTGGTTTTCCCTATACTGGTACGTTGGTATTCGGAACAGCTTGAAAAAATCCTTAATGACCTCCTCCCCGTTTGGGAAAAGAAAATGGGGTGCAAAGTGACAAGGATAAATATAAAAATGATGAAGACAAAGTGGGGAAGCTGTAACTCCAGAACTAAAAGAATAAGCATGAATCTGGACCTAATAAGGCTAAGGCCCGAGGTTATCGAGTATGTGCTCGTCCATGAGATGGCACATATTTTTGAGCCCAATCATGGAAAAGGTTTTAAATTGCTCATGGACAAAACCATGCCTGAGTGGCGCTGTCTTGACAGGGAGTTAAGCAACTGTTCCCCTTTGCTTTATTATCTGAAATAACAAGGCAAACCTTTGGATCAGTTAAACAACTGGAGACCTTTTGGTCCAAGTTTAAAGAATATCTGTGGAAATAAATGAATAAAGTAGCCATGGGTCCAAACAGACAGAGGGCCAGTAATGTATTCACCCAGATAGCCCTTCCAATCTTTACCTCGCTCTTTATAGGATTGGTAGCTGGCCTTGGTGGCGTCTTATTCCATTTTCTGCTCAAGTTTGGGGCCATGGTCCTTTGGACCACCCCTGAAGAACTTTCAACGCTCCCTGTTTATATGAGGCTTGCCATTCCTGCCATGGCAGGTCTTTTGGCCGGGATCATAATATGCAAGTGGGCCCCAGAACTTAAAGGGCCAGGAGTACCTCACGTTATGAAGGCCCTTGCTATTGGCGGAGGGCGTATAAGGCACAGGGTAACCGTGTTAAAGGCTCTTGTTACCTCTCTTCTTATTTCGTCCGGGGCCTCGGTGGGCCGAGAAGGTCCGATAGTACAAATAGGTTCCTCCATAGGTTCTTCTATTTCCCAGTTTTTGGGATTGAATCTGGAAAAGAGACGCTTAGCCGTGGCATGTGGGGCAGCAGCAGGCATGGCTGCCACATTTCAGGCACCTATAGCTGGGACCATGTTCGCTGTGGAGATACTCCTGTTTGACCTAGAGGTTTCCTCCATGAGCAACATAGTCATATCTGCAGTTACCGGCACTGTAGTTGCGAGACAGATTCTTGGTCCAAGAGCAACCATTCACCCAGCCCATTTTGCTCTGATAAGCCACTGGGAACTGCTAATTTATCTTGTCCTTGGCCTGTGTGCTGGCATAGCTAGCCTGATGCTCATTTGGAGCCTTTTTGGTCTTCCAAAGTTATGGCAAAGGGTTCCTGGCCCGGAATGGATACGGCCGGCCCTTGGCGGCCTGCTTGTAGGCGCCCTGGGCCTTTATTTTCCACAGGTTCTCGGAGTCGGTTACAATGAAATAATAAAGGCCCTAAATGGACAGGTCTTGATGAATGTTGCACTGGTATTATTTCTGGCAAAGATTGCGGCAACGAGCATCTGTATCAGTTCTGGAATGAGCGGAGGCATTTTTGCCCCCTCTCTTTTTATCGGTGCAATGCTTGGAACCTTGGTTGGCAGCTTGGCCATGGAGTTCTTGCCAATCCACTCGATTAATCCAGCATACTACGCCCTGGTGGGAATGGGAGCAGTTGTCAGCGGTACCACCCTTGCACCCATGACTGCTGTACTTACAATTTTCGAGCTGACATACACCTATCAGGTGATACTTCCTTTGATGGTTGCCTGTATCCCAAGCCTTCTGATAGTTCGTCTGCTTCATGGATACTCTGTCTATGAGACAAAGCTGCTAACCGAGGGTGTTCACATTGTAAAAGGTCACGAAATCAACCGTTTGAGAGATATGACTGTTTCCGATTTTCTGACTCCTTTGGAGGAGTTTGTAACGGTAGACACACCCTTTTGCAAATTGGTGGACATGCTAGAGGCCAGTAGTTTTCCCCACTTTGTCGTTCTCGATGAAAAAGGCAGGCTTGCCGGAGTAGTCACTGTAAGGGATGTAAGGAGTTACCTTGTTCACAGGGACAGATGCCCAGCCAACTTGCTGACCAAGCACGTAATGACCGTCAATCCTGTGACCATACGAGACAATGATAGCCTTGAGACTGCCTTCAATCTCTTTGCTCAAAAGGGCTTCTCGTTTTTGCCAGTGGTTTCCCACAAAGACCCTCACACAGTAATTGGTATCTTAAAAGAGAGCGATTTTCTTAATGCCTATCACGAAAGGCTGGTAAAGGATAGAAGTCTTTCTGGTTCCAGTTCCTTTTCGATCTGGAGATAAACTATATTTTCACACAAACTTTGGGATGTTTTTTTCAATAAGAGTATTGACAAAAATCGAATTTCTAGACTTATTATTAGGTCGTTTTATATTACCTAATCCAATTTATATCTTAAAAAGAAGGAGGAGAAAATCGTGGGTTTATTACAAGAATTCAAAGAATTTGCAATGCGTGGAAACGTGGTGGACATGGCCGTTGGCATTGTCATTGGTGGTGCCTTCGGCAAGATAGTGTCTTCTTTTGTGGCAGACGTGCTTATGCCACCCATAGGTTTATTACTTGGTGGAGTGGATTTTACCAATCTGTCCATTGTGTTGAAGGAGGCAGTGGGAAACAGCCCGGCAGTGACCCTTAACTATGGCAAATTTATTCAGAGCGTTGTTGACTTTACCATTATTGCCTTTGCCATATTCATGGTAATCAAGGCAATGAACACCCTTCAGAAGAAAAAGGAAGAGGAGCCAGAGGAACCACCCAAACCATCCAATGAAGAGCTGTTGCTTGCGGAAATAAGGGATCTCTTAAAACAGAAGTAAATTGATGGACTAGACAAAAGAGCTCTCTCAAATGTTTTATGTAAGGCCTCAAAACGGCCTTCAGGATTTAGTCTTGACATGACCGGTTAGTCTTTTTATGTTTCGGCCACTTGTAAATCAAGTAGGTCCCATCGTCTAGCGGTCTAGGACGCCGGCCTCTCACGCCGGAAACAGGGGTTCGATTCCCCTTGGGACCGCCAGGCTGGATAAAAAAGGCGCCCAACCAGGCGCCTTTTTTATTTTTTTTCATTCAGTTGTTATGATTTCAATATCAAAATAGCGGATTGACCAAGGGACGACCTCCTCGGTCGGGCATGAATCATAAACTTTCTACGTTTCCTCCAGAGCGTCACGAACAGAGGGAAAAAGTGACAGATCTGTATGTGGTAAAAATAGACAAGAGACATAGTGATCCATAAAACGCGGATTGTCTGCAAGGTCAAAGTGGGTCATCATCTGGGCCACCTCTTCCATCTCCTGAAACTTTGGCCAGGATACGGCCGCAATCTGGGCACCCATAAGTGAAGAATTCCCTGCAAAGAAGAACCGGTCCCTGGGAATATCTGGCAGTAGCCCAATGGTTATTGCCTGTTCAAGATCCAGATAACTTCCAAAGTTACCTGCAAGTACCACCCTTTCAAGGTCTTCTACAGTCATGCCTACAGATTCAAGAAGTGTGAGATACCCTGCAAACATAGCCCCCTTTGCCCTTATCAGATTCTCAACGTCTGCCTCGGTAAAGACAATATCTTCTCCTATGGCCGTGGCCTCTTTTTCAACTACCACGTACTCCCAACCGTATTTCCCCTGCCTAATCCTAGAAACAGGCAAATCTCTACGAAACTTTCCCTGTCTGTCCAGAGCACCTGTCATAAAAAGGCCTGCCAGGAGACTTATGATTCCTGAACCGCAGATTCCCTTTGCCTTTTTACCACCAATGGTGAGCACCATGGGTTCAAAGGTCTCCGGATGAATATGAACCACCTCCACAGCCCCAACCGTGGCCCTCATGCCATACTTTATTCCTCCTCCTTCAAATGCAGGGCCTGCCGAGCAGGCGGCACATGCCATCCAGTCCTGATTCCCAAGCACGATTTCACCGTTGGTACCAATATCTATAAAGAGGGTCAACTCCGGATGGTGATTTATTCCCACCCCCACAACACCAGCCACGATATCGCCTCCGACATAGCTTGCCACACAGGGCGCCAAAAAAATGCGCACATGAGAAGGCAGATCAATTCCTATCTCCTTAGCCCGTACGGGCGGAAAACGGTTGGCAACAGGCGTGTAAGGGGCTGCCCTGAGAAATCTGGTCTCAAGCCCCAGCAGGAAATGGGTCATAACTGTGTTTGCCGCTATGGTCACAAGACAGATGTCCTCCTTTTCCTTTCCCGCCTGAGAGAGCAATTCCAAGATGAGTTTATTTAGACACTCGATGATCCTTTCTTGAAGTATGGTCAGACCGTCTCCCTTTCTGGTAAACTCCATACGGGAGATCACGTCTTCCCCATAGCTAACCTGCGGATTATAGTCTGAAGATTCTGCCAACACCTTCTGGTCTTTTAGTGAGATGAGTCGTGCAGAAACAGTGGTTGTCCCTATATCTACACATACTCCATGCTGGCCCTTTGTCCTGTCTCTTGGTTCCACCCTAATCAGACGCTTGTGCCCTGGGGAAGAGGTTTCCATAAAACTGGCCGTTACCTGCCAGTTTCCCTCCCTCATGGCATGAGGCAAGCGGTAAAGCACCTGGCTGTCAACCTCCAGATGAAAAGACTGGCCAACCTCACGCCTAATCCTTCCAAGGTCACTCAAATTATCTGTCACACTCGGCTCTGGGACAACAAGAAGACTCTTTGAGATGGCAGGTTCACTCTTTACCGTTACCTTTTCACCATGGACCTTTATCCAGGCAGCAGCCTTTTTGGCAAGGGGACGTGACAGTGCCTTTCTGTCCATCTGGGACTCTACAGGCACCCGGACCACCACGTCGCTTAAGGGAAAGGTGGCACAGGCCTTCCATCCACCTTCTGGCAGTTGTTCCCCTTCAACCTTTCCTTCTTCAATGAAAATCCTGCACTTGTTGCATACACCTGCACCGCCGCAGCTTGCATTAATATGGATCCCTGCTCCCATTGCGGCCTTTAGAAGATTTTCATCTGTTGGGACTTCAAGCACCACATTTGCTGGCAAAAAGGTGACCTTTGGCATATTCTGTCCTTTGATGCTAATGTAGTTTCGGATACATGGAGCTGATATTAAACACAAGCTCAGTTTACGTCTAGACCTTAGTGGCCGTTAAGTAAACCAAAAATGCAAGAAATAATATTTCATTTGGAGGTGGCATGAAGATATTAGTTACAGGTGGAGCTGGTTTTATTGGCTCAAACGTGGTGGATGCCTACATCAGGCTTGGTCATGACGTGGTGGTTGTTGACAACCTCTACTCTGGTAAAATGGAAAATCTAAATAAAGAAGCCAAATTTTATCTGTTAGACATAAGAAGTCCAGAGTTTGAAAAGGTTCTTGATATTGAAAGACCAGAGGTGATAAATCACCACGCGGCACAAATATCTGTCCCATTTTCTGTTGAAGATCCTCGATTTGATGCAGATGTCAACATCCAAGGCTTTGTCAACATATTGGAGGCGGCAAAGGACAAGGGTGTAAGAAAGGTGATCTTCATCTCCTCAGGTGGTGCCATCTACGGAGAGGCAGAAGAGTATCCTACCAGTGAAGACTATCCACCAAAGCCCCTTTCACCCTATGCAATTGCAAAGGCTGTTTCAGAAGATTTCCTGTTTTTTTACAATCACCAGTACGGCCTGGACTACACTGTGCTCAGATATGCCAACATATATGGTCCGCGCCAAATCCCCCACGGTGAGGCAGGAGTGGTGGCCATTTTTATGGATAGGCTCCTTTCTGGTAAAAAGTGCACCCTTTTCCACTTCCCTGAAGATGAACGGGGTATGATAAGAGATTACTGTTTTGTTGGAGATGTGGTTGAGGCAAACATCAAGGCCCTTGAAAAAGGCAGCTGTCAGGCCTTTAACATCGGAACGGGCATCGAGACCAAAACCCAAGACCTTTTTGAAAAGATATTTCAGGTCATAAAGGAAAGGATAGACGTGCCAGACGATCTTTTCACAATGAAACGTACCCAGGCACGGGCAGGAGACCTAAAAAAAAGCTGTCTCAACTGTCAAAAGGCCCGAAGGGAACTAGATTGGAAGGCTGTGCACAGCCTGGAAGAAGGGCTTAGAAAAACCCTTGACTGGAGGCTTTCTGTAAAGTGAAACTCAGGATCGCCCTGGTCCAGCTAGACCCTGGCTCAAGGTCCCCCTTAGAAAATATAGAACACGCCTTAAGGGCGGCTGATGAATCTGCCAACAAAAAGGCAAGCATCCTTTGCCTTCCAGAGCTTTTTCCCTTTGGCCTTCTGCCTAACAAGATTCTTGCAAAAGA
>Ga0256835_1000292_pt1 | contig 39359 bp, 50 predicted proteins | sample PIR30metaG_FD_185972 | JGI IMG/M metagenome (GOLD analysis project Ga0256835, IMG submission 185972) | Hydrothermal vent microbial communities from East Pacific Rise, Pacific Ocean - PIR-30 | ecosystem: Environmental > Aquatic > Marine > Hydrothermal vents | place: Pacific Ocean: East Pacific...
GGGAGGGTATCGACGCCGACGTGTCGGGGGTCGATATGGAAAAGATCAGGATGAACGTGGAGAGGATCATTGGAGCGTGTCTCGAGGCGTTTCCCGGGCTCGAGGATGCTAAGAGGGCCGTCGTCGGGTTCAGCGGTGGGAAGGATAGCCTCGTGTGTGCGTTAGTGTCGTCCACGCTGTTGAGGGATAGGTTCGGATGGGACGTCGAGTTGGTCACCGTGGACCCGATGATCGGAGGTAGGCACCTTTGGAGGCCCTTCCTGAGCACGCTGAAAGCGATGGCTGACGCCCTGGGTGCGCGGTTCGAGTACGTGAAGCTCGACGTCGACGTCGAGAAAACGGCCCGTTCGCGGGACAGCCCCGTCTGTAAGGTGTGTTCGGCGTTGAGAAGGAGGGAATTGGCACGCAGGGGCGACGTGATCCTGTACGGCCACACCGCGGAGGATGCCTTGGAGACGCTGTTGTTGAGCGCCTCGAGGGCCAGGGGGGCGGGTACGTTTCCCCCGGCGGAGGTTTTGGAGGAGGACGACGTGTTCGTGTTGAGGCCGCTGTACTCCGTGAGCGAGGATAGGACCGAGCGCGTGTACGGGCGGTTCTTGGGCGTGACCGGGTTGGATAGGGTGGATCCGGGATGCCCTCATTCGAAGTACTCCGGTGGTACCCCTAGGGCGTTGGTTAGGGAAGTCATCGACGCGTGGAAGAAGAGGTTCCCGTTGAGGGATGAGTTCGTGGTAGAGAACGCGGCCCGGGGACTCGGGAGGATGGCATTGGCGGACGTCTCCTCCCCGCTCAGGGATGAGCTGACAAGACACCTCTGAGGATTTAACGGGGTTCAGGTTCGGGTACATCCGAGGGTAGGAGGCCACCGTGTGCAACGGGATGACCGTGAGGGACCGAAGCCCCGGCTTCCCCGCCCGGGGTGAGATGGAAATGAGCCCCGGGTCGGCTACGCCGGGGTACAGCCGATGAAGGGCCCGGGGGGACGGCGGCGGGACAGCGCGTCGCGAGGGTTGAGGGTCTTCCCGAACCGATGACCCCGCCGCTTCATCCCGGGCCCACACTCAGCCCGAGTACCGTACATCATCCCCTTCGGGTTCAGGTGCGTACCGGGGTCTCATCACCTGGCTCTCGTCCTGATGCTCGGGATGTCGAGCAGGGTCTTCAGGTCGCTCATGTACAGCTCCCTGATGTCATCGATCCCTAACTTGAGCATCGTCAGCCTCTCTACGCCGAGACCCCAGGCCAGGCACGTGACGTTCTCGTCGAACCCTAACGGTCTGAGCACTTCGGGTCTGAATATCCCGGCTCCTCCTAGTTCCACCCAGTCACCCTTCTCTTCGAAGTAGACCTCCGGTTCCACCGATAGTACCGTGTAGGGGAAGTAGGCGGGTCTGAACCTAACCTCTTCGAACCCCATCCTCCGGTAGAACTCCTCGAGTACCCCTAGGAGTTCCCTGAAGGACACGTCTTCGGCGAGGATTATGCCCTCACACTGGTGAAACTCGGGCAGGTGCTTGTAGTCGATCGTTTCACGGCGGTACACCCGCCCCACGGAGAACGCCTTGACGGGAGGCCCTTCCTCCTCGTACAGTTTTCTAACGGAAACGGCCGTGGTGTGGGTCCTGAGTACGGTTTTTCTGGCCACGGACTCGCTCCAATCGTACCCCCATCCCCGGGATCCCGTGTCTCCACCGTCCTCGTGAACCGCCTTCACCTCATCTACGACCTCGTCCGGGGGTAGCCTCGCCGTGTCGGGCTCCTCGAGGTAGAACGTGTCCTGCATCTCCCTGGCGGCGTGATCCTGCGGTTGGAATAGAGCGTCGAAGTTCCAGAAGCTGGACTCGACCAGCGGCCCCTCGACCTCGACGAAACCCATCTCCAAGAATATCCTGCGGATCTCGTCTATCACCTCCTTGAGCGGGTGTTTCTTGCCCGGGTACCTCGGAGCCACCGGAGCTTTGACGTCGTAGGGCTTGAAGTCCTTCTCCCTCCACTCTCCCGACTTCAGGACCTCGGGGGTTACGGCCGTGATCCAGTCCTTTCGCAGGACTTCCTCGGCGTACGGCAGGGCTTCCTTGCCCTTCTCCGTCAGCTCCGCCCTGACGATCTCCCTGTCCTTGACGTCGAGTATCTCTCCTCTACCTGAGAGCTCCCTGAGGGCTTTTTCCACGGTTTCCTCGTCCTCGCCTAGGGCTTCGGCGACCTCCCTCGCGGTGGCCTCCCCCAGCTCGGACAGGGCTTCGAGGACGCGTTGATGGACGTCGTCGGGTTTCCCTTCTACCAGGGCCTCTACGATCCTTTCACCGTCCTCGTCCGTCCTTATCCTGACGTATCCCTTCCGTTTGGCCCACCCTAGGGCCGGCCCTAAGACGTCGCGCGGGATTTCCCTCGCGAGGTCCGCGAGTTTCACCGATCCCCCGCGTTCGAGCGCGGTTTCGAGGATCCTGAGTTCGGGGAGTCCCTCTTTGACGTACGACTTCCCTTCCGGTCCTAAAACGTAAACTGTTTCTGAATCTTTGCCACGTTTCACCAGGCCTCTGCGTTCCAGCCAGTAGAGGGATCTGTGCACGGGGCCCTCGTCGTACCCCGTCTTCTGGGCTATCTCCCCCACGGTCGCGGGTCCCTCGCTCAGGGTTAGTAGCACGCGAAGGTCCCTGTCCGACAGTTTCTCCACGATCTCCTCGACGTCCATAGGTTGACCCCTGGTGGGGACCCGTCGTGATCGTCAAAACGATATCGAGGAGTGAGGCGGGGTAAACCCGGCCGGGCTCACGGTGGCCCCGCTTCAGGGGATCTCCCCCGGCCAGGTGTGGCCCGGGTATCCGCGCCGCCCGGTCATCGGGTCCCCTTCGGGGTCGTCCTCCCGGACGTCGGCTGGGCCCGGGCCCGTGTGTCGTACTCGGACGCGCGTTAAAGCCGATTCGGGGTGATCGCGTTGATCGTCAGGAGGTTCGATCATTGGGGTGGGTCGCTGTACGCGCACGTGTCGGTGGTCCTCGGTGATCCGGAACCCGTGATAGATACCGAGGTGAAGGACACCGTCGTGCAGGCCGTTAACGTGCGGTTCGCGGACGCTCCCACGCTCATGGGGGCGCTCGCCAGGACTTTCCTGTGTTTGGAACGGGGATCGTCGCCCGCCGAGAAACCCGACGTGGCGTTCCTGATCCACCTGTCCGGGGAGCGAAGCTTCCGGAGGGCCCTCGACGAATGCGCCCCTGAAGGCGACGAGTTCGTGCTAGTCGTTGGTGGGAGGGAGGAGGAGCGCGTGAAAGAGGTTTTGAGCTCGCTCCCAGACTTCGACGTGATCGAAGAGTTCCCTGAAAAAGAGGAGATCAGGCGGGAGAGGCTGCCCCGCGTCTCGCTACCGTCGCTGAAATGAGCAGGGCCGTGGGGATGAGTAGCGCCGAGAGCGGTGTCTTCACCGGGATCTTGGCCGGTGTGGACGTTTGAAGGTCGGGTACGTAGACGGGGGTTACCGTTCCGAGCACGGGTTGGACCAAGTTAGCGGTGGAGGGGAGGGTAACGTCTAGGTCCTGGGCGGCGGTCGTGAGCGAGAGCGTTCTCCCGGTCACGGCCCCCGATAGGGGGATGTCGTACGGGGTGCCTGGACCGATCAGCAGCAGGACGCCGCCCGGCGCCGTGCCCGATATCTCGAGTTCACCTGTCTCGGACTGAATGGTTACGTTCACGGTGGCTCCTCCCGCCGTAACCGGGATGACCTGCTTTACGTTCTCTTGGGACAACCAGTTCTTGATTTTATCCACCACGTAGCCTTGTATGAAATTAGCCGCTACCGGACATACGACTATGGCCGCACCCTTGTTGGCGTACAACGGATAACCTTGAAGCTCGACCGTTTGGGAATTCTGTGGAGGTATCACCGGAAACGAGTACTTGTTGACCACCTCTATGTATTGGGACGCGGCCTTGACGGCATCCGCTAGATCGCCGTTATTTATATCATTGGATATAGTGGATATAACATTTAAATCCGATGGTTTAGATATCGTTAAATAACCATCTATTATTATGGTATTAAATACATTATCCGTCTGAGATCCACTTTGAGCGGAGTCCGATACCGTTATGGAGAATTCTCCATTCCCTTGGTTATTAAGGGATGGCTGAACGTAAGTTTCTTGGCTCAGATCTGGGTAGTCATATCTGTAAACTACTTTAACAGGTATGTTAAACATATCAACGAATTTTTTAAGCCCAAAGCTCAAGAATATGTGGGCTTCAGGATACATCAACTTAAACGTTAGTGTAACAGGTTGTGTCGGATTACTCACCAATTGTTGTAGAACAGAAGGTAAAGCACTCTTGTTGACTACAGTTGGAGTACCACTTAAGTATAGCTCGACTGTTAAGTTGAAACATTCCACGTTTAACGTTCCTATGTTGCCTATTTTCATTAGTTCACTTAGCGCATCCTTTACGTTACTTAGTTTAGATACTACTTGATCGTACATATCCTTAAAGTAAGTATAAGCTATTTGGTATTGTGGAGGGACTTGAATAGATGTGGTTACTAGCCATCCTAGCATCTCGGATAGATTTTCCACGTTGGTTATTGTATCGCTTAAGGTATCGGTTTGTGTCGGGCCTGTTAGCGGGTACCCCGTGTAGTACAGGTAAACGTCTAGCGGTATTGAATTACCGTAGTCATCCTTGTACGTCACACTTATCGGGGTGGGTTTGGTACTTGTTGACGTGGATATGTAACCTGATTGGTACAGCTGTGATACGTAGTTGTTGAACTCCGAGTTGTCCGCGAGGACGGGGGCCGTCAAGGTGAGGACGATCGCCAGTCCGGCGATCGGTACCCTCACGGTTCATCATCTCCCCAGCGATTGTCTCACTCTTCTTAACGGAACGTCTTCTTCCCTCCCGGGACCTGTACCGGGACGGCGGGGAAAGAGTTCTTCGGTGTCGAGCAGGTCGAAACCTTGGAAGTCGGAGAGGTCGACGTCCTCCTCCTTGAGGCGCTCCGATATCTTTTCCAGCCTTTCCCTGGCCTCGGCCCTGGACCTTCTGCTGCGAAAAATCGATAGAAGGCGGTCGAGCAAGCCGGGCGACCCCCGCGTCGTCCGTTTACCGGGTTGTAAAAACCTGACCGTGGGGTGGTTCTCTTGGCCGAGGAGATGGAGAGGGTCACCTCGGAGGAGCTGAAGGAGACGGGAGGTAAGACCAGGGAGGAGCTCATCGAGGAGGCCGCCGAAGAGGTGGAGATGACCGAGGCGGGTAGGATCGAGAGGACGGACTACGCCGTTTGCTCGGCGTGCGGTGGTCCGATAGCGCCGGGTGAGAAGGCGGTGTCGCACCCGTGTCCGAAGTGTGGGGAGGTAGTTATAACCAGGTGTCAGAAGTGCAGGAGGCTGGGTAACAGGTACCAGTGCCCCAACTGCGGCTTCATCGGGCCTTAGGGGGCGATCGGTGTGTCGGACGTTCTGGTCGTGATGAAGGTCCTGCCCGAGGACGTGGAGGTGGACATGGAGGAGCTTGAGGAGGCCGTCGTCGAGGCGTTGGAGGCGCTGGAGATAGTGAAGAGCGTGGAGGGTACGGAGACGGAACCGATAGCGTTCGGGTTGGAAGCCCTCAAGGTGGCGGTCGTGGTGCCGGACGCCGAGGGTGGGACGGACGAGCTCGAGAAGGTGTTGAAGGAGTTGGAGCAGGTGGGCGAGGTGGAGGTGGAGAGCGCGTCCAGGATGCTATGATCCCTCCTTCGCCCTCTCCTTCAGAACGTATCTAACGTGCTCCTCCATCCCCTTGGCTAGGACGGGGTCCTCCAGGAGCACGACGTAGAGCTGCTCGTCGGATTCTTTGCCCAGGACCAGGTATTTCTCGTCGACGGATAGCGAGAAGAACGTCTCAGGGATGGAAATATCGGCTTTCAAGCTGAGTATGTCCTCGTCCTCGGGGCTCTCGTCCTCGGATCTCACGACCAGGTATTTGTTGGGGACGTTCTGGAGGAGCTCCAGTACCTTGGGTTCTTGGTCCCTTCCAACGTGAAGTATGCCGCTGACCTTGCGGCAGTGGCTGAGGATCCTTTTCATGACCTTCTCCGCGGATTTACCGTAGTAAGACACCGCGGGTCTCTCGGCGCCCTTCTTCGTGACCCTGGAGAGGTCCAGGATGGCCTCCTTGGCGACCTCTTTGAGCTCCTTCTCCCTCTCCTTGAGTTCCCTTTCCACCGCTTCCTGGACGGCCACTTCCGGCGGTACTGGGACGTACTTCAGGGGTCTTTCGACGCTTTCGACGCGGACCCACCCTTTGCTCTCGAGGGATTTGAGGACGCTGTAGATCTTGGTCGAGGGGATGCCCGTGTTCTCGCTGATCTCACGGGCGGTGGCTTTGCCGTGCTCGAGGAGGTAGAGGTAGGCCTTGGCCTCCCTCTCGGTCAGGCCTAATTTGGAGAGGTTTCGGAGGAGGGACAAGGGGCGTTACAACTCCCTGATCTTGTCGAGGATGATCTTCCGCTCCACCCTGGCCACTATCTCCCTGATCTTCGGGACGGCGTCGATGTTCGCGGAGATACTGTCTATGCCGAACTCGACCAGCTTCGCCGCCACCTTCGGGTCGCTGCCCGCCTGCCCGCATATGCTGGTCTTGACCCCGTGCTCCTTGCACGTTTGGATCACGTGCTTGACGAGTTTCATCACGGCGGGGTGCTTCTCGTCGTAGAGGGCGGCCACCCTGTCGTTGTTCCTGTCGACGGCCAGGGTGTACTGGGTCAGGTCGTTGGTACCCAAGCTCGCGAAGTCGATGCCTTCTTCGATGAACCTGTCTATGATGACGGCGGCAGCCGGGGTTTCAACCATGATGCCGAAGTCCACCATCCTGTGCGGTCTCAGGCCGACCTCCCTGGCGACCTTCTTGGCCTGCCTGAGTTCCTCCGGGTGCTGGACGAGCGGTATCATCACGCCGATGTTGTCGTAACCCTCCCTGACGAGCTTGCGGATGGCTTCGAACTGGCACTCGAGCATCTCGCGCTCCTGGAGGTCCCTCCTGATACCCCTCCATCCCAGCATCGGGTTGGCCTCGACGGGTTCCCTTTCGCCGCCTTCCAGCTCCCTGAACTCATCTGTGGGGGCGTCCAGGGTTCTGACCCACACGGGTCTAGGGTAGAACGCATCGGCGACCTTTCTTATCCCGTCCATCAGGGCCCTGACGAGTTCCTCCCTGCGACCTTCCTCGATCAGCTTACGCGGGTGGACGCCCAGACCCAGTATCATGTGCTCGATCCTGAGGAGCCCTACGCCGTCGGCCCCGGTGGCGGCGGCCCTCTCGGCGGCCTCGGGCATGCTCACGTTGACCTTGATCTCGGTGGCCGTGATCGGGTACCTGGCAGGTCTCTCGACGCGCACCTCGGCGGCTTCCTTCTCCTCCCTCTCCATCTCGGCGTGGAGTTGCTTCCTCACGTCACCCTCGTACACGACACCCTTCTCGCCGTCCACGGTCACTATCATGCCTTCCTTCAGGACCTCGGTGGCGTTACCCGTTCCGACGACACATGGAACGCCCAGTTCCCTCGACACTATCGCGGCGTGGCACGTGATACCTCCTTCGTCGGTGACTATGGCCGCGGCCTTCCTCATGGCCGGTACCATGTCGGGCGTGGTCATCTTGGTGACGAGGACGTCGCCCTCCTCGACCTTGTCTATGTCTTCGGGACCCTCCACGATCTTGACGGGTCCGACGCCTATACCAGGGCTGGCGCCGAGACCCCTGACGAGGACCTTGCCCTCGAGTTCTTCCTCGCCCTCGGCGGTCTCCTCGGCCCTCTCCTCCTCGGGTAGCGTGGTGACGGGTCTGGCCTGTAGGACGTACACGTCGTCCCCTTCGATGGCCCACTCGATGTCCTGTGGGAACCCGTAGTGATCCTCGACCTCTATGCCGACCTTGGCGACTTCCTTGATCTCTTCGTCCGAGAGGACCCTGGCGTTACGCTTGTCCTCGGGAACCTCGACCTTCTTCGTCTCCCCGGTTTCGGGGTCCCTCACGTACATGATCTTCTTCTCACCGATCTGCTCCTCGAGGACGCGTAGGGTTTTCTTGTCCACGATGTAGGTGTCCGGGGTCACCTCGCCCCCGACTATGGCTTCACCGAGTCCCCAGGCGGCTTCGATGACCATCTTGTCACGTTCGCCGGTGTACGGGTGTACCGTGAACATGACCCCGGCCTTGTCCGCGTCGACCATCTTCTGGACGACGACGGCGATCGCCACGTCGAAGTGGTCGAAACCCTTCTCCTCCCTGTAGGCCACGGCTCTGGGGTTGAACAGCGAGGCCCAGCAGCGTTGGACGTGCTCGACGACCTCCTCCTCGCCCTTCACGTTCAGGTACGTGTCCTGCTGCCCGGCGAACGAGGCCTCGGGTAGGTCCTCGGCGGTTGCGGAGGATCTGACGGCCACGAACTCCTCGTCCTTGCCCACCTTCTCACATAGCTCCCTGTACGCCTTGATTATCTCCTCTTTGATATCCTCTGGCATTTCCTGTTCGATGATCTTGCTCTGGATCTTCTCGCAGGCTTCCTCGAGTTGCTCGTTGTCGGATAGGTCGTAGCTCTCGAGGATCTCCTTGATCTCGTCCTTCAACCCGGTCCTCTCGATGAACTCCTCGTAGGCGTTCGCGAGGACGACGTAGCCGGGTGGTATGGGGAGGCCGGCGCTGGCCATCTCGCCCAGGTTGGCGCCTTTACCGCCGGCGATGTCCACGTCGTCCTTCGATAGTTCCTCGAACCACTTGATGTACTTCATGCGGGACACCCTCAGTCCTGGACGAGCTCTTCACCCTTATCTATCACGATGGTGAACGGAACGGGTAGCTTGTGGCCGGCCCTCCTCAGGGCTTCCTTGGCGTGCTCGTAGTATTCGGGGTACGTTCTGACGGTGGCGACGCGCTGGCCTTCCCTGACCCTGGCCGCGGTGCCGATGGGCTTGCCGAAGGCCTGTCTCATGCCCTCCTGGACCCTGTCCGCTCCGGCGCCCGTGGCCAGCGGGTTCTCGCGGAGGACGTGGTGCGGGTAGACCCTTATCTTGAGGTGGTACTTCTCCCTACCCACGGTCTTGGTGAGGTACCTGTTGGCGGCGACCCTCGCGGCCTCGAGGGCGTTGTGCGTGACTTGGGCCCTTTCCTTCACGACGAGGGAGACTTCGAGCGGGAAGTCCTCGGACGGGTTGCCCATGTCGAACTGCATTATCTTGGGGTCGGGGACTCCCTTGATGTACTCCTTCCTGGTGTACGCGGGTCCCTTCCAGTCTCGGTAGATCCTGGCGGGCCTGTTGACCATACCTCGGCACCCCCGCGGGGTCGACCCTGAGGATTATAAATCGCCCTCGCGTGTCCGCGGCGGGTCGAGTTCGTTCGGGACAAATACTTCAGGCTTCTCGGGCCGGGGCGGGATTTACCGGGGGTCAAGTGGCGATGAGGATGACGATCCCCGTGGCGATCGCGCTCCTGCTCGTGTCTTTCCCGTGTGCGTGCGATACGACGACCGATCAGACCACCTCGACGGCCACCGCGACCCAGACCACGACGACCGCGACCCAAGTTCCCGTCATCAACCAGCCCACGTCCGCGACGTCGACGACATCGAGCACGGTATCGCCAGCGACGGCCACGCCGACGATCACGGCGGGGACGCCCGCCACGGGGCCGGGTTCCGGGTACTTGAAACAGCTGCTGCAGGAGTACGGGTTGAGCCAGGCGTACCTTCCGATCGTCCAGGATCTGAACAAGAACCTACGGGGTGCCATAAACTCGGGGATAGACGCGGTGGTGAATTACTACCGCGGCGTGTTCTACATGCAGGGGAACCTGCCGATGGCGGCCGTCGTTGGGATCGTGGGTGCCTTGATCAAGATGAAGGTGGACGAGGCCGCTAGGACCGCGATCCCGAGCTGGAACGTACAGCTCGTGGCATTCCTAAAGCCCGACGTGAGCGTCTACAACATGTTGGACGCGCTGTCCTACGACCTGGGGGATGCGGCGTACGAAGTGGTGACCGCGATACCGGTGGTCAAGATGTTGGGGGATGCCATAGACGAGGCCCTTCAACAGGCCCCGTCCGGGTCGAAGGCGTACACCGTGTTGGATCAGGCCAACACCGATTACCAGACGTTCCTGAACTACCTCGAGAACTACGTGGTGGACGTGATGAAGTTGATGATAGCCGCGTCCGGACTCAAGGTGCCGTTCTAACGGCTCTGGCTATGTCCGCGGCCACGTTGGGGTCCCGCTCCAACGCGTTGCCCGTGACCACAGCGTCCGCCCCGGCCTTCACGAGTTCTTCCGCGGTTTCGGGGTCCCTTACGCCGCCTCCGACTATTAGGAAAACGTTAGTGTTTTCTTTTACCGCGGATACCACCTCGGGCGGCACCGGTTCGGGGGCCCCGCTGCCCGCCTCCAGGTAGACGAACCTCATCCCCAAGAACTCGGCCGCGGTGGCGTAGGCTACGATCAGCTCCGGTTTGTCGTACGGGATCACCTTCGCGTCCCCGACCACGGAGACCGTGGTTCCCCACGAGCCGACGACGAGGTACCCGGTCGGTATGGCCTCGAGTCCGAACTCCCTCACCGGGATGGCTCCCTTCACCTGTGCCTCGATCAGGTAGTACGTGTTCCTGGAGTTCAGCATGCTCATGAAGAACACGGCGTCCGCGTTCGGGGCCAACCCTTCGGGACCGTTCGGGAACAGTATGACGGGGATGTCGTACCGTTCCTTCACGGCCTCGACGACTGCTTCGACCAGGGAACCGTGGGCGGTGCTCCCGCCGACCATCACGGCCGTGGTGCCCGCGTCCACGAGGGGATCGAGGGCCTCGGGGACGCGATCCGGGGGGACGTCGATGGGGTCGAGGAGCGATAGGTGGCAGGGGGCCTCGTCGCGTAGGAGGCGTTCGACGGGACCGGGTTCCACGGATCAGCCGCCCCTGGGCTCCCTGGCTTTGGGCCTCAGTCCCTTGTAGCCGCACTTCCTGCATTTCTTGGCGTCCGGTGGGTTGCTGGCGTTGCATCTCATACAAATCAACTTATTGAAGATCCGGGCCTCGGCCTCCGGGAACCTCGCCATGGTTCCTACCCCCCTCCCCCGGGCGGGGCTCGGCGGGTTCATAACGTCGTCGGGGGCGGGACCGGTGATCGTCTGCGTCGTGGGCCTACCGGGTGCCGGTAAGACCGAGTTCGTTAGGGTCGCCAGGGAGGAGGGCCTCCCCGTCGTGATCATGGGTGACGCCGTCAGGAGGGAGGCCGAGAAGCGCGGGAAAGATGTGGGCGAGGTGGCGAGAGAGCTGAGGGAGAAACACGGTATGGAGGCCGTGGCCAGGCTCGTCATAGACGACATAAGAAAGCATCTCGAAGACGCGGAGGCCGTGGTCGTGGACGGCGTCAGGAACCCGGAGGAGGTCGAGTTCTTCGAGAAGAACCTCGGGGAAGATTCCGTCGTGGTGGTGGCGGTCCACGCTTCCCCGGATACCCGGTACAGGAGGTTGAGGAGAAGGGGCAGGGAGGACGACCCGGAGACCAGGAGGGAGTTCGAGAGCAGGGACAGGAGGGAGTTGGACTTCGGCATAGGAGAGGTCATATCGACGGCTGACGTAATGATAGTAAACGAAAGAGTTTCCTTAGAGGAGTTCCGAAGGGAATGCAGAAGGGTGCTTAAGAAGATACTCTCGGGGGAGTTGCCGTGATAGAGAAGGTCGTGGTTTCCGCGTTCGTTTACCCGACCGAGAGCGAGGAGAAGGTCAGGAAGGCCGTGGCGAACCTGTTCGATTTGAGCATGTTCGAGGAGAGGAGCGAGGATCTGGGTGACATCAGGAGGATCGAGTTCGTGTGCGAGGGTCCCGACGCCAGACTGGCCCTCGGTAAGCTGTACGAGCTACTCCGGGAGCAGGAGATCCTCGACGCCGCCAGGCGCGTCATGATGGAGGGTATGACCGCCGAGGGGACCATCCTCTTCCACCTTCACAAGCAGGCGGCCTTCGCGGGCGCCGTGAACTTCGCCGAGGGGGGTGAGTCGCCCCTCGGACCGATAGTGGTCGAGGTGTACCCGAGGGACCCGAAGAAGGCGAAGCGGGTGATAGATTGGCTGGCGCCGGAGACGGAGGATGGAAAGCCGAAGTACGAGGTGAGGATCTGAGGGGGCTCCCGGGGGTCGGTCTGTCCAGGCTCGACGCGTTCCTGTCCTTCAAGCTCGGACTGTCGAGGAGGGAGTCCAAGAGGCTGGTGAAAGAGGGTAGGGTTCTGGTGAACGGGAGGAGGGTTCGGAAGCCGTGGTTCCCGCTGCGTGAGGGGGACGACGTCGAGGTTCTGGGGGTTTCAAGGCGTTGAGCGTTGAGGTGAGGGATCGGGAGGTTATCGTTAAGGACAGGAGAACGGCGGACAGGCTCCACTCGTCGATGTTCGGAAGGCCCTCGCGCGAGGGACTCGTCCTAGCCCCTGAGGAGGCGATATTCCTGCACGAGACGGGGAGGTTGGATCTAGGCGGCCCGACGGAGGTTTTCATGCGGAGGTTCACGGCGGCCGATCCCAGGTTCCCGGTTAGGTACGCCGTGTACCAGGACCTGAGGTCCCGGGGTTGGAAGGTGATAGTCGTGAGGAGGATGGGAACCGATTACCGGGCGCTCAGGGGGGACGAGGAGAAGGTCGCCATCAAGATAGTCCATGAGGAATTGGACGACGTCCCCGTGGAGGATCTAATCAAGACCATCCGCGTGATCTCCGGTACCGCGTTCACCCCTGTTATCGCCGTCGTGGACAACGATTACGACGTCAACTACTACTCCTTCGATTTCGAGGACTTCAGCCCCATAGGCGGGGACTGAGGAAGACCGCCACGGGTTCCCGGGCGGCCTTCGCAGTCCTCCACGCGGACGGGATCCTATCCAACTCCTCCACGTCCTCGATGAAGTGAAGGTGCAGGTTCATGACCTCGATGACCTTCGGCGCCACTTTACCCATGGGGACCTGGGCTGGGATGTCCTCGTCCAGGTAGCCCCTGTGACTCATAACGAGGAGTATCGGGACGTTGTACGTGAGGTTTAGCGAGCAGAGGGCGTTGATCGAGTTCCCGAGACCGGAGTTCTGCATGATGAGGGCCGGTTCTCTGCCCGCCATCCACGCGCCCGCGCAGATCCCGACACCCTCCTCCTCCCTGGATACTCGCACCGTGCGCACGTCTTCGTCTTCTTCCAGGAGTGAAATGGTGCGGGAGAGGAGGGAGCAGGGTAGCCAGCAGACGAAATCTATTCCCGCCTCCTTCAACGCCCCGACGAGGCGTTCATCGGCGTCCACTTCACTCCTCCCCGCCCGGGGGGCTGACCGGGGCTCTACCCATGGTCTCGGCCCTTAGACCCGCCCTCAGGGTCGCGAGCGGGATGACTTCTTCCGGGGGCACGTTGGCTATGTTCACGTGAGATCCGAACTTAACTATCAGCTCGAACTGTTGTTCCTTTTCAGGAGCCTCAAACATAACCCTTCTGATACCCACTCCTTTAACTATCTCAGACAATATTTTAACTCTTTCCTTCTTCTCCGCCCCCATGGGTCCGTGGGTTCCACTTTCCCTAGCTTCAACAATTACGTAATCAGCTCCACCATCCATTATGCATCTAACCATCCTTCCAACTATGTCAGTAGGAGATAAAAGTGAGTACTCATCGTCTCTCTTCTTTCCTTCCTCAGCATACACCTTAAAGCCCATCTCCTTAGCCATGGAGATGTACTCGCACTTGTCTTCTATAGCCATCGGAATCATCCCATCCGATATTTCGATAGCGTTGAAACCTAGCTCGTCCAGCTCCTGTAGGAAGTCCTCGTACGTTCCCTGTGCGATGGCGATCTCCGCGAGGGTACCGCCCGGGAACACGTCCAGACCCGCGTCCTTGTAGATCTCGACCTTTTGCTCTATTATCTCCCTGTCTATCAGGCGGGCCGTTCCCCACCCCAGCTTGACGGCGGTCACGTACTCCCCGGCCATCTCGAGGAACGCCTCCGCCGCGGACGGTGTCATCCCCTTGTCGAGCATCATGGTCTCTCCTTCGATCTTCTTCGGTATGGCGATCGACTTCTCGAACGCCTTCACCGGTCCCTACCCCCGGAACCTATCCTCCCCTTCACGTGACGGCCACCGTTTTTAGGTTCCCGGGGCGATCGATGCGGGGTGAGCGTGCGTGCGACGCGTGGACGCGCTGAAAGTCGTCGGAGAGGAAGCCGACTCCGAGGACGCCGTGGTGGTGGTTCACCTAGGCTTCCCGGCGAGGGAGTTGTATCACGTGTACGATAGACCGCTGAACTTCTACATGCTCGGCTCCATGGGTCAATCGTGTTCCGTCGGGCTGGGCTTGGCCCTGTCGCTGCCCGACGACGTGGAGGTGTTAGCAGTCGAGGGAGACGGAGGCCTGATGATGAACATGGGGATCCTCCCCACCATCGCCCAGGAATCACCACCCAACTACTCCTTGGTCCTTGTCGACAACTCCGCCTACGATACCACCGGAGGACAGCCCACGCCTTCCGAGCGGATAGACTGGAAGTCGGTGGCGAAGGCCCACGGTATGACCTACCTCCGTGCGGAGGACGAGCGATCGTTGCGGGATGCTTTACGCCGCGCTCTGAGGGAGGAAGGTCCCCATATGGTGCACGCGGTAGTGGAGAGGGGGAACGCCGACGTGCCGTTGATAGACATGACGCCGCACGAGATAATCTCGAGGTTCATGCGTGCCCTCGAGAAGAGGGTGAAGGACCGTTGAAGGTCGATCCTTACGATCTGATGGATTTCGTGGCCTCGGCGTTCGGGGCCGTGGGTGTGCCGGAGGACGAGGCCGAGATAGCGGCTAAGGCCGTGGTGGAGGGAGATCTCCGCGGTTTCCACTCCCACGGCGTGATGAGGCTCCCCGGTTACCTGGAGGGTATCGAGAGGGGGGCGATCAGGCGGGAATCCAAGGTCGAGAAGGTGTCCATAGGCGAGGCCGTCGAAACCTGGGAGGCGCACAGGTCGTTGGGACACGTCGTGGGGACCAGGGCGGCGGATAGGGCCGTCGAATTGGCCTCGGAGTACGGGATAGGTGTGGTGGCCGTCAGGCGGTCTTCCCACTTCGGTATAGCCGGTTACTACGCCACTCTCATAGCCGAGGCCGACATGGTCGGCTTCGTCACGTGCGGTACCGAGCCCGCCGTGGCCCCGTACGGGGGTTCCGAGGCGGTACTGGGAACCAACCCGTTCACGGTGGCGTTCCCGAGGAGGGACGGACCGCCCGTGGTAATCGACATGGCGACGAGCGAGGTGGCCAGGGGTAAGCTACTGCAGGCCGCGAAGGAGGGTAGAAGGATCCCGGAGGGTTGGGCCGTCGGTCCGGACGGTGAACCTACCACGGACCCCGAAGAGGCACTCCGAGGGGCGCTACTACCCTTCGGGGGCAGGAAGGGTTACCTGGTCTGCCTGGCCCTGGAGATACTCGCGGGACCGGTGGTGGGTGCCGCGGCCGGTAAGGATGTGAGAGGAACGACCGATCCGACGGTGCCCTGCAACAAGGGTGATGTCTTCGTAGCGCTCGATATTTCCTCCTTGACCGGGCTGCACGGGTATTTCGAGGGGTTGGAAAGGCTCCTGGCACAGATCAAGGCGTCCGGGGAGGACGTGGTGATCCCGGGGGAACCCGAGTTCGAGCGTAGGGTGAAGGCGTTGATGGAGGGGTTGGAGCTCCCGGAGGCGTCGGAGTCCGCCCTGGAGGAGGTAGCCGAGAAGTACGGGCTGGAGGAGGAGCTCGAGGCGTTGAAGATCTAGGACTCCCTCGGGGGCTCACCTCCCCTGTTCACGCAGTAGAGTTCCCTGACTTCCTTGATCTTCTCTATCTCCTCACGGGCCTCCAGGACGTTCTTCACCATCACACGGATGGCGTCGAGGTCCTTCCTCTCGGCCGCCCTTTTCAACGCCGTTCTACACGCCGACGTCACGTGGCCGAGGTGTGATTTCAGGAAGTTCGTCACCGCGATGGCGAGTTCCCTCGGCGGGAGCACCCGAGCGTCCCTGAGGGCCCTGCAGAACTCCTCGTAATCGGAGGCCCCTGAGATGTTCCTGTAGACGTGTCTTATCTCGAGGGTGCGTTCGACGTCCTCCCTGAACGCGTCGACGCTCATGGCGCACAGGATGACCGCGGCGCAGACCTCGGGGACCGTGCGTCCGGTTATCCTCCTCATCTTGCTCAGGCGTTGGAGCTCGTCATGACCGACCAGGCATCTTCCCACGGTTTCCGGGGTGAGATCCGTGACGTCCAGGACGGCTTTCACTTCGAGTTCATCGACGTGTTTGAGGGCTTTAGACACGGTGTTCTTGCCCAGCGCTTCGAGGGCACGGGAGACCTCCCACGCGGCGGCTGGATCCGTGGGTTTGGCCACGTCGACGTAGCGGTTAGGGTTCCTCGGGCGAGTCGGGGGGAGCACCACCAAGGTTCATCACTTCCCTGAGGAGGCCTCCCCCCGTTCCCTTAGGAGGAGGTTCAGGCCCTGGACGAAGGCCTTTACGCTCGCCATCACGACGTCCTCCGACGTACCCCTCGCCGTGACGGTCCTCCCGTCGTCCGACTCGAGCTTGATCACGACCTCGGCCAGCGCGTCGGTACCCCCGGTTATGGCTTCCAACCTGTACTCCACGAGGTTCACATCCACACCCAGCTCCTTCACGGCTTCCTCCACGGCCCTGAGGGCAGCGTCCACGGGACCGACGCCTACCTCTGCCGCCCTGTGCTCATCCCCGTTGAGGAGAACCCTCACGGAAGCCGTGGGTGTCATCTTGTTCCCGGTCATGACCGCGAGCTCCTCCAGCTTGACCCTGGCCTCCTCCTCGGGCACGGACCCCAAGACCTCCCGGGCTATCGCCTCCAGGTCCGCCTCGGTCACCGTCTTACCCTTGTCGCCGAGCTCCTTGACCCTCCTGAGGATCTCCTCCAACTCGTCCTCGTCCGGGCTGAACCCTAGTTCCTCCAGCTTCTTGGCCACCGCGTGTCTACCCGCGTGCTTGCCCACCACTATCCTACGCCTATGGCCCACGTCCTCCGGTCTTATCGGCTCGTACGTCTCCGCCTTCTTGATGACACCATGGGAGTGGATACCGGACTCGTGCGCGAACGCGTTCTCACCCACGATCGGCGTGTTGGGAGGCACCGGGACCCCGGTGAGACTCTCCACGAGCTTAGAGAGCTCGACGAGCATCTCGGTCTTGACGTTTAAATCCACCCCGTACAGGGCCTTCAGCGCCATGACGAAGCACTCCAGGGACGCGTTACCAGCCCTCTCCCCGATCCCGTTCACGGTCACGTGCGCCTGGGAGGCCCCGGCCTCCACGGCCGCCAACGAGTTCGCCACGGCCAGACCGAAGTCGTTGTGACAGTGAACGCTGACGGGCACGTCCACCTCGTCCACTACCCTCCGGACCAACCTGTACATCTCTGAAGGAACCATAACGCCGACGGTGTCCGGCACGTTGATCCTATCGGCGCCCGCGTCCACGACGGCCTTGTACACGTCGAGCAGGTAGTCCGTGTCCGTCCGCGTGGCGTCCTCGGCCGAGAACTCCACCACGACACCGTGATCCTTGGCGTACTCGACGCCCTCCACGGCCTTTTCCAACGCCTCCTCCCTGGTCATCTCCAGCTTGTGCTTCAGGTGTATATCGGAGGTCGCTATGAACACGTGGACGCAGTCGACCCCCGCGTCCACGGCCGCGTCTATATCGCCCTTGACACACCTCGCCAGCCCGGCCACCTCGCACGAGACCGTCTCGGCTATCCTCTTGGTGGCCTCGAACTCCCCCTCGCTGGCCACCGGGAATCCGGCCTCCACGGTGTCCACGCCGAACTCGTCCAGCTTTTCGGCGATCCTGACCTTATCCTCGACCGTTAAGCTTACACCTGGGGTTTGTTCGCCGTCGCGGAGCGTCGTGTCGAAGATCCTGACCTCGTCCGGGATCCTACGCTCCCAGCAGAAATGAATCCCCCTCGACCATGGGAGGAACCCCGCGTCCCGCGTTGAAACAGTGGGGTGTCGTGTTTGGACGAGGACTTCAAGCGCGAACTTGAGGAAAGGTTGAGGAACGTCGTGGACTCCATCGGTGACGCGGAGACCAGGGCCCTGGTTAAGAACGTTTTGGAAGAGGGGTTCACCCACACGGAGGTGGAACCGACGATACCCTTCGAACGTGCCCCCGCGAGCAGGTCGACGCACCACGCGTACCCGGGCGGGTTGCTCGAACACACGGTCTCCGTCGCCGAAATGGCCGTGGCCCTAGCGGAGGTGTTCGAGAGCGTCTACGGCGTGAAAGTGGACGTCGACATCGTGAAGGCCGCGGCCATCCTCCACGACTACGGCAAGGTCACATCGTACGAGGAGAAGGAAGACGGCGGGTACAAGCTGTCGGACCTGGGGAGGAGGATCGACCACCTGTCCGTGATCACCGCCGAACTCTACGCCAGGGGCGCTCCCCTGGAGCTCGTCCACGCGGTCGCGGCTCACCACGGCAGGGGATCACCCGTCCCACCCAACACGCCGGAGGCCATGATAGTGCACCAGGCGGACAGGACCGACGCCGAAATGGCCACCGAGGTCTTCAGGGCCGCGAGGAACGTCGTGGCGGCTAGGCTGAAGGAGCTAGGTGTCGAACCCGAGGAGGGACTCGTGGACGCGATAATCAGGGAGCTCTCGCCCGCCGCCGTGTTCGAGAAGAGAGTCAGGGAGGGCAGGGAGGCCGTCAGGGAGATGGTGGCCGAGGCCCTTAAAGAGGTCCGGGATCGCGCCTCGGACGAAGGTTAGGGGGTCCGTCGTACCTTGTCCATGTACAAGTACATGAGGGAAGCTTGGAAGCGGCCCAAGGACTCGTACGTCGCCGAGGCCCAGAAGGAAAGACTCCCGAAATGGAGGAAGGGTCCCGCCGTCAAGAGGATCAAGAGGCCCACACGTATAGAGAGGGCCAGACGCCTGGGTTACAAGGCCAAACCGGGTTACGTGGTGGTCAGGGTTAGGGTCCCTAAGGGGGGCAGGAGGAAGCCGAGGCCGAAGAAGGGTAGGAGACCGAAGAGGATGGGTAAGAACAAGTTCTCCCCCAAGAAGAGCAAGCAGTGGATAGCCGAGGAGAGGGCCCAGCGCAAGTTCCCGAACCTGGAGGTGTTGAACTCGTACTGGGTCGGTGAGGACGGGCAGTACAAGTACTACGAGGTGATCATGGTGGACCCCAACCACCCGCAGATCAAGAGTGACCCGAGGATAAACTGGATCTGTCAGAGGTCGCAGAAGGGTAGGGTTTTCAGGGGTAAGACCGGCGCCGGTAAGAAGGGTAGAGGTCTCAGGAAGAAGGGCATGGGAACGGAGAAGGTCAGACCGAGCCTCAGGAAGTACAACAGGAGGGGTACCTAAACGCCCTGGGTTCGGGTGTTTTCCGCCTTGTCCCGTGTCCCCGTTAACCGTATCACGGCCCGGGTTATAGCACACGCCACTGAGGATGAAACCAAGGTTATGAAGGCCCTCAGGACGGTCCTAGGAGACGTGTTGGACGAGGACGACGTGAACATAGAGTTCATGTATGCAGAGGGGCACCACGGGAACCCCATCACCATAATACAGGTGGACTTAGACAAGAACAAGCACCTAAGGAAAGTGTTGGAGCATTGGGAGAAGAACCTACCGGAGGAAGAACGGGAGCACATGTGGGAGGACATAGAGCGCAGGATCGACGACAAGGGTAACCTGTACCTGAGGTTCGACAAGCAGCGGGCCTACATGGGGGAGCTCAGGCTATCGGAGGCGGACGACGTCATCAGGGTGAAGGTGAACCTGGAGAGTTACCCGGCGAGCAGGGAGGGCGGGATGCGAACGCTGAAGAAACTGGACGCGTTCTCCTCCGAAGGCTGAGGAAGGCCAAACACGTGGAACCCCGCATCCACGTCGACGACACCGATCCCACGAGGATGGCCCTCGACGCCGCACGCCTCGGGTACGAGGTCGTGGTCGAGTGCGTGGAGGTAGGACCCGGGAACGTGGGCGACGTCGAGTGGCTCGCGGAGGAGATAACGTCCGAGGTATCCGACGAGGTTCCCCCGGACGTCCTGGTTCTCCCCGGCTGCAAGCTCACCGTGAACGACCCGGGTTCCCTGCGCAGGTTGGTCCCGAGGGTCCGGGGAATCGTGTACTACCTGGCGGTCTCCGGGGGCGATCCCGCCGTCAACCGGGCCGCGCTGTCCGACCCCCGGGTGGATGCTCTCTCCCACCCCGAGAAGGGACAACCTCACGCGGGTTTCGGGAAGCATGAGATCGAACTCGCCAGGCGTAAGATGACGTACATAGAGTTCGAACTGGCCAGGTTGTTCAGGGCCGAAGGCGAGGGATTGGCCTGGAGGGTTTCCAGACTCCGGGACGCGCTCAGGATGAGGAGGTTGAAACGCTTCCCTATGATAGTGGCGACGGGAGCCAGGGATCCCCTCGAGTTGGTCCCTCCCAAGCAGAAGGAGGAGATCCTCCGGGAGCTTCTGGGATTCGAGGACGAGGAGGTGGAAGAGGTCTGTAGGGAGGGACCCATCGAGACGTTGCGTTGGAACGTCGCGTGTAAACACGTCTTCGTCGTCCCGGGGGTGGCCGTGGTACGAGGCCGAGGACGGGGTCGGTCCTGAGGCCGAGGTGGAGGTACATCGCGTTCAAGGTGTGGTCCGAGAGATTGCCCGACGAGCCATGGTCTTTCAACGCGGGTAGGAGGTTCATCGTGCGAGCCCTCACCTCCGTGCTAGGACCCGTGGAGACCGGGAAGATAGGACCGTGGCTCCTCGATTTCGACGGTCGTGATCTCAAGGGGATCCTACGCGTTCGTAGGGGTGAAGAGGGTAAGGCCAAGGCCGCCTTGTCCATGTACCGGAGGGATCCCTCCCTGGGTCGCGTGTTCGTGGAGGTATTGGGCACCTCCGGAACGGTTAAAGGAGCGAGGAGGTTCTTCAAAAGGCTCCCGAAGAGGGGAATCGAGCGTCTGCCCGATGGGCGTGCCCTCCTGCTGTACGAGGGCGGTCAGGTGGACGTCCTCGACGGCGGGAGGGTCGTCGAGTTCACCAGTCATAAAGGTCTCAGGGGGTAGGTCCCCGTGGTCCAACCCGCACAGGCCGCGTACGACCGCGCCATCACGGTCTTCAGCCCCGACGGCAGACTCTTCCAGGTCGAGTACGCCAGGGAAGCCGTGAAGCGGGGCACGACGGCGCTCGGGATAAAGGTGGAGGAGGGCGTGGTCCTGGGCGTCGACAAGCGCGTCACGTCCAAGCTCATCGAACCCGAGTCCATCGAGAAGGTGTACAGGATAGACGATCACATAGGGGCGGCCACCGCGGGCCTCGTGGCCGACGCCAGGGTTCTCGTCGAAAGGGCCCGGATGGAGGCCCAGTCCTACAGGTACACGTACGGAGAACCCATCGACGTGTACGTCCTCGTCAAATCGATCTGCGACCTCAAGCAGGTTTACACCCAGCACGGCGGCGTGAGACCTTTCGGTACGGCCCTCCTAGTCGCCGGGGTGGATAACACCGGGTGTCACCTCTTCGAGACGGATCCCAGCGGTGCCTTCACCGAGCATAAGGCCACGGCCATAGGTGAGGGCAGGCAGGAAGCCCTGGAGGTGTTCGAGGAGGAGTACGACGAGGGCATGTCGCTGGAGGAAGCCATCGAGCTGGCCATCAAGGCCCTGTACAGGGCCTCACGCGAGGAAACGGACGTCGAGAACCTCGAGATCGCCGTGGTCGACTCCGAGGGCTTCAGGAAGCTGGAGAGGGACGTCATCCAGGAGGTCTTCGAGAGGGTAGCCGCCGAGGAGGAGACCGAGGAGGAAGGTCCCGAAGAAGAGGGCGATGAGGGGGAGTGAACCCGGGTTGGCGAGGGTGAGCCTGGACGAAGCCGTCGTGGCGCGGCTGGAGAAGGGAGGCGAGAGGTTCGAGGTTCTCGTCGACCCGGAAGGGGCCAGGAAGCTGAGGGAAGGCGAGGACGTCGACGTCGAGGAGATCCTGGCCGTGGAGCAGGTGTTCAGGGACGCGAGGAAGGGGGAACGCGCCTCCGAGCAGGCCATGGAGGAGGTCTTCGGTACCACGGAACCCACCAAGGTCGCCGAGGTGATAATCAAAGAAGGCCAAATTCAGCTAACGGCAGAGCAGCGGAGGAGGATGCAGGAGGAGGTCAAGAAAAGGATAGTACATATGATATCGAGGAGAGCCGTGGACCCGAGAACGGGGACACCTCACCCGCCTGAAAGGATAGAAAGAGCAATGGAGGAGGCCGGTGTACACATCGATCCCATGAAGAGTGCCGAGGAGCAAGTGAAGGAAGTTATCAAAGCTATACGACCTATCCTACCTCTCAAGTTCGAGGAAGTGAAGATAGCTGTTAGGATACCCCCTCAATACACGGGTCAGGCTATGGGTGTGGTAAGGGAGTACGGAGAGGTAGAGCAGGAGGAGTGGCAGCCTGACGGCGCCTGGATAGCGGTGATTAAACTGCCGGCTGGTGTTCAGGATGAGCTTTTCGAACGCCTTAACGAGATAACCAAAGGGGAGTTCGAGAGCAAGCTTCTGGAGAGGGAAGAGGTGGGAGGCCCATGAACGTCAAGGAGAGGATATTCGAGCATCTTGAGGAACTAGTTGATCGTGTAGCGCCCCCCGGATGGGAGGACGACGTTCGTGGTTACGTTAAGGATTCCCTATCCGACGTGTGTGACCGTGTGGAAACCGACGTTATGGGTAACGTGATAGGTCGGATAGATGGAGAGGAGAAATTCGAACTCATGTTCGCGGCTCACATGGACGAGGTAGGCATTATAGTGAAATCCATAGACAAGAAGGGCTTCCTGAAGTTCGCCAAGCTTGGGGGTATAGATGACAGAATACTACCCGGTTCGAGGGTTACCCTGGTGAACTCCGAGGGAGAGAAGATCGAGGGCGTCATCGGGACAAAGCCCCCACACATCATGGAACCCAAGGAGAGGAAGCGCGTTCAGAAGCACAAGGACCTGTTCATCGATATAGGGGCGTCCGACAGGGAGGAGGCGGAGGAGATGGTATCCGTGGGCGACGTGGGCGTCCTGAGGGGGGACCTGAAGAGGCTCCACGGGGACAGGATCGTGGGCAGGGGGTTAGACGACAAGGTAGGCGTCGCCAACATGCTGACCCTGGCCGAGTTGCTTCACGAGAACGAGGAGGTGAAGCCAACGGTCTACTTCGTGGGTACCGTCCAAGAGGAGGTGGGTCTGAAGGGTGCCAAAACCTCGGCTTTCAAGATCTACCCGGACGCGGCGTTGGTCCTGGAGACGGCCGTCGCCGGGGACGTTCCCGGTGTGAAGGAGAGCGAGTTGTCCCTGGGTGAAGGTCCGGCTCTCACGATAGTCGACGCCAGCGGGCGCGGTCTGATAGCCCACCCCAAGGTGAGGAGGTTGCTGATCGAGGTGGCGGAGAGGGAGGATATCCCGTACCAACTCGAGGTAGGTGAGGGCGGTACGACGGACGCCACCGCGATACATCTCACACGTGGAGGCGTTCCCTCCGGGGTCGTTGGGGTTCCGACCAGGTACCTGCACTCCCCCTCGGAGGTTCTAGACCTCAACGACGCGGAGAACGCCGTGAAGCTCGTCGAGGCAGCCACCAACGAGTTCCCGGACGCGCTTGGTGATTGACCGGGGAAGGCCCCGTGCCGGAGTACAGGATCTACGTCGAGGACAGGGAGGTGGTCACGCCCGGTGAGCTGCTCGCCGAGGGTCAGGTGATAGCCAGCGATGGCACGTACAGGGAAGGCGATAAGGTCTACTCGAAGGTGACCGGGCTGGCGTCGATCGAGGGCAGGAAGGTGAGGGTGATCCCCCTCTCGGGACCGTACGTGCCCACCAAAGGGGACTACGTGATAGGGATCGTCCAGGAGGTCAAGTTCTCCTCTTGGTTGTTGGACATAAGGGCTCCCACGCCGGGAGTACTTCACGTGTCCGAGTTCGTCGACGAGGAGGTGGACTTGATCACGACGGACCTCTCCGAGTACCTGAAGGAAGGAGACGTCGTGGGCGCCCTCGTGCAGGAAGTGGATCCCGTCAAGCGTGTCAAGTTGACCACCAAGGGCGAGGCCATGAACCCGCTCGGCCGCCTGAAGGACGGGAGGATAGTGGAGATAGACCCCGTGAAGGTGCCCCGGGTGATAGGTCGCAGGGGTTCCATGGTCAGGATGCTGAAGGACGTGCTCGGATGCGACATCTTCGTGGGTATCAACGGGAGGATCTTCATCCGGGCCAGGGAGGAACCCCGCGAGATCAGGGAGGATCTCGCCGTCCGTGCCATCGTGGAGATCGAAAGGAGATCCCACCTGTCGGGTCTTACGGATTGGCTGGAGTCAACCCTCAAGAGGTTGTCCAGGTGGTGAGTTGGGAATGGCGGAGGAGCCTGAACGACTCATCGCCGAGGATGGAACCAGACTCGACGGCAGGAAACCCGACGAGCTGAGACCGCTCAGGATCCAGGCGGGCGTGCTCAAGAGGGCCGACGGGTCCGCTTACCTGGAACTGGGTTCGAACAAGATAATCGCCGCCGTTTACGGCCCGAGGGAACTCCACCCCAGGCACAAGCAGAAGCCGGACAGGGCCGTCATCAGGTTCAGGTACAACATGGCCCCGTTCTCGGTGGACGAGAGGAAGCGGCCGGGTCCGGACCGTAGGTCGATAGAGATCTCGAAGCTATCCAAAGAAGCCCTCGAACCCGCGCTGTTCACCGAGTACTACCCGAGAACCGCCATCGACATCTTCGTGGAGGTGCTTCAGGCCGACGCGGGCACCAGGTGTGCCGGCATAACGGCGGCCTCGGTCGCCCTGGCGGACGCGGGGATCGAGATGAAGGACCTCGTCGCGGCCGTGGCCGCAGGTAAGGTGGACGGGCACATCGTGCTCGACCCCATGTACTACGAGGACGGTTACGGCGAGGCGGACGTTCCCCTCGCTATGATGCCGAAGTACGACGCTATCACCCTGCTTCAAATGGATGGTAACATGACTGAAGATGAATTTAAGGAAGCTGTGAGATTAGCGAAGAAGGGATGCAAGATAATCTACAGAGAGCAGAGAAGAGCGCTGAAGCGTAAGTACGGGGGAGAGTGAAAGTGAGCTTAGACCTCGATTTGCTCGCCAAGATAAAACGTCACGAGGTTCTCTCCATGATAAGAACGGGGGAAAGGATCGACGGCAGGGACTTCGACGAGTTCAGGCCTATAGAGGTGAGGACCGGTGTCATCTCGAAGGCGAACGGTTCGGCCCTCGTAAGGCTCGGCAACACGCAACTCGTGGTCGGAGTGAAGTTGGAAGTGGGGACACCGTTCCCGGACACCCCGGATCAAGGGGCACTCGCCGTCAACGCCGAACTCGTGCCCCTGGCGGATCCCACGTTCGAGCCCGGCCCTCCCGACGAGAACGCGATAGAGCTGTCGCGCGTCGTGGACAGGGGGATAAGGGAGTCCGAGGCCATAGATCTCGAGGAGTTGTGCATAGTCGAGGGCGAGCACTGCTGGGTCGTGTTCGTCGATATCCACGTCCTGGACCACGACGGGAACCTCTTCGACGCGTCCCTCATGGGATCGGTGGCCGCGCTGGCGACGGCGGAGGTGCCTGAGGTCGAGGTCGAGGACGACGAGGTCGAGGTCATCGAGGATGAGACCCGTCCCCTACCGTTCCGAGACTTCCCGATCTCCGTCACGGTGGCCAAGATCGAGGATCACGTGCTCGTGGATCCGTGCTTGGAGGAGGAGATAGTGATGGACGCTAGGATGACCGTGACCACGAACGAGAGGGGCGACGTGTGCGCGGTCCAGAAGGGGGACAAGGGTGAGTTCCCACCGAAGGCGTTCGAGGAGGCCCTGGAGATGGCCGTCAAGAAATCCAAGGAGATCAGGAGGACCGTGAAAGCTCAAATAGAGTCCTGATCCGGGGCGCCGGGGGTGTCCAAGGGTGTCGAAGAGAAGATGGAGCCACACCAAGAAGGTCGGTCCCGCCGGTAGGTTCGGCCCGAGGTACGGTATGAGGATCAGAAGAAGGGTCGCGGAGGTCGAGGCGGTTCAGAGGAGGAAGCACGAGTGTCCACAGTGCGGTAGGGTCGCCGTCAAGCGCGTGAGCACCGGCATCTGGAAGTGCACCAAGTGCGGTGCCACGTTCACCGGGGGCGCTTACTACCCGGAGACGGACGCGCAGAGGATGGTGAAAAGGGCCATCAAGAAGGCCCTGGAGGAGCGCTAAGCCATGATGGAGGATGAAGAGCGTTACGAGTACAGGTGCATGAGGTGCGGCGCCAAGGTCATGCTGGACATAAACAGCGACCCGATAAGGTGCACCAACTGCGGTTTCAGGATAGTTGTCAAGCCTAGGAAGCCCGTCCCCCGGAGGTACAAGGCCCGTTGAGGAAAGTCGCCATAACAACCTCCAAGAGGCCCGCCAGGCGCACCAGATCCCTCTGCCGCGACCTCGAACACGCCTTCCCCGATGCCGTCTACGTCCAACGCGGGACCAAGAACCTCAGGGACACCATCCTCGAAGCCCTGGCCGAGGACGCCGAGGTCCTTCTTTACGTCACGGAGTGGAAGGGAAACCCCAGTGAGGTCTCTTTCGTGGATATCACCGAGGTCCCGCCCGAGACCGTACTGAAGTTCAGGCTGGGCGGCGTCAAACTCCAACGTGAGTTCATCGGGGATAGGACGGAGCTCAAGGGTGAGCTGACCGTAACCACCTCGAAGCGGCCCGTATCCGGTCACGTGAAGGTCGCCGAGGCGCTGGCGGACGTGCTGGGGGTCCCTTTCGAACCCAGGATAGGACCCCTGTCGGACGTTCCGGGTGACGTGCTGATAGTCGTGGAGGGTCATCCCAGGTACTTGGGTACCTGGGTGTTTCATAAGGGTGACGAGAAGGTGGGGCCCGCCCTCTTCTACCGTGAGTTTTCCACCGAGCGGGAGACGATGGAGGTGTGAGGTTGCAGAGGTTCGAGTGCGTTGTGGAGTACGGGGACGAGGACCTGGCCGAGCTGGTGTACGATGCCGTGATCCCCGACGTCGAACTCATGCCGAGGAGGCGATCCGAGGTGGATCTGACCGTCGATGAAGGCAATCTAAAAATATCGATCGAAGCCGAGGACGTGCCTGCTCTAAGGGCATCCGTTACGGGTGTCCTGAGGCTGGTATCCACCGTCGAGAGGGTCTTGGGGGCGATAGGATGGCCCAAGATCTAGAGCAGCAGGTGGCCCAACTTCAGCAGCTCCAACAGCAGCTGAACTCCATAACGGCCCAAAAACAGCAGCTGGAGCTGCAGCTGAGGGAGATAGAGAGGGCCCTGGAGGAGCTCGAGGACATAGACGAAGACGTGACCGTTTACAAAACCGTGGGAGGGCTCCTGATAGAGGCGGACCCGGACAAGGTCGTCGAGGAGTTGAAGGAGCGTAAGGACACGCTGGAACTCAGGATCAAGACCCTGGAGAAGCAGGAGAAGAGACTGCAGAAGCAGATCGAGACCCTGCAGAAGAAGATCCAGAAGATGATGCAGCAACAGCAAGGCGGCGGTGGGTCAGGCGGCGCGAATGCCGCCTAAGGAGGAGGTTTTCGAAAAAGCGTACGAAGCAGCCATGTCCGAGATCTCCAAACGTTTATCACCCAGGGATGTCGATGATGTCAATTTGAAGATAGTCGTGGACGGGAAGGACGTGGAGGTGGAGGTGGACGTCAAGGTCCACCCGTTGGCCCCCGTGGACGATGAAGAGGTCGAAGAGGCCGTGGAAAAAGCCGCGGACGCGGCCATGCGGGTTCTGGATAGGTTCATGAGGGAAGAAGACTAGGCGGCCGGAACCTTCGTCGGCTCTTCCTCCTTTTTCCTCCTGCGCAGGAACCCGTAAGCACCCACGCAGAACCCGACCGCCATCAAGCCCCCCAGCACCGCTTTGAGCCCCCACGGGCTCCGCTCGACGGGGTTCGGGGCGTTCGGGTTGACGAGGGGCTTCTTACCGCCGGCGGGTTTAGCCTTGGACGAGGGCTTCGCCTTCGGTGCGGAGGACCCCTTGGACACCACCGGGGCCGTAGGGGCGGCTTCCGTCGGCCCCACGGTCCTTTGGGATGAAACCGATGACTCCATGGGTCTATGACTCGTAAGCTCGCTGTACTTCGACTGGTACTCCTGTGGGTTCACGCTGACCGCTTCACTCGGTGGAACGTTGCTGACCACGGGCTGCGTGACGGTCTTCACCGACGTCGTGGAGGTACCGGCCCCCAGGGCCGCCACCCCGTGACACGTGAGGATGAGGGCGGCGACCGCGGGGACCGTGAGCTTCACCGAGTTCCTCACCCCCGTCGCCGCTCACGCCGTTTGTATCTTCACGACATCACCGTGGGAGAGGACGTAATCCTCCCCCACGACATCCTTCGAACCGTCCGGTCTTATCACGATCGCCCGCACGAACGAGTCACCTATCTCCGAGTGGATCTTGTAAGCGAGATCCCTCGCCGTCGAGCCCTCCTCCAGCAGGATGGCGTCGGGAAGGACCCTACCCTCCGAGTCGCACAGCTTGTTCTCGTTCTCGACCGGATACACCACTATCCGTCGGGCCGCCCCGAGGACGGCCTCGTTCACGACGTCCTGCGCCCCGGTGCCTCCCCACTCCTCCATTATGCCACGGATGAACTCCAAAGCCCGCTTCTGCTCGTCGGTCAACCTCGATTCGTCCAGGATTTCGAAATCCGAGTCCCCCGGAACGTACCTCACGAGGCCCTCCTCCGCGGCCCGCCTCAGGGCGAGCTCGGCCTCGGCGCACACGGGGATCACCGGGTAGTCGAGCTCCTCCTTCAACCTCTCCACGTTCTCCTCGGCTCCCTCCACGTCGATCTTGTTGGCGGCGATCACCATGGGCTTGCTGGCCTTCCTAACCTCGCTGGCGAACGCCTCGAGGTCTTCCTCGCTCCACGACGAGAGATCCTCGGGGAGATCCAGCGCCTCCAGCGCCTTCTCGACGTCCTCCCTCGACACACCTATCCCCGACAGCCTGTCCTCGAGGGCCTCGTACACCGTCAGACCCTCGAGGCTGGCCCTACGGGCCGTCCGTTCCCAATCCTTCTCGAGTATACCCTTGATCCACATGTCCAACTCTCGCTCCAGGAACCTGACGTCCTCAAGGGGATCGTGGGAGCCCGGCTCCACGGGTCGGCCCTCCTCATCCGTGGATCCCGAAGCGTCCACCACCATCACCAGGACATCGGCCCGTCGAAGATCATCGAGGAATTTGTTGCCCAAGCCCCTACCCTCGTGGGCTCCGGGTACTAGTCCGGCCACGTCCATGATCTCCACAGGGACGAACCTGTTCCCTTCGATACATACCGAGTTTCTAGGATCGCATTCCACACCGAACTCCCTGCACGGGCACTCGGTCCTCACGTGGCCGACACCTTTGTTGGGCTCCACGGTCGTGAACGGGTAGTCCGCCGCCTCGGCGGGCTTCAGGGTCAGCGCCGAGAACAGCGTGCTCTTACCGACGTTGGGCTTTCCCACGAGCCCCACCTGAACGGACATCCCGTTCACCCGGGGGGCGCCGACTTGCGCGTGTTAATAGCTTCGGGGGACGGCGGGCACCTCACGAGGGCGATAGCCGTGGCCGAGGAGATGGCGGACAGGGGTCACGAGGTACACTTCGCCGTGAACGCCGATTCCGATCAAGCCGTCGAGAGACTGAAGGTGGCGGGGTTTCCCGAAGACACCGTCCACGGGCTGACAAGGCCCAGAAAGCTGGGGGATCCACCCTCCAAGGCCGTCAAGGGCGCGATCAAGAACCTACTCGAGGCATCGTCCCTGATCGGTCGTTTGAAACCCGACCTCGTGGTCTCGACCGGGGCGGGCGTCGCCATAGGCCCCATGCTCACGGGCAAGTTCAAGCGGCTACCGGTGGCCCACTACGAGCCCACCGACGTCGTGTCGATATCGGGCAAGGTAGCTAGGTACTGCGCCGATCTCGTGGGGACCTGGGACGAGGATATGAGGGAGTACTACGGTGAGCGCGCCGTGAACGTCGGTATGATACTGCCGAAGGCCTTCGAGGAGGCGGATCCCGAGGAAGCGATCGAACGGTACGGTTTGGAGGAGCCAGTACTGCTATGGATAACCGGATCGGCGGGGTACGCTCCCGCGCTGAAGGGTTTGGAGGAATGCGTCAAAAGGGGCCTCCTCGAGGACTGGACCGTGGTGGCTAACACGGGGAAGGCGATGGATCCGAAGGATTTCAAGAGGAGAATAGAGGGAGGCTGCGCTAAAGCCGTCGTCGATAGGTTCTTCCACGACGTTCCCGCGCTCATGAAAGCGTCCACGGTCGTCGCCGCGCTGGGGGGAGCCACCCCCGTCGAGGCGGCCGCGCTCGGCAAACCGGTCCTGGTCCTACCGAGGAGGGACGTACTGAGGGATCACCAGTACGTGACGGCCAAGAAGATGGAAGAGCGGGGCGTGGCGTTCGCGGCGGAGAGCGCCGAGAACCCGGAGGACGTGGTGGCGGCCGTGGAGCGTGTCGTGAACACGGATCCCGAGGAGCTGGAGGAGATGGGGAGGAGGGGTCGGGAGATCTACGGGGGAGGTGGGAAAGCTAGGGAGAGGTTCGTGGACCTGTGCGAGGGGTTGGTCGGGGGATGAGGAGGTCCCCGCATCCCGATCGGAGGATGAGGATCTTCCCCTTGGCCGACCCTTACACCTCGACCACTTTCAGACCCGCTTCCTCGAGCTGGGACGAGAGATCCTCCCAGCCTTCCCCTCCCGCTACCTTAACTTGAACGATCCCAACGTCGTAATCTCCCTCAAACCTAGCATTCGAGCATTCAACGTCAAACTTAAACGATCTAATGCCTTCATCTTTTATTCTCCTAAAAACGTCTATTACCAACTCAGACCCCAGCACTGTTCGCAGAGATAACTTAGGTTTCGGATCACCTATCTCAACCGTGATGGCCGCATTCATCCCCTCTCCCATGAGCCATGCTCTCACTTCTTTCTTTGACTCTTTAATACCATGCTCACAGTCCATACCCCAATCCTCGGATACCGATAACAGGACCTCGCAAAGCCCTACAGCATCCGCCCTGACGCCTGCTGGAACGTCTCTTTCCATCAGGACCTGCTCGAACTCCTGTATCAAATTTAGTCAACCCCTTCCCCGACGTTCACTCGGGCTTCCTCAGCCTCGCTATGAAAAACATCCCGGTCCTGTGCTTATGAGGGTAAAGCCTGAGGCAAGCCTCGGACACCTCCTCGTCCACCCCGGGGACCTCCAACCCTCGGTCCCCCCATCCCAAATCCACGGGCTCGATCTCCAACCCGTGTTCCTCCACGGCGTACTGAACGATCATCTCGTTCTCCTCGGGCGAGAACGTGCACGTGGAGTAGACCAGAACGCCTCCGGGCTTCAGGACCTCGACCACGGCGTCGATCAACCTCCTTTGCAGCGACGCGCACTCCACCACGTCCTCAAGCGTCCGACTGGTCTTCCTGGAGGGGTCCTTGTGGACGACCCCCTCCCCGGTGCAGGGAGCGTCGAGGAGGACACGGTCGAACCGCCACCCCGTCTCGGGGAGGTCCAGCGCGTTCATCCTGAGGACCACAGCGCACCTCACGTGACACCGCGCTAGGTTGCTCTTGAGGGATCTCGTCCTGTCGGGATCCACGTCGATCGCCACCAGGGTACCTTCGTTCTCCATGAGCTGAGCGACGTGCGTGGCCTTGCCCCCCGGGGCCGCGCAGGCGTCTAAGATCCTCTCACCGGGTTCGGGGTTCAAGACCACGGGGGGCAGCATGGAAGCGGGGTCCTGAAGCACGTAGTAACCCATGATGTGCTCCAAGGTGGCTCCTGGCGATATCGGTGGATCGTTCAGTATCACGTAACCTTCCTCGACGGGGGGCGGCCATCTTTCCAGCTCGAACCCCCTTTCCTCGAGCTTCCTCACGAGAGGCTCCGGCTCGACCAGGAGGGTGTTCACGCGGAGGCCGCGGGGGACTTCGTCCGCGGCCTTCAGCAGCTCGATGGTCTCTTCCTTCCCGAGGAAGTGGAGGTAGCGGGCGACCATGTAGGGGGCGTACCCGAACCTCTCGGCGAGCTTTTCGGCCCTTCGATCGACCTCGATCTTCAGGGGCTTCACGTTCCTTCCCGCCAATCCGACAGGTACCTACGCTGCTCTTCGGTGAGCTCGTCTATCTCGATGCCCATGGCCTCGAGTTTCGTCTCGGCCACGCTCCTGTCGATATCCTCCGGCACCTTGTACACCCTGGGTTCGAGGTCGTGCCCTTCCTTCACCAGGTACTCCACGGAGAGCGCTTGGAGCGCGAAGCTCATGTCCATTATCTCGATGGGATGACCCTCCCCGGCGGCCAGGTTGACCAGCCTCCCTTCGGCCACCAGGTACAACCTTCTCCCGTCCGGTAACACGTACTCGGTGACGAGCCCTCCGCGTCGTTCCACCTTCTCGACGGCGTTCTCCTCGAGCCACTCCTTGTCTATCTCCACGTCGAAGTGGCCGGCGTTGGCCAGGATGGCGCCGTCCTTCATCTTCTCCATGTGTTCGCCCCGTATCACGTCCCTGTTCCCGGTCGCCGTGACGAATATGTCACCGATCTCGGCGGCTTCATCCATCCTCATGACTCGGAACCCGTCGAACACGGCCTCGAGGGCCCTCACGGGGTCAACCTCCGTCACTATCACGTTGGCACCCAGTCCACGAGCCCTATGGGCGATGCCCCTACCGCACCAACCGTACCCGGCCACGACGAAGTTCTTGCCCGCGATCAGGGCGTTGGTGGCCCTCATGAGACCGTCAAGCGCGCTTTGGCCCGTCCCGTACCTGTTATCCATCAGGTACTTGGTCATGGCGTCGTTCACGGCGACCACCGGGAACCTGAGCACGCCCTCCTCCGCCATGGCCCTCAGCCTGTTGACGCCCGTGGTGGTCTCTTCGGTGGCACCTATCACGTTCTTCGCGATCTCGGGGAACCTCTCGTGCACCCTGACTATACAGTCGGCCCCGTCGTCCACGATCACGTCCGGCTCGTGGGACAGGACCCTGTCGATGTTCTCATAATACTCCTCTTCCGTCTCCCCGCGCCACGCGTACACGTGAACGCCCTCTTCGACGAGAGCGGCCGCCACCTCGTCCTTGGTCGATAGGGGATTACATCCCGTTATGGCGACCTCGGCGCCTCCCGCCATCAACGTCTCGACGAGAACCGCGGTCTTGGCCTCGAGGTGTAGCGTCATCCCTACGGTGATTCCTTCTAGGGGTTTCTCCTCCTCGAACCTCTCCCTGATAACCTTCAGCACCGGCATGTGTCTCCTTGCCCATTCGATCATGTCCCTACCCTTGGGGGCCAGCGATAGGTCGCGCACCGCGTACTCTCCTTCCTTCACGTCCATACCGACTCGGCACCCCCGAAATCGCAAAACCCGTTCGCCGACGTCCTCGAGGGTACGGATACCGGGCCCCCGAGCCGGCGATGGGGTCCGAGGACCCTTCGGATGACCCGGCTCGTCTCGGGTCCGATACAACCCGGCGGGGGTCACGCCCGGAAGGTGGTGGCGTCCACCGCCGATGCCCGGGCGGCCTGGCCGTCGGACACACCAACCTCCCCCGTGGGAAGGGGGGTGATCATGAGAGCGCTCGGCGCGTTCGCGTCCTTGGCGGTACTAATTATCTGCCTACCGATGGCGTCCTCGGCGTTGGAGTACTACCACCTGACGGAGACGTACACGGTGACGCTGAACGGCAAGGAGTACAAGGTGCCCGTCGACTACTACGTGTGGAAGAACGGTGAGGGCCACTGCGTTTGGTTCTCCCTGGGCGTGCATCCGCTGGAGGCGGGAGCCCACGAGTGCATGTTCGAGGCCCTGAAGTGGTTCGTCTACGACTCCGGCGAGTTCCACGGGACGTTGATAGTGTCCTGGATAAAGATACCCAAGCAGTACTACTCGACGGGCAACATCCAGGAGGATTACACGGTCTCCAGGGAGCTCGGCCAGCTGACCTTCTACTACCACGTGAGACCCTACGTGATACACCCGGAACTGTTGGCCAAGAAACTCGGGACCACGCTGCCTAGACCGGAGTTCTTCGTGGATGTACACGCCCATCGACCGTCGTGGGGAGTCTCGGAGTTCATCCTGATACCCGCGGGCCCCGTGCAGGGTAATACCAACAGAGAGTCGTTTGAGAAAGCGCTTCAAATAAGCGAGATACTAGCTTCGGTTATAGGTGCTAAAGTGGATCCTTATCAGAACGGAACGTCACCGAAGTGGGTTACTGTACCCGTGGCTGAAGCGGGGATTCCAGCGGTTACTTTCGAAAACGGGTATTATTTCATAGGCAAAGAAATGCCGGTTAATTACGACAATTACAGAATCACAATCGATAAAGCATTCGTTGAAGCATTGTACACTTATGCGTTAGAAGGAGGTAAAATACCGCCGACACCTGCTGGGTTTAGAAAGCTCGCCAAATGGTACGCGGTAGCGGCTGAGAGTTGGAAGAAGACGTATGAATACCTCGAGGCAGCTATACCTAAGCATCCCGAGTACAAGGACGTTCTTGAGAAGCTAGCATCGATATCCGAAAAGATGTATGAACTATTGGATATCATGTCTAAAGAGTGTGAAAAAGTCGCTGAGTATCTGGAAGAAGGTGACATAAACGACGCTCATAACTTGAGTCTAAAGCTTAGAGATCAGTACAACGAAATTGAGAAGCTGTACAATGAATATATAAGTCTAATGAAGAAACTTCCCATAAAGATAACAGACGTGTTCAAGACCAAGGAGAACGCCTCGACCTCGGGGTCCAGCGGGAAGGAGAACAACGGGCAGTCCTCCAGCGGTACCGCTAACGTCCAGCAGCAGATAGTGGTGGTCTACGAACAACCTCAGTCGAGTCAAACCGAGACGGGGACCTTGAATATATTCGGGATCACGTTACCGAACCCGATGGACGCGTTGAACCAGGTGTTACAGGGTATCGAGGACTTCTTCGTCAGCACGGTACAGGGGGTGAGCACGTGTCCGTTCGTGCCCGTGGTGCCGTTACCGTCGCGATCCTGGCGGCGGCGGTCGCGATCACGGCCGCATCGGGACAGCTGATACCACCGGCCCCTCCCGTCGTAGGCGCCGGCGGACCATCGGCCTCAGCGGGAAGCGGAGGGAGCAGCGGCGGGAGCGAAACCGCCGGAGGAGGACACGTGAGCCCACCCGTACCCCCTCCACCGGAAGTGCCCGTCCACACGGCCGGTGGTGGAGGATCCTCACCCTCCCCGCCGCAAAGCCATCACGTTCACCACGCGTCGCACCCGTCGAGCGGTGGAGGACACCCGTCCGGGAGCGGAGGTTCAGCGCCCTCAGGGGGTTCTAAGCACGGCGGTTCCGGAGGAGGCGGTCACGCTTCCGGTTCCGGTGGCGGCGCGGCGGCGTCGGCCGGTGGGGCCGCCGGCGGATCCTCGGCGGTGGGTCACGCGGTGTCGAAAGCCGCGTCCAGCGTGACCAGTGGCGCGAAGAAAGTCGCCAAAGCCGTCAAGAGCGCCGTTCAGAGGTTCATAGAGGCGCTGAAACACCTGTTCGAGGGTGGAGGCAAGCACGGTAAAGGAGGCAAGGGAGGCAGGGGTGGACCCATGGGCGCCGAGTACGGGTGGTACCTAGGGCCGTTGGTCGCGATCGTTCTAGGGGCGTCGGCGGCTGGGGCCTACATGTACAGGAGGATAGGTCATTGAGACGCCAACTCGCGCGCCGCCTCCGTGAATTCTTCGAGTATTTTCTCCTCGTCCACGGTCACCACCCGCCCATTCTTGACGACCCATTCACCCGCCACCATCACGCACTTGACGTCCGCTCCCACCGCCGAGTAAACCACGTCGGACACCGGGTCGTGACCCGGCCTCAATCTGGGCGAGTCGCCGTCTAGAACCACGATATCCGCCGCCTTGCCGTCCTTTAGTTCCCCTATTTCGGCGCTCCGATAGAACGCCGCCGCCCGAACCGTGGCCATCTCCAACACCTCTAGCGCCTCGGTGGCCGTCGGATCCAGCCTGTCCACCTTGTGGAGCAGGGCCGCCGCCTTGATCTCCTCGAGCATGTCCAAGTTGTTGTTGCTGGCACACCCGTCCGTCCCTATCGCGACGTTTACACCCTCGGAGAGCATATCGGGCACGGGCGCCACGCCGGAGGCCAGCTTCATGTTGCTGATCGGGTTGTGAGCAACCGTCACCCCGGACTCCGCCAACATCTCGATCTCCTCGTCGGTGACCCAAACGCAGTGGGCCGCCAGCACGTCCTCCTTCAGGAACCCGATGTCGTGGAGGTACTCGACGGGTCTCTTACCGGTATTCCTCTTCACCTCTTTCACCTCGTCTTGGGTCTCGGCCACGTGGACGTGGACGCCCACCCCGTGCTCGTCGGCCCTCTCCCTCACCTCGCGAAGGAGCTCCTCCGAACACGTGTACGGGGCGTGTGGGCCGTAGGAGAATTCCACGAGATCCTTCAGCCCGTCGCACTTCTTCCTGACCCGCTCGGCTTCCTTGAACTCCTCCTCCCTGACCTCCTCTGCGTCCTCCACGTTGAGATCGATCATGCCGTGCGAAACCGAGGCCCTTATCCCCACGTCCGCGTACGCCTCCGCCACGGCGTCCATGTAGAAGTACATGTCGTACAGGCACGTGACCCCACACCTGACCGACTCGATCGCCGCCGCGTAGGCCCCGAGCCGACACAGGTCCGCGTCCAACCCCGCTTCCAGCGGCCAGATATCCTCCATGAGCCACTCCATGAGCGGCTTATCGTCGGAGACGCCCCGGAACAGCGTCATGGGACCGTGGGTGTGAGCGTTCACGAGTCCCGGTATCACCACGTCGTGATCGCCCAGCTCCACCTCGTCCTCCCAATCGTGTTCCTCTTCGAGTTCCTCCCGCTCCCCTACGAACGCTATCTCGTCGTCCTCCACGAGGATACCGGCGTCCTCGATGACGACCTTAGGGGTTACCGCGATCCCTCCCAACAGGGCTAATCTCATTGAAGCATCGACCCCGCCGGTTCGGGGGTGTCTTTCCGTGATAACCATCGCGGTACCCAACAAGGGGAGACTCCACAGGCCTACGCTCAAACTCCTCGAGAAGGCTGGCATGGGAGTCGAGGAGGAACCCGGTAGGAGGTTGAGGGTGGGGACGTCCGATCCGGACGTGGACGTCATGTTCGCGAGAGCCGCGGACATACCTAGGCTCGTCGAGGAAGGCGCCGCCGACATGGGTGTGACCGGGCACGACATGGTCCTGGAGAGCGGCTCCGATGTGGTGGAACTCGTCGACCTGGGGTTCGGAAGGGCCAGGATGGTGCTGGCGGTCCCGGAGGAGTCCGACGTCGAGAAACCGACGGATCTAGAGGGCGCCGTCGTGGCCACGGAGTTCCCCAACGTGACGAAGGAGTACTTCGAGGGATTGGGGATAGAGGTGGACGTCGTCGAGGTCAGCGGCGCCACGGAGCTGATGCCGAGAATAGGTGTCGCCGACGCCATCGTTGATCTCTCCAGCACCGGAACTACGCTGGAAGTCAACAGGCTCAGGGTCGTCGACGAGTTGTTCGAAACCACGGCCAGGTTGATCGCCTCCGAGGAGCCCTCCGACGAGGTGGAGGAACGCGTGGTGCTCTCGATCGAGGGCGTTGTCAACGCCCGCGGTAAGAAGATAGTGATGATGAACGTCCCGAAGGATGTCCTCGACGAGGTGAGGGAAGTGCTCCCGGGGGTCACGGGGCCAACGGTGTCGGAGATCCTGGACAGGGAGGATTTCGTGGACGTCTACGCCGTTGTCGACGAATCGGACGTGGCCGAGGTGATAAGGAAGGCGAAGGAGCTCGGGGCCGAGGGTATCCTGGTCCTCCCTATCGAGCGGATGATACCTTAGGGGAGGAAGGAGAGGGCATCCTCCACGCTCAGCCTGCCCGTGTAAAGGGCGCTCCCTACGACGGTACCCCAGACCCCGGCCTCCTCCAGGATCTCCAGATCGTCGACCGAAGATACACCCCCCGAGTAGATCGCCTTGGGTTCCAGGGAGGCGACCTCCGACGCGAGCCTTGGATCCACCCCTTTCATCCTACCTTCGACGTGAACCGCGGTGACCAGGTACCCGTCGACGACGTCGGCGAGCATCCGAGCCGCTTCCTCGAGGGTCACCTCGGTGCTCCTCTTCCATCCTTCCACGAGCACGCGACCGTCCTCGGTAACATCCAGCGCAGCGAAGACCTCCGCACCCTCGTTCCTCACCCTATTCGCGAGGCGTTCGAATCCCTCGGGATCCTTGAGGGCCAAGGTTCCCACTATCACCCTCGCGGCACCCGCGTCGACGAGATTTAGCGCTCTGTGTAGGTCCCTAACCCCTCCTCCCACCTGAACCTCCGCGCCCTCCTCGGCGCACGCTTCACACACCTTCTCGATGACTTCGAGGTTGTCTCCCTCGCCCCTGGCGGCGTCGATGTCCACCACGTGGATCACCGGGAAATCCTCGGCCCACTTCCTCGCCACCTCGACCGGGTCAGGGTGCTCGAAGATCCTCTCGCTCGGGTCCCCTCCCACGAGTTGGACGCAGCGTCCCTCGGACACGTCCACGGCCGGTATCACGAGCAGCGGCACGACCGTATCACCTCACTCGAACTCGATAGTGGCCGGGGGCTTCGGGGTCAGGTCGAAGAGTACCCGGGTGACGTCCGGCACCTCGCTGGTTATCCTGTCCTGTATCCTCTTCAAGACCTCCCAGGGGACTTCGGGAACGTCCGCTATCATCGCGTCGATGGATTCCACTATCCTGACGGCGACGACCCAACCGTAGTCCCTCTCGTCTCCTTTGACCCCGGTCGCCTTGCAGTCCAGCAGGACGGCGAAGGCCTGCCACGGTCTCTCCATGAGGCCCTCCTTGACGGCCTTCTCCACCTCCTCTTCGACGATGGCGTTGGCCTCCCTGACGATCTCGAGTTTCTCGGGTGTCACCTCCCCGACTACCCTCACGGCGAGTCCCGGGCCCGGGAACGGCATCCTCTCGACGATCTCGTCCGGGAGACCCAGGTACCTAGCGACCTCGCGCACCTCGTCCTTGTAGAGGTCCTTCAGAGGCTCCACCACGTCGAGTCCGAGCTCCTCCGGGAGGCCTCCCACGTTGTGGTGGGATTTTATCCCTCGCTCCGACTCTATAACGTCCGGTGCGATCGTGCCCTGGACCAGAACCTCGGCGCCCTCCTCCTCCGCGATCCGCTCGAATACCTCGATGAACTTCTCCCCTATGATGCGACGCTTCTCCTCGGGATCCGTGACCCCCTTTA